>WBZS01000916.1_pt1 | contig 28078 bp, 27 predicted proteins | sample 5204201 | NCBI WGS metagenome assembly WBZS01 (sample SAMN12344357, study PRJNA552823) | activated sludge metagenome | biome: Activated sludge suspended growth; feature: Nitrification reactor; material: Wastewater; isolation source: activated sludge from nitrification reactor of wastewater... | reverse complement strand
ATGACCACAACCCGAAGACCTTGAACCGAGCCGGTGTGCGCCGCCTGCTGACCGAAGACGGCAAGCCGATCAATAGCGACGCCAACCACCAACGCGAATACGGCGAACGCATCAGCGCTGACGACGCGGCCTGCGCGCGGGTCGAATACTTCGTACTGCAGGAAGTGTTCAAAAGCGAGGTTTGCCGTGGATTTGATTACCGGGCAGTGGCCAAGCTGCTGAAAGCCCGCGGCCACCTGGTGACCGAAGACCCCGAACGCCTGACCGACCGCCAGCGTCTGCCCGGTATAAGCGGCGGCGAGAAAGGCACCAAGGTGCCCTGCTTCCACATCACGCCGAGCATCTTCGCTGACGAGCTTTGAGCGGGTGCGGCGCCCCCCCACGGGCCCATAGGACGCGCGTTGATGGCGAGGGTCGGGCTATGCCGCGCCCTTTTGCCCCCAACAATGACCACTGCGCGGTGCCTGCCGGCTGGCGGGAATGCATTGCCAACACCTGGCCGGGCATCTTGCCCACAATCGACGGCATGTTCAGCGCGCGTTTTGGCCGTCCAGTCATCGTCACCCGCCACGCTGCGCAACGCATGGCCGAGCGACAGGTGTCCGATGACCTGCTGTTGCGCCTGATCGACGAAGGCGGGCAGCGTTGGCGCGATGCGCATCGCCTGTGGGTATGGCTTGACGTGCCCGGCCGATCCGACAACCTGGTGTGCGCTGTGCTGGTCTTGGAAGATGCCGTCATCGTCAAGACCGTCATGCATCGTTGGGAGTTGATGCCGTGAAAGTCTCTTACTTCGAGGCGGACGACACGCTTGTGATCCGCCTGTCGGATAAGCCCATCGTCCGCGAGGTATCGCAAGACTGGAATACCCATGTCAGTTTTGCCGAGGATGGCAGCGTGGTCGAAACCGTCATCCTGGAAGCCGCCGCATGCGGTGCGTGGCCCTGCGCCCTGGAGCAAAAGCAAGCGGCCTAAAGCGCCCTGGCTTGACGGTCAGCGCTTGGCCTGCACGCGCGCTGAATGACGTCAATAGTTCAAAAACAGCGAATGATCGTGCGAACCATCGGCGAACCGTAATTGCGCCCGGATTTGCCTATAACTTAGGCAATTCGACCAGTCTTGTCCCCGTTACGCTTTGTCACCGGGGACAAAAACCTAACTTCCGGGGACAAATAATGCGTTGATTCATAAGAAAAATGTGCCCTTGTCCCCGCTGTCCCCGGTGTCCCCGGTGAAAAAAACAATGGGTGGAAGTTTTTGTGCTTTTGACGCCTGACGCGCGCTGAATTTCGCCGGATCGCTTGAACAAATTCAAATCAACTGAACATAAAGTCAGCGGTGCGCACACTTCGGCCATGCACTGGCAAGCGAGCCCGGCATGCAGTAACTTTTACAGTAACCACTGGCAGTGACATAGAAGAAATCCAGCATTCATGCGGGTTGCAGACGATCTTGTGATAGAGCCCCAGCCACCAAACAAGCGTTCGCGGAGGTCCGCGGAAGTCCAAAAAGCCCTAGGAAATCAACCACCTAGGGCTTTTTTCTTGTCCACCGGGGTGCAAGAACGTGCGCCGACATCCGGCACCTTCCTGCAAGAACTTCTGCAAGAACTTCAAAATATCGGTTCTTGCACCCCGGGAGTTCTTGCAGTGGCCCGCAACCTGATCCCTTCTGACCAGACCATCCGCGCCGTCAAGTCTGGTGACACGCGCAAGCGACTGAACGATGGCGAAGGGCTTTACCTGCTGCTGTTCGTCAAAGGTGGCGCGCATGGCTGGCGATTCGCCTACAGCCTGGCCGGGCATCGCAACAACCTGAGTTTGGGCACTTACCCGGCGGTCAGCCTGGCAGATGCCCGCAAGGCGGCCGATGCTGCACGCGCGCTCGTGGCGCATGGCAAAGACCCCAGCGCGACACGGCAGGCCACCAAGGCCGACGCGCAGCGCCGCGCCATGTTGCAGACCTGGGCCGACTACCTGGACCGGCTGCGCAAGGGCGGCGACGTGGTGGCGCTGCCGCAGCGTCAGGGCTGACCAACCGAGCGCAGCGCCCGCGATTCGACGGCCGGGCCGCATCGCTGGGGTCGGCCGGGTGTCGTGCTGCTGGCCATGAACGCCGGCCACCACGCTGTGGCGCTGCGCAATGCGCGTTCGGCATACCCACCAACGACGCACCGCCGACAGCCGGGGGCCGGCTTGCCCGAATTCGGGGTCCAGCGCGGGCCCGGAAGCACTGCACCAGTCCGACAGCCCGGCCGCGCTGGCTGACGCCATCGTCGGCGCTGCCGCCAAGCACTACGGCAGCGCCGGCCGCGCCTGGTTGCAGTGGTGCGCCGACCGCTTCGGCGAACTGCCCGAACTGGCTGTCGCGCTGATCGATCGCATACGCGCCGACCTGGTGCCCGAAGCCGCCGCCGAACAAGTGCGCCGAGCGGGCACCCGGTTTGCGCTGGTGGGCGCGGCGGGCGAGCTGGCCACCCGCGCCGGCATCACCGGTTGGGTCAAGGGCGAAGCCACCGAAGCCGCGCGCCGCTGCTTCAATGCCTGGCTGGCCGCGCGTGGCCACCTGGACAACGGCGAGGATGCAGCCATGCTGCGCCAGGCGCGCCAGTTCCTGGAACTGAACGGCGAAGGCCGCCTTGCGCGGTGACACCGTGCTTTGGATGACCACACCCCGAAAACCTTGAACCGCGCCGGATTCCGCCGCCTGCTGGCCGAAGATGGCAAGCCGATCAAGAGCGACGCCGACCACCAACGCAAATACGGCGAGCGCATCAGCGCTGACGACGCGGCACGCGCGCAGGTCGAATTCATCGTGTTGCGTGAAGTGTTCGAACGCGAGGTTTGCCGGGGTCTTGACCACCAGGCCGTGGCCAAGCTGCTGAAAGCCCGCCGCCACCTGGTGACCGAAGGCCCCGACCGACCGCCAGCGTCTGCCCGGCATGAACGGCGTTTACACCTGCAAGAACCTCTGCAAGAACTTCGCGCACCGCGGCTCACCAGAACTGCCACTGCCCGCTGTGAACCACCCACACGCCAAGCAGGCCGTTGGTGACCGCGTGCGCCAGCACCGCGGTCCATAGTCGGCCGGTGCGGATGTACAGCGCGCCGTAGGCCAGCCCGGCCAGCGCCGCGGCCAGCCACAGCGGGTGCGCCAGCACGAAAACAAAGGTCGACAACAGCAGCGCGCGCGCACCCACGCGCTGCGGCGCCAGCGCGGCGAAATCGGGTTGTTGCAGCCAGCGCATCAAGAACGAGCGCCAGAACAGCTCTTCCATCACCGGCACGACCAGCGACGCGCCGATCCAGCGCAGCGTGATCAGCGGCCAGATGCGCGCGCCATGCGCGTCCAGCGGAACGAAGCTGGCCGCCGACTCGCCGATCTGCATCCAGGGCGCATCAAGGTGTATCCACAGCCCGAAAACGACCACGCCAATCAGCACCGACCACGCGGCTTGCGCCGCGGTCGGCAGGTTTTGCCGCGTCAGTTCGCCCCATTCGCGCCACCACCACAGCAGCATGCCGCCGACCACTGGCAGCGTCAGCCCATACAGCCAGCGCGGGTCGAACGGCAACGCCTGCCACCGCGGCGCGAAGCCGCGCAACGCCAACAGCACCATGAACACCGCGAACGGCAAGATGCGGCGCCACCCGGCGCGGGAGATGTCCATCGTTTACTGCCAAATAAATTCGCGCCCCGCGCGTGACAACATGGTAACCAAACGTCACTCTAAGCCTGAAAGTGCGGCGCGGACTGCCGGGTTTGCGCGTGCGCGGCGCACGCCGAATGCCCAAAGCGAGGCATAGCGCACACCGTTGATCGGGTTGCCTACACTGCCCCGGCCATGACCGCCACTTTGCCGCCCGCCGCCGCCACCGTCCGCCACTTTCGCCAGGTGCTGTTGTGGCCTTTGCAACTGGTGGCCGACGAGCGCTCGGCGCACGCCCAGCCCTGGCAGCGGCTGGCCGCCGGCGGGCCGTGGCACGAGGTGGTCGACGAGGTGGCCGGTGGCGCCGACGGGCCGCAGGAGCGCCACTACAGCGAGTTCGTCACCTTTTTGCCCTACGTGCAGCGCTTCTTGTACGGCGAGGGCCGGCGCCGGCCGCTGGCCGACGAGGGCGACCTGGGCTCGCCGATGCGCGTTTTTCGCCGCGCCGACGTGGCGCGCGTGCGGCTGGTCACCGAGGCGGGCGCAGCGCCGGTCGAGCTACAGGTCAAGCATGTCGACCTGCACTTTTTCTACGACCTGGACATCGTGCTGCTCAACGTCGAGGTGTTTGCCGACGACCTGACGCTGGCGCAGGCGCAGGAGCTGAGCTACCGCTTCGGCCGCGGCTACCCCAGCGGCTGGCGCGAGGACGGCCAGGCCTTGCACAGCCTGGCCGACACGCATTGGCTAGACGCCGACGGCCAGGTGCTGGCGCGCTCGGACGCCCGCGCGCGCGCCGACTATCTGCGCTTTGTCGCCGACCACCGCGCGCCGCGCATCAACGCGCACTGGGCCTGGGTGCTGCAACCGCTGGTCAGCGACCACTCGCCGGCCGAAGGCGCACTGCGCTACCGGCTGATCGAGTACTACCGCATGCCGACCATGGTCTACCTGGCGGTCGACAACCCGCAGGCCTTGTCGCGTGCCGATTTCATCCGCCTCGGGCTGGTTTCAGGTGCCGGCCAGAGCGGGCATGACCTGCCCAACCTGTCCAACCTGCCGTATGCCGAAGACCACCTGGCCGACTTCGAAGCGCAGTATTGCTACGACCGCTTCTTCGGCGCCGGCGGCGCGGCACCGTACACCCGCTACATGTGCTGCGGCCACGCGCTGGTGGTGGTTGGCAGCGCCAGCAGCGCGTTTTTCCGCGACGCCGAACGCGGCGTGCTCGGCCAGTTCCGCCACCAGCACGCCATCCTGTTCCTGATCGCCCACGTGCAAAAGGCCGCGCTGTTGATGTTCTCTGACCGGCTGGTCGATGCGCTCAAGCGCCTGGACGTCGGTGACGCCGAATCGGTCAAGCGCTTCAAGCGCAGCATCCGGCGCAGCCTGGAGGGGTTTTTGCGCTTCACCCACCGCTACTGGTTCCACGAAATCAGCGGCCAGGCACAGTGCAAGGCGATGTTCGCGCTGAGTACCCGGCACCTGGATGTCGAACGGCTGTACCACGAGGTGCGCCAGCGCACCAGCGACATGCACGACTACCTTGACGCCGACAGCCTGCGCCGGCAGGCCAACACCGTGGTGCGGCTGACGGTGGTCACCATCCTCGGCCTGGTCGGCACCATCAGCACCGGTTTTCTGGGCATGAATCTGATCGCCTCCGCCGAAGAGCCGCTGTGGCTGCGCATGGTCTTTTTTACCGTGGTGTTGATCGTCTCGATGCTGTTGACCGGCTACGGCGTGGTCAAGAGCAAGCACTTGTCCGACCTGATGGACGTGTTGTCCGACGACCGGCTGTCGACCTGGGAGAAGCTGCGCTCGGTATTCAGCGGCAAGCTGCCGACGCCGGCCAAGCGGCTGCCGCCGGGCTGATCGCTTGCGCTGCCACGCCCTGCGTGCTGGCAGAGCGCTGCCGGCCCTCGCGCGGCGCTGGTTTCAGGCCGGCGCCATGCCGTTGGCGCGCTTGGCGGCGTCGGCCGCGGGTGAGGTCAGGAAGTCAAGCAGCGCCTGCACCTCGGCACCGCGCGTACAGCCGACCAACCGGCCGGCCGAAAAGGTGGTGACGATTTGCACCCCGGCCGGCGCCGGGCCGACCACCGTGATGCCGGGCACGTTGAGCAGCTCAGACAACTGCTGAAAGCCGATTTCGGCCTCGCCGCGGGCCACCAGCGATGCCACCGACACCCCCGGCGGCGCCTGCACCAGCCGCGGCCCGACGCCGCCGCGAATGCCCCAGCGCGCGAACACCCGGGCCAGGTGGACGCCGCTCGGCCCGGTGGAAAAGCCGACGCTGCGCGCGGCCAGCACCGCGCGTTTGACCGCGTCTTCAGAGCCAATGTCGGGCAGCGGCGCGTTGCTGGCCACCGCCACCGCGACGCCCGACAACACCAAGTCGGTGCGGCTGCCGGCGGCCACGCGGCCGGCGGCGATCAACTGGTCGACCGCCGCCGCCGCCAGCACGACCAGGTCGAAGGCCTCGCCGTCCTGCACGCGCCGCGCCGCGTCGACGCCGCCGACCGATTCGACCGCCACCCGCAGCGGCGACTCACGCTCGAACGCGGCGACCAGATCGGCCAGCACCTGCTTGGTGGCCATCGACGAGATCACGGTGAGGGCTGCGGACATGGCAGGCTCCTGGAGGTGGCCAAACCATTATCGCGACGGTCAAGCGTCGGGTCCGAACGGTGCTTGTCCCGCTGCGGTGCGCGCCAGCCACTGCGCCACCCGCGCCGCCGGCAGGCTGATCGCGACCTGCTTGCGCCGCGACGCCGCGCCGCGCAGAAGGCTTAAGTCGCGCCGCGCGCAGCCGAGCTGCCCGGCCAGCCAGGCCAGCAGCTCGGCGTTGGCCTTGCCGTCGACCGGTGGCGCGGCCAGCCGCACGCGCAGCGCGCCGTCGTGCAGGCCATCGGCGGCGCTGCGCTTGGCGTTCGGCGACACGCTGAGGTCCAGCACGCAGAGCGTGCCGTCGGCGCGCAGGCAGGACCAATCTGCGGCGCTTGTGGTGGCCACGTCGGCGCGCGGCGCGGCGGCTTTGCCTGCCACTGACGCTGACCCGCAGTTGCAACGTCAGGCGGCGGCCTTGCGCGCGATGGCGGTCTTTTTGACGGCGGCGGTCTTGGCGCCGCGCGGCTCGAACTCGAAGCCGACCTTGCCTTCCTTGGCGTCCCACACCAGGTGCGCCTTGAACTTGCGCTTGGTGCGGTTGGAGACAAAGCCGTCGAGCAAGTCGGTGCGGCCGATGGCCAGCAGCTTGGTCACCTGCTCGATCGCCACCGGCTGCTGCAGGATGACCTTGCCGGTCTTGAAGTCGCAGGTGGCGTGGGCGCCGACCGCGTGTTCGCAGACCCAGTTGCTGCCGTGTTCGTAGACATGGCCCTTGCACTTCGGGCACGGGCCGGCCGCGGGCTGGCCGCTGAAGTCGATGGCTTCGGCCTCGCCGTCTTCGCCCTTGGCGTCTTCGCCGAAGTCGAATTCGAGCTTGAAGTTGTTCAACTCGTCGTCACGCACCAGCTTGAGTTCGGCGGTGAACGGCCAGCCGGCGCGCGAGCGAAAGCCTTCCAGCGGGCCGATCTTGTGGTCGCGCAAAAAGGCCTCGACCTCGGGCAACTCAAAGCCGCGGCCACCGGGGATCTTGGTGATCGAAAAACCGCAGCCCTCACTTTTGCCGTCCTGGCCGGTGCAGGTGTAGCGGCGGTAGTTTTCCTTGACCACGCCGGCGCAGTTCGGGCACGGCGTGGCCAGTGTCGCGTAGTCGCCGGGTATCGTGTCGCGGTCGTACTCCTTGGCCTTGCGCACGATGCGCTCGGCCATCGCCGCAATGCCTTGCATGAAGGTGTCGCGCTTCAAGCGCCCGTGTTCCATTTCGGCCAACTGGTGTTCCCAGGCGCCGGTGAGTTCGGGCTTGGTCAGGTCGTCGACGTCCAGCCCGCGCAGCAGCGTCATCAACTGAAACGCCTTGGCGGTGGGCACCAGCTCGCGGCCCTCGCGCAGCATGTACTTTTCGAGGATCAGGCCTTCGATGATGGCCGCGCGCGTGGCCGGCGTGCCCAGGCCTTTTTCGGCCATCGCCTCGCGCAGCTCGTCGTCGTCGATCAGCTTGCCCGCGCCCTCCATCGCCGACAGCAGCGTGGCCTCGTTGTAGCGCGCCGGCGGCCGCGTCTTCAGCGCGTTGACGCTGACGTGTTCATTGGCCACCGTCTCGTTCGGCTGCACCGGCACCAGGTTGGCGTCTTCGTCCTGCGCCTCCTTGCCGTAGACCGCCAGCCAGCCCGGGTTGACCAGCACCTTGCCATTGGTCTGGAAGCGGTGCTCGGCGCCGTCGGTCTTGCCGTGGACGGTGGTGATGCGGGTGGTCACCAGGTATTCGGCCGCCGGATAGAACACCGCGATAAAGCGCTTGACCACCAAGTCGTAGAGTTTGGCTTCGACCTCGGTCAGCGCCTTGGGCGGCTGCAGCGTCGGGATGATGGCGAAGTGGTCCGACACTTTGGCGTTGTCGAACACGCGCTTGCCCGGCTTCACATAGCCGGCGGCCAGGGCCTTGGCGGCGTGCGGCGCCAGCGCGCGCAGCGGTCCCGGCAGGTCTTCGCCGGCAATCATCTGCATCGCGCTTTTGACCGTGCCGAGGTAATCCTCGGGCAGGTGGCGCGAGTCGGTGCGCGGGTAGGTCAGCACCTTGTGCTTTTCGTACAGCGCCTGGGCGATGGACAGCGTGGTCTTGGCCGAGAAGCCAAAGCGGCCGTTGGCCTCGCGCTGCAGCGTGGTCAGGTCGTACAGCAGCGGGCTGGCCTGGGTGCTGGGCTTGGACTCTTCGCTGACCTGGCCGGGCTGGCCGAGCACCGCGTCGCGGATGGCGTTGGCACGCGCTTCGTCCCACAGCCGGTCGGCGCGGTCTTCGAGGTCGTCGCCCTTTTTGAACGCCGGGTCAAACCACTTGCCTTCGTATACACCGGCGGCGGCGGCGAAGCCGGCCTTGATTTCCCAGTAGTCGCGCGCCACGTGGCGGCGGATCTTTTCTTCGCGCTCGACGACGATGGACAGCGTCGGCGTCTGCACCCGGCCGACGGTGGTCAGGAAGAAGCCGCCGTCGCGCGAGTTGAACGCGGTCATCGCCCGCGTGCCGTTGATGCCGACCAGCCAGTCGGCCTCGGAGCGGCTGCGCGCGGCGTCGGCCAAACCCTGCATTTGCGCGTCACTGCGCAGTTGCGCAAAGCCGTCGCGGATCGCCTGCGGCGTCATGCTTTGCAGCCACAGCCGGCGGATCGGCTTGGCCAGCGCGGTCTTGCCGCTGTCGGCGTATTGCACGATCAGGCGGAAGATCAACTCGCCCTCGCGCCCGGCGTCGCAGGCGTTGACCAGTTCGGTGACGTCCTTGCGCTTGACCAGCTTGACCACCGCGGTGAGCCGGCTCTTGCCCTTGTCGATCGGTGCCAGGTCAAAGTGCGGCGGCACCACCGGCAGGTGGGCAAAGCTCCATTTGCCGCGCTTGACGTCGTAGGCCTCGGGGGCCTTGATCTCCACCAGATGGCCGACCGCACTGGTCACCACATAGCGCTCGTTCTCGAAGTGGTCGGCTTGCTTGTCGAACTTGCCGGCCACCGGCGTCAGCGCGCGGACGATGTCCTGCGCCACGCTGGGTTTCTCGGCAATGATCAGGGTCTTGCTCATGTCGGTCGTTTCGCGCTCTCTTGCATTGATCAGGGGCTGCCTACAATCCCGCCGCCTCGCGTATGCGCATGCGCGGCGCACAGGCATGTGCCCGAACGCGCGCGTGCGCCCATGGAACCACTTTAACGAATGAAGTCCGCCGTGCAAGCCAAGGCCCAACGCGCCAACGACGCGCCCGCAGCACCGGCCGCGTCCGGGCGGCGCATTCAGGTCCGCAGCAGCGGCGTGCACGGCAAGGGCGTATTCGCACTGCAATCGATCGCCAAGGGCGAGACGATCGCCGAGTACAAGGGCGAGCTGATCAGCTGGGACGAAGCGCTGCGCCGCCACCCGCACGACCCGTCGCAGCCCGACCACACCTTTTACTTTCACATCGACAACCAGCACGTCATCGACGGCAACGTCGGCGGCAACGCCTCGCGCTGGATCAACCACGGCTGCGCCCCCAACTGCGAAGCCGAGGAGGACGGCAGCCGCGTCTTCCTCAAGGCGCTGCGCCGCATCAAGCCGGGCGAGGAGTTGTTCTTCGACTACGGCCTGGTGATCGACGAGCGCTACACCCCGGCGCTGAAAAAGCGCTTTGCCTGCTGCTGCGGCGCCAAGACCTGCCGCGGCACCATGCTGGCGCCGAAGAAGGGCCGGCGGCTCGATTGATGGAAAGCGCCGCCGCCGCGCCGCCGGCGCTCGACTGGCACCCCGACGCGCTGGCGCGGCTGCTCGGCACGTATTGCCCGGGCTTGCGGGTACAGGTGCTGGCGTCGGTGGGATCGACCAACACCGAGCTGGTCGAGCGCAGCCGCGGCGGCGCCGAGGCCGCGCCACGGCCGACGCTGCTGGTCGCCGAAAACCAGCACGCCGGCCGCGGCCGGCAGGGCAAGCGCTGGCAGTCGGCGCCCGGCCGGTCGCTGACTTTTTCGCTGGCGCTGCCCTTTGCGCCGCGCGCCGGCGCCGCCGGCTGGTCGGGGCTGTCGCTGGCCGTCGGCCTGGCGCTGGCCGAAACCCTGGACGACGAGGCCACGCGGCGCGACAGCGGCGCGCCGCGGCTGGGCCTGAAGTGGCCGAACGACTTGCTGCTGGCGCCGCCGGCCGCGCCAGACGACGCGGCCGGCCACGCCGCCGCGCCCGGCCGCAAGCTCGGCGGCATCCTGGTCGAGACCGTGCCCGCCGGCAGCGGCCGGCTGGCGGTGGTTGGCGTGGGGCTGAACGTGCAGCCGCTGGCCGACGCAGCGCAGGCCGCCGCGCTCGACTGGGGCTACGCCCACTTGAACGAATTGCAGCCGGGGCTGACCGCGCCGGCCGCGCTGGCGCAGGTGGCGCTGCCGCTGCTGCGCGCGCTGCTTGACTTCGAGCGCGACGGCTTTGCGCCGCTGCGCGCGCGCTACGCGCAGCGCGACCTGCTGCTCGGCCGCGCAGTGGGCAGCGCGCTGGCCGAGGCGCCGCAAGGCATCGCCGACGGCGTTGACGAGCACGGCGTGCTGTGGCTGCGCTGCGGCGCGCGGCGCGTGCCGGTGGCCAGCGGCGAAGTCAGCCTGCTGCCGGCGCCGCCGGGTTGAGCGCAATGCTGCGCGCGCTGCTGCTGGTGCTGCTGCTGGTCAACGCCGGGCTGCTGGCGGCACGCCAGGGTTGGTTCGGCGGCCGGCTGGCGGTCGACGGCGCCAGCGAACGCGAACCGCTGCGCCTGCAACGCCAGGTGCACCCCGAACTGGTGCGCGTGCTGCCCGACCCGACGGCGGCGGCGCCAGCAGCGGGCACGGCGGTCACGGCGGCCGCGTCGGGCGCGTCGGTCGCAGCGGCGGCGGCATCCAGCGCGGCAGCCTCGACGGCGCTCGCCACGTCGTCACCCAGCGCCGCGTCGACACCGGGCGCTCCGGCGGCGTCGTCGCCGGCGGCCGGTGCTGCGGGCGGTAACGCGGCCAGCGCGGCGGCCCCCGCCTTGGCGCCGACGCACGCCACCGCCTGCCTGGAAGCCGGCCCGTTCAACCGCGCCGAAGCGCCGGCCGCCGAGCGCGCGCTGCGCGAGGCCGGGCTGGCGCCCACGCGCTGGCAGGCGCTGGCGGTGGTCGACAACGGCAGTTGGCTGGTCTACCTCGGCCCCTACCGCGACCCGGCGGCGATGCAGGCCCGGCGCGACGAATTGCGCGCGCGCGGCATCGCCGCCGAGGCACTGCCCGACACCTCGACGCTGTACCCCGGGCTCGACCTCGGCCGCCACGACGACCGCGCCAGTGCCGACGCGGCGCAGGCCAGGCACAGGCAGGCCGGGCTGCGCAGCGCGCGCGTGGTCAACCTGCGCCCGGCGCAGCGCCAGCTGCAGTTGCGCGTGAGCGACGCCGACCCCGCGCTGCGCGCCAAGCTGGCCGCGCTGAAGCTGCCGTCGGGGCCGGGCTTCGTGGCTTGCTCGACCGCGCCAGCGGGCGCTGCGGCCGCGCCGCGTCCGCAAGACGGGCAATAAGCGCTCAGCTCTGTGCGCCGTAGACCACGAAGCTGAAGTAGTACTCCTGCGTGCCGAGCTCCAGCGGCTTGATCACCGCGACGTCACCGACGCCGGGCAAGGGCACCGAATCGAGCCGCATCGCGACGACCTCGATCTCGCGGCCGTTGTTGCGGTAGCTGAAGTTGATCAGCACGCGCCCGTCGTAGCGGTGCACGTTGCCGACGATGCACATGGCGCCGCTGAGGGCCTCCTTCAGCGTCACCAGCGCGTGGCCCTGGCCTTGCGCATAAGCGCTCACCGACTCGACGTTGAAGCCGTCGACAACCACCGCCTGCGCGGCCCCGGCGCCTGGTCCGGTACGCACCAGCGCCCAGGCCTTGGGGATGTTTTTCGGCGTCAGCGTGTTGCGAAAGCCGGTCGCCGCGGCCGGGTTGGCCATCGTCAACTGCAGGCCATCGGCGCCCAGGTGCATGACCTGGCTGCTACCGCTGTCGTCGACATAGAAGCGCAAGTCGTTCCGCCCGACCAGCCGGTCCAGGCCGAACAGCGACTGTTCCTGGCCCGGCGCGGCGATGCGGGTGTCGCCGCCGCTGACCATCAGCCGGTAGCCGCCGGGCATGCCGGCCGGGGCGTCGCTGCGGTCGGTGATCAGCGCGCTGCCGACCACATGCAGCCGCGCCGCCGGCACGGTGGTGGCCAGGCCGACGTGGCCGGTCTCGCCGTCGATGCGCATGCGGTGGGTCCAGCTGGTCTTGGCGCTGGTCGGCGTGGTCCACAGGTCCCAGCGCGCCTTGCCGCCGGCGTCGTCGATTTCCATCGTCAGCGCCGGCCGGCTGGGGTCGGGGAAGGCCCAGCTCCCGGCCGCGTTGCGGTAGGCGTTGTAGCTCAGGCTGCTGCCGCCGGGGCCGCCGCTCAGGTACAGGCTGTTCTGGCGTATGCCTTCGGTGGCGTTGACGTGCAGCGCGTTGGTCGGGCTGGCGGTGCGCACGCCAAGTGCGCTGGCGGTGAGCGTCAACCCGCCGTCGCCGGCCATTTGCGTGCCTTTCTGGATGCGCCACTTGTCGTCGGCGCTGACGCCCCACGACCACCATTGCTCGGTGCTCGCCGCCGAGCGCGAGGCGAGCAGGTTCAGCCCCGGCTTGCTGCTGCCCAGCGGCGACATCTGCAGCAGCCGGTCGTAGCCGCCGGCGCTGCCGCAGACGTGGATGGCGGCGTCGGCGCGGGTCAGCGTGGCGTCCTGCGCCACCGCCAGCGCGCCGCCGTGCACCTGCAGCCGGGCGTTGGGCACCGGCGTGGCAATGCCGGCGCCGACGCGGCCGTCGCGGGTCAGGTTCAGCGCGTCGGCCGCGCCGCCGGTGGACAGCGCCAGCCGGCCGTCGGGCCGGTTGGCGATTTCGGCGCGGTTGCCAATGCCGCGGTTGGTGGCCAGGCGCAGCGCGGCGGCGTCGCTGGTCGACTCAAACAAGGCCAGGTTCTCGGCGGCCACCACGTGCACGCCATGCGTGGGCTGCGCGGTGCCCACGCCCAGCGCCGCCGGCAGGTGGGCGTCGGCCAGTTGGCGCGCGCTGGGGTCGATCGCGCCGCGCAGCCGCCCGTCGCTGCCGACCGTGACGCGGGCCAGCACCACCGACTGCGTGCGGTCCAGCGCCGTGCCGTCGGGGGTGAAGTCGACCTCCGGCCGTTCCTCGATGCGGGTGTTGTCGCTGACGTCGCTGTCGGGCGTCTGCTGGTCGGTCTCCTGCTCGGCATAGCGCAGGCTGACCAGGTAGGACTGCGCCGCCGCGGCCGGCACCGGCAGCGTCAGCGGCAGGTCGGCGGCGACGACGATTTCGCGCCCCTGCGCGTCGACCGCCGCGCCCGCGGCCACGACGATGTGCGTCGGGTCGGCCGAGGCGCTGACCGCCAGCCCGTCGACGATGCCGGCGGCGTACAGCGCGCGCAGGCCGCGCCGGCGCTGCACGACGTGGTACGCCTGCTCGGCCTGGAAGTCCAGCGCTTCAAGGAACTGGCCGGTGAAGTAGCGGATGCGTTTGATCGGTGCCTCGGACATGCGGGCCTCCTGGGCGGGCCTGAAAAGGGGTTCGAAATCGGGTGTGGACGTCGTGCGCCGAGCAGCCTCGTCAGCTCTTGGGCGTTGCGCCGAGCCGGGTGTTGACGCCGACTTCAATCGCGTAGTCGGTCGGCAGCGTGACGCCTGGCGGCGGCGGCGGCGGCGCGCCGCGCTGGCCGATGCGCATGGTCTGCAGCGCCGGAATCAGCAGGTAGCGGGTGTGCGCCGGCTTGTCGAGCTGGATCACCGAGTGCGCCAGCTCCTTGGCGCGCTCGAACGCCGCCTGGTCGGCGCTGGTCTTGATCGCTTCCAGGTTGACCTGCACCTCGAAGTAGTGCGGCCGGTCGTCGAACTGGTCGCGGATCAGCACGTCGCGGCCGGTGAAGATGGCCAGCAGCTCGGCCAGGCTGCGCTTGGTGCCGCGGTAGGGGTAGAGCTGCGCCATGCGGGCGATGAAGCGGCGGCGGATCAGGTTGTCCTTGGCCGGGTCTTGCGTGATGTCGGTGCGCAGGCTCAGCGCCAGCCAGCCGCTGAGCCAGGGCAAGAACTCGTCGGGCGCGCCGTCGGCGGCGCTGGTGCCGGGGGTAAACAGCCGCGGCAGGTCGGCCACCTGGTCTTCCAGCCCGCGCGGGTTGCTGCCCAGCAGCGCGCCCAGGTCGTCGTCGCCGCCCAGCAGCAGGCGCTCGAAGGCGCGCAAAAAGTCGGCCAGCGCCTGGTCGTGGTCGCGCCCGGCCTGCAGGTCGTCGTCCTTGGGCGCGCGAAACACCTCGGGCAACCAGCCCAGCATCGATCGGTGGTTGGCGTCGTCGGCCATGGTCTTCACCTGGGGGTCATGGGGTGGGGCGCAGCGGCTGCAAGGCGATGTCGACCGTCTGCAGCGCGACCAGCTCGCCCGGCTCCAGCCGCAGCCCGACCTGGCTGCCGGCCTCGGCGATGTCGCGCCCGGCCAACGTTGTCGACAGCAGCGGCTGCCCGGGCGGCGCGCCGGCGTGGTCCACGCCCGGCACCGCGTCGACGCAGGCCAGCACGTCAGACACATACACCGCGCGGCCGAACGGCCACGGCGTGTGGCCGGGCGCGGCCGGCAGCGGTGCGAAGAAGGCGCGCAGCCGGTCCTCGATGCGCGCGCGCAGCGCGGCCGGCGCCTGGTCGGAGCCGGCCGCGACATGCAGCCGCAGCGCCAGCGGCAGATACACCGGCGCCACGACGTGCAACCGCGTGGTCAGCAGGCACAGCGGCGCCAGCGCACGCTCGACCAGCCGCAGCAGCTTGGCGGCGGGCAAGTCCTGCAGCGCCGGCTCGGCCGGCAGCACCACCAGGCTGACATGCGCCGGCGCGTCGGCGCCGCGGCCGCGCGGCGCCGCCAGGTTGCGCCGCGGCACGCAGCAGGCGCGGCCAACGCCGGGCAGCGCGCAGGCGCGGGCTTCAAAGTCGGCCGCGGTGACCGCGCGGCGCTCGTGGGCCAGGTCGCGCAGCGCCAGCCGCAGTTCCTCGTCGACCGGCGCGGTCAGCACGTGGTCGGGGCCGCGCAGCAGCGCGAGGTAGGCGCGGCGGGCGTCGGCGCTGACCCGGCCGGCGCGCCAGCTCAGCATTTCGGTCAGCCCGGCAAACAGCTCCAGCAGCGTGATGCCGGGGTCGGACGCGTTGTGGTCGGTCCAGCCCAGCGCCAGCGTGGGAATCAGCCGCCGGGCGTCGGCCATCAGCTCGGTGAATTCCAGCGTGTCAAGCTCGGGCAGCGGAATGCTCATGGGGCGGGTGTCCTGCAAGGGTGCGGCGCGCGCGCCTTAACCCAGCGTCAGCGTGTGGCGGCCGTTGCAGACCAGAAAGCGGCCGCTGGCCAGAATGGTCTGCACCACGTCGCCGCGGCAATCCAGCGGCCGCTGGTCGGCGCGCAGCGCGATCTGCAGCCGCTGCACGTGGTCGATGTCGGGCAGCGCGCGCAGCAGGCGGTGGATGTCGGAGTCGTGCGGCTGGCGGCCGAACGGCCAGCCGGCGCCGTCGCGCCCGGTCAGCGGGTGCAGCCAGGCGGCCAGCGTGTCGGCCACCTGCCGGCGCACGCGGTCTTCGTCGTGCAGCGAGACCAGCCGCAACTGCAGCGCCACGTCCACGCGCAGGTACAGCGCGCCAACCACCGACAGCGTGGCGCACGGCAGGCTGCGCTGGCGCAGGTGGTCGGCCACCCGCGCCAGCAGCTCGGTGCTGGGCAGCGGCTGGTCGTCGGCGCTGCGCGGCACGATGACCACGCTGACCTGGCCGGCGCCGGCGGCCTCGTCGGCCAGGTCGGCCAGCGTGGCGCAGGGCTGGCGCGCCAGGTCGATCAGCGGCACGCACAGCGCGCGCGCCACCTCGGCCGAGGCCAGCCGGGCCAGGTCTTCGTAGTCTTCCTGGGTCACCGCGCGCTGGCGGTGGCGCAGCGCGCGCGGCGCGCGGTCGACCAGCTCGGCCAGCGTTTCGCCCTCGGCGCCGCCGGCCGCGGCCTGCGCGTTGACCACCCCGCGCACCCCACGCAGGCCGGCCACCAGCGTCTTCAGCGTGCCGGCGCCGACATTGCCGGCCGCGCCGCCGCCGCTGCGGTATTCGTCCAGCCGCAGGTTGCGCAGCCCGGGCGGCGGGACCATGCCGTGGCGGCCGTCGCCAAAGCGCAATTCGCCGGCCGCGCGGTCTATGGTGTAGTGGCGGTCGGCCGGGCCCGAGGCGTGGAAGCTGGCGACCTCGGTCCACTCGACCCAGCCGCGCTCGCCGTCGACCGCCCGCTCCTGCACCACCAGGCGCTGGCCGGGCAGCACCGGGCGCCGGAAGGTTTTGCAGCGCTGGTCGGCGTTGCCGCTGCTCGAACCCAGCGTCTCGGCGCGCACCGTCAACTGCTGGCTGGCGGCCACGGTGTTGGCCACCACGCCAAGCAGCCGCGGCGCCGGCTGGTAGCGCGCGGACGGCGCGCTGCCGACCAGCCGCGCGCGCACCCAGTACAGCTTGCGCTCGAACAGGTGGCGCTGCAGCCGCGCGATGTCGGCCGGCAGCAGGAAGTCGACCGTGCCCGAGCGGGTCAGAAAGCCAGTCGAGTCGGCCACCTGCAGCGGCGCCCAGTGGCCGGCGGCGTCGGCGTAGTCCCAGACCACGCGCCGCGCCGGGTCGTCGGCCGGCGCCGCGGTGCTGGCGTCGTAGCGCGCGCTGCCGATGAAAAAGTACACCGACAGCGGCCGGTTGACCGGCAGCGCGCGGCCGGCGGCCAGGTCAAAGCCGAGGTGAAAGGTCTCGGCGACGTCAAACAACGCCTCCTGCTTGTCGGGCCGCAGTTCGACGCCTGAGGCCGGGTCGACCAGCAGCCGCGACAGGTCGCGCGGCGCCAGCGCGCCGGGTGGCGTCTTGTCCAGCGCCTTCAGCGTCAGCGGGCTCAGCCACAGGTCACGCTCGGTCTCGAACACCAGCGGCTCGCCGTCGGCGCCGCTGGCCTCGGCCTGCACGCGGGTGCCGGCCGGCACCTGCACGCCGTCGCGCGCGGTGGCGTCGAGGGCAAAGCTCAGCGCCGCGCGCGCCGGCTGCGGCGGCGTCGGTTCGTTGCCCAGAAGGTCCAGAAACGCCAGCCGGTGAAACTCCGGCGCGCGGTTGAGCGTGTCGATCAGCCGGCCGCAAAAGTGGCCGAACACGCCGGTCAGCGCACGAGCGGCCTCGCCGCCGTCGTCGTCGCTGCGCCAGTGGTAGGGCGCGCCGGCCAAATGGCTGCACAGCAGGCGCCGCGCCTGCGCGGCGACCTCGGCCGCGCTGCGGCCATCGACCAGCGGTGCGGATGGGGTGAGCGTGTTCATGTCGCTGCGCCTGGCATTGGTTGACGCGTCATTCGCCCCGCTCGACGTAGAACGGGTAGACCATGTTGGCCACCGCGTCGGTCTGGCGCAGGCGGTAACTCAGCGTGGCGCGCAACAGGCCCTGCGCCGGGTCGGCGTCGACCGCCACGCGGAGCAGGTCAATGCGCGGCTCCAGTTGCACCAGCGCCTGCCGGATCTGGTGCTGCAGCAGCGCCGCCGAGACCGCGCCCACCGGCTCGAAGGCCAGCCGGTCGGTGCCGGCGCCAAAGTCCGGCCGCATCAGCCGCTCGCCCGGCACGGTGCGCAGGATCAGCCCGATGGCCTGCGCCACCTGGTCTTCGTCGGCGCGCATGCCGACCACGCCGCCGGCCAGTTGCAGCGGAAACGCCAGGCCGCGGCCGAGCACGGCGTCGCCTGCGGGGTCAATGGGGTTCATGGTCTGCTCCGGGTCGGCGCGGGTCTGGCACGGTCAGTCTCTTCAGTCGCCGATGTAGACCTCAGCCGCGCCGCTGGCCTCGACCTGGGCGTTGAAGCTGCCGCAGCAGCTTGCCGGGTCGCCGCCGCGCACCGCCGGCTGGCCGTTGATGGTCACCGTCGCGCTGCCGGCGCTGACCGTGGCCTGGCTGCCCAACAGCGGCTGCCAGCTGCCGCTGGCCGACATCGGGTCGAGCTGCGGGTGGCTGCCGCCGTACTCGGCACTGCCGTTGGCGATCGCCGCCTGCTGGCCGCCGATGAAGACATCGGCGCTGACCGCCTGGCGCAGCGTGACGCTGAAGTCGCATGGCGACGCCGAGGCGCCGGCCGAGGTGGTCAGCGTGTGCGGCTGGCCGGGCCTGGCGACCAGCCTGTCGCCGGCGGTGGCGGCGCTAGCCATGGCGCGTCTCAGTGGGTTCAGGGCTCATTGATCTTCACCTTCGGGCCGCCCTTGAGCACCAGGTCACCGTTGCGCGCGACGATGCTGACCGCGTCGGCGGTCAGCGTCAGTTGCTTGACCGCGTCGATGGTGATCGACTTGTCGTGGGTGGTGATGCGGATGGCGTTGCCGGCGCTGTCGCTGATTTCGATCGCCTCCTGGCCTTGTTCGTCGACCAGCCGGATGCAGTGGCCCGAGCGCGTCTTGATCAGCTTGACGTCGTTGTGGCCGTTGGCGTTGGCCTCGGGCGGCTGGTCGACGCTGCTCCACAGCGCGCCAAGCACCACCGCGTCGTTCGGCGAGCCGTTGATGAAGGCCACCAGCACCTGGTCGCCGACCTCGGGCAGAAACTGCACGCCGCGGCCGTCGCCGGCCATCGCCGCGGCGACCCGCGCCGGGTAGGCGCCGGCGCTGGCCGACACGCCGTCCAGCGCAATCGCGATGCGGCCCTGGCCGTCGGGCGTGTTGTCCTTGACCACGGCGATGTAGACGCCGCCCAGGCCGCCGCTGGCATCGGCCGGGTTCACAGCGCCTGCCTCATTTCGAACGACGTGCGGTAGCCGCCGGCGTCCAGCGTGTGGCGCGCCTGCTCGACCACCCAGCGCCCGCTGAAGCGGCCCAGGTCGGCCACCAGCAGCGTGCTGCCGACGCGGATGTCGGGGTCGCCGATGGCGCTGCCTTCGGCGCTGAGCAGGTTGCGCCGCTGCTCGGCCAGCCGCGCGTCGGCCAGCGCCTGGGCCTCGGCCAGGGTGCGCACCTGGCCGTCGGCCACCAGCACCTGGCGCGTATCACCGGCGTTGATCTGCGCCAGCCCGGTGGCGGCCAGCGCGCCGGTGTAGGCCAGCGACTGGCCGATCGACGCGCTGGCGCTGATCGGCTGCTTTTGCGCCGCGTCCCAGGCCCGCACCTCGACCGTGCGCACATGGCCGGTGGTGTTCAGCCGCGCCGCGAACGACACCAGGTTGCGCCCGCGCGCCAGCGCCACCTGCGGCGCGCTGCGCACGCGCTTGAAGTACAGCGTGCCACGCTCGACCCACAGCCGGCAGTCGTTGGCGGCGGCCAACTGCTGCAGGTAGGCCAGGTTGCTGACGTGGCTTTGCACGCGCCGGTCGCTGCGCGCGCCGGTGGCGTCGACCTGCGCCGCCAGCCCCATGTCGGCGGCGATCTGGCGCACGATGTCGGCGTCGGTCTGGCCGTCGCGGAACTCGCGGTAGGCGCTGCCGCGGCTGCCGGCGTGCAGCGCGTCGAAGCCGTCGATGGTCAGCGTCAGGCCGCCGCCTGGGCTCAGCTCGACTGCCACCGCGGCCACCTCGCCGTCGATCAACGGCTGCAGCCGGCCGACGTAGCCCAGCGCCACGCCGATGCGCCGGCCTTCGGCAAAGGCGCCGCTGCCGGCGTCGACCAGCTTCAACTCGGGGTCGTTGACCTGCAGCGCGAACGACGCCGGCTGGTCGGCGACCTGGGTCACGCTGACCGACAGCACCGCACGCAGCAGCGCCGCGCCGGCCGGCGCGCCCTCGATGGTGAGCGCGAACTGCGGCACCAGCACGCCCTGCAGCAGTTCGTCCACACGCGGCGGCCAGGTGGTCATGGGGTCAGCCCAGCGGCGGCAATTGCGGCAGTTGCAGCCGCACCCCGGCGGCCAGGCTGCGCACGTCGTCGATGGCGTTGGCGCGGGCGATGTCGCGCCAGCGCGCCGGGTCCTGGTAGACCTTGGCGGCAATCGCCTGCAGGCTGTCGCCGGCGCGGGTGACGTAGGCGGTGACCTGCGCCGCGGCGGCCAGCGGCGGCGCCGCGGCGGCCAGCGTGTCGAGCGTCTCGCGGCCCTTGAACTCCAGGTGTAGCCGCGCGCGCAGCGGCGCGCCGCGGCTGTCGAAGCGGTCGAACTCCTGGCGCAGGCTGACCAAAAAGCACGGAAACACCAGCGACCCCCACAGCAGCAGCAGCCGCGGCGGCGCGCGCGTCACTGGGTGCGGCTCGGCCAGCCGGGCCAGCGCCACGGTGCGGCTGCGCACGTCGAGGCCGCTGTCGCTGGTATCGAAAAACAGCGCCATGGTCAGCGTGCCGGCGTTGCCGTTGACGAACTGCAGCACCGACGACGGCAGCCCCGGCACCTTGATCTCGGCGAACTGGTTGCTCTTGGCCAGCTCGTAGTTCGGCGGGTTGAACATCACCGGCAGCGGCGGCGCGCCGGGCGAGTCGAGGTCAACGATCACCGCCTTGGTCAACGCCATGTCCGGCCCCCATTGCGCTCGTGCGCGACGCGCTGTTCGTGGCGCAGCGCACGCCGCACCTGGTCAACCAACTGGTCAACCAACTGGTCAACCACCTGGTCGATCGCCTGGCTGGGCACGGCGCCGGTGCCCAGCTCGGCGCCAGGCGCCGGCGCCTGGCGCAGCGCGCTGGGCAGCGCCGCGGCCACGGCGGCCTCGGCCGCGGCGGCCAGCGCGGAATTTGACGGAGCCGCGGCCAGCGCGGCGGGCGACGGAGCCGCGGCCAGCGCGGCGGGCGACGGAGCCGCGGCGTGCGCGCGGTCAGCGCCCGGCGCGGCCCGGCCCAGCCAGCGCAGCGTCAACGGCGCGGTCGCCTGCCCGGCCAGCGCCTGCGCGTACAGCGCGTCGACCAGCGGCGCGGCGTGGTCGTTCGGCGCCGGCGCCGGCGCTGGCGGCGACGCTGCTGCCGGCGTGGCTGCCGCGGCCGCGGCATGGGCGCGAAGCGCGCGCGGCAGCGGCGGGGCGAGCCAGCGCATGTCCAGCGCGCCGGCCGGCGGCGCCTGGCGCCCGGCAGCCATCGCGGCGGCTGGCACGGTGGCCGGCGTGCCGACGCCCGCCACGGCCCGCGTCGGCCCGCGCGGCACCTGCGTCGCCAACCGCAGCGCCGGCGCCGCCGCGGTTGACGCACGCGGTGGCCAGGGCGCCTCGTCGCGCGGCGGCGCGTGGCGCTGCGGCGCAGCCGCCGCGGTGCGCAGCGTCACTGGCGCTGCCCGCCGATCCGGCCCGCGGCCGGCCGCTGGGCTGTGCCCGGCCGCGGCCGCCGGATGGCCGGCGCCCTCGCCACGCCAGGCCGACAGCACCTTGGCACCGGTGCTGCCTGTGCTGCCGGCGTTGCCGGACGGCCCGGCGGACCCGTGCAGCGCCAGCGCCAGCGCCAGCGCCAGCCGCAGCACGGTCGGCGCGGCCGGGGCAGCCGCTGGCGCGCGCCAGACCCAGGGCGGCGCGCCGTCCGCTGCCGCGGCGCACCACAGGCCGCTGTGCAGCCGCAGCCGGCCGCCATGCAGGCGCAGCGCCGGGCGGGCGGCCGGCGCCGCGCCGCGGTGGGCCAACGCCAGGCGCGGCTGGCGCCGCGCCGCGGTCCATGCGCGGCGCCGTGCCAGCGCGGCCGGCAGCGCAGCAGCGGCGGCGGCGGCCGACGTCATGGCCCGGGCGGCGTGTTCATCGCCGCGTGGATGCGCGAGATCTCGGCCACCCAGCGGCGGCGGTCGGCGTGTGCCATGTTCAGCAGCGCCTCGGCCGACCAGTGAAAGTGGTAGGCGACAAAGGCTACCTCCTCGTAGATCCGGTCGAGGGGGTAGCCGACGATTCCCCCGGCGGGTCGGCCTCCGTCTCGAAGCGTTGGCCGCAGTGCGGGCAAGTCAGCGCCAGCCGGGGCGACTGCGTGCTGTTGATGCGGTTGTAGAAGTCCTGCAGGTAGGCCAGGTCGGTGGCGAACAACCCTTCGATGACCTTGGTGTTGACCAGCGCCAGCTCGCCCAGCCGCGTCACCACCCGCGCCAGCAGGATCACCACCAGGTAGGCCGGGTTGGCCTGCACGCGCGGGTCTTTCTGCGGCAGGATTTCGTCGGCCGCGGTGGCCAGCCGCATCACGCCGGCGCGGTGCAGCGTGCCGTCGGCGTCAAGGTAGCCGCGCGGCAGCGTGAACTCGTATTCGGTGACCAGGCCACCGCCGTCCGGGTAGCCCGTCATGCCCGCTCCAGCCGCTCGCAGGCCAGCGTCAGCGTGTCAATCGCAACGTCGTTGCCCTTGGCGCTGAAGTCGGGCGCGTCGTACTTGCTTGGCCAGGCGGCAAAGAAGTTCCAGCGCAGCTTTTCCTGGCCGACGTCGTCAAGCAGCAGGATCGAGCCGTTCTTGCGCTGCACCTGGCCACGCAGCGCGGCCAGGTGCCAGTCGTACAGCTCGCGCGAGTCGGTCACGCCCCATTTCAGCGTGATGTCGGGGTAGCTGTTCTTGCCCGGCAGCTTGCGCACCGTGGCCGCGTCGCCGCCCTCGCGGTACTCAATGACTTCGACGTTCGAGCCAAAGCCCGAGCAGTCGGAAAACCCGGCCTGGGTGATGCCGTCGATTTCAAGCAGGAAGCGGAAGTTCTTGTAGGGATCGGTTCTGGCCATCGTGTTCTCCTGCGCCGGTTAGCCGCCGCTGGTTTGCTGGATGCGGAAGATGACGAACTCGGCCGGCTTGACCGTGGCGACGCCGATCTCGGTCACCACCTGGCCGAGCGCGCGCACGTCGGGCGGGTTGGTGTCGGCGTCGCACTTGACGTAGAAGGCCTGCCTGGGCGTTTCGCCAAACAGCGCGCCCGAGCGCCACTCGTTGGTCAGAAAGTCGCCGACGGTGCGCGTGATGCGCTGCCACAGCGACGGCGTGTTGGGCTCGAAGACCACCCACTGCGTGCCGTCGTCGATCGACTCGCGCAGATAGTTCATGTAGCGCCGCACGCTGACGTAGCGGTACTCGGCGTGGCCCTCGTCGGCCAGCGTGCGCCCGCCCCAGACCTTGAGCGCGCCGTTGAACTCGCGGATGACGTTGACGCCCTCCGGGTTCAGCGCGTCCTGCTGCGCCTTGCTGACCCGCTGTGCCAGCGCCAGCGCGCCGCGCACCACCTCGTTGGCCGGCGCCTTGTGCACGCCGCGGGTGGCGTCGTTGCGGGCGTAAATGCCGGCGACGTGGCCGCTGGGCGGCACCAGCAGCGTGGCGCCGGCGCTGGTCGAGGTCGGGTCGGCGACCGCGATCCACGGAAAGTAGACCGCGCCGCGGCTGCCGGTTTCGCTGCGCGCGACCAGGCAGATGTTGGCCGCGGTGGCCGAGGCCGGCGCCTTCACGCCGTCGAGCACCGCCACGCGGTCGGCGGTCTTGGCGCAGTGTTCCAGCAGCGCCTGCTGCACCGCCTGGGTGACGATGCCGGGCGCGGCGACGATGGCGATCTCGTCGATCGCCGCAAATTCGTTGAGCAGCTCGGCCAGGTTGGCCAGGTCGGCGTCGGCGGCCAGCCGCAGCACCCAGCAGCGCGTGCCGCCGTTGTGGAAAAAGCCATACACCGCGTGCGCCAGCAGCGCGTTGCCGGTCTGGATGGCGCCGAACTGGTTGACGAACTCGTTCCAGCCGGTGACCAGCCAGGCCTTGCCGGCGGCGGCCAGCGCGTAGCTGCCGCTGCCGTCGGGGCGCGCCGGCATGCTCACCGCCGACACCACGCCGACGAAGCCGGCGGTGCTGGTGCCCACGCCGGCAATCGGCCGCGACGACGGCGGCACGTCTTCAACGTAGACGCCGGGTGACTTGTACGGATTGGCCATGGCGGCGCTCTCCTTCTGGTGGCTTCAGGTGGCGGAAATCATGGCGACGGGTTGAGCGTCAGGTCGAACGCGGTCGGCGCGCCGCCGGGCACGTCGACCTCGACCGTGCGGCTGGCAAAGCCGGCCTTGCTTGCCTGCAAGCGGTGGCGGCCGGCGCCGGCCAGCGCCAGCGTCCAGCGGCCGTCGGCGTCGCTGAAGCTGCCCACGCCCAGCGCCGGCAGCGTCAGCGCCACGCCCGCCAGCGGCGCGCCGCCGCTGGCCGAGCGCACCGTGCCGCCGATGCGGTGGCCGCTTTGGCTGGCCGCGCCGGGGCCCAGCCCGGCAATGGCCAGCGTGTGCGTGGCCACCGTCGGCGCCCGCAGCGCGGCGGCGGCGCGCTCGATGGCCAGCGTCGCGGTCAACACCACGGCCGGGCGCAGCTTGCCGCCCAGCGCCGACCAGAACTCGGCCGGCTGGCGCAGCGCCTCGGCGCGGCCGATGTCCAGCGGCAGCGGCCAGGGCTGCGCCGACAGCGCGCCCTGCAGATGCGCTGTCGGCAACACCGGCGTGGCCGCCAGCAGCGCCAGCAGGTCGCCAAGCAGGTTTTGTTCGAGCAGCGCGGCGTCGTCGGCGGTGGTGCTGGACTCGGCCCAGGCGGTGACCAGGTAGCTGCACGCCAGGCGCAGCGGCGGCTGGCGCTTGGCCAGCGTGCCATCGGCGCCGCGCGTCGCCTGCGGCTGGTTGTCGCGCAGCTCGGCGTGCTCGCGCAGGTCGAACAAGAACAGGTTCAGCGCGGTCTTGTCGGGCCGAAAGGCGTCCGACGGCCGCTGCAGCGACACCTCCAGGTCAGCCGGCAACCCCGGCGCGGCCTCGATGAAGCCTTTCAGCGACTGGCTCAGCAAGCCGATCATCCAATCTCCTGGCCGCTCACCCAGTCGGTCATGCGGACCGTGCAGGTGTCGGCGCTGCGGTTGATGCGGGTCACGCGGATCAGCACCAAGCGCCCGATCCCGGCCTGGCCGGCAGCTATCTCGGCCAGGATGCGCCGCGCCTCGGCGCTGGGCGAGGCTTCCAGCCTCGACAGCACAAAGCGCTCGGCGTCGCGTTGATCTTTCGACAGCGCCGCACTCTCTTCCTTGACCTCGGCGAACAAGTACTGCTTCTTGCCGTCTTTTGGCGCCATGTCAGCGACCAGGTCAATGCCCTGGCCGGAGGCGTTCTGGATCGCCCGCGGCTGGCTGCCCATGCCGCGGCTGACTACCCGCAGCCGGGCGTGGCGCTCGCCGAAATCACCGCCGCGCGCCGGGTTGTCGATGCGCGCCAACGCGCGCCGCGATTCGGCCTCGCCCGCGCGGCGCGCGGCGGACTCTTTTTCCAGCCATTCGGCGCTGCTGCCTTTGGCGTCGGCGATGCCCAGCCCGGCGCGCCGGTGCTGCTCGCGCAGCGCGTTGAAGTCGTCGCGCGCGGCGCGTGCGCGCTGCTTGAGCGCGGCGTGGCCGGGCTGCGCGCGGGCCAGCTCGTCGGCGCGCGCGCCGGCGGCGTCGCGCGCGGCCAGAAAGGCGAAGTACACGCTGTCGCCGTCCAGCCCCTGCGCGTTCAGCCGCGCGGCCTCGGCCGACAGCGCGGCGTCCATCAGCGCCAGGCGCTGGCGGTAGTCGGCCAACGATTCGTCGCCGCGCTGGGCCAGCGCGCGCTGCCTGTAGTCGGCCACGCCCTCGCCCGGGCGCATCGGCTGCAGGTGCTGGTGGCGCAACATTTTTTCCAGCAGCGCCAGCTTCTGCTGCTGCGCCTGGCGGGCCTCGGCGCTGACCTTGGCCCCGGACTTGGCCTTGCCGGCGCGCTTGAGCTCGGCGCGCAACTGGCGCGCGCGGGCCTCGGCGCTGGCCAGGTCCAACTGCGGCGGCGCCGACGGCCGGCCGGCCGGCTGCGGCGGCGCGGTGGGCGCCAGCGGCGCGGCGACGGCGGCGCGGTCGGTCACGCGGCGCGCGTCGCCAGCCGCCGGCTCGGGCGGGCGCTGGCTGCGCGGCGGCGGGTGGGGCTGCTGCTGCGGCGGCGGCGGGTGCCGCGGCTGCGCCGGCGCGGCCGATGGCGCGCGGCTGATCAGCGTGGGTGGGTTGGCCGCCGCTGGCTGCGCGGGCTGGGTCGGCGGCGCGGTGGCTTTGGCGGTGACCGGCTGCGGCGGCGGCGGCGCGTCGGCTTTGGGCACGCGCTCGGCCACCGGCGCGGCGGCAGGCGCGGGCGCGGGTGGCCGCTGCTGTGGCTGTGGCTGTGGCTGTGGCTGCGCCTGCGGCTGTGGCTGCGCCTGGGGTGGCGGGTGCGGCTGTGGTTTCGGCACCGGCGCCGGGCTGGGCGGCGCTGGCTTTGCCGCCGCCGGCGCGGCGGGCGCCGCCACCGCGGCCTTCGGCGCCACCGGCGGCGGCGCGACCGGCGGCGCTGCGGTCTTGGCCGGCGCCTCGGCCGCCGCGCCGCGGCGCGCCTGGGCGTGGCCATGGGTGTCGACCGCCAGCGCCGCCAACTGCGGCAGCAGCCCGGCCAGCACCTCGCCGAAGGCCTTTTCCTTGTCGGCCGGCGCGGCGTTGGACGCGGCGACGTCGGCCAGGCGCTTGAACGCCAGCGAGGTCTGCAAGCCGCCGAGCAGCAGCGCCACGCGGGCGCGCGAAACCTGCTGTGGCGCCGACGCCGGCACGCCGCGCGCCGCGGCGGCGGTGCCGATCAGGCTGGACGCCAGCATCGCCACCTGGTCAAGAAAGTCGTTGTCGGCCAGCAGCGCCGGCAGGTCCACCGGCTGGCCGGCGGCGCGCCGCGCCTGGACCACCCGGGCAATGCCCTGCGCCGCCATGCCCACGCCCTGCACGCCGCCCAGCACGCCCAGCGCCTGCTGGGCGTGCTTGAATTTTTCGAGGTTTTGCGCGATTTCAAGCACCCGGCCGCCCTTGGCGCCGAGCGAGCGGCCAAAGGTGACCAGCAGCCAGACGATGTCGCCGCCGGCGGTGCCGATCTGGCCGGCATTCATGCCCAGCAGCAGCGCCTCGCCGCTGTCCCACTCGGCACCGAACAGGATGCGCGCCGACGCGTCGAACTGCGCCGCCATCGCCGCCGCGGCCTGCGGCCCGGCGATGCCGACCAGCCCGGTGCCCATGCCCTTGAGCAGGCCCCAGACGCCCATCGCCTCTTGTTTGGCGAGCAGCGCGGCGCCGTTTTCGACGTCCTTGGCCTCGGGTCCGTCGGCGCGCAGGGTGCGGCTGCGGTTGACCACGCGCTTGAACTCTTCCAGCCAGTAGCCGCGCAACTGGTACCACAGCGCGTCGTAGACGATGGCGTACTGGTCCTGCCACAGGGTGCGCAGGCTGCGGCGCGAAAACGCGCGCGACTTCAGCCGCAGCAAAAAGTGGTCGAGCAGCGCGCCGGCGCCGTCGGCGCTTTCCCAGGCGCGGATCCTTTGCAGGACCGTGGTTTGCTCGCCGGCGTCGGGCGTGCCGTTTTTCAGGATGCGCACGATGGCGTCGATGTCGGCGTCGATGCGCGCGCGGTCCTCGGTTGACAGCGGCGGCAGCCGGGGCGACGCGGTGGAGGGCGCGGCAACCGCGGGCGCCACGGCCACGGCCTGCGGCGGCGCGCCGGCGTTGCGTTGCAGCACCGCGGTCGGCCCGGCGCTGCCACGCCCGGCGCTGCCCGGTGCGACCACCGGGTGCGTGGGCGCGCGCTGGCGCAGGGCGGGGACCGGGCTCATCGCGCCACGCTTTCGTGGCCGGCAACGGCGGCGCCGGCCGGCGCCGGCTGGCCGGACTTTTGCAGCTCGCGCCGCAGTGCCTGCTGCACATGGCGCGCGGCGACCGGGCCGCCATCGGCCGCGCCCAGAAAGGCCGCGGCCAGCGCGACATTGCGGATTTGTCCGCCGCTGAGCCTGGCGTGGCGGGCCAGCGCGTCGAGGTCGATGTCGGCGGCCAGCGGCAGCTCGGCCGGCCAGGCGCCGGCCCACAGGCGGCGGCGCGCCGCCTCGTCGGGGAACGGAAA
>WBZS01000915.1_pt1 | contig 28091 bp, 23 predicted proteins | sample 5204201 | NCBI WGS metagenome assembly WBZS01 (sample SAMN12344357, study PRJNA552823) | activated sludge metagenome | biome: Activated sludge suspended growth; feature: Nitrification reactor; material: Wastewater; isolation source: activated sludge from nitrification reactor of wastewater... | reverse complement strand
CGAAATTAGGCGAGCGATTCGCCATCTTGCCATAAACCACCCGATTTGCCAACCCCAATCGCGGCTGCACTGGTACTTGTGAAATGGACATCTAGGTCCGTGAACAGATCGATGGCATCGACCTCCAAGGTTGTGCGCCAGCAAGGTGTGCTGGCGCGTGAGTGAATTGAACGCCCCGTTCGGGCGAGCCGACATCCTTCGTCACGGATTTGCTTCGTGCTTTATGCCACGCCAATCAGATTCCCGCCGATTTGTATTCGCACCTTCAAGATTCGCCTGGTGGAAGCGTGGTTTTCGTCCAACGTTCTTCCGTCATACTTTTCATCTGACACCAAAAATATTCCTTTGCCGGTGTTCTTCTCAGTAAATCTTACTATTTCTGGAAGTATGGTGTCGCGCAAGATTTGATGCCTGAAAAATGAATGTAGTTGATGTGCCATGTTTTTTTGGGAAAAATGGGGGAGTTGGCTATTAAATAGATTGACAGATGCGTGCGAACGCTATACACTCTTCCTTAACCAAGTTGCCCCAAATTGTGCCAATACACAAATTTTTGTTTTGCTGGGCATTTGGTTGGCGTTGAGACGGTGAACGTCGCAACGATTTCCTACCAGGACGGTCTCGGAAACGGCTCGTTCACGACCGTTTCAGCGATTCATTTCTCCATGGACCGGAGCCTTCGCCAGACGATTTGTGCATTCCGTTTCTTCCTGAGCATCAAATTGATGCGGGACGTTTTGGATCGTGCAATCAGGCGGGAGTTTCCGTGATCTTCAATCAAGGGTGGTTTTCCGCCGCTTGAACCCGATTCGCGGAACTCGAAACCCATGGATATCCCTAGGCACGCCATGAGCGATCTGCCCGTGCGCGGCCTTGGGAGGAAGTACGCTGAAATGGTGACACTCAAGGAAGTTTTGATCCCCTCCTTTCTCGAATCTGAGGCGGACGCTGGTGACCAAATAAACTCCTATGTGCGAACGTATGGGGTACATCCCGTCCGTCCGAATAAGCCGTCTCTTCGTGCGTTGATTCCTATTCCGCCAACAATCTCCGTTGATTTTCGTTGGTTCCGCCGCGTTCACCATTTTGCCGACGGTGAAGGAACGCCCAGTAGAAATACGCAACGCGTAGATTGCGCGAACACTCGAAATGCTAAGGGACATTTGGTCATTGGCTTGACATCCTTGGTGCCGGTCTTCGTTTTTTATCGTGGATTTTCATGACTGGAATGAAGAATGCTGGGTTAAACGCATCGACCAACCCAGTGTGAGATGTTTTCTGAGCGGAAAAGGCTGCGTAGGCGTTGAGTTTCTTCGGAATGAGACCAGCTTCTAAATAATTTTCGCAAGATGTTGCAGGTTCTTCACCTAATGCCGAAAAGCCCGGAAACGCCAACTTTTTGCTTGAGCCTGGTTTTGGAATGACCGGGGACAAAACACAACGTGGGGTTCCCTTGGCCGGTAGAATGCCATCGGACTTCACCTGATTAGTGTCGTCGCGCGGCAGGCATTTGCATTCGCAGCGTATTCACCTGCATGCAAATATCTAAGAATTCCTACCATGAACCGTTCGGTAGGATCGAGCGATCCGTTGACATGAATTACGCTACTCCGAACTCCGAGGTCAGGGTGGGGAGCGAAACGAACTCGTTTTTTAGATCCAGAGGAATTCGGTCATGAAGTCCGATGCGGAGTTAGACGCCGACCAAGACGATGGCACCGGAGCGTGGGCGTCGGCGGGTTTAGGGCTGGTGGAGATCGCTTGGCAACGCAAGCAACTCGTGGCGTTGGGCATTGTGGTGGCTCTGGTCATTGCCGTCGTCTATTTCAGCCAAGCCAGGCGGATTTATGAATCCACGGCTCAAGTCCTCATCGTGAAGAAAAGGCCCGATAGTGTGACCGGGTTGGACACGCGCCACCTCGCGATCGAAGATTATGTTTCAACCCACCAAGCCTTGATCCGAAGTCCATTGATCGTCGACGGCGCTATCCGCAAACGCAATCTTCAAGATCTCAAATGCTTCGCCGATGAAACGGAAAACCTTACGGAAGTCGTCATCAAGGCGCTGTCCGTTTCGCGTAATCGTTCCACGGGCACGAACAACAATGTGTTGGTCTTGTCGTATCGAGCTGTCGACGCGGAAGATGCGAGCGTGATCCTTGGAGCGGTGATCGAAAGCTACAAGAACTTCCTCGACGAAACGTACCGGAATACGAGTGATGACACCCTGAAGCTCATCACGCAGGGCCGCGATTTGCTTCTTAAAGAACTCACCAAACAGGAAGATGCGTACCGCAATTTTCTGCGCGAAGCTCCTTTGTTCGCCGTGCGGCGCAAGCAGGGTGGAAGCCTAAGGCAAGAACGATTGAGTGTACTGGAAGCGAAATTGTCGCTCATCATGGTGCGCAAAACGGAGGTCGAAGGATATTTTCGCGCGGTGGAAGCCGCCATGAAGCAGGGAACAGGCCGAGAGGCGATCCTTGCCATGGCATCGGAATGGGCGAACCGTTCCTACGACGACGGCCCACGATTAAGGCAACCTTTGTCGATGCAGGATCAGCTTTATCCACTGCTTTTAGAAGAAAAGAAACTCGTGGAGACGCGCGGGGATAATCATCCAGACGTCATCGCGTTGCGTAATCGAATCGATACAACACGCGAGTTTTTGTCGAGCCCATCTGCAGCATGGCGGCCAGCGGACGGCGAAATCAAGCGAACCCAACCGACGGATCCGGTCAAGGCGTACCATGAACACTTCAAAATGCAGCTCAATAATTTGGAGATCGGAGAACGCCTGCTAGGGGATCTCCTGAAAAATGAATACGATAGCGCAAAAGAACTGACTCGCTATGAAATCGAAGAAGAAGGATTACGTACGAATCTAGACCGAACGAAGAATCTTTACGATGGGATCATCAAACGCCTTCAGGACGTCGACCTTATCAAGGACATGGGTGGCTACGACGCGCGTACCATCGCTTCACCCATGATCGGCAAAAAGGTCCTTCCCAGCCCCATCATCATCTTTCCCGTCGCATGCATCTTGGGCACATTGCTCGGGTTTGGTTTGGCGTATCTTGCGGAACTGAGCGATAAGAGCTTTCGATCCGTACAAGAAGTCCGCCGTCAACTTGGTCTGCCTGTGGTGGGACACGTACCGCATTTGGAGCCCGTCGAAGAGACGTTGCTCCAGCCGGCAGCCGATGGGCACCCACTCGACGCCATGCTCTATTGCCATCACCGCCCCCTATCGGTCGAAGCGGAATCGTATCGGGGCGTGCGTACTGCGATCTATTTCAGCACTCAGGGTCAGGGCCATAAAGTCATTCAGGTCACCAGTCCCTCGGGTGGTGATGGCAAGAGTACGCTGGCGGCCAACTTAGCGGTTTCCATCGCTCAGTCAGGTAAGACGGTGATTCTCATCGATGCCGACTTACGTAAGCCACGTGTGCACAAAATCTTTGGTGTCTCCGCCGCGGTGGGATTGGGTTCGATCATCAGCGAAGGTAAGGACCTGCCAGACGCAGTCCAAGCGAGTGGGATTAGCGGACTATCGATCCTGCCCTGCGGTCCAATTCCACCCAATCCCGCCGAACTTCTCACGTCGCCACGGTTCAAGGAACTGTTAGATGTGATTCGTGAAAAATACGACTATGTCATCGTCGATACACCTCCGTTGCTTGCGGTGACGGATCCTGCGGTTGTTGCACCTCGGGTGGATGGCTTGCTTCTGACGATCCGTTTGACCAAGAATGGCCGACCTCTCGCCCACCGAGCGAAGGATGTCCTCGATGGCATCCGCAGCAACGTTCTTGGCGTCGTAGTCAACGACACCGAACGCCGAGGTGCGGGCGGTTATGGTGGTGGTTATGGTTATGCGTATGCGGAAAGTTATTATGCGGAGGATGAAGTAAGTACGCCTCCCACGGTAAAGCCCACGGGCGAGTCCGGCGGTCGCGACGGTGTTGTGGATCGATAACGCGCATGAACCATCGATTCGATCCAGGTCATCGCACGACGGGCATGGAAGATAGGTTTGATTCGAAAGATGATGCCTTTGGTTGATATGCACTGTCACTTGCTTGCTGGTCTCGACGATGGTCCGCGGACCGACGCGGATGCCTTGCAGATGTGTCGAATCGCCTATGAAGACGGTACGCGGATCATCGCAGCAGGGGCTCACCAGAATGATCGGTATCCGAAGAATACGCCCGAGCGGATTCGTGAGGCAGTGTCGAAGCTCACGGACCTACTTCGTGATCAAGCAATCCAGTTGATGGTTTTCCCGTGTTCCGAGGTCATGGCCCACCCCGAGATGGTCAACGCGTGGCAACAAGGCGCTCTTCTCAGTGTCGCGGACAGACGCGAATATTTGCTGGTTGAGATGCCTCACAATCTGGTGGTCGACCTACGCCATACGGCCCGAATGTTTCGTGATTTGGGCGTGCGCATGATCTTGGCCCATCCTGAGCGTTGTGAAGAATTGCTCCACGATGCGGGCCGAATCGAAGAGTTGATCGAACTGGGTTGCTTGGTGCAGGTATCCGCGAAAAGCATCGTCGAGCCTTCCTCGGGGCGCGACGAACGAGCGATCAAGGATTGGCTGAAGCGTGGCGTTGTCCACGTGCTTGGTTCGGACGGACATTCGCCACGACGACGGCAGCCACGCATGGGTGCCGCCTACGACCGAATCGTAAGTTGGGCCGGAGTCTCGGTCGCGGATCGCGTGGGAAGTACGAACGGGATGGCAATTACCCAAGGAATACCACTGAACGTCCCCGTGCCAAAAGCCCGCCGCAACGGGTGGTTCTGGGGGTTGTGGTGAGCCGAGTGTGAACGCGATTGGATTGGTTGGCTCTCGCAGGGAAGCGTCTCGGCGGGGATTTTCGAGGTTGATGGGGAATGCAGATGTCGATTCACGGGCGAAATGATCGAATTCGAAAGCTGGCTCTGGATTTCGCCATTTTGAGCTTAGCATATTGCCTGGCGTTTCTCGTTCGTTTCGAAGGTGCTCCGCCACGCGATTATGTTTTGTTGATGTTTTACTCGTTACCATTCGTACTCGTGGTAAAATTAACCTGTTTCGCTGCGCTAGGGGTTCGGCGTCTGAGTTGGCGGCACGTGAGTTTGCGGGAAGCGAATCATCTGGTGATTTCCCTTTCCGCCGCGTCGTTGATCCTGGTTACCTGGCGAATTCTTTCGCCTCTGTTTTTTGACGTATCGCCGTCGATACCCCATTCGCCAATTCCTCTGGGCGTGCTTCTCGTGGATTATCCCTTGAGCATCTTGGGAGTGATTGGCTTGCGCATTTTGGTGCGAACTCGGACGGAACTTTCCGAACGTCGAAGTCTGCGTGAAAGCCAAGCCTCCGAGGGAAAACTAGGAAACGCCCCCACGCCGACGCTGTTGATTGGAGCAGGCCGCGCCGGCGCCCAGGTGGCAAAGGAATTGGCGGCCGGCCGAGGCGGTGCATTGATCGCGGTCGGTTTTCTCGACGATACCAAAAGCGAAATCGGCACCCTCATCAACGGGGTTCCCGTCCTGGGAACGATCGACGAAATGCCTTATTTCGCCAAGAAACTCGGCGCTCAACAAGCATTGATCACGCTCGAGACGGCTTCAGGGGATGAAGTCCGACGTGTCCTGCAAGTGTGTAAAGAATGTGGCGTGACGGCGAAAATCATTCCCGATCTTTTGGAAGTCGTCCACGGCGGCCCAAGCTTGGCGCGCATGCGCGATGTCGCCATCGAAGATTTACTCCGCCGCGACGTCGTGGTGATCGACTTAGATCAGGTGGCAGCGGGTGTGAATGGACGCGTCGTCCTCGTCACCGGTGCGGGCGGCAGCATTGGCTCGGAACTTTGCCGCCTCGTGGCTCGGTTTGGCCCGGCTACCTTGTTGCTTCTGGAACAATCCGAAAATGGACTTTTTTACATCCATCGTGAATTGGTCGAAACGCATCCACCGTTAGATTTGGTCCCATGCATCGCGGATATTCTCGACGAAGCCCGGATGGAGGCGCTGTTCGCCAAGCACCGGCCCGCGGTAGTTTTTCACGCCGCCGCACATAAACATGTTCCACTCATGGAAAGCAACCCCGGCGAGGCAATCAAGAACAACGTGCTGGGAACGCGGCTGTTAGCCGACTTGGCGGATCGCCATGGTGTGGATGAGTTCGTGATGATCTCCACGGATAAAGCGGTCAATCCCACCTCCGTGATGGGTGTCTCCAAACGCGTGGCGGAAATCTATGTTCAGGGCCTCTCGCAACGAAGCTCGACTCGGTTCCTTACCGTCCGTTTCGGAAACGTTCTCGGATCGTCCGGCAGCGTGATTCCCATTTTCAAGGAACAGATTTCTCGTGGCGGTCCGGTCACGGTAACTCACCCGGACATGAAACGCTACTTCATGACAATTCCCGAGGCCTGCCAACTAGTGCTGCAAGCCGCCGCGCTGGGCAAAGGCGGTGAAATCTTCATCCTGGACATGGGCGAACCCGTGAAGATCGTGGATTTAGCTCGCGACTTGATTCGCCTTTCCGGCCTGGTACCCGAGAAAGATATCCAGGTCCAATTCACCGGCTTACGCCCGGGCGAAAAGCTTTTTGAAGAGATCGCACTTGCGGACGAGAATACGGACAAAACCGCCCATGCCCGTATTTATGTAGGGCGGCATCGCCGACATGATTGGGAAAAGTTGAATCGCCAACTCGATGAACTGTTGCGATTGGCAACCGAAGGATCACAAGGACTTCACGCGAAGCTCAAGGAAATCGTGCCCGAGTACGAAACCGCACCGAATGGCGAATCCACTGCTGCCAAGCCTTGCTCGAACCACCATCCGGAAATCGTGGTTCTCCCGAGCATCAACCGGGATCAAGAGATTTTGAAAACCACGGATGCCTCGGGGTCGGATTCCATCGAAAAAGTGCCCCTGGGCGGCACGACAAGCTGACAGTAGGACCTAGGAATTACGCAGAAAACGGAACGTGATGCGATTTGACGGCAGGAAATGCATCCCAGTGCGAAAGTCCCTCCGCCAAGAATAAGGTGCTCAATATGTTGGATGGTCAGGTTGTATTGATTACTGGCGGTACCGGGTCCTTCGGCAAGAAGTTCGTCGAGATTGTTCTATCTCGGTTCTCGCCAAGAAAGCTCATCGTTTTCAGCCGCGACGAACTGAAACAATATGAGATGGCCCAACAGTTCAGCGAAAAGGAACATCCGAATATTCGCTACTTTATCGGCGACGTTCGAGATCGGGAGCGCCTTTATCGCGCCTTGGACGGCGTGGATGTCGTCGTGCATGCCGCAGCGATGAAGCATGTACCCGCGGCAGAATACAACCCCATCGAAGCGATCAAGACCAATGTGCTTGGCGCCGCCAATCTGATCGACGCATCCATCGATCGGAACGTAAAGAAGGTCATCGCCCTGAGCACGGACAAAGCCGCCAGCCCGATCAACCTGTACGGAGCTACCAAGCTTTGCTCGGATAAACTCTTCATCGCAGGAAACAGTTACTCGGGCCACCACGGCACCAAGTTCAGCGTCGTGCGGTATGGAAACGTGGTCGCCAGTCGCGGCAGCGTCATCCCTTTCTTCAAGAAAATGCGTGGAACGGGTGTCTTGCCCATCACGGATCCGCGCATGACACGTTTCTGGATCACTCTGGAACGAGGTGTCCAATTCGTGCTGGAAAGCCTCGAACGGATGGACGGTGGCGAGGTTTTCGTGCCCAAAATCCCAAGCATGAACATCATGGATCTCGCCAAGGTCATCGCGCCAGAATGCCGCACCAAGGTCGTGGGGATTCGCCCAGGTGAAAAACTTCATGAGGTCATGGTTTCCCCCGATGATGCCCGCGACACCGTCGAGCATGATGACCGATTCGTCATTCTCCCTTCGTTTTCGGACCTAACAATCGACGCCTACATCAAGAGCCGTGGGGGCAAACCCTGCCCTGAAGGTTTTAGCTATAGCAGCGACACCAACACGCTGTGGCTGTCCGTCGAACAGCTCCGTGATTACCTTGGTGACAACCATGGTTGAGCAATTGGCGATGCATGGCGGTCGACCGGTCCGTGCCCAACTCCTTCCGTACGGCCGACAAACCATTGACGATGACGATATCGCAGCGATGTCGGCAATTTTACGCTCGGGTTGGCTAACGACGGGGCCAACCGTAGGTGAATTCGAGCGTGTATTCGCGGATTTCGTGGGGACCCGTGAAGCCGTGGCGGTTTCGAATGGGACTGCCGCTTTGCATGCCTGCACCTACGCGCTGGGTATCGGTCCTGGAGACGAGGTCATCGTTCCCGCCATGACATTCGCCGCCACGGCGAACTGCATTGTCTACCAGGGTGGGAAGCCCGTCTTCGCCGATGTGCATCCAGACACCTTGCTGATCGACCCTATCGACGTCGAGAAGAAGATCACGCCGCGCACGCGTGCCATCATCGCCGTGGATTACGCGGGCCAACCCTGTAATTACGATGCATTGTTAGACCTCGCGGCAAGCCGAAACTTGACCCTGGTGGCAGACGCCTGCCATGCGCTTGGAGCAGAATTCAAGGGCAAACAGGCGGGGGCGATCGCGCGTTTGAGTACATTCAGCTTTCACCCCGTGAAACACATTGCCACGGGCGAAGGCGGAATGATCACCACCGACGATTCCGACCTGGCCCAAAAGATGCGAACCTTTCGCAACCATGGCATTACCACGGACCATCGGAAGCGCGAGCGGATGGGTACGTGGGCATATGAAATGGTGGATTTAGGTTACAACTATCGCATCACCGACATTCAATGCGCGCTTGGTATTAGCCAACTCAAAAAACTTCCACGCTGGGTGACACGCCGCCGAGAAATCGCGCGAACCTACCAGGAACGGTTTGCGAATCATCCAGCAGTCCTGCCGTTGAAGGTTGATCCCGCGGGAGTTCACGCCTACCACTTGTTCGTGGTTCGACTTGTCCCTGGTCGGCTGAAGGCGGATCGCCGTGAAGTTTTCTCCGCGTTGCGTGCGGAAGGGATCGGCGTTCAGGTGCATTACATTCCCGTGCATTTACATCCCTACTACCAAAGTCGGTTCGGCACCGGACCCGGGCTTTGCCCGAATGCCGAGACGGCTTATGAACAGATTCTTTCGCTACCTATATTCCCCAGCATGACCGACGCCGACGTGTACGACGTCGTCCGTGCCGTCCACAAAGTGACCCAGGCTTACGCCCATTAGAATGAGGAGCCGCGCGCCGGAGCGTTTTTCATGAAAGTCGTGATCATCGTTCAAGCCCGAATGACAAGCACCCGTTTACCCGGCAAGATCTTGATGGATGTTGCGGGAAGGCCGATGCTCGCGCTTCAGGTCGAACGCTTGGCCAAGACGGTCGCTAACGAGATCGTGTTAGCCACCACCGTCAATGCGGACGATGATCCCGTGGTCGACCTCGCGCGGAAACTTGGAATCGGTAGTTTCCGTGGCAGCGAACCCGATGTGCTTTCTCGCTTTGTAGGCGCCGCCTGGCAAGCGAAAGCGGACGTTGTCGTGCGGGTAACGGGTGATTGTCCCCTAATTGATCCAGGCGTCGTTGACCGCGTGGTGAATGAACTGACAAGGAATGCTGCCGAATGCGATTATGCGAGCAACGTTCTAACTCGCACATATCCCCGCGGTCTAGATACCGAGGCTTTTTTCTGGGACACTCTACTTCGCATGGACCGGCTTGGCCGATCGACGGACGCCCGTGAGCATGTCACGCTGGGACCTCGTTCCCACTGCCCGCACCTCTTCCTGACTCGTTCGGTCGAGGACTCGACGAACAACGGCGACTTGCGTTGGACTGTCGACACTCCCCAGGACCTTGAGATGGTCCGTGCTTTGGCGGCAGGAGTTGGACTTGAGAAGCAGTTCGTAGGATATACGGAAATTCTTGCGTACGCGCGTGCACGGCCGGATTTGGCATCCATCAATCGAGAGATGAAGACATGGGAGCCCAACTCATGACATCTATCTTGATTCGTGCCGATGCGGACAACCGAATCGGCGCCGGTCATGTGCTGCGGTGTTTGAGTTTGGCACAAGCGTGTCTAAACCAGGGCGGCCAGGTCGCATTCGCATGCGCACGAATCGAACCCAAGCTTCGCGATCATCTGCAAGCTGAGGGTGTGGCGGTTCATACGCTTGACACCGAGCCTGGCAGTGCGGCTGACGCCGAAAAAACGGTCGGGCTGATTGATCGGTTGAAACCAACCTGGGTCATCGCCGACGGGTATTCGTTCGGCGACAAGTACCAGCAAGCCATCAAGCGGAGCGGCGCGAAACTCCTGGTGCTGGACGATTTTCGGCACGCGGACCATGCGAACGCGGACGTGATCTTGAATCCGAACGCCAGCGTGGACGCGAGCCTTTACGCTGACCGTGAGGACCAGACCAATGTTCTCGCAGGGCATCGGTACGCCCTGCTTCGGCATGAATTTCAAGCTTGGCGCGGCTGGAAGCGTGAGGTTCCCGAAGTTGCGAGTAAGCTCGTTGTGACGCTCGGTGGTGGCAGGTATGACGATCTGTTACGCCTTATCGTGCGTGGTATCGCGCAGAGCGTAACCGTGAAAACGGAGATCCGTGTCGTATCGCCGAACTTACCAGAAAACCTAGACGGAATTCATGATGAAGCCCGTAATCGTTCCGCCAGCTTTGAATTCCTGCCATTCGTGAAAGACATGGCGAAACTCTTGGCGTGGGCGGACTTGGCAATCGCAGGTGGGGGTTCGAACTGTTGGGAGCGGGCGCTTCTAGGATTGCCCAGCCTGGTTCTCGTCTTGGCAGATAATCAAGACGCCAACGCGGCGTTTTGTGAGAGTCAAGGCATCGGATTGAATTTGGGTAAATATCAAAAGTTGACCGACACGGCGTTAGCCACGACCCTGAAGGCCATCCTTGTGGACCGGGAAAAACGGGCCACGATGGCGCGAGCCGGGATCAAGCTCATTGATGGATTTGGCGCGAATCGTGTTTACGACCACCTCAAGGCCAACGAGGTCAGCCTTCGCATGGTCCGCGAAGAAGACTGCCGATGGGTTTTTGAGGTAGCGAATGATCCAGTCGTTCGGGCCGCGTCGTTTCGGAGCGACCCGATCCTGTGGGATGGCCATCAGCAATGGTTCGCGAAGAAAGTTCAAAGCCCGAATTGTGTTTATTACATCGCCCTGTCAGAGGAGGGTGCGCCAATCGGCCAGGCCTATTTCGACGTGTCAGGAAGCGAAGCCGTGGTGTCCGTCGCCCTAGCCTCTGCGGCTCGCGGTAGGGGCTACGGCACCTTGCTCGTCCGAAAGGCATCTCAAGAGTTTTTCGGTCAGATGGAGGGAGTGAGCGTGGTTCATGCCTACGTCAAGCCGGCGAACGAGGCTTCGTTGAAAGCATTCACCAAAGCAGGCTACGTCCGCTCCGAGTTAACCACGGTTTCCGGGCATCTTGCTGAACACCTGGTTTGGCGGAGGTAGTTTTCATGGCACGCGCCTTTAAGATCGCCGGGCAGCCCGTAGGATTCGGACATCCAACCTATATCATCGCGGAGCTGTCAGCGAATCATAACCAGAATATCGACCATGCGATTGAGTTGGTACACGAAGCGAAAAAAGCAGGCGCCGATGCGGTAAAGCTCCAGACCTACACGGCAGATACGCTCACGATCCGAAGCGACCGTGAATATTTCCGTATTGGCGGTGGCACCCTTTGGGATGGGCGTACGCTGTACGACCTTTATGCGGAAGCGTTCACGCCCTGGGATTGGCATCCAAAACTCCAAAAGATCGCCAACGATCTCGGAATGCATTTATTCAGCACGCCCTTCGATGCGACGGCGGTGGATTTTTTGGAAGAAATGGAAGTGCCGGCTCACAAGGTTGCCTCCTTTGAACTCGTCGATCATGCCCTGATCGAGCGCATCGCACGGACGGGCAAGCCAATGATTATGTCCACCGGAATGGCAACATTACGTGAAATTTCCGAGGCAGTGGAAGTGGCACGTCTCGCGGGTGCGAAGGATCTTGCCCTCTTGAAATGTTCCAGCGCTTATCCTGCGCCGGCTGAGGAGATGAACCTTCGTACGATCCCTCATTTGGCGGAAGCGTTCGACGTTACAACCGGTCTTTCCGATCATACGTTGGGAATCGCCGTGCCCGTGGCGGCTGTGGCGCTGGGAGCATCGATCGTGGAAAAGCATTTCACGTTGACACGCGCCACGCCTGGGCCTGACAGCGCCTTTTCGCTGGAACCCGCGGAATTCCGCGCCATGGTCGACGCGATCCGAACCGTTGAAAAAGCATTAGGTTCCGTTCATTACGGCTTGAACGAAAAAGAAGCGTCGAGCCGCGCGTTTCGGCGTTCCCTTTTCGTCGTGGAACCTATGAAAGCTGGCGAGTGTTTCACCCCGCGAAACGTACGTTCGATTCGCCCTGGACATGGTTTAGCACCGAAGCACCTGTCAGAGATCTTGGGTCGTCGAGCCGCCACCGACATCGACCGAGGCGAACCGCTCTCCTGGAAGTTGGTCGGAGGGTGATAAGCCAAGTGTCCAAAGGGCGAGGAATACTTAGATTTTATTGTGATATTGAGAAGGATTCGCTAGTTCCTGAGTTGGATCGTCGCAGGCTGGCCTGTTAGCGACGCCTCTTTTTACCGCTGAGACGAACATGCATTTGAAGTACTGCCAACGTTGTGTCATGCCTCATACGAAGCCCGACCTCTTGATAGATGCCGAAGGCGTCTGCAATGCGTGTCGTGCTTACGAGAATCGACGTCAGGTCGATTGGGATCAACGCAAAAAAGAACTTTTGCAGATTCTCGATCGATATGCACCGGCCAATGGAAGCAACTACGACTGCCTTATCCCTGTCAGTGGTGGCAAAGACAGCCATTACCAAGTCATACGTATGCTTGAATTGGGGCGAAATCCGCTTTGCGTGACCGCGACGACGGATTACCTCACCGATTTAGGTCGACACAACATCGAGAACATCAAGAAATTAGGGGTCGATTACATTGAAGTAAGCGTGAATCCCCAGGTACGCTGCAAAATCAATCGCTTGGCGCTTCGGCAGGTTGGTGATATTTCGTGGCCGGAACATGTCACCATCTTTACGATCCCTGTGCGAATCGCCGTTCAGTTTGGAATACCGTTGATCGTTTGGGGCGAGAACTCGCAAAACGAATACGGCGGCCCCGCCAACGCCGCCAAGGATAACGTTCTCACCCGGCGATGGCTGGAAGAATTCGGTGGACTCCTGGGTCTGCGTGTATCGGATCTCATCGGCCAAGACGGCATCCGAGAAAAAGACCTCATCCAGTACACGTACCCCACCAACGAAGAGCTTTCTCGTGTCGGTGTCACCGGTATTTTTCTTGGCTACTACCTCCCATGGGACGGCTTGGCGAACGCCCTAATCGCGCAGGCACATGGCTTCCGAACGTACCATCAATGCGTCGAAGGTTCGATGGTCAACTACGAAAATATTGATAATGGCCAGGTCCGCATCCACGATTATTTCAAATTTCTAAAATTCGGTTTTGACCGAGCGACGGATTTGGCGTGCATGGCCGTTCGGCGTGGCCGACTCAGCCGCCAAGATGCTTGGAAAATCGTTCGTATGCACGACGGCAAATTCCCTTGGTCGTACCTCGGCGTTCCCCTGGACGTGATCCTGAAACAGATCGACATCTCTTTCGAAGAATTCGTCGGTATCTGCGACCGTTTCACGAATAAAAAACTTTTCGCCTGTGACGCGCGTGGAAACTTGATCAAAGACAGAGACGGCAATCTGACGCTTTTGGGCAACGCCCTGGAAGCTTAGTGAAGGCTCGACCACGACCATGAAAACTGTTGCCATCGTCGACTATGGAATGTGCAATCTCGACTCGATTCGCCGAGCCGTGCAGGAATGTGGCGGAAACGCCATTGTGACGGATCGCGCCGCCGACTTACGAACAGCGGCTGCGATCATACTACCTGGAGTGGGTGCTTTTCCAGACGCCATGGAAAACCTCCGTGCTCGTTCACTGACGGAAGTCTTACGCGAACAAGTCCTGGAGAAGGAAATACCCTTTCTCGGCATTTGCTTGGGCATGCAACTATTGGCCACACGCGGATTTGAAGGAAAAGAAACCGAAGGCTTGAACTGGATTAAGGGAGAAGTACGCCGCTTCCAACCGACAGACCGAAACGAAAGAATTCCCCATATCGGTTGGAATGAGGTCTACCAACAGTCCACCTGCCCTTTGTTCAAGGGAATTCCCGAAGGGAAGGATTTCTATTTTGTCCATAGTTTTCACATTCAATGTGAGAACGAAGCGGAATCGCTTGGATCGACACCCTACTGTGGAAAGTTCACTTCCGTGGTAGGTCGTGGCCTTCTATTTGGAGTTCAGTTCCATCCCGAAAAGAGTCAGCGTTTGGGCTTTCAGGTATTGCGGAACTTCCTTGCCCTTTAAGTGAGATCATGCTCAAGGTTCGCGTCATTCCCACGTTGCTCTTTAAAGACGTGGGCCTGGTCAAAGGGATCGGCTTCGATTCGTGGCGCCGCACGGGAAGTGCGATGCAGACGATCAAGGTCTACAACATGCGGGAAGTGGATGAACTCATCTTCCTGGATATAACTGCGACCCCCAACGGACGCCCACCTGACTTCGCTGCCATCGATGACTTGGCGGATGAATGCTTCATGCCACTTACCGTCGGAGGTGGAATTCAGACCTTGGATCATGTACGCCGACTGCTGATGGTGGGAGCGGACAAGGTGGCGATCAACACGGCGACGGTTGAAAACCCACATTTGATTCGCCAGATCGCGGATCGATTTGGGTCACAATGCGTCGTCGTTTCCATTGATTTTCGGCGAAACGCGGATGGGAAAGCAGAAGCCTTCACACGCTGCGGTACGAAGGCGACAGGACTCGATCCCGTCAGATTGGCCAAGCAAGCCGAGGACTATGGTGCTGGCGAGATCTTGCTTACCTCAATCGATCGAGACGGCACGATGACAGGGTACGACGTCGAGGTGACCCGTGCGGTTTCTGAAGCGGTTTCCATTCCCGTAATCGCCTCGGGAGGTGCCGGAAGTTACGATCACATGGTTGAAATCCTCCGTGAAGGAAAAGCTTCTGATGTTGCCGCAGCAAGCATATTTCATTTCACGCAGCAGACACCTTTAGAAGCGAAACGGTGTTTAAAACAAAACGGTTTCGCAGTGCGTTTTTGAGCTTCGCTGAACTTTACGAGATTGAACCTGGTCAACCGATGAAACGAATCCTTTGCGTAGCTTATGGTGGTGGACATGCCAAGATGTTGGTTCGCGTCCTGGACTATTTGAAGCGTACCTACATTGACCAAATTGAGATTGTGACTGTAGGACTCACCCTAGGCAACCACGACTTTCGAAGAGCTGGATACGAGGCGAAAGATTTTGTGGATTACCTCGATCCCGCAAGTGATGCACCGGCGCTGGCGGTGGGTGAGCACCTCGCCAAAGAAATGCATTCAAACAACGTGGGTATTCGATATGAAGCATCGGTCGCCTACCTTGGTTTGTCGATGTTTGACTTGATTCAGCGAATCGGTGAAAAGGAAGCTTGGCGATTTTTTCGTTCAGCGAAGCGGTTAGCCCTTTGTCCGGTTTCGATTCTCGAGAGAATCTTTGAGAAAGAGCAACCAGACCTTCTTCTGACGACAAACTCGCCGCGTGCGGAACGAGCCGCGTTAGTGGTCGCACGTCGACTCGGTATACCCTCAGTCCGGGTTGAGGATTTGTTTGGAGTTCCCACCCTTATTCCTTATCTCAAGGCTGAACTCGGCAATCAGCAAGATATCGACAAGGTGATATTGCCTGTCGAACCCAGTCGGATCGCAATCATCAACGAATTTGCTCGAGAAGTTTTCGTTGACATGCGTGAGTTAGAAAGCATTCAAATCGAGCCCGAACATGTGTATGCCACGGGGCAGCCGATCTTCGATGACGCGATTCGAAATCGCCAAACCTTAACCCAAGAGGGATGTCGGCGTGAACTCGAGATTTCGTGTGATCGCCGCGTGTTCCTTTGGGCCAGCGATCTTTTGTCTCCAGATCGAGCGATCTTTGAAGCCTTGATCAGGACTTTTGCCAAGCGGCCTGATTTGTATTTGATCGTGAAATTGCATCCGGGAGCGTCGGCAGCGGAGGTTGCCTATTATCAAGAACGATGTCTTCCAAACATGCGGGTTACCGATCGGGGCAACATACACCAATATCTCATCGCTGCGAATGCAGTCCTAACGCATTTTTCCACGGTCGGGATCGAGACCGCTGCCATCGGTCGGCCTTGGCTTTTGGTCAATTTCGAAAATCAGTTGGATTTGCTAAGCGAACCCTTACTTCGCATGAACTACAAAGAATTTATGTATCCGTTTCGGCATTTTGCATCCACGGTAGTAACGAATCTTGAATGCTTGGAAGAATCGGTTGACGCGGTCATGAGCGATTCCTTCGTAACGCCAAAAGATCCTACCCCGTTTTTCCAGGATGGGCGATCGGCTCAGCGCATCGGCGACTTGTTGATGGAACTCAGTCGATGATTGATTACTCGGGTGCGTTGTCATGGTTTGAACGTTGAAAAGGACGAGGCCCTAGTCAAGGCGAGTTCAACAGCCCTTGAAAGTCCCGGTCATCGTTTGCCTTTTTGGCGTGGAAGCGGAATGAGTAGGTGGGAGGCAGAAATGGCTGTTCGGCGATCGCTTGATTTTTTCTTCCCAATGCTCGTGCTCAACATCGGTATTTACTTGGTGCTTGGCATTTATTTTGAGCGTTCGCTTTTCGAAGCACGCTTGGGCCGGCAACTCGAGGAATGGGAAGACGGATTCGCTGTAGAACTACGGATGTTGGAAGACCCCGACACGCCTACCTGGATTCATTTGCGATCTTGGGTCGTGGCGCCCTTTCTCGCGGTCGAAGACCGAGAAGATCGCTCGCTTGTTCAGTGCATCATCATGCTTGCTTATTCTCTACCCGTGGTTTTAGCCAAACGAAAAGCTGGGCCGCGAATGGTACTGCAGCAATTGCTTCTCTTCCTGCCGATTCTAGTCAGCTTCCGTATGGCCATCTGTGTCTATTCGATCACCTATTTGTACATTTCTTCGGTCTGGGGTAAAGGTAATCGCGTTTTCCTAACGTTGTACGCGTTTTGTAGCGTATTGAGTACGAATGTCATGGCGGTGTTCGCGTTGAACATGCTTTACGACGCTTTCCTTCGTTCACGGCGAAGTTGGTTCAAGTATTTATTCGGCATCGCCTGCGGCGCCGTCATCTTGTCCGTGTGTCTTACCAAAATCATTCCTCTGTACGAACGTATCAACACGGGGCAATATGGTAACCTCTCGGCGGACGTGGACCTGGCGTTGGGCGGGGATGAGATGCTCAGGTTTGTTACCGTCTTGTTGATGGATAGTTCGCTCGTAGGCGGCGCCATGTCCATCAATGAATTTCGTTTCGTCATTCTTTTATGCATTATCTTGCTGGGTATTGGACTTCTGGTAAGAGCCGTCCAAAGGAAGGAATATCGCGTGGTGGTGTTCTTTGCGTTTTTCTTTCCACTCATCTTGACGGAAGGCATCGGTCCATTTTCCTTTTCGGGACCGTTTTTGCTTTATTTCCTAAGTTCCTGGTCCGACTTGGTCAAACACCGTGTCCCACGTCGGCCAATGACCTTACCGTTAATGAACCCTATTCAAACAGCCGGAACGGTTGCTTGACTACCAAGAATTATCAAAAAATTGGACTAGCAAATGTACCCCAGGAAATAGGTCCTAAGAATTTTTTTCTCGAGATATTTGCGGCACATGTAATCTGTACACCGATAGAATGTTCGGGAGATAAGTCGTTGTTTGGAACTCATCTGGTCCGTGAATCGCGATGCGTCGGTAGACCGTTGGCAATTAGGTTCACCAAAGCCGATGTGCGTCGTATCGGTGGAAGGGTCCAGCCGTGAAACCTTCTTTGGTCTTTGGCCGTTCACTTGTCGGTGCTTCCGCAATAGTGGGATTGGGTTTATTGGTAGGGCGAGTTTCCGGCTTGGTTCGCGATTTGGGCCTTGTCAGCAAACTGGGCGTCACACGAGTAACCGATGTGGCGGTTTTCACGCTTTCCGTGCCTGACCTTCTAACGACGATTCTAATCGGTGGAGCCGCTAGCGCAGTCTTGATTCCCGAGATGCATCGGCGCGAGCAAGAACTGGGACCTGGTGCGAGCGCCCGCTTGGTACGTGAATCGGTGGTGATCGTTGGAATCCTTTCGGCAATGTTGGCGTTGATTTTCGCGCTGGCAGGAACTTGGGCCGTGCGAATCCTTGCCCCCGGTTTTCCTAAGGAGGACATCGGTCTAGCGACCACACTATTTCAAATTAGCCTTATTGGATTTCCGCTTGCGGCAGTCACCGCCGTCTGCGCAGCGCCTCTCCAAGCGAAGGAAAACTTCACGATCCCCGCCTTTGGAACTTTGATCTATAATTCCGCCCTGATCGTGGCGATCTGGGGGTTCCTTGCACCTGATTGGTTGATAAGTCTTGCGTGGGGCGTGGTAGCAGCCGCGACAATCAGACTCATCTTTCACCTTGGAGAAGTCTGGCGCGTTGGCAGCTTCCACGGCGGGGCACAAGGCTGGTTCCCACCACCAGCTTGGAACTCGGCCTTGGCGATGCGCTACCTCGAAACGTTGGGAGCGATCAGCCTGACCTCCCTCAATCCCGTGGTGGCACGGGCAATTGCTTCAGAACTGCCCGGCGGGATGGCGTCGGTACACTATGCTCAAAGGCTGATGGAATTAGCGGCTGGTTTATTCGTGATGGTGCTCAGTACCGTTCTTTTCCCTCGCTTGGCCGCGGTGGCAAGTGACCGTAGTGCCCTGGAATCGCTTGCGAAACGCGGCACGACGGTGCTTTTGTTGGGTACACTGCCTCTGACGGGCTGGTTCCTTGCGTGTGCGGCTCCTGCGGTGTCGGTGTTGGTCGAATATGGCCGAGTCACCGCCGAGGAATCCGAGCGAATCGCCCGCCTAGCGTCGATCGCAATGCTCGGCTTACCCGCAGTGGGTCTAACTGCCCTTGCCACCAATTTCTACCATGCCAATCGTGAAAGCCGATTCCCATTTCGAACTAGTGTTGTGATTATGTTTGGGCATGTAGCTTTCGCATGGATCGCGTTTCGGCAAATGGGCGAAATTGGCTTGCTGACGGCTGGCGTCGTCGCGGCATGGGTACAAGGTTTGATCTTACTGAGCCGGCTCCATGCCTACAACAAGGTATGGCTGTGGGATACGTCGACCGTTACGGATTTGACTTCGATCAGCATGTTAGCCCTAGCAGTTGGCGCTCTGACTTGGATGGTCGTTCAATCGAATCTTAGCCCTTGGATCGTCGTACCGGTCAGCAGCACACTTACGCTTATTATGGTCGCCTTGGTGTTACGTTTCGGCTTGCGTTCATTCCGGCCATCCGCCGTACCGATTACCAAACATGTTAACGGGATTCTTACATGAGTAATGCCTCCACCTGACCGTAGCTTCGCTCGTGTTGGCGACTGGTTTTCCGTCAAACTGGCAAAACTCACCCGCCCATAACAGCGGTCCTAGTTTGGCCGATCAACGAAAGCCAAAATCGTGAGCGGCACGGCCAACATTAAGTGACGGCGAAAATCGATGTCACGCCATTCCTGTGAATCCCAAGCGTACAAGAGGCAACTGACAGTGCACGGCAAACCACGACACTAGGAGCCACCGAGGCAACCCTGATGGACTACCTTTTCATCACTGATCAACCCGAAGTCGCATCCTTCGTCGAAGACAACGGCGTGCGCCGGATTTTTATCGATCTGGAAAGCTTGGGAAAGAAAGAACGACAGTTCGGCCTGGACACCTATATTTCGGGCCATTCGTTCGAGAACATTGCCCCCGTCAAGGCGGCCGTGAAGAAAGCCAAAGTACTAGTGCGGGTTAACCCTTTGAACCCCAAATCCGCAGAGGAGGTCGATGCCTGCATTCGGGCCGGGGCGGATATCCTGATGCTGCCGATGTTCCGCCGCGCCGCGGAACTCGCGGAGTTCTGTCGCTTTGTTCGTGATCGGGTTCCCGTCGTCCCGCTCGTGGAAACCTCTGGCGCGGCTGACGATATATCGGAGATCGTGAAAATCCCGGGAGTCGCTGAGGTATATATTGGCTTAAACGATCTCCATCTGGATCGAAAACAGGTTTTTCTGTTCCAGCCGCTCGCCGACGGAACCGTAGACCGAATGGCGGAATATTGCCGACGCCAAAACAAGCCATTCGGCTTCGGTGGGATTGCTCGAGCGGGCGAGGGACTGATCACACCCGAGCTGATTTTGGGCGAACATGTTCGCGTTGGTTCTGAATGGGTGATCTTGTCACGAACTTTTCATCGACGAGCCAACACCCTCGCGGAACTAAAAGCCGCGGTCGACATGAACGTGGAAATTGCGAAGTTGAATGCCATCGTTGAAGGCCACAAACATCGCGCTTCCCATGACGTAATAAAGGACATGGAAATTTTTCGATCAAAAATCGCTGATATCGTAGCGGCGAAGGCGAATGCAACCCGTTGATTAATTGAGAATCGGTCAGGTGATTTTTTTTCAATGGCGCCGCCGTTATTGCTACTAGGGCGATGGCGAAATTCCTGGCGAACCTTGTCCCACGGTGCGTCTGGCTTAACGAAGGCCTCACTCTTCGAATTTTAAACGGCTCCCCAGCCTCTTGCGAAGTGACTCCCATTGTCGGTTTATGGAAGAGGGCATGTCGTGAACGTTGTTTTGGTGGACGCCGGAATCGTCGGTGGACTTTCCCGACTGGTGATCGAGACGCATGAAATTTTTTCTGGCTATTAAGTCGGCATGATCTAACTAATCTGGGGAGATGAACGGTGTTGAAAGAAACAAATAGTCGGCAGCTCCAAGACGACCCGGAGCTGTTTGAATTAATGCTGTCCGACCTTAACGCCGCTCCAGAAATGTTTCATCCAACGAATTATTGGCAAAAATATTTTCAAAAGACGATCGATGTCCTTCGAGGGCACGGTTTGGCGTCCTTCCGTTCACGCGATCAAGGCTACTTTATTTCCTTCGGTGCCGCGGATCTACGTCCCGGCACCTTCCACCAAAAACTGCATATGGACCGGAACGGATTCACCGAATCTGACAAGGAAACGGTTTACCAGTTCCTCGACTTAACGTTACGCAATCCAGATGCGCCCATACTTCCGCTCGCAATGTGTCGTTCCGATCTAGACGAGATGGCCATTTACGTGACCCAACTGTACGCACACGCTTGCAGCGCGAAGTCGCCGTTTGAGATAGGCGCCGATTTAGTAGGAGACCCACTTCACTCCTTCTGCACGCATGGAAAAACATACACGCATTCGTTTCTAGATTATTACATGCGCTACTGTGCCGTGGCCAAGCATATTGATTTCACAAAAGTAGATAACATCGTTGAAATAGGTTCTGGTGCAGGCAATCAGGTCGAAATCCTGAGAAAACTCTATCCACACATCAAATTTTATTTGGTCGATTTGTCACCGTATTTGTACGTCGCCCATCAGTTTCTTTCGACGTTATTTCCAGGACATGTCGTCAACTATCGTGAAACTCGCGGAAAAAAGAAAGTAACAACCGAGAAACCCGGATCGATCGTCTGCCTGGGAAATTGGCAGCTCGATTCCGTGCGTCCTGAGGGCCGAACGCTTTTCTGGAACTGCGCTAGCTTTGGTGAGATGGAACCTAATATCGTTGAGTATTATCTAGATAAGGTCAAGGTCTGGTCGGACGGCGTGTTCCTTCATCAAGCGATGAAAGGAAAGGAATTGGGCACCAAAGGAAAGGGAGGCGTCCTCGAAAAGGTAACTTTCGACCATTATGCTCGGTTCCTCGGAAATGGCTATTCGTTGATTGAACGAGACACCGCCTATCGACCGCTCAACCGAGACCGTGCGTCTGGGGGTTATGAAGATACCATCTGGGTTCGCAACATCCCTCAGTCTCGGCAACTGCTGCGGGACGGAACGGGTTCCTGAATCCACGATTGGGGTTCAAAAACAAAAGAAATTTCCCTTGAAAGCAAACCGCCTGGGGGCGATGGCGCGCCTTGGAAAAAATGCTCGAAAACTCCCACCACCTACCGGTTGTTTTGCGATTTCGCGACCGGCAGCGATTTTATCCGTAGGTCGGTCGAACGAATTGGAATGGGGATTGAACATGTGTGGAATTTTTGGGGCGTTTGATCGGGAAGCGAAGGTCATTGGCGCTCATGCTGCCGAGACGATGGCTCGACGCCTTCACCATCGCGGGCCAGATGAACGAGGTTTTTTCGAAGTGGATGGCATGTTGGTTGGCAACACTCGTCTTTCAGTCATCGACTTGGCGAGTGGACATCAGCCCATGTTTTCGGACGATGGCCAAATCGCGGTCGTCCAGAATGGTGAGATTTATAACTACCTGGAGTTGGCTCAAGGCCTGCCAATGCGGACCAAAAGCGACACCGAGGTGATCCTTCGCCTCTTCGAACGCGATGGCCCCGACTTCGTCAAACAACTCAATGGCATGTTCGCCATCGCTCTGCTCGACCGTCGTGCGGGTCGCCTTCTTTTGTACCGAGATCGAGTTGGCAAAAAGCCCCTTTACCTTGCTGACGACGGGGAGCGCCTCTGGTTCGCATCGGAAATCAAAGCCTTGTTGGCAGTTGGAGTTCCCCGCAAGATGGATCCCGTCGCGTTGGACGCGCTGCTGACTTACAACTACGTTCCGCCACCTCTGACAATGTTTGCTGGGATACGCCATCTTCCACCGGGCGGCCGACTCGTGGTCGATCGTCGAAATCTGCGTGAGGACCTTTGGTGGGATCTAGCGCAGACGAGCGAACTCGAGAAACCGCTCGCGGAATGGGAAGACGAGATTCTTGCCACGCTTGACGATGCTGTTCGAATCCGCTTGCGATCGGATGTCCCGCTCGGTGCGTTTCTCTCAGGAGGAATTGACAGTTCAACGGTGGTCAGACTGCTGACAGGCCAACTCAAGGATCCGGTGCGTACCTTCACCATCGGCTTCGAAGACCCTCGTTTTGATGAGTCGATTTACGCCGACGAAGTGGCCCAGCAGTGTGGAACCAACCATACATGCGAAATCGTGCAACCGAACATGATCGGCTTATGGCCTTTGGTCACCTACCACAACGATCAGCCCCACGGCGACGCGTCATTCATGCCTACCTACCGGCTCAGTCAGTTAGCGCGTCGACATGTTACTGTTGTACTCACGGGTGATGGCGGCGACGAACTCTTCGCTGGGTACAAAGCGGACCGAGATTTTTTTTCGAAACTAGACCCAACAATCTCTCAGGATTCATTTGAGCGAAAGTATGTCAATGATGTAGGGGTATTCCAAGACGGAGAAAAAGGAACACTGTATACTTCCGAAGCAGCCGCGGAAATTCGTGGCGCCGACGCGTTTGCGTTCGCAGCCCCACATTTCAAGCGATTGCGTCACCTCGATCGGGTGAACCAGGTGCTTGGGCTACAGACGAAGCTGCTGCTGCCGGGAAATAACTTGGTGAAACCGGACAAGATGGCCATGGCGGTATCACTCGAACCGAGATCGCCGTTTTTAGACTGGAGAATGGTTGAATTGGCGTTTCGCATTCCCGGATCTCTCAAGCTGCGGGATGGCGACACGAAGTGGATCTTCAAAAGGGCGGCTGAGCGGATCTTGCCTCGAAGGATCGTTCATCGGTCCAAACAAATGTTTACAGTTCCCATTGGAGAATGGTTTAAAGATCAACTACTCGATTTTGTGCGTGAAGCGCTCTTGTCGCACCGCTCATTGGAACGCCGACTCTTCCGCCCAAGCCGAATCGAAGAGATGATCGACGAGCACCGGGCAGGAATCGTGGACCATACTCGTCGGCTTCGGCTGCTGGTCGCCGTGGAGATTTGGCATCGCCTGTTCATCGATGACAATTTCGACCACGCTCCTGGATTCGAAGAACTAGGCATTTCCCCGGTGCACCAATCCATGGCTGACTGCAACTAAACTTTGGCATCGATAATCAGCAGCGAGGTTTTCTCAATGGTCAAACGCCTGATGGATATTGTTGGATCGCTGGCATTGCTGGTGCTGTTGTGCCCAGTATTTCTGGTCATCGCTTTGTTGATCCGATTTACATCACCGGGGCCGATCCTGTTCCGACAACGGCGAATCGGGCGAGGGGAAAAGCCGTTTGAGATCCTTAAGTTCAGGTCGATGGTGGAAAATGCGGCGGCGCTTGGCCCTGGCTTTACGGATTACGGCGACCCGCGTGTAACGGCCGTGGGTCGATTCCTTCGCAAGACAAGCCTGGATGAGTTGCCCCAACTCTTCAACGTCCTTCGAGGGGAAATGAGTTTGATCGGCCCTCGCCCATTCATCGGCTTCGAAATGGAAATGCGACCCGCCGAGGAACGGGCATTGCGAGCCAGCATACGCCCGGGAATTTCCGGCTTAGCGCAGGTAAAAGGCCGATGCATTGCTACGGCAGAGGAAGCCTGGGCGAATGATCTCGACTACGTCCGTCGCCACAATCCTTTATTCGATCTGCGTCTGATTTTTCAAACGGTCCTTGTCGTTCTATTCCGCCGCACAACGACGTAGAATTTACCTAGCTAGGGCTAGCCTCCATGTTTACGTAGTCACTTGCACGTATCATACTCACGTTACCTTCGATCCCGTGAACGCCCCCTGCCGATCCATCAGGCCGTTTCCTCACGGACACTTGAGGACACAAAATATCCTACTTAAAATACTGCACGATGATGTTCGACGGAAATGACACATTGCGCCACCCAGACGAATTTCCATCTTTCTTCATTCTTGGGTGCGTGAAAATCAACCTGGTAGTAGTGACGAAGGTGCTCAGTTACGTCGGTGCCGTCGGCTGCGCCCGCGACCAAATTGTGGATGTCCGGGGAATCCCTGCCAGGTGGCAACAGTTAAACCAAACACGGATTCGCGGCAAAGCTGAAATAGATGTGTCGAAAACTCGCACCGTCCATCGGATGTTTGTGAAAGAATCGAACTTCAGCACCAAAATTTGCACCAACGGCTGACTTTTCGAGTCAAAAACCGACAATTCTAGGCAAAACTACCCGATTCGAGACTTCAAGAGAAGATAAGGGGCATATCGCCGTAAGTGGTGAATCTGTCAAAAGAAAAGAACCGCTGACAAGTGCTGTCAGCGGTTCTTTAAGAGCGGGCGATGAGATTCGAACTCACGACGTCCAGCTTGGGAAGCAATTCTTACGAAGAAGTTCTTCGATCAAAAACCCGCGAAAAAACCTGGCTTTTCGCAAGTCTTTCCGCTCGTTACGCTCAAATCCTACATTGCATCAGCTGGCGTTTCAAGGCCTTATTTTGCATAGTTATGCGGTAACTACCGCAAAACTCATCGGCATATTACTTTGCGATCTTTGAGATTTTTGCGATTTCTGCGAAATGGCTGTCAGATTAGAGACTCACACGGTAGGGTTTTCGCGTGACAGGGTGTCAGTTCGAAGAAAAGGGGTGCTGCCGTCGCCCACCCTGGAAGGCCGACACAATGCGTTCCAGTTCGTTGATGGTCGTCTCGGTCAGTTCACAGAGGCCTTTGCGGAAGTCGTCCGTGTCATGTCGCAGCGCCGCCAATGCTTCGATGCTCAAAGGCAAGCCTGGGTCGAACTTCATCCCGACTTCGCCGTCGACGCGATAGAGGAAGTCCATTGAAAGCTTCGTTTCATCCTGCTGCCCCGCGGTAAAGCCGGCACGGGCAAATGGCCGAATCGATCCTCGGGCGAGATACCCGGAACAGGCGAGACGTGGGGGAAGGTTGAAACGGCAATGCAAAAAGGGCGAAGGGGGCTTCCCGCCCTATCGCTCGCTCGGTTGCTGGAGAAGGAACGCGGAGTGAGGCATAGGTTGCGCCTGCCACGGTTTTCGAAGGCGGAAGGGCGGTGATCGGCAAGGCTTCACAAGGATCGAACCGGAAGTTGGCCGTCGGCGGATTCTGGGCCCGTCGTCGATGCCCCTGACGAGAATTGGCGAGCGATCAACCTGGCGTTGCGGAATGGATACCGAGGCCTTCCAGGTGGGCAATCATTGGCCAGAATTCTTCGAATGCGTATCGCTTGACTTCAACCACCATGTGGCGGTTCCGTCGTATCCTGGTGCGACTCTCGGCAAACGCCCGATGGAATGGAAAGGTAGTGCAGTTCCACGAGAAGGTTTTGCAAGGCGTCCCTTGCCTTGTTCGCCTCTCTGTAGAGCGCCGAGGTGGGATCGTACGCCACGGCATCCAGGCGACGAGTGAGGGCTGCAAGGTACTTGAGCGTGGGCCGTAGGGATTCGTGGATCTTCTTGGCTTGCCAGCATTCGATTCGTTCTGCTCGCCCCATCGCCATGGCCTCCATTTGCTCGATCGAGGTTACCATGGGATTCGGTTTTGTCTATGTCCGTAGCAAGCTTTCAAGTCTCCGACCCTATCGTCGGCTCCAGCTTTTGCACGCTCGTGGTCGTCTTCGTTGGCCAATTCGCCAAGGCCTTCGCCAGTCTCGCTCGCTCGACCTTCAGCTTCGCCAACCTCTTCGCGGCCTGGTAAAGCTTGATCAGATTCGGATTCGCTGGAAGGCTCTCGTGCATCGTCTTGGCTCCTTTCCCCCGAAGTTACCACAACGAACCCCGGCTCGAAAGCACGTCTCCGACAATTCAGAGAGTTCCGATCGCCTTATAGGGGCGGGCTCGGAACCTCATCGCATGGCGAATGAAGGGCCTGGGCTACGATTCGTTCCAAATATCCACCTCGGGTTTTCTGATCTCCACGAGGCGAAGGATTCGCCGTTGCTGGATTGTCCGTGATGACGACGCCGAACGCTTGCGTGGTTACCTCTTGGCTTTGGCTCGCTAGCTGCAAAAGCATGCCTGCGCCGGTTCCCCCCTGCGAGAACAAGTTTTGCAGGATGCCTCCGATGCTGATTCCTCCGAACGTCGTGCTATCGTTCCAATGAATCGTGCTGGTCACCTCCGCAAACCGTTCGGTGAGGTTTTCCGTGATCGTGTATTCCGATTGGCCAAGCCATCCGATGGGCATCCCGCCTTGCCGAGACGCGACGACGGCTAAACCAAGGTTCACCAGGTCGATTCGCGGCGTGGCGCGGTGCCCCCAGGCTCGGCAAACGACCGTCAAATGGTACTGCGGAAGCTGCTTCGAAGCCGAATCAAACGCGACCCGTGGCAGATCAGGCAAATTACGTGGGTCCATGAACGTCTTGACCACGGCCCCTGTTATCTCGCGTACGGCTTGAGCAGTGCTGCCGAGCGTCATGTAGACGGTTTGCATCGCCTCGATTCGCGTCGCTGGACCAAGAGTTTTGATGTTGAAAGGCTTCTCTACGTCCGTGTATGAATAATCGACCGTGACCCCGTCCGAACGCACCTCGGCATGAATTGCCTTTCGAGTGAAGTTTCGTGGGATGTCGAAAAAGAGGTCGAAGCGAAATTCATCCACATTGCCAGTCAAGATGTCTCGCCGAAAGACTGCCGTTCCGGTCGTCGTGATTGTGGTGAAAAAATCCGCATCGATGTCGTGAGAACGAGTCCAACGATTACTGACAAGAACCTCGTTACTGGATGGACATGCCGGCGTGTGAGTTACCACGCGGAATCGGACGAGCCAAGTTTTGATTCCATGCGTCTGGACGATGTCGACGGCTTCGGGAATGGGGCCGTTTTTCACGTCGGTATTGAGCCCTGGCACAGGGCTGTGAATTACCCGATTATCTCCAGCGTAAACGATCAGGGTTCGCCGTGGCGTCAACAGGTGCTCTCGGATTGCGTTCCACGTTTCGCCAGGCAATTGCCCTGCCTGCCCGCCCGTGGCGACCGTCGCCTCGGTGAAGCTCGTCGCTTTGGGATTGAACTGAAGTTTTGCAAATCGTGGACTGGCCTTGAGAAAATGGGGGAATTTGGTCGAAATTAAGGGTAGAGAGCGATGGCGCACGCGGGCCGT
>WBZS01000914.1_pt1 | contig 28131 bp, 23 predicted proteins | sample 5204201 | NCBI WGS metagenome assembly WBZS01 (sample SAMN12344357, study PRJNA552823) | activated sludge metagenome | biome: Activated sludge suspended growth; feature: Nitrification reactor; material: Wastewater; isolation source: activated sludge from nitrification reactor of wastewater... | reverse complement strand
ATCACGCAGGCGGTGATGGATAACGTGATCCCCTACATCCACGACCGCAAGCAGTTCGGCCAGAGCATTGGCGAATTCCAGCTGGTGCAGGGCAAGGTGGCGGATATGTACACCGTGCTGCAAGCCGGCCGCGCCTTCCTCTACACCATCGGCAAGAATCTGGACGCGCTGGGCGCCGCGCACGTGCGCCAGGTGCGCAAGGATTGCGCCAGCGTCATCCTGTGGACGGCCGAGATGGCCACCAAGGTGGCCGGCGACGGTATCCAGCTGTTCGGCGGCAATGGCTACATCAACGAATACCCGCTGGGCCGCCTGTGGCGCGACGCCAAGCTGTATGAGATCGGCGCCGGCACCAGCGAGATTCGCCGCATGCTGATCGGGCGGGAGTTGTTCGCGGAGACGATGTAAGGCGCGCGCTGTCATCGGCTGTCGATAAGATCGTTGCCATGCCTTTTTCCGCCCTTCAACACCTCATCGACAACAACCGCGCCTGGGCCGAACGGGTCGAGCGCGACCAGCCCGGCTTCTTCAAGCAGCTGTCGGCGCAACAGTCGCCCAAGTACCTGTGGATCGGCTGCTCCGACAGCCGCGTGCCGGCCAACCAGGTGATTGGCCTGGCGCCGGGCGAGGTGTTCGTGCACCGCAACGTCGCCAACGTGGTGGTGCACTCCGATCTGAACGCACTGTCAGTGATCCAGTTCGCCGTCGATGTGCTGAAGGTCGAGCACATCATGGTGGTCGGCCACTACGGGTGTGGTGGCGTGCTGGCCGCGTTGCACGACAAGCGCGTGGGCCTGGCTGACAACTGGCTGCGCCATGTACACGACGTGAAGATGCGCCACCGCGGCCGCCTGATGCACCTGTGTGGCACCGCACAGGAAGACACGCTGTGCGAGATGAACGTGATCGAGCAAGTCGGCAACGTGGCGCAATCCAATGTGGTGCAGGACGCCTGGAAGCGCGGCCAGTCTCTGGCCGTGCACGGCTGGTGCTACGGCCTGAAGGACGGGCTGGTGAAGAACCTGGGCGTGACCATGAAGCACCCCGATGAGGTGGTTGACGTGTTCCGCGCTGCCATCAAACGCTATCCACGTTCGCCCGACGCCAGCGCGGGCAACAGCGATCTGCCGCTCTAGCGCCCGGCCATGCAGCCGCAAGCCCTCGATTCACCCCTGGCGCGCGACATCGCGCAGGCCATGATCGACGGGTTCAACCGGCACTATCGCCTGTTCCGCACTGAAAGCGCGCGCGCCAAACACCGCTTTGAAACCTGCGACTGGCACGGCCAGCAGCGCGCGCAGCGCGAGCGCATCGAGTTCTACGACCTGCGCGTGCGCGAATGCCAGAAGCGCTTGGAGCGCGAGTTCAAGGCCGGCGAGCAGCCGATGGAAACCTGGCAGCAGGTCAAGCTGCACTACATCGGCATGCTGGTGGCGCACAAGCAGCCCGAGCTGGCCGAGACCTTTTTCAACTCGGTCAGCACGCGCATCCTGCACCGCAGCTACTTTCACAACAATTTCATCTTCGTGCGGCCGGCCATCAGCACGGAGTATCTGGAAACTGACGACCCCAAGGCCAAGACCACGTATCAGGCCTTCTACCCCGGCACGGGCCAGCTTGAAGACACGGTGCGCGCCGTGTTGGAGTCGTTCAACCTGTACTGCGACTTTGAAGACCTGCCGCGCGACACCCAGCGCGTGGCCCACGCCATGCGGCGCGAGCTGGACGCCGACAAGCCGCGCCCCAACTTCCAGGTGCAGGTGCTCTCCAGCCTGTTCTATCGCAACAAGGGCGCGTACCTGGTCGGCAAGCTGATCAACGGCTTTCGCGAGGTGCCGTTTGCCTTGCCCATCCTGCACCGCGAGCCCGGCACGGTGTATGTGGATGCGGCGCTGTTCGGCGAAGAAGACATGCTGATCCTGTTCAGCTTCTCGCGCGCCTACTTCATGGTCGACATGGAAATTCCGTCGGCCTACGTGCAGTTTCTGCGCAGCCTCATGCCGCGCAAGCCGCGCGCCGAAATCTACAACGCGCTGGGCCTGGCCAAACAGGGCAAGAACCTGTTCTACCGCGACTTTCTGTGGCACCTGCGGCACAGCACCGACAAGTTCCGCATCGCGCCCGGCATCAAGGGCATGGTGATGCTGGTGTTTGATCTGCCCAGCTTTCCCTACGTGTTCAAGGTCATCAAGGACTGGTATCCACCGCCCAAGGACACCACGCGCGAGCAGATTCGCGGCAAGTACCAGCTCGTCAAGCAGCACGACCGCGTTGGCCGCATGGCCGACACCATGGAGTTCTCGCTCATCGCCTTTCCGCGCGACCGGTTCGAGCATGACCTAGTCGCCGAAATCGAGAAATTCGCGCCCAGCCAGCTGGAGATTTCAGACCGCGATGGCGATGGGCAGATCGAAGTCATCATCCAGCATGCCTACATCGAGCGGCGCATGATCCCGCTCAACCTGTATCTACAGGAAGCCTTTGACGCCGGCGACGACCCAGCGGCGCACGCGCAAATGGAACACGCCGTCATCGAATACGGCAACGCCATCAAGGACCTGGTAGCCGCCAACATTTTTCCTGGCGACATGCTGTGGAAGAACTTCGGCGTCACGCGCCACGGCAAGGTGGTGTTCTACGACTACGACGAGATCGAATACATCACCGACTGCAACTTCCGCCGTGTGCCACCGCCGCGCAACGAAGAAGACGAGATGAGCGGCGAGATCTGGTACCACGTCGCCAAACACGACGTGTTCCCAGAAACCTTCGGCCCCTTCCTGCTCGGCAACCCGCGCGTGCGCGAAGCCTTCATGCGCCACCACGCCGATTTGCTGGAGCCCGAGTTCTGGCAGCAGACCAAGACGCGCATTCAGCAAGGCGAGGTGATTGATTTCTTTCCGTATGGCGTGCACCGGCGGTTTGAGGTGAATGGCGGCGTGACGGGCGCGTTGGAACTGGCCGATCCGGCGGCGGTGGCTGTAGAGACGCCGGCCGATCAGTTGGACACGTCGGCACCTGCGACGGTGGCGGAGCCGTCGGAATAGGTCTACCTGTGCTGGCGCATCACAAGATCAGAGGTCGCGACGCATGAAAGTCACCATCACCATTGACGACTCGTTGTACGAGAAGGCGCTTGAAGCTGTCGACCCGACCATGGACCCAGAGGACTTGTTCCGCGAGGCGGTTCAAACGTTCGTGCGCGTGCAGGCCGCCAAACGTCTTGCGGCGCTGGGCTCCGCCACACCCCAAATGCCCGATATTCCCCGCCGCCATCAATTGGCTGGCAGCCTGCTTTCCTGATCCCTATCGTTTCAACCTTGAGGAGCTTCCCGCATGTCCGACCCCATCGTCATCGTTTCCGCCGCACGCACCCCCATGGGCAGTTTCCAGGGCGACTTCACGCCGCTCGCCGCGCACGACCTGGGTGGCGCAGCCATCAAGGCCGCCGTTGAGCGTGCCGGCATCCAGCCCGAACTGGTCACCGAAGTCCTGTTCGGCAACTGCCTGATGGCCGGACAGGGCCAGGCGCCGGCGCGGCAGGCGGCGTTCAAGGGCGGCCTGCCCAAGAGCGCGGGTGCGGTCACGCTCAGCAAGATGTGCGGCTCGGGCATGCGCGCGGCGATGTTCGCGCACGACATGCTGGTGGCGGGTACGCACGACGTGCTGGTGGCCGGCGGCATGGAGAGCATGACCAACGCGCCCTACCTGCTGCAAAAAGGCCGCGGCGGCTACCGCATGGGCCACGACAAGGTGTACGACCACATGATGCTCGACGGCCTGGAAGACGCCTACGAAGCCGGCCGCAGCATGGGCACCTTTGGCGAGGATTGCGCGGCCAAGTACAACTTCACCCGCGACGCACAAGACAAATTCGCCATGGCCAGCGTACAGCGTGCGCAGGATGCTATCAAAAACGGTGCATTCAAGGACGAGATCGCCCCCGTGACGGTGAAAGACCGCAAGGGCGAGCGCGTGGTGGACACCGACGAAGGCCCGGGCAAGATCAACATCGACAAGATCCCCACGCTCAAGCCCGCCTTCAAGAAAGACGGCACGGTGACGGCCGCCGCCAGCTCCAGCATCAACGACGGCGCTGCCGCCATGGTGCTGATGCGCGAGAGCACGGCCAAGAAGCTGGGCGTGAAGCCGCTGGCGCGCATCGTTAGCCACGCCACGCACGCGCAGGAGCCGGAGTGGTTCTCAACGGCACCCATCGGCGCGACGGAGAAGGCGCTGGCCAAGGCCGGCTGGAGGGTGGACGATGTGGATCTGTGGGAGATCAACGAAGCGTTCGCCGTGGTGCCGATGGCGCTGATGCACGACTTGAAAGTGCCGCACGACAAGGTCAACGTCAACGGCGGCGCCTGCGCGCTGGGTCACCCGATTGGCGCCAGCGGTGCGCGCATCATGGTGACGCTGATTCATGCGCTGAAGAACCGTGGCAAGAAGAGGGGCCTGGCCACGCTGTGCATCGGCGGTGGCGAGGCAACCGCCGTGGCACTTGAGTTGGTATGAAAACAATAGCTGCTCGCGCTTGTCCAGCAAGCGCAGGCGGCCGATTTAATTCATAGATCGATAAGGGCGCTGACATGATCGACTCCGCTGATGCGCTGCGTCGCCTGTACCCGCAGGCGTCGCCGCGTTCGCTCGCCAAGCAGCTGGATCGTCTGGACGACACCATGCGCCGCTTCGTCGCGCAGGCCCCGCTGTGCGTCATCGCCAGCGCGGGCGCGGCGGGCGATGGGCTCGATTCATCGCCGCGCGGCGGCCGACCCGGCTTTGTGCAGGTGGCGGACGAGCGCACGCTGCTGATCCCCGACGTCACCGGCAACAACCGCCTCGACACGCTGGAGAACCTGCTGATCGATCCGCGCATCGGCCTGCTGTTTCTGATCCCCGGCGTGAACGAGGTGCTGCGCCTCAACGGCACGGCCCAACTGCGCGACGAACCTGAATTCACGCAACGCTTCGCCCACGCCGACGCGCCCAAGTTGCCGCGCCTGGTGATCGAAGTGGCCGTGCGCGAGGCCTACCTGCACTGCCCCAAGGCGCTGCTGCGCTCGCAAGTCTGGTCGCCCGAGGCGCGCGTGGCGCCGGGCAGCTTTCCGTCGATGAACGCCATGCTGCTGGCGCAACTCGGGCCGCAAGTGGTGACCGAAACCGACGAACAAGCCCTGGACCGCTACCGCGCACAACTGGCCGACGAAGGCCTGGCGCATCTGGTGCGTTGAACAGAACGTTCGAGCATGCCTACCACCTTGATCATTGGCGCCTCACGCGGCATCGGCCTGGAACTGGCGCGCCAAAGCTTGGCGGCGGGCGAGCGCGTGCTGGCCACCGCGCGTGACGATGCTGGCCTGGCGCGCCTGAACGACTTGGGCGCGCAAACCCTGCGCGTGGATGTGGCCGACCCCGCCAGCGTCAGCAGCCTGACTTGGGTGCTGGACGGCGAGAAGATCGACACCGCGTGGTACGTCGCCGGCGTGATGTGCGACCGCGCCGACGCCACGCAGCCGCCCACGCAGCAGGCGTTTGACCGCGTGATGCACGCCAACGTGCTGGGTGCCATGCAGGTCATTCCGCAGGTGGCGCCGCTGGTCGAGGCGGCGGGCGGACGCTTTGGGTTTGTCAGCAGCATCATGGGTCGCATCGACGGCGTGGGCGGCTCCAATGCGTGGCTGTACCGGGTGAGCAAGGCGGCGCTGAACATGGCCGTGGCGTCGGCGCAGCACAGCTACCCGAAGGCGGTCATCGCCAGCTTTCATCCGGGCTGGGTCAGCACCGACATGGGCGGCAGCGGCGCACCGGTCACGCCGCAGCAGAGCGCGGCCGGGTTGCGCAGCACCCTGGCGGCGATGCACGCGGCAGACAGCGGGGCGTTCATGCAGTACGACGGTGCGCGTCTGGCAAGCTGGTGAGGCGCCACCCATGTCCATGGTTTCACAGGTGTTCTTCGGCGCGAGCGGCATGCGGCGCGCGTTGTTCATCTACGGGCGGACGACGGCTTTGCGCGCTGCCGCGCCTGACCGGGCGCATGCCGCGCCTGCCGCCGATTTGCCTCGCACTACCATGCATGCCACGGCGATGCCTGCCTCCACAACCTGGAGGGTGATGCCGCAGTCAGCGCCTTGACTTGATGCCCACATTCAAACAATTGAACGAGAGGAGACTTCCATGAACCCCGCTTATCGCCCCTGCCTGGCCGGCGCCCTGGTGGCGCTGCTTGCCGCCTGTGCCAGCCCCGGCGGCGGCGCGCCAGCGGCTGTGCCGACGCCCGCGCGGACCGCCGCGGCACCGGCGCGTGCGGCAGACGCCAGCCTGCTGACCGCCGCCACGGCCGAGCAGCCGGCCGTGGTCAAGACGCTGGAGCGCCTGGTCAACATCGAAACCGGCACCGGCAACGCCGAAGGCATGGCCGCCATGGCCGATCTGCTGGAGCGCGAACTGCGCGCGCTGGGCGCGACCGTCTCGCGCCACCAGCCCGATGCCGGTGTGGCGGGGCAGAACATCGTCGGTCGCATCGCCGGCAAGGGCAGCCGCAAGGTCCTGCTGATGGCGCACATGGACACGGTGTACGTCAAGGGCACGCTCGCCAAGGCGCCGTTCCGTGTCGAAGGCAACCGCGCCTATGGCCCGGGCATCGCCGACGACAAGAGCGGTATCGCCATCATCCTGCACACGCTCAAGCTGCTCAAGGACCGCAGCTTTGCCGACTGGGGCGAACTGGTGGTGATGTTCAACACCGACGAGGAACGCGGCTCGTTCGGCTCGCGCGCACTGATCCAGCAACTGGCCTCGCAAGCGGATGCGGTGCTGTCGTTCGAGCCCACGCTGGCGGGCCAGGAATCCTTGCCGCTCGGCACCGCCGGCATCGTCTATTACAAGGTCGCTGTCAAAGGGGCGGCCGCGCACGCCGGCGCCAATCCGGAACATGGTGTGAACGCGCTGGTCGAGGCGTCCGACATCGTGCTGCGCACCATGGACCTGGACGACAAGTCGCGCGACCTGCGCTTCAACTGGACGGTGGGCAAGGCCGGCAACGTGCCCAACATCATTCCCGACCAGGCCCATCTGGAAGCCAACATCCGCTACGCGCGGCCTGACGATTTGGACAAATTGCTGGCCACGCTGGAGCAGCGCATTCAGGGCCGCAAGAAGCTGGCCAAATCGCAGATCACCATCACGCCCGACCGCGGCCGGCCCGCGTTCAACGCCAATGCGGGCGGGCGGCGCATGGTGGATGAGGCGGTGGCCATTTATGGCGAAACCGGCGCGCCGCTGGCGGTGATCGACCGTATCGGTGGCGGCACCGATGCTGCCTATGCCGCGCTGTCCGGCAAGCCGGTGATCGAATCGCTGGGCCTGCCCGGCTTCGGCTACCACAGCGACCAGGCCGAATACGTGCTGATCGACACCATCCCGCGCCGGCTGTATCTGGCCGCGCGCCTCATCACAGGCTTATCCCAGGAAAAGTGACATGCTGCTGACCCAAGACCAGGAAATGATCCGCGACGCCGTGCGCGCTTTTGCGCAGGAGCAGTTGTGGCCCCACGCCGCGCAGTGGGACCGCGAGCACACCTTCCCCCAGACCGCGCACAAGGGTCTGGCCGAGCTGGGCGCCTACGGCATCTGCGTGCCCGAGGAATATGGTGGCGCTGGCCTCGACTACGTCACGCTGGCGCTGGTGCTGGAAGAGATTGCGGCGGGTGACGGCGGCACCAGCACGGCCATCAGCGTCACCAACTGCCCCTACAACGCCATCCTGATGCGGTATGGCACCGAAGCGCAGAAGCGGCAGTGGCTGGCGCCCGCCGCGCGCGGCGACATTCTGGGCGCTTTCGCGTTGACCGAGCCGCACGTGGGCAGCGATGCTTCGGCCATCCGCACCACCGCCACGCGCGAAGGCGACGCCTACGTGCTGAACGGCACCAAGCAGTTCATCACCAGCGGCCAGAACGGACAGGCGGCGGTGGTGATCGCCGTGACCGACAAGGCGGCGGGCAAGAAGGGATTGAGCGCCTTCATGGTGCGCACCGACAACCCTGGCTGGAAGGTCGCCAGCCTGGAGAAAAAGCTCGGGCAGCACAGCAGCGACACGGCGCAGATCCTGCTGGACAACTGCCGCGTGCCGGCCGAGGACCGCATCGGCGAAGAAGGCGAGGGCTACAAGATCGCCCTGAGTGCGCTGGAGGGCGGGCGCATCGGCATTGCCTCGCAAAGCGTGGGCATGGCGCGCAGCGCGCTTGACTTCGCCATTGCCTACGCCAAGGAGCGCGAAGCCTTCGGGACCCCCATCTTCAACCACCAGGCGGTGAGCTTCCGCCTTGCCGAATGCGCTACCAGATTGGAAGCGGCACGCCAACTCATCTGGCACGCCGCCAGCCTGCGCGATGCCGGCCGGCCGTGCCTGAAGGAGGCCGCCATGGCCAAGCTGTTCGCCAGCGAGACGGCCGAGGCCGTGTGCTCGGTCGCCATCCAGACCCTGGGCGGTTACGGTGTGACGGAAGACTTCCCGGTCGAGCGCATCTACCGTGACGTGCGCGTGTGCCAGATCTACGAAGGCACCAGCGACGTGCAGAAAATCATCATTTCGCGCGCGTTGTGACGACAGCCGGACGGCCACGCAGTGGGGGCGATCCGTGCCCCTGTGGCGGACGGCCCGCCGGCACCGCATTCGGGCGTTGCTGCGGGCGCTGGCTGGACGACGTTGCCGGCGCACCGGCGCCCGATGCGGAGGCGCTCATGCGTTCGCGCTACAGCGCCTTCGTCCGTCAGGATGCCGCCTACCTGCGAGCCACCTGGCACGCGTCGACGCGGCCCGCTACGCTGGCGTTCGACGTGGGCACGCAATGGCTGGGCCTGGAGGTGCGCGACCATCGCGAGATCGACGCCACGCACGCCGAAGTTGAATTCGTGGCCCGCTCACGCCTGCACGGGCGCGCCACGCGCCTGCATGAACGCAGCCGCTTCGTGCGCGAGACCGATGCCGGCGGCGTGGCGCGCTGGTTCTATGTAGACGGCGTGTTTTCCTAGCCGCGCAAGCGAATCGCCTCGGTGGCGCGAGGTGGTTCTCACGGTGCCGCCCACCGCTCGTCGTTCAAGGCGCATGAATCTGTCACCCGCATGCCAGCGTGGCTATTCACAGATCACCCCCCGGCACCTAGACTGCTGCGCAACCTATAGGAGACAGGTAACGATGACCGATGGCGTGCTGGCCGGTGTTCGCGTGCTTGAACTGGGGCAGGTACTGGCCGGGCCGTTTGCCGGGGCGATCCTGGCGGACCTGGGGGCCGACGTGGTGAAGGTCGAGCGCATCGACGGCGGCGACGACGCGCGCCGCATGGGGCTGGCGTTTCGCCACGGCGACGCGCTCAACTTCCAGGTGTTCAACCGCGGTAAGCAATCGGTGGCGCTCGACCTGAAGAGCGCCGAGGGCCGCGCCGCGTTCGAGCGACTCGCGGGCGAGGCCGACATCTTCATCCACAACCTGCGCCCCGGCGTGCCCGAGGCGCTGGGCATTGACGGGCCGGCACTCACCGCGCGCCATCCGCGCCTGATCTATTGCGGCATCTCGGCTTTCGGCGCGGCGGGGCCGATGGCGATGCGGCCCGGCTACGAGCCGCTGATCCAGGCGTTCAGCGGCCTGTCCAGCACCAACGGCGGGCCTCAAGATCCGCCGCTGCGCGCGGGCGCCTCGGTGTGCGATCAGGGCACGGGCATGTGGGCGGTGATCGGTGCGCTGGCCTTGCTGGAGCGGCGGCACCGCACCGGGCGCGGCGGCATCGTCGGCAGCTCGCTGCTGGAAACGGCGCTGACCTGGAACGGCCAGAAGGCCGACGCCTACGTCAACGAAGGCAAGCTGCCCGAACGGCATCGTTCCGGCCACCCGGGCTTTGTGCCCTATGAAGCGTTCGACACGGCGGATGCGCCGCTGCTGATCTGCTGCGGCAACGACCGCCTGTTTGCCAAGCTGGCCAGCGAACTGGGCCGGCCCGACTGGCTGGCCGACACGCGCTTTGCCACCAACCGTGAGCGCCTGGTGCATAAGGCGGCACTGTTTGAACAATTGATGCCCTTGCTGGCCGCGCGGCCGCGTGCCGAGTGGATCGCGCGCTTCGAAGCCGCTGGCGTGCCCTGCGCGCCCATCCATACCGTGCCCGAGGCGCTGGCGCACCCGCAGGTGCAGGCGCTGGGCATGCTGGCGGCGGTGCCGGGCGAGGACTTCCGCCTCACGGCGCTGCCGATCACCATCGATGGCGAGCGCCCGCCGCTGCGTGCCGGCGCGCCGCGCCTGGGCCAGCACAACGCCGCGCACGGCGTCGCCCCGACGGACAACACCCCACCATCACGACAGGAGACACGCCCATGAAACGACGCACCACACTCTTTGCGGCCACGCTGCTGGCCTGCGGCGCGCTGGCCGCGCTGCCGGCCGCCGCGCAGGACTATCCGTCCAAGCCGATCACGCTGGTCGTACCCTTCGGCCCCGGCAGCGGCACCGACCAGCTGGCGCGCGTGATCGGCCAGGCCCTGAGCGAGCAGGCCAAGGTGCCGGTGGTGGTCGACAACAAAGCCGGCGCCAGCGGGTTCCTGGCGGCGCAGTACGTGGCCAAGGCCGCGCCCGACGGCTACACGCTGCTGGTCACGACCAACACCACGCATGCGGCCAACGAACACCTGTTCAAGAAGCTGCCCTACGACCCGGTGAAGGACTTCACGCCCGTGGCTTTGCTGTCCAAGGGGCACATGCTGCTGGTGGTGCGACCCGACGCGCCGTACAAGACCGTGGGCGACCTGGTGGCAGCGGCCAAGAAGTCGCCCGGCAAGCTGAACTTCGGCAGCGGCTCGTCGTCCAGCCGCGTGGCCAGCGAGATGCTCAAGCAGCTCACGCACACCGACATGGTCAACGTGCCCTACAAGAGCAACCCGCTCGGGTTGACGGATCTGATCGGCGGGCAGGTCGACTTCATGTTCGCCGACACGCCCACCACCATGCCACAGGTCGAAGGCGGAAAGCTGCGCGCGCTGGCGGTGAGTGGCACCAAGCGGCTGCCCGGCGCCCCCCACCTGCCCACCGTGGCCGAAGCCGGGGTGAAGGACTACGACATGTCGTTCTGGACCGGGGTGTACCTGCCGCCGGGCGCGTCGCCCGCACTGGTAAAGCGGCTGAACGACATGTTGGCCAAGGCCGTGGCGACGGACGGCTTCAAGACCTTCAACACCAAGACCAGTGGCGAGATCGCCTTCAGCACGTCGGATGAGCTGGCGCGCTTTCAGGCGGCTGAATCGAAGAAATGGGGACAGGTGATTCGGGCGGCGCAGATTCAGCCGGAGTGAAAGGCCCCGATATTTGCAGTTTTTTTGTCATCCAGCGGGCCGGCACGGAAGGCGCGCAAGCGCTGCTCCATGCCAGCGGCTGGTTGAGGCCGTGACTGGGTCGGCAGCGCTTTTTTGCTTTCAAGCCATGACAAACCCAATTCCCCCGTTTGAAGCCATCCTGTTCGATTGCGACGGCGTGCTGGTCGACAGCGAGCCCATCACGCACGGCGTGTTGCGCGACATGCTGGCCGAAAGCGGCTGGGACATGCCGCTGGCCGAATGCATGCGCCACTTCATCGGCCGCACCGTGCGCAGCCAGGCCGCCCTGATCGAATCGCGCACCGGCCAGCCACTGACCGATGAGTGGATGACGCGTTTCTATGCCCGGCGCGACGCGCTGTTGGGCGCCAACCTGCTGCCCATCGACGGCGCCCCCGAAGCGGTGCGCGCGGCGCACGCAGCCACCAGCGGGCGCATCGCCGTGGCCTCGGGCGCTGATCTGGGCAAGGTGGTGTTGCAGCTGGGCAAGGTGGGACTGGCCGAATGGTTCGGCCCGCACGTATTCAGCGGGCATCAACTGCCGCGCAGCAAACCCTTTCCCGACGTCTATCTGGCGGCCGCCGCGTCGCTGTCGGTGTTGCCTGCGCGCAGCCTGGTGATCGAGGACACCCCCACAGGCGTCGCCGCAGGCAAGGCCGCCGGCGCCACCGTGTGGGCTTATTGCCCCGCCACGCATCTGGCCGACGATTTGCGTGCTGCCGGGGCCGACCTGCTGTTCCCATCGATGGCCGAGCTGCCCGCGCGCTGGCGGCAGCTCGGCCTGGGTGCTGCGTGATGGGTCCATGCGACGGCGCTAAGATGCCGCGCATGGTCGATACCCCCACGCCCGCGCACTTGCGCGCCACGCCCGCCGTCGACGCCGACCACCCCGCTGTGCAGCGGTTCGCGCGCGACCATGCCGTGGGCGACAGTGAACGCGCGCGCGCCGTGGCGCTGGCACACGCCGTGCGCGACGCCTTCCGCTACGACCCCTACCGCATCGATCTGTCGCTGGCCGGCATGCGCGCCAGCACCGTCATCGCCAACGGCTATGGCTGGTGCGTGCCCAAGGCCACCCTGCTGGCCGCCGTGGCGCGCGCCGCGGGCATTCCGGCGCGGCTGGGCTTTGCCGACGTGCGCAACCATCTGAGCACCGAACGCATGCGCGAAACCATGCAGACCGACATGTTCATCTGGCACGGCTACACCGAGTTGTGGATCGACGGCGCCTGGCGCAAGGCCACGCCCGCCTTCAACCTCAGCCTGTGCGAAAAGTTCGGCCTGCATCCGCTGGACTTCGACGGCGTGAACGACTCCATCTACCACCCCTTCGACAAGGCCGGCAACCGCCACATGGAATACGTGAACGAGCGCGGCACCTTCGACGACCTGCCGCTCGATCGCCTGGTGGCCGACTTTCACGTGACGTATCCCCGCTGGCTGCCGGGCAGCGAACTGCACAGCCGGCTGGAGCAGGGCGACTTTCTGGCCGACGTGGCGCGCGAGACGCGTGGTGCCTAACTGGCGCGCACCTCAGTTGCCTGTCAATTTGCTACAAATTAAGTAGCTACTTGCGCTTGGTGGACAAGCGCAAGCGCCTGATTTGATTCACATTCCTGCCGTCGGCTGCGCGCTCACTTCACGCCGCGCAGCACGCGCTCCACGCCTTGGCCCAGCGCCAGAATCTGCGCGTCTTGCCCGCCCGCCCCTGCCAGCATCAGGCCCACCGGCGGCTCGCCCGGCGCATGACAGGGCAGTGACAGCGCGCAGCCGTCCAGAAAGTTGATCAGCGTCGGGTTGCGCAGAATCAGCCCGTTGGCGGCAAAGTAGGCCTGGTCGCTGCCCTGCAACGCGTCGATGCGCGGCGCCACGATGGGCACGGTGGGCATCAGCAGCGCGTCGAAGCCGGCGATGCGCGCTTCAACCTGCGCCATCCAGCGCTGACGCGCGGCCAGCAGGTGGATGTAGTCGGCGGCGCCCATGGCTTCGCCCCCGCGCAGGCGCAGGCCCACGCGCGGGTCGTATTCGTCGCCACGCTTGATCAACAGCGGGCGGTGCCAGGCCCAGGCTTCGGCGCCGGCCAGCGTGCCGCGTGCGTGCAGGCGGCCCAGTTCGGCGAATTCGGGCACGGCGATGCGTTGCACGCGGGCGCCAGCGGCGCTGAGCAGCGCGCAGGCGCGCTCAAAGGCCGCCGCCACGACGTCGTCCATCTCGTTCAGCACCAGCGTTTCCACCACCGCCAGCCGCGCGCCTGCCAACTCGCGTGGCGCGGGCGCCAGCGGTGGCTCGCCCGCCAGGATCGCATCGACGATGGCGCAGCAGTGCACGCTGGCGGCCAGCGGGCCGATGGAGTCGAGCGAGGTGGAAAGCGGCAGTGCGCCGGCCGTGGGCACGCGCCGTTGCGTGGGCTTGAAGCCAGTGAGCCCGCACAGCGCCGACGGAATGCGCACCGAACCGCCCGTGTCCGATCCGATGCCCACCACCGCCATGCCGTCGGTCACCGACACTGCGGCGCCGCTGCTGGAGCCGCCCGGAATGCGCCCGCCGCCCACCCGATCCCACGGATTGCGCGGCGTGCCGTAGTGCGGGTTCAGCCCCAGGCCCGAAAAGGCGAACTCCGTCATGTTGGTGCGGCCCACGATCACGGCGCCGGCGGCGATCAGCCGCTCGACCACGGGCGCGCTGTGTTCGGCCGCGGGCGCGTCCTTCAGCACTTTTGAACCGGCGGTGGTGACCTGCCCCGCCACGTCGAACAAATCCTTGAGGGACACCGGCAGCCCTTCAAGCGGCGAGCGCACCACGCCAGCGGCACGCAGCGCGTCGCTGGCTCGCGCCATGGCGCGCGCGCGTCCGGCGTCGACGCGGGTGAACACGCGCTGGCCTTCGCCCGCCGGGTCGAGCGCGCGGGCCAGCGCCGCCTCGGTCAGTTGCTGCGACGTGGTGCGTCCGGTGGTCAGGTCGGCCGCGAGTTGCGCGATGGTGGGTAGCATGGCGGGTCGATGGTTGCTATAAACAAAGTAGCTTACAGCGCGCTTTAGAACAGCGCAGAGCGGCCATTCTATGGATCAAGTCGCGGCGCCCGATGGCGCACGGACTTTGCCGCGGCGCAGAGCGGCGCGTGAAGGTGCGTGGCGAATCGACCGCGTTCGCGCAGCGCCAGCTTGAATGCGCGCTATGGGAGCGCCGAAAGGTCGCCCGTCAGCGTGCGCGCCCTGAAGGCAGTCAACCCCGCGCCAGCTTGAACACCGCCGTGCTGGCGCGTGCATTGGGCAGCCAGCGCACCACGCGGCCGTCCTGCAGGCCGAAGGCGTCCAGCACCTGCAGGCCGTTCTTGCGCGCCAACGCCTCGAAGTCCTTGAAGGTGCCGACGCGGATGTTGGGCGTGTCATACCACTGGTAGGGCATGCGCCGCGTCACCGGCATGCGGCCGCGCGCCACGCTCAGGCGGTTGGGCCAGTGCGCGAAATTGGGGAAGGCGACGATGCCGATGCGGCCCACGCGCGCGGTTTCGCGCAGCATGACTTCGGCATTGCGCAGGTGCTGCAGCGTGTCGATCTGCAGCACCACGTCAAAGCTCTGGTCCTGGAACGCCGCCAGGCCCTGGTGCAGGTTGAGCTGCAGCACGTTGACGCCGCGCTGCACGCACGCCAGCACGTTGGCGTCGTCGATCTCGATGCCGTAGCCGGTGCAGCGCCGCTCGCGCACCAGCTGCTGCAGCAGGGCGCCGTCACCACAGCCCAGGTCGAGCACGTGCGCGCCTTCGGGCACCAGCGCGGCGATGGGGTTCTGGATCTGCGTGTCGCTCATCGCACAGCCCCCGAAATACTATCGAAATAAGAGCGCACCACGCCCATGTAGCGCGCGTCTTCCAGCAAAAACGCGTCATGACCGTGCGGGGCGTCGATCTCGGCGTAGCTGACGTCGCGGCGATTCTCGAGCAGCGCCTTGACGATCTCGCGCGAGCGCGCGGCCGGAAAGCGCCAGTCGGTGGTGAAGCTGACCAGCAGGAACTTGCACACCGCTCGCGCCAGCGCCTGCGTCAAGTCGCCGCCAAAGGCGCGCGCCGGGTCGAAGTAGTCCAGCGCGCGGGTGATCAGCAGGTAGGTGTTGGCGTCGAAATATTCGCTGAACTTGTCGCCCTGGTAGCGCAGGTAGCTTTCGATCTGGAACTCGATGTCCTGCGTGCTGAAGCGGTAGCCGCTGCCGTTGTGGCTGACGGCCTGGCGCAGCTCGCGCCCGAACTTCTCGTTCATCACGTCGTCGCTCAGGTAGGTGATGTGGCCGATCATGCGCGCGATGCGCAGGCCGCGCGCCGGCACCACGCCGTGCTGGTAGAAGTGGCCGCCGTGAAAGTCCGGGTCCGTCACGATGGCGCGGCGCGCCACCTCGTTGAAGGCGATGTTCTCGGCCGACAGGTTGGGCGCGCTGGCCACCACCACGGCGTGGCGCACGCGCTCTGGAAATTGTAGCGTCCAGGACAGTGCCTGCATGCCACCCAGGCTGCCACCCATCACCGCGGCCAGCTGGTCGATGCCCAGCCCGTCCAGCAGGCGCGCCTGCGCGTCCACCCAGTCCTCCACCGTGACCACCGGAAAGTCGGCGCCGTACACGCGGCCCGTGTCGGGGTTGACATGCATCGGCCCGGTGGAGCCGAAGCAGCTGCCCAGGTTGTTGATGCCGATGACGAAGAAACGGTCGGTGTCCACCGGCTTGCCCGGGCCGACCATGTTGTCCCACCAGCCTTCGCTGCGCTCCTGGCCCGCGTACACGCCCGCCACGTGGTGCGACGCGTTCAGCGCATGGCAGATCAGCACGGCGTTGCTGCGCTCGGCATTGAGCTGGCCGTAGGTTTCGTAGCTGAGGTCGTAGCCACGCAGTGACGCGCCGCTCTGCAGGGGCAGCGGCGCCTCGAAGTGCATGGTTTGCGGTGTGGCGATGAGCGACATGGCAACAAAAAACCCGGTTCGCCAAAACGGGCGCCGGGCTTCAAGCGGACTCGGTTTTAGCGGAATTTATTGAGCGCCCGCAAGCGGAGGCAAATCGGCGCTGAGCAAGCAGTATAGCGCACGCATGGCGTCAGGCCACAGTGCGTGGCGCCGGGGCTTGCCCGCCAGCGCCGTCGACGATTTCGACGCCTATCCCCAGCCCATCAAGGCCACGATGCCCAGCACGGCAAAGATCGCCGCCGACACCAGATGCACCACGCGAATCGGCACCTTCTTGACCAAGCGGTCGCCAAACCACACCACCGGCGCGTTGGCGATCATCATGCCCAGCGTGGTGCCGGCCACCACACTGGCCCAGGCCTTGTACTGCGCCGCCAGCGCCACGGTGGCGATCTGCGTCTTGTCGCCCATCTCGGCCAGAAAGAAGGCCACCACCGTGGTGCCGAACACGCCCAGCCGCGACGCCGCGCGCGGCTCGTCGTCCTCGTCCAGCTTGTCGGGGATCAGCATCCACACCGCCATCGCGATGAAAGACAGGCCCAGCACCCAGCGCAGCACCTGCGGGCCGAGCTGCGCCTGCACCCAGCTGCCGACCGCGCCAGCCAGCGCGTGGTTGGCCAGTGTTGCGACCAGGATACCGAGCACGATCGGCCACGGCTTGCGAAAACGCGCCGCCAGCACCAGCGACAGCAACTGCGTCTTGTCGCCCATTTCGGCCAGGGCGACGATGCCGGTGGAGATGAGGAAGGCTTCCATTCAGCGGAGAAAATGTAGGTAATCGAGCGGGTGCGCTTGCCGCTATGGGCTTTTCAGCTATTATTTTTGCGGTAATCGGTGGCGATCACATGCTTCCGAGGCGCTTCGTCGGGGCCGTGGATTGTAGGTGGCGTCGCCCGTTCGCCCTGCCTGTCACGAGGGATCTTGCCAATACCCGACTGTTTCAGTTGGGAAAAATCCCCATGCTTGACTTTCATATTTCTGACGCATAATCGCGCGGGTGCGTGGCTTTTTGCAGGCGCACCGTGGCTTTGCGGTGATCACAGTCAGTTGCCCTTTTCGGTCGAGCGCTTGCTTCGTCGAAGGCGTTTCGCGGACTCCATCGCTTTTTTTTCGTTATTGAGGAGTCCCTTTCAATGGGCAACAAACTTTACGTCGGCAACCTGCCGTACAGCGTGCGCGACGCCGATCTGGCGCAGGCGTTCGGACAATTCGGCTCGGTCACCAGCGCCAAAGTGATGATGGAGCGCGATACCGGCCGCTCCAAAGGTTTCGGATTTGTCGAGATGGGCAGTGATGCCGAGGCCCAGGAGGCCATCAACGGCATGAACGGCCAGCCCCTGGGCGGCCGCAACGTCGTCGTCAACGAGGCGCGTCCCATGGAAGCGCGCCCGCCGCGTTCCGGCGGCTTTGGTGGCGGCGGTGGCGGTGGCTACGGCGGTGGCGGCGGCGGTGGTTATGGCGGCGGCCGGCGTGAAGGCGGCGGCGGTGGCTACGGCGGCGGTGGCTACGGCGGCGGTCGCGAAGGCGGCGGCGGTGGCGGCGGCTACGGTGGTGGTCGGCGTGAAGGCGGCGGTGGCGGCGGATACGGCGCCGGTCGCGAAGGCGGCGGTGGTGGTTATGGCGGCGGCAACGACGGCAGCTTCCGCAGCCCCTACGGTCCCGGTCCGCGCGGTGGCGGTGGCCGTCGCGAATACGGTGATCGCCGGCGCGACACCTTCGACCAGGGTCGCGACGACGAGTGATGCCCCAAGGTCTGCCGCCCGTGTGGGCGACAGGCCGGCTTCAGCAGCAAGGCCCCCGCGTGGGGCCTTTTTCGTGCCTGCTCGTTTTGCGCCCGTCCGGCTATCGGGTTTGTCGCGCCTTGCGCGGGCGGCCCGCCAGCAGCGCGTCGAACACCGGGTTTGGCAGCACACGCAACAGCTTGGCGACCACCGCCATGGGCCAGGGGATCACGCGGTAGCTGACGCCACGCGCAATGGCGCGCACCGCCTTCGCGGCAAAGCGGTCGGCGGGCATCAGGAATGGCATGACATAGCGATTGGCGCGGGTCAGCGGCGTGTCGACGTAGCCCGGCAAGAGCGTGACCACGCGCACGCCACTGCCGCGCAATTCGCCGCGCAGGCTTTCGCAGTAGCTCAACACCCCGGCCTTGCTGGCGCAGTAGGCGCCGTGCCCGGGCAGCCCGCGGATGGCCGCCACGCTGGCGATGCCCACCAGCGTGCCTTGGCCGCGCTGGCGCATGGGGTCGATGAACGGGTGGAAGGTGGCCGCCATGCCGGTGTTGTTGACCGCGAGGGTGCGCGCCATCACGTCGATGTCGTCCCGCACCGCCGAATCCATGCCGATGCTGATGCCCGCGTTGGCGATCACCACATCGGGCACGCCCTGCGTCGCCAGGCACGCCTGACCGGCGGCGACGATGCTGGCCACGTCGGCCACATCCGCTTCGTAGATGCGCCAGCGCGCGTCGGGCCAGCCCTGTGCTTGACACCAGTCGGCCAACTCGGAAGGGCGCCGCGCCGTCAGTGCCAGGTCCCAGCCTTGCGAGATATATTGCCGCGCCAGCGCTTGCCCGATGCCGCTGGACGCACCGGTGATGAACGCCAGGCGGCTCACGGCAGGCGCGCGCCCATGCGTTTCATCACCTCGGCTGCATCACGCCGCGCACGCGGCCGGTCAGCTCACCCACGCCGTTGCGGTCGTCGTAGCTGAACACATCGCCGGTGAACACGTCGCGCCCGCGGCGCAGTTCCACCGGCTTGTCGGACTGCACGCGCTTGTCGTCCACGAAGGTGTGCAGGTACTCGCCAATGAACTCCAGGCGCGGTGTCGACGCGCCGTCCGGGCGCGCCACCGCATCGCGCACCACATGCGCGTTGCCGAACAGCTCCACCTCGGAGCCATCGCCCTTGGCCACCGCGCGCTGGGCCGTGGCCACGGTGGGGCGGCCCTGTTCGTCGAACGAGCGGATGCGCGGCTGTTGCACCTGCAGCAGATCGGTGGCGGGGTAATGATGGCCTTCCGTGCCGACGATCTCGGACTTCAGCCGGCCGGCCGGATCGAAGGTGCGCACCGAGAACTGGCGCATGAAATAGTCGGGGTCGCGCGACGCCGCCGGTGATTCGGTCGTCGCATCCATGCGCGGCGCGCTGCGCACCAGCCACCAGGTGGCCAGCGCGAACAGCACCATCATCAGCGCCGGCAACCAGGCCGACAGATGGTCCTTGCTCCGTCGCCACAGGCGCGCGCGGTTCACGTGGGCGCCCCCAGCGCGCCGTCGAGCAACCGGCGGTAGTGGCCGCTGGCCACCAGCAGCAGATCGCAAAATTCGCGCGCCGCGCCCGCCCCCGCCGCCGCGGTGGTGATGTACGTGGCCCGTGCGCATGCCTCGGAGTGCGCGGCCGGCGGTGCGCACGCAAACGCGGCGCGCTGCAGCAGCGGCAAGTCGGGCCAGTCGTCGCCCATGGCGGCGGCCTGCGACCAGTCCAGGCCCAGTTCGGCCAGCATGGCTTCGGCGGCAGGCAGCTTGTCTTCGGTGCCCAGGCGCAGGCGCGTCACGCCCAGCGCCTGCAGCCGCAGGCGCAGCGGCGCCGAATCGCGGCCCGAAATGACGCACGGCTCGATGCCGGCCTGCCGCAGCAGCTTCAGGCCGTGCCCGTCCAGCGTGTGAAAGCGCTTCAACGTCTCGCCCTCGGCCGAAAAATACAGGCCCCCATCCGTCAGCACGCCGTCCACATCGAAGAAGGCGACGCGAACGCCCTGCGCGTGCAGCAGCAACTCGGGTGGCCAGGTCAGCGCGGGCGCCATCAGATCACCTTGGCCCGCATCAGGTCGTTGCTGTTCAGTGCGCCGCTCAGCCGCCCGTCGGCGCCCACCGCCAACAGCACGGTGATGCGGTGCTGCTCCATCAGCGTGGCCGCCTCGGCCGCCAGCGCGTCGTCGCGAATCGTGCGCGGCTGGCCATGCATCACGTCGCTGGCCCGCAGCGCGCGCAGATCGCGCCCCGTTTCCACCAGCCGGCGCAGATCGCCGTCGGTGAAGATGCCCAGCACGCGGCCCTCGCCATCGGCCACCGCCGACGCGCCCAGGCCCTTGCGCGTCATCTCGCGCATCAGTTCGCTGAACGACGCCTCGGGCGCCACGCGCGGCACGTCGCCGCCGCGCCGCATGATGTCGGCCACACGCGTGAGCAGGCGGCGCCCCAGCGCGCCGCCGGGGTGCGAGCGCGCAAAATCCTCGGCACGAAAGCCCCGCGCGTCCAGCAGCGCCACGGCCAGCGCGTCACCCAGCGCCAGCTGCGCGGTGGTACTGGCGGTGGGCGCCAGATTGAGGGGGCAGGCTTCTTTCTCGACGCCGCTGTCCAGCACCACGTCGGCATGGCGCGCCAGCGTGGAGCCCGCGCGGCCCGTCATCGCCACCAGGGGCACATCCAGCCGCTTGACCAGCGGCAGCAGCACGGTAAGCTCGTCCACCTCCCCGCTGTTGGAAATGGCCAGCACCGCGTCACCCGCGCGGATCATGCCCAGGTCGCCGTGGCTGGCTTCGGCCGGATGCACGAAGAACGCCGGCGTGCCGGTGGATGCCAGCGTGGCCGCGATCTTGCGGCCCACGTGGCCGCTCTTGCCCATGCCCATCACGATGACGCGCCCGTCCACCTGCAGCAGCAGGCGCACGGCGCGCACGAACGCATCGCCCACCCGGCCCTTCAGGCCCAGCACGGCCGCGGCCTCGATGTCCAGCGTCTCGTGGGCCAGGCGCAGCACCTGGGCGGAATCAAGCGTCATGCGGGCATTTTATCGGGGCGGGTGCGCCGCGGTGCCCGCTGCGGCGGCCACCCTGCGGGCCCCTTGGCTGGCCCCACGCCCGCTCATGGGCTGGTCACAGGCCAAAAAAGTCACAAAAGTGCCTCAGACAGCCGCTGTTTTGTGTAACCAAAAGTAACCAACTTCACTAGACCAAAATTTCTGTATCCGATTGAAATGAATACTTTCATATTCGAAATCGCAAAATATGCCGCGAATATTAATACTTGTGTTCAATATTAAACCGGAATCCATGTCAATCATGTAAGTGTTTAGTGCTACCTCACAAACCGGCCGGCCCTTTACATAATCGGCCCGACTTTCAATATGCCAATTTGGGTATGAACCGTGGGGAGCCTTGCATGAAACCTTGGATCAAATGGGGCCGCTGGGGCCTGGCGGGCGCTGCGGCGCTCTTTCTGGGCACCGCGCACGCCGCCGTCGGGGTGGTCAAGAGCTTTTCACCCAGCTTCACGCCGCCCAACGTGCCGGCCACGCTCACCATCACGCTCAGCAACACCGGCAGCACCGCCGCCACCGGCGCGGCGATCACCGACACGCTGCCTAACGGCCTGGTCATTGCCGGCACGCCCAACCTGACCAACGGCTGCGGCGGTGCGGCCACCGCCACGGCCGGCGGCACCACGGTATCGCTCACGGGCGGCAGCATCCCCGCCGCCGTGGGCGCCACGGCCGGCTCGTGCAACATCACGGTCAGCGTGGTGTCTTCGGCCGCCAGTTCCTACGTCAACGTCCTGTCGGTGGGTGCGCTGTCGGCCACCCAGGGCGGCGGCACCGTGACCAGTCCGCAGGCCGCGCAGGCCACGCTGACGGTGAACTCGTATTCGGCGATCACGGGCAGCAAGAGCTTTGGGCCGATCAATGGCGCGTACGGCAATGGCGTGTACCCGATGACGATCACGCTGAACAACGCCAACGCCATACCGTTGACCGGCGTGGCCTTCACCGACACCCTGCCTGGCATGATCAAAGTGGCCAGCACGCCCAACGCCACCACCACCTGTGGCTCTGGCAGCGTCACGGCAGCGGCGGGCAGCGGAGCCGTGTCACTAAGCGGCGGCACCATCCCCGCCAGTGGCAGTTGCACCGTCAAGTTCGACTACACCGTGGTGGCCGGGACGAGCGGCTATGGCTCAGGCGGCAACGCCGTCAACACCATTGCGGCGGGCGGCGTCACCAGCGCCGAAGGTGTGATCAACACCGCGGCGATTGTAGGCTCCATGGGCTTTGCCTGGGGGACGACCATCGTCAAGTCCATCGGCGCCGCCAACGACACGCTGGCCTCAGGCTCGGGCAGCACGCTGACCTGGACCATCAACAATTACAACGCGTCCACACTCAACACCGCCACCTTTACCGACACCTTGCCTGCGGGCCTGACACCCGGCGCCCTCGTGGCAGGCAGCAACACCTGCGGCGGCACGGTAACCGTGTCTGGCCAGACCGTCACCCTGACGGGCGGCGGCCCACTCGCCGGGGCTGCCGGCTACACCATTCCCAGCTGCAAATTTTCGGTGGCGGTGACGGGCGCTAACAGCACGGGATCCACGTTTTCAGCCACCAATGCGCAGGCCAATTACAGCGGCATTAGCTTTGTCGACGCCGTGCTGGGGGCTGTCACGCCGTACATCAACACATTGGCGGTGACGGTCACCCCGCCCACCACCGTCACGGTGTCGAAGGCCTTCGGCGCGACCATCATCCCGCAAACCGGCAGCACCACGCTGACCATCACGCTGGGCAACGTCACCGGCACCGACGCCACCATCACCAGCTTCAAGGACGACCTGGCCACCATGGGTGTCGCGAACGGCTTCGTGGTCGGCTACAGCCCTGCCCCGAGCACCACCTGCCAAGGCGGCACCACGGTCACCGCGCCGGCCGGGCAGACGGTCATCACGGCCTCGGGCGGCGTCATTCCGGCTGGTGGCAGCTGCACCATCACGGTGCCGATCTACCTCAAGGAAAACGGCCTGAGTTATGGCGGCGCCACCAACACCATTCCGGCCGGCAACCTGGTCACCAGCGCAGGCAACAATCAGGCGTCTGCAACGGCCCGGCTGGACGGGACGCAGGCTTTGCGCATCGAATCTGGCTTCAATAAAGCAGCCATCGTCTCTGGCGCCCAAACCGCCACGTTGACCTTCACCCTGACGCAGTCGGCGGGTGTGGCGGCCATGAGCAACATCAATTTCGCCAAGGCGCTGCCGCAGTCGCCCTACGCCATGACCATGGTGGCGGGCACGGCGACAACCACCTGCGCTGGCGGCACCGCCACCATCAGCGGCACCACGTTGAGCATGACCGGCGGCTCGCTGCCCGCAGCCACCGCCACGACAGGCAATACCTGCACCGTCACCGTGCAGGTCACGGCACCGGCCGGCAGCAGCGGTCTCGACGTGATCGCAATTGCGACTGGCGATGCCACGGCGCTTGTCGCTTCGGCCAATGGAGCCCCAGCAACCACAGTGCCGTCCATAAGCTACAACAACCCACAGGGCAGGCTTACCGCCCTCAACTCCCGCATCGACCTGTCCAAGGACTTCAGCCCGGTCACGGTGGCGCTCGGCGGCACCTCGCTGCTGCGCATTCCGATCCTGAACAACAACGCCGATGCCATCGCCCTGACCGGCGTCAGCATCACCGACAACCTGCCCACCGGCATGGTCATCGCGCCCACGCCGAACGCCCAGTTCACCAACGACACGGGCAGCACCGGCTGCACGATGCCTGCGGGCAGCAGCATCACCGCTACGCCGGGTGCCAGCGTGCTCACGCTCACCGGCGCCAGCGTGGCGGCCGGCAGCAAATGTATTCTGAGCGTCATGGTGCGCGCCACCTACGCCGGCAACATCATCAACAGCATTCCGGCCAACGCGCTGACCACCACCGAAGGCCTGAAGAGCCCGCTGCCGGTGAGCGCCACCATCACCTCCACCGGCAATGCCGACCTGTACGTCACCAAGACCCGCACCTCGGCCGCCGTGGTGGCGGGCAACAGCGTGACCTACTCGGTCGTGTTCGGCAACAACGGCGACGACCCGGTGGCGGGGGCCGCCATCACGGATGCGTTGCCGGCCAACGCCACCAGCATGGACTGGGCCTGCGCCGGCTCGGGGGCCACCTGCCCCAGCGGGGCCAATGGCAGCGGCGCCATCAACCATGTGGCCAATTTGCCCAAGGGCGCCACGCTGACCTACACCGTGACCGTGCAAGTGCCGGCCGGCGCGACCGGCAGCTTGGACAACACCGCTACCATCACCGTGCCCGGCACTGTGACGGACTCGAACGGCAGCAACAACAGCCAGACAGTGAGCGACCCCATCACGGGCGCGCCGGCCACGCTCACCGTGACCAAGACCGACAACAGCGCCACTTACACCCCCGGCGGTGCGGCCGTCTACGTCATCGTGGTGGGCAACACCGGCCCCGGCAACGCCACTGGCGTGAGCGTGGTCGACAACCTGCCCACGGGCGTAACCCTGAGCGGCCCCGTTACCTGCGCGGTCGCCGGCACCGCCAACTGCGGCACTGTCACCGGCATCGCCGGCGGCACCAGCGCCGGCGCCACCGGTGCCAGCATCAGCGCCGGTGCGGGCAACACGCTGACCTTCAGCGTGCCGGTCACGTTCGCCTCGTCGATGACCGGCAGCGTCGTCAACAACGTCACCGCCACGCCGGCCACCGGCAGCGGCGCCAGCGCCAGCGACACCGACACCCCGGTGCTCAAGGCCGACCTGGCCGTCACCAAGACCGCTGCGCCCAACGGCACCTACGTGCCCGGCCAGAGCCTGAACTACACCATCACCGTGAGCAACAACGGCCTGTCCGACCTCACGGGCGTCAACGTCACCGACAGCATCCCCAGCAGCGTCAACGTCGTCAGCTGGAGCTGCTCCGCGTCGGGCACCGGCGCCGACTGCGACAGCGCCGCGGCGGGCACGGGCGCCACGGGCGCCACCAACAGCATCGCGCTGCCCAACGTGAACCTGCCGAAGGGCACGGCCATCGCCATCTCGGTGGTGGGCACCGCCAGCGTCAGCTCTACCGCTGCCATCGTCAACACCGTCACGGCCACCCCGCCGGCCGGCGTGACCTGCACCACCGCGCCCTGCGCCAAGACCGCCACGGTGACCAACACCAACGCCGGCACCCCGGTGCTGAACATCGCCAAGAGCGCCACGCCCACCACCTTTGCCGTGAGCGCCACCGGCAGCTACGCCATCACGGTCAGCAACGCCAGCACCGCCACCTCGGCCACCACCGGCGCCTACATCGTCAGCGATACGCTGCCCACCGGCATCACCGCCGTCCTGCCGATACCCGCCAGCGGCTGGGGCACCGGCTGGGACTGCAGCGCCAGCACCGCCACCGTGGTCAGCTGTACCAACAGCGCCGCGCTGATCCCCGGCGCCAGCGCCCCGGTCATCACCGTGCCCGTGAGCATCGGCGCCAGCGCCGCCTCGCCCAGCGTCAACACCGCGCGCGTCAGCGGCGGCGGTGACACCACCTGCCCGGCCACTGGCACCACGGCAGCGCACTGCCAGGCCTCGGTCAGCACGGCTGTCAACGCCCCTGGCCTGACCGTCAAGAAGACGCTGCAGGGCAACCTGGTCGTGGGCGTGCCTACCAGCTACCTGATCACCGTCACCAACAGCGGTCAGGCCCCCACGCCCGTGGCCGGCAGCATCAGCGACACCATCCCCACGGGCCTCGCCATCGGCACCCTGCCGGCCGGCTGCACGGCCGCGGGCCAGGTGTTGACCTGCACCATCCCGGCGGGCCTGGCCACAGGCAGCGCGGTCAGCTACACCATCCCGGTCACCCCGGATGCCACCGTGGTCAACACGTCTGTCAGCAACACCGCCACCGCCAGCGGCGCCGGTGACCCCACCTGCCCGGCCGGCACCAACTGCAAGGACACCGCCACCGGCACCGTCACTGCACCTCAGCTGAACCTGGTCAAGACCGTCAGCCCCACCACCCTGGTGGTCGGCCAGGCCGGCAACTACACCATCACCGTGACCAACACGGGCACGGCCGCCACCACGGCGGTGGCCACCGTCAGCGACGCCATCCCGGCCGGCCTGACCCTCGGCACCCTGCCGGCCGGCTGCACGGCCAGCGGCCAGACCGTGAGCTGCACCATCGCCAGTGGCCTCGCAGCCACCAGCGGCACCACCAGCTTCGTGATCCCGGTCACCGCCACCGCGAGCCTGCTGGGCCAGTCCGTCACCAACACCGCCAGCGTCACCGGCGGTGGTGACCCCGGCTGTACCACGGCCCCGGTCGCCGCGCGCTGCACCGGCAGCGTCACCGCCCCAGTCAGCGCCCCGCAGATGACGATCAAGAAGACCGCCAGCACCGGCTGGGCGGTGGGCGTGCCTGCCAGCTACACGCTGGAAGTCACCAACACCGGTAGCGCCGACAGCTTTGGCACCATCACCGTGACCGACATCATCCCCGGCTCGCTGACCCTGGGCACCCTGCCCACGGGCTGCACGGCCGCCGGCCATCAGGTCACCTGCACTTCCTCGGCCGTGCTGGCCCAAGGCGCCAAGATCAGCTTCGTGATTCCGGTCACGCCCACCGCCGCCTCGGCGCCCAGCGTGAGCAACACCGCCACCGTGCAAGGCGGCGGCGACCCGGTCTGCCCGACCGCTGCCAACTGCACCAGCACCGTGGTCACCCCCGTGAGCGCGCCGCAGCTGCAGATCACCGAAACCGCCAACGGTCCGTGGACCATCGGCATGAGCGGCGCGGCCTACACCATCACGGTGACCAACGTCGGCCCGGCCACCACCACCGGCCTGGTGACCGTGAACGCCACCCTGCCGGCGGGCCTGACCCCCGGCTGGAGCGGCACCACCACGCTAAACGGCTGGAGCTGCACCGCCAACGGGCAGGACATCGCCTGCACCGCCACGCCCAACCTGGCCAATGGTGGCACCTCCACCTTCACCTTCCCGGTGAACGTGCTGGCGGCGGCCGTGCCCACCGTCACGACGCCCTCGGCGGTCGGCGGTGGCGGTGACCCGTTCAACGGCGGCACCACGCCGGCGGCAGGCGACACCTGCACCGCCCTGGACGCCGCCCAGCCGGGCCACTGCGCCACGGTGACGCTGCCGATCCCGCTGTCGGGCGCCGTCAGCACCGTCAAGACGCTGGATGCCGGCACCAAGACCCCCTTGGTGGCCGGTCAGGCGGTGACCTACGTGATTACCGCCACCAACAGCGGCGGCACGGCCATCGCCAACTACGTGCTGAACGAAGTGGTGCCCGCCAACGCCACGTTCACCAGCATCGACGGCGCCACCACCGCCTGCAGCGCCGGTGCGGCTGCAGGCACCCTGTGCCCGGTGACCATCGCCAGCGTGCCCGCCGGTGGCAGCGCCAGCGTGCGCATCACCTTCACCCTGGCCAAGACGCTGCCCAGCGGCTTCAACCAGATGGTCAACGCCATCACGGTGCCGGCGGCCTGCGCCGGTGCGACCTGCGATGCACCGCCCACGCCGCCCAGCTGCACGGGCAGCAGCTGCGCGCCGGCTGCCAGCTGCACCGCCGGTGACCCGCTGTGTGTGAGCACGCCGGTGGCCGCCACGGGCGGTGGCCTGACGCCCGTTCCGACGATGTCGGAGTGGATGCTGATGGCCATGGCGCTGATGATGGGCCTGATGGGCTGGCGCCAGGTGCGCCGCGTCAAGCGCTGATCACGCCGCCCCCGCGCTGTGATGACCCCCGCCTGAAAGGGCGGGGGTTTTTTATTTGGGGCCGTTGCTGTGGGCGAATGCGTCGCCCGGGCGCAACCCGAATGGCGCGACCAGCGCGGCGCTTCAATAATGCGGCATGACCATTGCCGCATCGACCTCTCCCCTGCCCCGCATCCGCCACTACCAGCACTGGCTGCGCGACACGCGCGGCCTGTCGTTTGCCAGCTACCGCGATCTGTGGACCTGGTCGATCACCGACCTGGACGGCTTCTGGCAGAGCGTGTGGGACTA
>WBZS01000913.1_pt1 | contig 28156 bp, 23 predicted proteins | sample 5204201 | NCBI WGS metagenome assembly WBZS01 (sample SAMN12344357, study PRJNA552823) | activated sludge metagenome | biome: Activated sludge suspended growth; feature: Nitrification reactor; material: Wastewater; isolation source: activated sludge from nitrification reactor of wastewater... | reverse complement strand
AGATGTGCCAATGCCAAAACCAGCCGGCCTGGGCATCAGTAATTGTTACGAGACTGAGCGAGCCGGATAAAATCAATACACCGACAATCGCCAGTCCCACGTTGAGCTCATAGCTGATCACCTGTGCGGCCGATCGGAGCCCCCCTAATAAGGAGTATTTGCTGTTGGAGGCCCATCCGCCAAGAATGATGCCGTAGGCAGCGAGTGAGGCGAAGGCTAAGACGTAAAGGATCCCGATATTAATGTCGCTGATGACGAACGGTTTTATCGAGACACCATTGATCTCAAACGTCCAGTTGGGTCCCCAGGGAATGACGGCGAATCCGATAAACGTCGGGATTAAGCAGAGGATCGGCGCCATGGTAAAGATGAACTTGTTGGCGCCGGCTGGTACGATATCTTCCTTGAAAAACAGTTTGATGGCATCCGCAAACGGCTGAAGAATGCCGTAGGGACCGACTTCCATCGGGCCCATGCGATCCTGCATCCATCCTAAGACTTTTCGTTCCGCCAAGGTGAGGATGAGCACCGTAATGACCACGATGCACATGACCGCACCGATTTGAGTCAGAGAAATAGCAAGACGTAATCCGAATTCAGTCACCATTGGGACTCCTCGATTCGCATAGTCGCAATACTCAACAGCTTCTCAGGCTACCCTCATCATGGACACCGTTGCCGTACGGAGGGCCGGCGCGTGAGTGATGGGATCAATGACGCAGTCAAATAACCGGACGGCAGCTTGGCCGAAATGATCCGGGAACCAGGCCGTTCCCTGTGGGACCCGTTCCACAAGCGTCACTTCGGTGGTCATTTCTCCGGATGTGCTGGAGAGGCGAACTCGGTCGCCGTTCACCAAGGCAAAGCGGGCTGCATCAACTGGATTGATTCGAAGCCGTCCTCTGTCTTCTATTTGTAACAAGCCCTTGGAACGGGTCGAAAACTTTCCCGAGTGAAACAGGCTCTGTACGAAGTCGAGTCGCAACGTTCCATCCGGGCGGGTTTTCGGTACCACGAGTCGATATCGTGCGGCAAGATCACGTTGATAGCCATCGGTGAGATAGCGTTCCGTCGTCGCGTGATCGACTTTCGGAGGCAGCGGGGTAGGTCCAAGCGATCCATAGTCAGGAATAAGGCTCCGGATCTCCTTGAGAATCTCTTTACTCTCGCCGTATTCCATCGGTGAGCCTAATAAAATGGAGAGAGCTGAAAAGACTTCCCAGTCCGGCCGGCTTTCGCCAAGAGGGTCAATCGAGGGGCGAACGGCTTGGATATGCCCTTCAGTATTCGTAAACGTTCCGCTTTTCTCCAGAGATGATGCGGCCGGTAGTACGACGTGAGCGAGCGCTGCGGTTTCAGTTAAAAAGAGTTCCTGACAGACCAGCAGATCAAGCTTGCGCAAGGCTTCCTCGGGGCGTAGTGAGACCGGTAGGCTCCCAACCGGATTTTCTCCGACGATGAGCATGCCCTTGAGCGATCCCGATTTGGCGCGATCCAGCATATCGACGAGGGAGGCGCCGACCTCGGGGGAAACGTCCGCGTTCCACTGCTTCATGATCCGATTGTGGTCGGTACGACTGGTTACGGAAGAGGCGCCAGGAAGAAGTTCTGCCAGGGCACCCATCTCTATAGCCCCTTGGTCATTATTCTCTTCCGCAAGCGGCGCGAATCCGCAACCTGGTTGATCCAGCTTCCCGGTCAGCAGCAGCAGATCGAGGAGACTCAAGGATCCGGCATATCCCCGTTCACTGCGCAGAAGCTGTTGTCCGGCGAGCACGACTACTCGCCGTCCGGCCGCGAGAATCTTGGCGGCCTGTACGAAAGCATCGAGCTGTATTCCCGTTGTTGTCTGGAGGTCCTGCCAGGAGACTTCTTGTAGTGCGCCTGTGACCGCGCCGACATAGGCGGGGTGCTGCTGCATCAGATTCGGCTGAATCAGGTTCTCTTCGACGATGGCCTTCAGCAAGCCAAGGATGGTGGTGGGGATGTCGCTTGGCAGAGTGCGGAAATGATGGTGCGAGAGAGTCGCAATGTTGCTGATCGTTCCAATCACCGGCTCCAGGGACTCAATCGTGATCAAGGTCGCGCGACGCTTCTTGACGGCTTCCTTGACCTTGAGGCCGGTGATCGGGTTGGTTTCGGTAATGTTCGTCCCGACGAGGAGCAACACGTCGGCGTCCAGGATGTCATCGAAGGTCACGGTCCACCGATGAGTGCCTTGGACAAGTTGCATGGCGTAGAGGCCGTTCACATGGCCATAACGGGCGCTGCTATCGATATGGTTGGTGCCGACGGCGACGCGCAGAAATTTTTGGAATAGGTATAGTTCTTCATTCGTACACCGGCCTGAGATCAATCCGCCGAAGCTTGTTCCTCCGTGCGTGGTCTTGATCGTGCTGATGCGATCGGCCACATATTCCAAGGCCTCTTCCCATGTGGTCTGGACCAATGCCCCATTACGACGAATGAGCGGGTGAGTCAGGCGTTCCGAATGGCTGGTCGCATGGAACCCAAAAAATCCGCGAGCACAGAGATCGCCGTTATTGCGCCCGGTTCCGTGGGCTGAGTTGACCTCGATCAACTCCTTTCCCTTCGTGTGCACAGTCATCTGGCACCCGTCGCCACAGTACCCGCAGATGGTATCGGCTCGCTTCAGCATCCAGGGCCGATATTCATACATCGACAGCCGGCTGGTAATGGCTCCGACCGGGCAGATCTGCACGCAGCCTCCGCAGAACTCGCAGTCCAACGGGTGTGGACCGAAGTGCTTGATCTCCGTCATGGTGCCGCGCCCGACCGGCGCCAATGCCTTGACGTCCATCACCTCGTCGCAGTATCGGACGCAGCGGAGACATTGCACGCAGCGATTCATCTGTGTCTCGATCAGCGGGCTGAAATATTCCTTCTGAAACACGCGCTTGGTTTCAGCGAACCGGCTGGTGGCCGTGTACTGGTGAGAAAAATCTTGAAGGTCGCACTTCCCCCCTTGATCGCAAACCGGGCAGTCGAGCGGATGGTTGGCGAGAATAAACTCAAGGACTGATCGATGGGCATCGTTGACCACGGTCGTGGCGGTACGCACACTCATACCCTCGTCGACCGGGGTACTGCAGGCGGTTTGGAGTTTCGGCATTTTTTCGACTTCGACCAGGCACATGCGGCAGTTGGCATCCGGTTTGAGCTTTGGATGGTAGCAAAAATGAGGAATCATGACGCCGACACGCCGAGCGGCTTCGATCACCAAGGTGCCTTTCGGAACCTTGACGGTCATTCCATCGATCGTTATGCGAACCATCGGGGCTGTGGTCTCAGGCATAGTTGAACTTTGTTATCTGATGATCCGTCGATCTGTTGATCTGAGGATTTGAGGGATATCTTCCACGTAACAGATCATGAGATTGACAGGTTCCCATCAAGGTCTTCCTACCGGCTCAGGTTTGATCAGATTGGCGGCCTCCGCTTCGTGGATGAGGTCCACATACTCCTGCCGCCAGTGTTTCAGAGTGCTCTGAATCGGAGCGACTTCCGCATCACCAAACGCACAGACCGTTCGGCCTGCGATGTTCTTACATAGATCCAACAAGGTTTCAAGGTCTTCCATCCGACCTCGTTTGGCCATAATCCTGCGCAATGTTTGAACCAGCCACGAGCTACCCTCTCGACAAGGACTGCACTTTCCGCAGGACTCATGGTAGAAGAATTCCATCAACCGGAGCGCCGCCCAGACCATACTGGTGCCCTCTTCCATGATGGTGACACCACCGGATCCCAGCATCGACCCTGCCGTCGCCACATGCTCAAAATCCAATTTCACATCGAGATGCGCCGGCGTCAGAAAGGGAGCTGAGGCTCCACCGGGAATAAAAGCCTTCATCGGCTTATCTGATCGCATCCCGCCGGCATGTTCGTACACCAGTTCTCGGACGGTCACCCCCATTGGAACTTCATAATTACCAGGTCGCTTGACATGTCCGCTTACACAGAACACCCTGGTTCCAGTGCTTTTCGGCGGGGACCCGATCGCTGCAAACCATTCGGGGCCACGGTTCATGATGTGGGGAAGGTTGGCCAAGGTTTCAACGTTATTGACGACCGTCGGTTTATTGTAGAGGCCATGCGTGGCAGGAAACGGCGGTTTAATGCGTGGGAGGCCGCGTTTGCCCTCAAGGGATTCCAAGAGGGCCGTTTCTTCGCCACAGATATAGGCGCCGGCTCCACGATGCACCCACACGTCTGCGTGAATACCGGTACCGAGAATGTTCTTCCCGATGTATCCGGCTGCTCTCGCTTCATTAATTGCCTGCTCCAAAATCCTTGATCCCAGGACCATTTCTCCGCGGATATAGATGTACGCCGTTTCCGCTCCAATGGCATAACAGGCCAACAGGATGCCTTCCAAGACTTGGTGAGGATCGCGCTCCATCAGCTGTCGGTCCTTGAACGTGCCGGGCTCGCTCTCGTCGGCGTTGCAACACAGGTATCGGGGACCTTGGTAATCTTTGGGGAGGAAGCCCCACTTCACACCGGTCGGGAAGCCAGCGCCACCGCGTCCGCGGAGGCCGGATTTGCGCACCATCGCGGTCACATCGGCCGGGGCGATTTTCCCCAGCGTGTTGCGGATGGCTTGATAGCCTCCCGTCTTCTCATAGTCCTGCAGCGACCCGGTATAGCCGGGTTGCATCATGTTTTTTAATAAGATCAGTTCGTGTTGTGGCATCTTAATCTCGTGAATCGAATGTCACGTCAGCTGGGTTGTTGCTGAACAACGAGATACGCATCACGTTTCACGCGCCCCGCTCTGAAGGGGCTGGTTCTGGCCACATAAAGGGCCCGCTCTTCAGTGTGCTGGTTCCCGTCGATCGCAAATCAGCCAAAATTCGGTCAAGCTTGTCCTCGGTGACCTGTTCATAATAGTCCTCATTGATCTGCATCATGGGACCGGTCCCGCAGGCTGCCAAACATTCCACTGCGCTGAGGGTAAACAGGCCGTCTGTCGTTGATTCGCCCGGTGCAATCCCAAGTTTGGTCTTCATCCATCCAATCAGCGTATCTGAGCCGACGAGTGCGCACATGAGTGACTTACAGACCTGAATATGGAACTTGCCCACCGGCTTCAGGTTGAACATGGTGTAAAACGTGACGGTCTCGTAGACCTGCGGCGGGGTTATCCCGAGTAACCGGGCAATTTCTTGCATGACCGCCTCGCTCACATACCCCTGATCGCGCTGAGCGACATAGAGGAGCGGGATCAACGCAGAACGCTTGACCGGATAGCGGCTCAGGATCTGATCGATCTCATTTTTGTATTTGTCTATGAACGTCATGTAGCTACAGTCCAGGTGCTGACAAGTTCGCAAGAGCCAAGCTGACAGGGGCCAGATGTCGGCCTGTCAGCCATTTGCGTGTCATCGATCACATTCCCCCATGACCACATCGTACGTTCCGAAAATCGTAATGATGTCGGAAATCAAATAGCCCCGCGCCATATGGTCGAACGCGCCCATGTGGATGAACGAGGGCGAGCGGATTTTCAGCCGGTAGGGACGGGGGCTCCCGTCGCTAATGATGAAAAATCCCAATTCCCCCTTTGGCGCTTCGGTCGGGCAATACGTTTCGCCTTTCGGTGGCTTGAACCCTTGCGTAAAGATAATGAAATGGTGAATCAAGCTCTCCATATCCCGCATCACGAGCTGCTTCGGCGGCGGAATGTATTGCGGCATGTCCGCGATGATTGGGCCCTGCGGCATCTGGTCGAGACATTGAGCAATGATTCGCGCGCTCTGGCGCATTTCCTCAACGCGTATCCAATACCGGTCATACGTGTCGCCGTTTTTTCCGACCGGAACCTCCCAGTCCACTTTGTGGTAGGCTCCGTAGGGCTCGAGCTTGCGGACATCGTACGCCACGCCGGATCCTCGCAGAGTTGGACCGGTCATGCCGAAATTGATCGCGTCTTTCCCGGAGATCACCGCGATATCTTTGGTCCGTCCCAACCAAATACGGTTGCTGGCGAGAAGCGACTCATACTCGTCGACTTTCTGTGGGAAGGTTTCCAAGAAGGTCTTCAGTCTGGTCACCAATTCCGGAGTGAAGTCACTATCGACCCCGCCGATCCGATAGTAATTCAGGGTCAGCCTGGCTCCGCAGAGCTGCTCGAACATGTCGAGTAAGGTTTCCCGCTCGCGAAACGTCCAGAAGAACACCGTCATCGCACCGATATCCAAGGCTTGGGCACCCAGCCAGAAGAGATGTCCGAGAATACGCTGCATCTCCGCGACGATGGTACGGATATATTCAGCGCGCTCGGGAACGGTGATTCCGAGGAGTTTCTCGACGGCTCGGACATAGGCGTAGTTGTTTGCCATCGCACAGACATAATCCAGTCGGTCGGTGTGCGGAATGATCTGCATGTAGGCCAAGCCTTCGGCCAGTTTTTCCACGCCTCGATGCAGATAGCCGAGATCCGGGGTGGCCTTGACGATCCGTTCGCCATCGAGTTCGAGGACGACTCGTACGACGCCATGGGTGCTCGGATGTTGTGGCCCCATGTTCAGCAAGAGTTCTTCCCGTCGATTGGGCGACGAGGCATTGGGGTTCGCCAGGAACAGCTTCCGCTCGGCCTCCGGCACCTCGCTGTCGATTTGCTCAACCGGCGGCTCATCAAGTCGCGGGATAAAGTCGAACTGACTGCGCCAGCCACGTCCCTCAGCGGGGAAGTCTTTTCGTAAGGGATAGCCTTCCGCGTAGTCTTCCGGAAGGAGAATGCGGCGCAGATCCGGATGCCCGATAAATCGGATTCCCATCATGTCGTACACTTCACGCTCCAAAAAGTCCGCGCCGCGCCAGATGCTCGTGACGGAATCGAGCGAGGGATTCTCTTCCGTGACTCTGGTTTTGAGACGGATCCGTTTCCCATGTGGGAGCGAGAGTAACTGATAGATGACCTCGAACCGTTGTTGATCGGACGGATAGTCGGCGGAGCAGATATCCGTGATGTGATCAAAACAGGCTTCCGGAGCATCATGGAGGAAACGCATGACTTCCAGGATCCGAGGCGCTGCGACATGCACGGTCGTCTCCGAGCGCGCTGTGTCGACGTCAGCCGAGAGCACGGCCTCAGGAAACTTGTTGAGCAATGTCTCGATCAGTGCCTGCATCATGTCACATCGCGAAAATCACGTGACTTGTGGGAGATGCGTGAATGGGGAGTCGCGCATCTCCCGCGAGTCTTGCGCGTCGCGCCCGGTTATTTCACAAATACTCTTTCACGCTGGATCTTTTCCTGTAACTTCAACAGCCCATCGAGCAAAGCTTCCGGTCTCGGGGGGCATCCGGGTACATAGACGTCAACCGGCACGATCTGGTCCACGCCCTGCACAACCGCATAGCTGTTGTAGTGATTGCCGGAGGTCGCACAGGAGCCCATACAAATGACATAGCGCGGCTCGGGCATTTGATCATAGATCCGTCGAATGACCGGCGCCATCTTGCGCGAGACCGTCCCCGCGACGATCATCAGATCGGATTGTCTGGGGGAGGCTCGAAAGACACCGGCACCGAAGCGATCTAGGTCATAGCGAGAGGAGACGCTGGCGATCATCTCAATGGCACAGCAGGCCAATCCGAACGTCATGGGCCAGAGCGCCGATTTTCTGGCCCAATTGACGACCGCGTCCAGGTTGGTCGTGACAATGTTGGCGTCGAATTGTCGTTCAAGTAGACTCATGAATAACTCAGGTGAAATGTGAGAAGGTGAAACAAAAGACGGCCGCTTCTACTTTTCACGTTAGTTAATCCCATTCCAATGCGCCCTTTTTCCACGCGTACCAAAACCCCACGACCAAAATGGCGATGAAAACGACCATCTCCACTAATCCAACCAGACCAAGACTGGTAAAAGCAACGGCCCAGGGAAACATGAAGACGATCTCGATATCGAAAATGACGAACAGCATCGCGATGACGTAATACCGCATTGGAAACTGCACACGGGCGTCCTGGAAGAGCGGGCTTCCACTTTCGTACGGCGCCAACTTGGCTCGATAGGGGTGGTTGGGGCGAAGAAACTTCCCAACATAGAGGGTCAATGTCCCAAGGGCAATCCCTATGGCAATGAAAAGGAGAATGGGTAAATAGTTTTCAGGAACGGGAGCGATGACAACGTTGTCAAGTGTGACACGTGAACTGTCACTGAATATTGGAGAGGTCATCATGCTTCAGTCCTTACGCCGCCGACTGTGTTGTGAGTGCCGAACGAAAGAACGGCTGATACTGCAATCCATCGAGTTTGGGATTCGGCACGGTTTTATGCTGGATGAGAACTTTGAACGTTGTGCCCATTCCGTTTGGCTTCAATAGCTGAATCGCTGCTGTGAGCTCCGGGCTGTCTTGGCTCAGCCCTGTAAGCATCTGCTCAATACCGAGCCCCATGAGAAAACTCATCTGGTTGGTGAAGCCGGTCGTCTGGAGACCCTGTTCCTCGCCGGCGGTCGCTAAACTCGAAAAATCAACATGGGCGGTCATGTCCTGTTCTCCCACATGCAGGAACGGATCCTCGTGAACCGCATGTTGATGGTAACAAAGGAATGTTCCGCGTTTTCGGTCGGCAGAGTACAGATCCTGTGCGGTATGGCCGTAATCGATGGTAAGCACAAAACCACGATGGAGACGTTGTGCGACCTGAGTCATCCAATCTACGGCATGGAGATTGACTTCCGTGCGGTACCCTTTCGGCCAGTCCGAACCGATATGGCCAAGATGAGACGCGATCCGATCCGAGGACAGCGGTTTGAGACACTCAACGAACCGCCCATTCCGATAGTCCACCCAAAGTTCCTCAAGGCCACGCGCGGTCATCTGAATGCGGTGAACCGGAAACGAGTCCACGAGTTCATTGCTGAGACACAAACCGGTCAGGCTGTGCGGGGGGATCTGCGCGAGATCATCAACCCAGTTCATGAGATCAGGTCGCTCAAGCCAAGGGGCCAGATTGATACGTTGTGCCTCGCGCATGGCTGGGCTTCGTTCAATCAAGACATAGCGGAGGCGGTGGAACAATGAAGGATAGTCGCGCTGAGAAGTCGATAAGATATGTCGTGCCAATAGCCCTTTGCCTGGCCCCATTTCCACGATGGAGAAGGGACTGGGTTGCCCGAGCAGCCGGTCCATTTGCTCGGCTTGTTTGGCCAACGCTTGTCCAAGAATCGGATGGACATCTGAGCTTGTGTAGAAATCACCTTTTCTGCCGATGCGTTCAGCCGCCGGTTTCGACGATCGCATGTAGTAACCCAACTCCGGGTGGTACAAAGCTAATTCCATGAACCGCGCAAACGGAATGGGACCGGAGGCGATGACCTCCGATGCAATGGCAGCAACGAGTTCTGGATGCCCAGCACTCACGAAGAGCTCCAAAATTTGCAGTCACTATGGAAAAAAGACACCCCGAGAGCATGGGCCAAATGTACCCATCTCCTGGTATTGAAAGGGAGATAGGGTAGCCTCTTGAACTGCGTTAAGTCAAGGTGAAATCAGGGAGAATTGCCCGTCGCCGGATAAGCGATCGAGCCATATTTGTATACAGGCTGAGGCCCTGAGCGAGCTCCTATATTCGCGGTCGTTCCAGCCTGAGCTTCAGAGGTTGCTTCGAGAGATGAATGAGGAAGTTAGCGTGACTGGGAACACTCTTTCTCATGTTCCGTGACACTTCTTGTATTTCTTCCCGCTGCCGCAGGGGCAGGGGTCGTTGCGGCCGACCTTATTCTCGGCCCGTTGAGCCGGAGCAGGTGCCGTGACCGGTTCATCGCCACGGTTCAAGGTCAGTTTGGGTTGTGGGCGTTGGGGGATCGGGTCAGGTGGAGTCGTTGGTTGTTCGCCTTCATGACGGACGGCCTGCACATGGAACAGCCGTTCCAGCGTGTCGGATTTGACCCGTTCCATCATGCCGGCGAATAGATCGAACCCTTCCCGTTTATATTCGATGAGGGGGTCTTTCTGGCCATAGCCACGAAGCCCGATGCCGTCTCGCAGATGGTCCATCCCTAACAGATGGTCCTTCCAGTGATGATCGATGACCTGGAGCATGAACGTCTTTTCCAGGAAACGCATCAACTCCGGTCCCAGCTCCGCTTCTTTTTTCGTGTAGGCTTCCCGCACGTGGGTTTTGAGATCTTCCAGCAGCGCGTCGCGCCCCACATCGCGCAGAGCATCTCCCCCATCGTGCTTGCCCTGGGTGATATCGAGACCGAACTGCGCATGCATAACCTCGGTCAACCCTTTGACGTCCCAATCCTCAGGATATTGATCCGGCGGGCAATACACATTCAGGGACGATTCTACCGATCCGGCCATCATGTCGTGGAGATCGGTGGTCAGGTTTTCTCCGCTCAGCACGGCCCTGCGGTGACGGTAGATCACTTCACGTTGCTTGTTCATCACGTCGTCGTATTCGAGCAACTGCTTCCGGATTTCAAAGTTATGGGCCTCAACCTTCTTTTGCGCGTTCGCGATCGCCCTGGTGACCATGCCATGTTCGATCGGGACGCCTTCCTCCATACCGAGCTTGAGCATCAGCTGAGACACCCGTTCGGACGCGAAGATCCGCATCAAGTCGTCTTCCAGCGAGAGATAGAACCGTGATGTGCCTGGATCGCCCTGGCGACCGGCTCGTCCACGAAGCTGGTTGTCGATGCGGCGACTCTCATGACGCTCCGTCCCGAGAATATGCAGTCCCCCCACGCCGATGACGTCCTGCTTGTTCTTCTCGCAGTCGGATCGAATATCCTCATAGACTTCAAGCTTGCGGCTCTCGGACATGTTCTCCTCGCGATACAGCACTTGCTTGTACATGAAGTCCGGATTGCCGCCCAATAAGATGTCGGTTCCGCGGCCTGCCATGTTCGTGGCGATGGTGACGGCTCCTTTGCGCCCGGCTTGCGCAACGATTTCGGCTTCCCGCTCATGCTGCTTGGCGTTGAGGACGTTGTGTTTCACGCCATTACGGCTGAGCAGGCCTGCAATTTTTTCAGATTTCTCGATGGAAATGGTGCCGACGAGCACCGGCTGTCCGCGCTCATGGCATTCTTTGATCTCTTCGACGATCGCCAAAAACTTCTCTTTCTCGGTTCGATACACCACATCGGCATAATCCTGCCGGATCATTTGACGATTGGTCGGCACGACGTTGACATCGAGGTTGTAGATCTTGGCGAACTCGGCGGCTTCGGTGTCGGCGGTGCCGGTCATGCCGCTTAGCTTGTTGTACATGCGGAAATAGTTTTGGAAGGTCACGGACGCGAGGGTTTGATTCTCGTTGGCGATCTTCACCCCTTCTTTGGCCTCGACGGCTTGATGTAACCCGTCGCTCCAGCGACGACCCGGCATCAACCGTCCTGTGAACTCGTCCACAATGATGACTTCGCCGTCTTTCACCACATAGTCCACGTCTCGCTTATAGAGCGTGTAGGCCTGTAGGGCCTTGACCACGTGATGGACCATGTCCATGTTGGCCGGATCGTACAGATTGTCCACGCCCAGCAGTTTTTCGACCCGGGCATTGCCGTCTTCGGTCAAGGCCGCCGTCTTGGTTTTTTCTTCAATGGTGTAGTCCGTCTCGGCCTTCAACTGGGGAATAATCGCATTAATCTTGTAATACAGGTCCGTGGTCTGATCGGTTTGGCCGGAAATGATCAGTGGGGTGCGGGCTTCGTCGATCAAAATGCTGTCGACTTCGTCCACGATCGCGAAGTTCAGTTCGCGCTGGACGCACTGGTTCAATGCCGTGACGACCAGATTATCGCGAAGGTAGTCGAACCCATATTCGTTGTTCGTCCCATAGGTAATGTCGGCGCGATAGGCTTCGGGTCTCGTGCAGGGACGCAGGTGTTGCAGCCGTTTGTCGGAGGCCTCGTAGGTCGGATCGTACATAAATGAAGCATCGTGTTGAATGATGCCCGTGGAGAGTCCCAGTGCATGGTAGAGCTGCGCCATCCATTGGGCGTCGCGCTTTGCCAGGTAATCGTTGACCGTCACGAGATGAACGCCTTTGCCTTCCAAAGCATTGAGGTAGACAGGCAAGGTCGCCACCAGGGTCTTGCCTTCGCCGGTTTTCATCTCAGCGATGCGCCCACGGTGGAGGATCATGCCGCCGATCAGCTGCACATCGAAATGCCGCATATTGAGCTTGCGGCGCGACATTTCCCGGCATACGGCAAACGCTTCGGGCAAGATGTCGTCGAGTGTCTGGCCTGTTTCAAGCCGCTTCTTGAAGTCCTGGGTCTTGTCGGCGAGCGCTTGATCGGAGAGAGGAGTGAGTCCAGCTTCCAACCCGTTGATCTGCTCCACGATCGGCCGCAGGGCCTTGATTTCACGATCGTTTTTGCTGCCAAAAATGAGATTGAGTACTTGTGTAACCATAAAAAATGTCGTGGTGAATGACGATGATGTTTGAAAGATGTTTAAAAATAGATCGTGGAGTATACAGCATCTTTTCGGTGAATCCTACCTGATCCTCCGGCACATCGTCGGTGGCTTGACAGGCGTTGTTTCGGTCGCCTAGTATGCGAAAGTTGTTGCATCTGTAGCATGTGTAGGCATGACGTAGGTCGGAGTGGCCCTATCGGAAATGCATTCAAGCATGAACCAGACAATCCGAAAATTTCTTTCAATAGCTCTTGTGCTCTGCATTCTCGCGATCGGTGGCTTGGCTCAGGTACAGGCTGCAGAACATGCCGGGCACCATGCTCAGCATCAAACAGCCACGCACGGGACGGTTCTCTGTTCCTGGATGTGTGCTGCCGGCACAGTGCTCGATAACGAGTCCGTTCTCATTCAGTCTGAGCAGCGCCCAATTGCGACTGTCTCCCATGCTCAGCCTATCGACATTGGTACAGAGTGTCCGTACATCACACCGAGTCGGGCTCCGCCATACCTGCCAGCATAAGCGGTTGCTGGTCTCTATACATCCACCCGTAAGCTAGAGATCCTGATCCAGGTTCAGGTCCGTTGCGACGGAGGCTGAAGCTGGGAATTTTCTCCATATCGCGAAGCAGATTGCGGAGGGTCATGCATATGAATCAAGTGAATAATCAAAGAGTCTTTGCCAGTCTCCTGCTTGCCGGTGTGATGCTGATGGCCGGCAGCGGTCTTGTCTGGGGGATGGGTTCTCGGGTTCCAGCCGTCGGGACGACTGCCGAGGATTTTCGCTTGGCTGATTTAGACGGCAAGCAGCAAAGCCTGAGTCAGTATCGCGGTAAGGTCGTGCTGGTGAATTTCTGGGCGACCTGGTGCAAACCCTGTACGACGGAAATGCCGGCCATGCAGGCCATCTATGAGAAGCTACGGGACCAGGGCTTTGTGGTGTTGGCGGTCAACGAATTGGAAGATGAAGTCAAGGTGCGTGAACACATCACGCAACATGGCCATACGTTTCCAGTGCTGATGGACCGGGACAACAAGGTGGCAAACCAGTTTGGAGTCTTTGGATTACCGGTCAGTGTGTTCATTGATGAAAAAGGTGTCGTGCAAGAATACATCAAGGGCGGGCTGCTGACCGAGCAGGTGATTCTTGACACGGTGGCGCGGATCCAGAAATCGGAACCGATGAAGGCGGCATCGCTCAAGTAGTCGACGCAACATGTTGGCACGATTGAAACAATCCTGGTTTATCTGGCTGCTGTTAGTGTGTCTCGTGCTGGTGAACGGGACAATGGCTGCGCCAAGTGTGGGCCATGCCCAGCACCATGCAGACCATCAGGCCGGGACCCATTCGACCGGAATCTGTGCCTGGCTCTGTGCTGCCGGGCAGGACGTGGAATCCACGTCGGTTTTGTTGGAGTCCGGTCTTCAACCGATTGAACAGACGGTCGCGGTTCCCATCAATCCGATTCATATCTCCGGTTCTTTCCACTCCTTCTTCCGTGGGCCTCCGCTTCTCCTTGCATAACGCCTGCAGTCGGCAGGTGTTTTCTTAACAACCGTGTCTCGCGGCGAGTTCCGATGATCGGATTCCGTCGTGTCACAACACAGAAAGAGTTTGGGAATCATGGTACGGACGATCTGGTCCAGGGTCATCAGTGTCAGCGGTGTAGTCGGAATGTTGTTCTCGATGCTCAACCCATCCTGGGTTGAGGCATCGTGCGGGTCGGTCAGCTGTTTTGTCGTGATCGGGTCGCAACAACAAGTGCCGATGAAAGGACTGCTGACGGTCAACGCGATTTATAACTGGACTCCGATGGAGGCGCCTCCTGGCGACGGAGGGCGTATCCCATTTGCCAATCAGGGAGCCAGAACACTCACCCTGGCTAATTTGAATGTAAACCGTATTGAGACGACGACACGCACTGCGATGCTCGACCTCAATTACGGATTAACCGACCGCCTCGGCATCCAGGTAGCGATTCCCTACAAACATGTCGAGTCCAATGCCCAAATCGGAGGGCTCGTCCCTGTCCCATACGGTGAGGGAGGACTTGGGGATATTCGGGCTTCGCTGAAGTACAACGTGCTTCCCACCTTGCGTAGCATGATTGTGGTTGGAGTAGGCGTCGATTTCCCAACCGGCAGCTACGGCCGGTTTGCCCAGGGAACTACGTTGGCGGAATCGACTCTGCAAATTGGTCGAGGCAACTTCGGTATCGTTCCCATGCTCTATCAGACGTATGAGCTGATTCCTCATCGGGTCAATCAGTTCGCGTCGGTCAGTTATCGACACACGTTTAAGAACAGTGACGGATACAAGTTCGGCGACGAAGTGAGCGGGGCGTTGGGCCTCAATGTAGTCCCGCTGGAACAGACGCCGTGGTTAGTGCTGACGCAGCAGTTCAATTTCCGATGGATGCAGAATGATGCCATGGACGCGTCGCTGTTTCAGTTCAACCCAGGAGGGTCGCCCATCCTGCTCGATCCGGCGATCAAATTTCGGGCGGTGCCCACGACCGGCTCAACCTATGTCGCCTATTCGCCGGGGGTCATGTTCAATGTGAGGAACTTCGCCTCGTTCTATTTCATTGCACAAATTCCCATTCATCGAGACTTTAACGGCAACCTAGAGCAGCAGATCAGCTACATCTTTGGCATGACGAAGTCGTTCCAATTATTCGGCGGATCCTCATAGAGAATCGAAGCGAATGACGGTATCGAATAAGCCATGTTGAAGAAGGTGCGACGACAAGTTTCTCGAGCTCCAATCGGCTGCTGCGCCGTGCTCTGCCTGACAGGAGTTTTGTCGGTCGGACAGGGAAATCTCATGACGCAATGGACAATGCCACATTGTCCGAGCGGGCAGGCACAGAACAGTCAGCAGAGCCACAATCATTGTCTATGGCACTGCAGTGGCTTCGATATTCAGAGTAGCGGTGGACGAGGGGACGTCCTCACCGACACACAGGTGAGTCGGGTCTGGAGTCTCGGTGATATCCCGTTTCGGGACGCAGCGGTTGATGGCGAGTTTCCACCCCGTGGGCCGCCGCAGGCTGTTCTGGAGACTGCATAGCACAAGTTCGTTCGGGGAGCCGGCTGCGCTCCCTTCGTACAAAAAACGGTTATTCGCGAGGAAGGAACGTTCCATGGAAACGAGGAAGAGAAACAACGTTGTATTGAGTGTCACGGCTAGCGCCTTAGGGCTCGCGCTGATCAGTCTTGCGGCGTGCAATTCAGGGGAAACCACCACGGCAGCGCCGACGGCCAGTAGCAGCCCCGGACTTACGAATCCCTTGGTATTCATCAACAATACGGGTGACAAAACTCTGGAGACGATCAAGCACGACGGCGACACGAACAATCAATCGATTGGAAAGCTCGGTGGCAATAACGAATTTCAAGGTGCAGCGCTCGGTGACATGACGTCCTCGGCAGGCGACTGGCTTTTCATGAATCTTAGCGCCGCCAACGGAGTGGGTCTCATCGATCCGCTCAGCGGCGCAAAGCCGATCTTTGAGACCATCATCACCACGGGAGAGCGGCCGGTGCATATCTATCGCGACCCTGTCGATGGAGAGGTGATTTGGTCGATGAATGACGGCAATGCCACGACGGGAATCGATTCACTCAACTGCTCAGCGCAAGCGGTTGGGTCGGTTTCAGTACTTCACAATTCGCATCTCGGGGCGGGAGGCGATGTGCCGAAACTAGAGAAGACGTTGTGTCTTGGCGTTGGCCACAAAGTGGCGGCCTTCTCAAAGCCTACGGCCTCTGATGCAACGATCCTGAGACGAACCTTCATCACCAATGCGAAGAGCGGTGAAATGTCCGTCATCGAGAATGATTCGGCGGTGCCGAGCACCTATCTGACGGTTAAGGGCACGATTGATCTTTGTGATAGCGCCAAGGAGACCACCCCCTGTGACAGTGATGTAGCTACCCCCAATGCGTCCTCGCCGCACGGGATTGCTTGGTCCATAGCAACTGGAAAAGTGTACAGCCGCCAGGAAGGGTATGAGAACGTCGTCGAGGTCGATCCTAATACCATGCAAATCGCTCGCAAGGTGGATGTTGCCCCCTTTACTTCCTCCGGGATCAGTCCGGACGGCAAGTTCTTGTTCCTTCGGGCCACTGATAAGACGACGGATCCCGATCATGTCCTGGGTAAATTGGGTGTGATCGATTTGACGGCGAACCCACTGGCCGTCACGACGTTACCGGATCTCCAAGATATTGCGCCGGGCTCGTTCAAGTTCAGCCCGGATGGCACCAAGTTGTATCTGACGCAGTCGAACAGCAATACAGGCTTGACGGCCGCCCAAGTGACTAATCTCAAGCGGGATAAACTTGTGGTCCTTAACACGGCAGCTTTGCCCGCTGCCCCCACGGTGACGGCGGAGATCGATCTCTTACCGTCTCCTGGAGGCCACGGTCTGGATTTGCACGTGCATGACGGCAATCTGAAGCACATTTGGGTCACTAATAGGGACGACAACTCTGTCTCGGTAATCAACGCCGCGAGCAATCAGCTGGTACAGCGGGTGGCGGTCGGTAGTGCGCCGGGTGGGCTCCTGGTGTATGAGAGCAGCGCCTTGGCAGGTCACCATAATTAATCGGCGGTGACGACACCAGAGGGACTGGCGGTTTCTCAGCGAGCGGAAACACGGGGAGCCGCCAGTCGATTCCTGGTATGTGATGATTGAGATGGAGTAGAGATATGTCCGAGCCGGCTGCCTCCGGCTCGGATTCAGCGCGGGGTGGAGGCGCTCCTCCCTTGGCCTTCGCCCCGCACGCTGCTCTTGCCGGTGAGAATGAGGTTGCATAGCGGTCTGTGACCGATCATAAAAAAGGTATGACACCGACCGATAACACGCAATTTGTGATTCCTGCCTGGGTCATTTCATTGACCTTACATGGAGTGGCTCTTGGCCTATCCTTCGCTTTTTCAGCAACAGATTAAACCTCTTGTGCAAGAAAATCTCTTCAGCTGGAATGTAGCCCTCGTGCCACGAGCAACTGGCGTTTCACAAGCAGAGCCGGCAGAATCGATAACCGCATCGGTGAAGCCGGTAGTAAAAAAGGTTCTTCCCGCACTGCCTAGGCCTGTGCCGGAACCGTCTCAGCCCATTAGGCCGACGGAAGAGAACATTGAAACGCCGCCGCCAACGATCGTACAGCAGTCAGCGGTTCCTCAAGTACGTGAAGAGCCACCCGAACAACGGGTAGGTGAAATGACCGAGGCCAAAACTCAGCCAATCCTAGAAACGAAGGAGTCCATGGCATCTACGACTCCGTCCGAACCAGGTGAGTCTCAACTGCCTCATCCGGAACCGGCTGTGAATGCAGCAGTTCCTGCCTTGGCTTCTGAAGCTCCGATTTCTCAGGAGAGTGCGGTTAGTGCTGTTACGATGTCTGGTGCTGAAGCAAGGACAGGCAACCGATGGCTGGCTGAATCACTGTGGCGTCGGGTTGCAGAGCTGAAGCGCTATCCAAGTTCGGCCCGTCTGAACGGCCAAGAGGGGAAAGTCATCCTGAAGGCCGTCATTCGATCTGATGGGGAGCTGCCTGATGTGTTTGTTCAAAAGAGCTCCGGATACAGTGCGCTTGATGCGGCAGCGATTGAAGCGGTGAAACTGGCTTGTCCTCTTGAGATGAAACATGCCATTGGAAAGCCACAAATCGTGGTGAGTCTTCCGATTGTCTATAGTTTGGCAAGCTAAGTTATGTGGGATGACCACAGTGCGATGTACTGCTCGATTGAAACGATATAAATGATGAAAATTTATGGTGCAGCAGTGAGCAGCTGTAGCAGACAAATCCTTCGTGCTCATGTATAGTGCAAACCAATTGCTAGGGACCCGAATGCACATGAAAGACTTACGTCGATCATTGCCTCATCTTTCAATCGCCGGCTGTGCAGTCTTGCTGTATGCTGCACTGCTTGTCCTGGGCAGTAGCTGTACTCTCGTTCATAGCGACCTCAGCCAGAATCATCACCGCCATCACGCTGACGACGGTTCATCTGCCGCAGACCAGTTCTGTGCTTGGGCTTGTCAGGCTACAGCGGATGCTGTAGCGGAAGGTGGGCCACCACTGGCTGTTAGGAATCTAGATAGTGAGCCGGCAGAATTCACTTCCACTGGACTTCTTTTCTCCACATATTTTTCCGCAACCCATTCGCGGGCGCCTCCTTCGATTTCCTTCGTCAGGCTTGGTTGATCCGTACCGTATAGTCGTGCTGTCGCGCGCTGGTACGAATACGGCCTGATTGCGTCTATTTCACAAAAACTGTCTGTGTGAACTGTCCGAGCAGGTGGCCCCCCGGCTCGGACCAAGCGCGGGGCGAAGGTTGGCTGCCTCCACCTTGGCCCCGCCCTTTATCCCACGGGAGAAGAACGGTACGGGCTGACTCGCAATGACACGCTGCGGTCCTGGGGCCATAGGGCATTGTGGTGCGTTCGCGCCGGGGTGCTGGTGCTGTGTTGCAAGGTTTTACGAGTGGGAGTGAGATCGATGAACTGTCCGAGCAGGTGACCCTCCGGCTCGGACCAAGCGCGGGGCGAAGGTTGGCTGCCTCCACCTTGGCCCCGCCCTTTATCCCACGGGAGAAGAACGGTACGGGCTGACTCGCAATGACACGCTGCGGTCCTGGGGCCATAGGGCATTGTGGTGCGTTCGCGCCGGGGTGCTGGTGCTGTGTTGCAAGGTTTTGCGAGTGGGAGCGAGATCGATGAACTGTCCGAGCAGGTGACCCTCCGGCTCGGACCAAGCGCGGGGCGAAGGTTGGCTGCCTCCACCTTGGCCCCGCCCTTTATTTCATGAAATGAGTATCGACATAAACGTTATAGGTTGCCGTTTAGAAGAAAGGCTATGGAGCAATGGGGTCTCCGTGGTCTGTTGTGGTACAGGATGGCTTGCTTCAGTGCCGGGCGCGCGATGTCAAAAGTGTAGCATCCGTGAGCATCGATGAGCATGCGTAGGTAGACAGCTTCGGAGTAGTCATGTACAAATGAGCCTAACTTGGATAGGGTTGTATAGTCTACGTAAAGAGGCTTGTAGGGGCCTCAACCGTGAAACGATTAAGTCGAGCTTTCAATAATCTTTCCATCGCCGGCTGTGCTGTGCTGATTTATGCCGCGCTTGTCGTGCTAAGTGCTGGCTGTGCGCTGGCTCATGCCGACCGAACTCAAGCACACCACCACCACAGCGGGGAGAGTTCATCCCCTCAAAGCGTCTTCTGTGCCTGGGCTTGCCAAGCAACATCGGATGTTGTCTCAGTTGCCGAACCGACGATGGCTGTGGCCTGGTTAGTCGCTGAGCCGCAAGCATTGCCTCCTATCGTTCATCGTGAGTCTTCCGCTTCTTTCTTACTTCATCCTCGAGCGCCTCCAATCACTGCTCTTCTCTCGCGTGGATAAGGATCACGAGGAGTTTACGCGTTCTCGCTAATCTCCTCGGGTGATGCTTTCCTCGATTTCCTAATTGCGACACGTAACAGTTCTGTCTGGGTCAAGCAGCCGTTGACTCGGACGAGTGCGGGGAGAAGGTGCTTCTTCCTCGGCCTTCGCCCCGCCCATTTGAACAGGTGACGAGGGTAACGAGTAATTTCCCGATTGTGCTACAGAAACACTCAGGAAAGTTATGGAGGGTTCATCATGGATGTCATCGGCACGTTGCAGAACAAACAGCTACTTCGCGTAGACGAAGCCGCAAAGATTCTTAATGTCAGCCGCTGGACTGTGTATCGATGGGTCGAGGCCGGTCGGCTGGGTGGCACACGCTTAGGCGCCGGCAGTTTGAGAATTTTCAGCCACACCGTGGCTGCCTTGATTGATCTCCATTGTGTCGGAGCGATCCAGGCAGAACACGTCGAGGTGCCGACCAAGCAAAATTCACTCAAGTCCAGGGCGGTGGACGCACGATCCCTAGGTCGTGAAACGAGCCGGTTGAGACAGGCTGCCGCAGTCTGACGCAAGGCTTCAACACCGATGCGCCGTGCAGCGTCATATCTGTTTCTTGCCCTGCTGAGTCTGTGGGGGGGGTACCCCTCTGCTGAGGCGTCTTGCGGGTCAGCCAGTTGCTTTGTGGTAATCGGCTCGCAGCAGGCAGTCTCGCCGGCCGGCGTCTTGACCGTGAATCTCAGCTTCACTCACACACCGAACGAGATTCCACCCGAGGGCGCGAATACCATCCCTTTCGCCAACAACCAAACCAAACAGCTGATTTTGGCGAATAGCCAAGTTAGTCAACTGAGTACGCTGGTTCAAACGGCGACATTGGACCTCAATTACGGAGTCACTGAGCGATTAGGAATACAAATCCAGGTGCCGTACCGGATGGTCGACGCTATCGGGCAAATCGGTGCCGGTGCGGTCACCAACACGTTCGACCGCGGCATCGGCGATGTAGTGGGGAAGGTCAAATATAATCTATTGCCCACCTTGCGGAGTATGGTCGTGCTAGAAATGGGTGTGTTTTTCCCGACCGGAGACTATGGCAACATGCCGGTCGCCAACCAGCTCGCCGAATCCACGCTGCAAGTAGGGCGTGGGGCCTTCGGGTTTCAACCGGGCTTCTATCAAACCTATGAGATCTTGCCTCATCGACTGAATCAGTTCCTGTCTGGAAACTTTCGATATACCGCACGAAACTCTGATGGGTACCGATTCGGTCAAGAATTTACGCTCAATGCCGGGTTGAATCTTGTGACGTTCCCTTGGCTGACGCTGACCAACCAAGTGAATTTTAGGTACAAGAACCGAGACAATATAGAAGCTGCGTTATTTGAGTTTCGACCCGCACCATTCAACCGAGCGGTGCTACTGGACGGCAATATCATCGGCCGACCTGTGCCGACGACGGATAGTACCTATGTGGCGTTCTCAACCGGCGTAGTACTGAATGTTTTCGATTTCGGGCAAGTCTATTTCATAGCGCAAATTCCGATTTATCGAGAGTTCAACGGCAATCTTCAGCAAGAGGTGAGCTTTGTGGGAGGGGTGAGCAGGTCCTTTGCGACACCCTCCCTTTCCGGTCTCTTCGGCGGCTCGTCGAAGTGAGGACGTGCCGGTTTTCTGTGAGGTCGTATCATGGAGCACCACATCAAGCATAAAACATCCTGCAGATGGTTTATTTCCGTCAGCAGTCGGATCGCGGCTTCCTTTGCATTGCTGGTTGCGGCATGCAGCTCAGGAGCAGACAGTGACCAAGCTCCGAACACACCCCTCTCGACTCCCATGGCCCTGGTGGTGAATCAAGGAGACACGACGCTGACGACGGTCAGGCTCGACGGGAAGAGCCCGGTTGTCCTCGCGACCTTGTCGCTTGGCTCCGCACAGCCTGATGCAATCGGTGGCGTAGCATTTTCGCTGGGAGAATGGATTTTTGTCACTAACACAGCAAGCAACAATGTTGCGACCATCGATCCGATCGGATCAACGGTGCCGATCCTGGAGAGTTTTCTGACGAAAAACCCACTTGACCCGAGGGTCAAGATCGGGCAGAGACCGACAGGTATTTACCGGGATCCGGTTGATCAGGAAGTGCTTTGGACGATGAACGACGGGGATATCACGACCGGTTTGGATACGGTGGCCAACTGTCCACGTGGAGGATCCGTCTCTGTCTTGCACAATTCCCATCTCGGTGTGGGTGGAGAAAAGCCACGCGTGACGTCGATCGCCTGTCTTTCAGGAACGGGAGCGCACTTTATTGCATTTTCCAGACCGCCCGTCACCCCGCAGCAACTTGCTTTTGTCTCCAGCAGCACAACGGGCATGATCAGCGTGCTGCTTCCCGTACCGACCGCTGATGGAGCTGTGGCCTGGAGTGAATTCAACGTCAAGATCGATCTGTGTGACAGTGCCAAAGAGACGGCCCTCGGACATCCGGCTTGTGATACCGATGTGTTGACTCCCAATCACGCGGTGCCTTCCGGTATGTTTTGGTCGAAGAGTACGGGCAAGATTTACAGTTACCTCGCAGGGTATGGGGTGATCGTTGAAATCGATCCGGCCTCGTTGACGATGACGACGAAGCGAGTGGATGTGCCAGGAGTGTGGAGTGTCGAAGTGACTCCGAACGGACGGTTTCTCTTCCTTGCTGGCGAGACTGTGGCGTCCGACCCCGGCAAGGTGATCGGGAGGTTTGGTCTTGTGGACCTCACTCAGCCGACGCTGGGTTTGGTCAGTCATAATCTGGACCATGTGAGGCCGTCACAGTTTCGTTTCACTGCCGACGGCAACCGACTCTATGTGACTCAATCGAACGCGACAATCGGGCTGACGCCGCTGCAAGCGGCCGCGCTGGATAAAGACAAGCTCTACGTCTTCGATGCCACACCATGGCCGGGCTCCTTTCCGCTCCTGAGTCGCATTGATCTCCCACCGGTCGGGGCTCTTGGTGTGCATGGGATTGACCTGTGGGTGACCGGCCCTAAAGGGGCCGGATCTGCTAAGGGGATTGTCGTCACAAACGCCCCACATATTGGGAATGGGTCGGTTTCTCTTATCGATGCTACGGACTATACGATCACTGCGACTATTCCAGTAGGAAAATGGCCGAAACAGGTCTCAGTGTACTATGCCGGCCTTGTGGCCAGCGATAACCAGGCCACGCCGACCTGGTGAGATCCGTCTACATCATCCGATTCCGATCAAAATGGAGAGAGGGCCATATGATGGCGAAGCGAGTCATGTTGATGACCCTGGGTTGGCGTGGTCGGCGGCATCACACCGCCCTTCTTGTGTGGATATTGGTGAGCCTCTTTACATCGATCCAAGCCGAGGGGGCATCGGCTGATCGATGGCAGCAGTTGACGGACGAGGGAACCGCGGCGCGTGAACAGGCTAGGTACAGAGAAGCGGAACAAGTATTTCTGGCGGCAGGCCATGAGGCGGAACAATTCGGCTCCACCGATACCCGTGTTGCGACGACGTACAACAATCTGGGGTTGGTGCTTCATGAGCAGGGAAATTATATAGGCGCAAAGGGATACTATGAGCGGGCGTTAGCCGTTTGGGAGCAGACACTTGGTCCTGAACATGCCGAAGTGGCCACTGCGCTGCACAACCTGGCGGAGATCTATCAGCAGGAGGGCAAACTTGAGCCGGCCGAAGCCTATTACCTACGGGCACTGGCAATAGGAGAACGAGTATTAGAACCTGGCCATTCGCAGTTGGCCCTTGTACAGAACGGCTTGGGACTTCTCTACCGGAAAGAAGGACATCTCTTACAAGCCGAGGCTAGGTTTCATCTGGCGCTAGCCCAGCTGGATCGACCGGATGGAAGTGCGCCCACCGAAGTCGCGCCGATCTTGAACAATCTCGCCTCGCTCTATAAGGAAAAGGAGTTGTATGTATTGGCTGAGCCGCTGTATCAGCGCGCGCTGGTCATTCGCCGTGCGCACCTGGGAGATTTCCATCCCGCGGTCGCCATTTGTCTGAACAATCTGGCAAGTCTCTATCAAGCAGAGGGGCTCACTGAACTCGCGGATCAACGGTATCGGGAAGCGCTTGCGAGTAACCAAAGAGCGATCGAACCGTCTGAAGGACTCATGGGGACTATCCTTGGCAACTGGGCCATGCTCACGCATGAGCGAGGGTTATTGGATGAGGCGAGGTTGAAGTACGAACGGGCGCTGGTGATTCAGCAACAGACGCTGGGAAGAAGTCATCCCATGGTGGCCATGTTACTCGATCATTATGCCGCGTTGCTCCATGACTTCGGGCAGTCGTTGCAGGCAGGACTGATCGCAACTCGAGCTTCGGCCATGCGCAGTCAGGGGGGCCAATCACGAAGTCCCGATTGATCGGTCTCGAGAATGTCTGGGAAAAGGAAGGGAAGCGAAGGGATGAGGACAGTCGACGGCCGTATCACAAAGCCCCTCAGTAGGCTTGCGGGCTGTTTACTGTGTGCCATGGGGCTCATGGCAATCGCGTGGATTGGAGGATGTGGAGCGGTGTTGACGGAAGTTCCCGAATTGAATACCGCCGATGGGCGGGTATTTGCCCAGCGATGTGGGGCCTGTCACGGGAAGCCGTTTGGTAGCCATGGCATCACGCACGGCGTACCGGATCCACGGTTCCGGACCATAGTGGAATGGCAAGAAGAATTGACCAGGATGGAAAGTCTCATGCGCGAAAAAGGCCTGCAGCCGCTGACCGACCACGAGCGCGAGGCAATCACTCGCTATTTACACCGTCATGCGAAGTCCTAGCCTGCATTATTCATGAACGCTTCTGCTACCATCGCGAATTCGCTGCTGTGACGAACCTTCGGCGGGCAGGCTCGCCCCTCGCAACCTCGACATACTGTTTCAAGTATGCCTCGCTTTCTCGGGGCTCTGCGTGCCCGTCTCGCGACGCGACTGCGCGATTTCGCGGGGAACCGTCATGAATAATGCAGGTTAGAGCTCAAGCGGACCGATCAGCTCTCGTCTTCGAAAACGTGCGGCCGGTAAGATAAAAGACATAGGCTGGCACCAGAGGCAACACACAAGGGGACAGAAAAGACAGCAGGCCGGCCAGTGCGGCGACAAAAAAGGTAGGGGTGTCACTACCGAGAAAGCCTGCTTCGATATAGACATTGTTCTCTTGTGCCCATCTGGCGATGACCGCCAGTTGTTTGGTCAGGAGTGCAAGGCCGATCAGAACGAGCAATGTACCGTTGATCAGTTGAATGGTCCGGATATGGCGAGTGAGCGAGCGTAACAGATTACTTGCGTGATCCAGCGCAAGGGCAAAGAGTACGAACGGAATTCCTAATCCCAACGAGTAGGCAGCAAGCAGCAAGGCGCTATGACCGATGGTCGTGCTGTTGTAGCCCAGTGCCAGAATGGCGCCCAAGGTCGGGCCGATGCAGGGCGTCCAACCAGCCGAGAAGAAGATGCCCATGAGGAAGGACGGAAGATACCCGCTGCTGTTCCGACCGCTCAGTTCAATCCGTGTGTCGGCGTAGAAAAGGCGTCGAGAAAAATCAATCCCGTTCTTCATCCATCGGAGCAGCGGAAACCACCGGACCCACATTCCCTCAGTTGCAGAATTCTCCAGGCGGCCAAACCATGTCGACACTGTGTCGAACAAACCCATCGTCGCCAGCCCAAAGACAATCACAATGACCCCACCGATTCTGGCCAGAGGATCGCGAAGGTCAAAGGCCAGTTGGCCGATACCACTCACCGCCGTGCCTAGAGCCACAAAGATGATCGAGAACCCGAGCACAAAGAGAACCGAGTGGATCACCGGCTTAGGCCTCGCCGATTGATCCGCTGGTACTCCGTCAATCATCGAGAGAAGGGGGCGCATGTGTGTGCCTCAGTCATCATCAGTGAACGTAGTATAAACCAATGACATCTCCCGGTAAGCACCAAACGAGGCCAATCGAGTGAAACCATGAGCATCAGCCATTTCGAATGACAAATCTGTAGCAATAGGGGATTCTGGCGGCACCGATTGGTAGACGGCCGAATATACACTCGGTATAAATCTCGTGCTGTATAAGAAGCATCTTACGGAAAGGGATATCGATGAGAATCAAGAATTGGGGCCTGGCACTATGTGCCGTAACGATATGGAGTTGTGCAGACATGGGATGGACGCAGATGGCGTCCGTACCGACGAAGTTGAAAGATGGAGAGGCGGCATTGCCGGTTGGGTATGGGAATGGGCCGAAGTTCTTGTCTGAGATTCAGCGACCGGACATCAAGCAAGTCCGCGAGCTATTCATCAATACCATAGGTGCCGCGACGAAGGCGGGACAACCGTTTCCAAACGGGACGGTGATGGTGATGGAGCTCTATAAAGTCAAGCTCGACGGGGAAACGCCGGTGACCGGTCCGGACGGAAAATTGATGAAGGGGGATCTCGCTAAAATCTTCGTCATGGAAAAAGGCGAGGGTTGGGGACAAGAGGTACCCGAGAACCTCAGGACCGGTAATTGGGTCTTTGCGGCCTATGGCCCGGACGGAAAAGCCTTGTCCGAAGACTTCAGCAAGTGCCGAGGCTGTCACGCCCCATTGACCATGAAAGACTTCGTCCTACGTTACGATGAATACTTTGAAAAGCGGGCCGCCCGATAACGGCGCGAACGAGTCAACCTGCTCCGGCATAATGGACGCTCAGAATGCTGAGGGTATCGATGAAAGCCGATACAGCTCAAGGCACAACCTGCTCATAAGGAGTCAACGATGCCTCTACTGATGGTGTTCATTGCGATGGTGTTTTTGTTCCCTGCAAGTCAGTCTCACGCCGAAGACACGTCCCTCGTGACGCTGTTACGTGCGCAGGCATTCAATAAGATGTTCGACGGCTTTGACTACTATCACGTCAGGATTGAACGTGACGTGACAAACACCAACGGAGAACATGAAGTCACGGCCGTGGCGAGTGGAAAATTTCTGGATCAAACCAGGCGAGTTACTGCCCGATTTCGTGTCGTGGGTGAGACCGTGGTTGGAGGACAGGTGCTGAACGAACAAGGGCTTCCCCCCTGTCTCTTGTCGGTCCAGCCGCGTGAGGAATCATTGTAATGGGGCATAACCTTGGAGGCGAACGAATGAGGATAAGGTCTGGTGTGATCGGTATGGCAGTATTCGTGAGTGTGTTCATGATGGGTGTGGCGGCCTGGGCATTACAAGCCGGAGGAGTGGAAGTCGGAGATCTTGAAAGCGGATCAGTGGTGGGCCAACGGTTTAAGGAATTGTCGGTTGACCTCGATATCCACGCCACGGAGATCGGGGGGCTCAAGGTGCTCTATCCTCCGGTGTCGGTACTGGATCTGAAGTCGCGTCCAGGAAATCCGGTTTTGCTGCGTGTGACCAATCGGTCCACCAGCGAGCGGGGGTTTCTCATGACGACGGCGGCGAATCAAGCGGCCCCAACGGTATTGAATGTGCAACTCGTACTCAAACCGGGAGAGAGCAAGTATATCGGCATCCCCACCAGCGATCTGCTCTATGCCGCTGGAGCCACCTTCGTCTATCGAGATCATCTCAACCCAAAAGATGCAGGGGGAACGCTGCTCCTGCTCAAATAGGGCAGGTCTTTGCACATGGGAAATCAACCGATGACACGTCGGCGCCATGCCGTGAAAAGCGTGGGTAGCTGTGCCGGGAGAAAGCATGGCACGCTCCATCGATAAACAGCAGATTGTCGTCAGAGCGCCGGAAAAAGGCGAGCCTGTTCGGGTGCTTCTGATCGATGAATCCGTCAGTGCCCTCCAAGAGCTGACGGCCGCGCTCTCGAAGTGTGAGCGAGTAGCCGTGGTCGGCACCGTCGGCACTGAAGTCGACGCGCATGCAGCGGTGCAGGCATGTCAGCCGAACGTGGTCGTCCTGGAGATGCTCTTCGGACGGATGAGCGGGATCAACATATGCAGAACCATTCGACAAGCACACCCGAACATCGCTGTCCTGTTTTTCACTGCGAAGGATGATGCAAGCCTTCTGCGCTCGGCAATCGATGCCGGGGCGCAAGGCTATCTGCTGAAGTCGGCATCGACGGAGGCTCTTCTGAAGAGCATTGAGGCGGTCGCTATCGGGAAGGCGGTCGTTGATCCGTACTTGACCCATGTAGTCTTGACCTGGATGCGCATCGGGAGGGGAAGGGTACCGCAGGATTCCTCCGCTGGTTCATCCGTCGACGATCTAAGGCTCCTCTCGCTTGTGGCAACCGGCAAGGAGGATGAACAGATTGCTCAGGAGCTGGGTGTGGATCGGTGCGTGATTGTCTCTCGGCTCCATCGG
>WBZS01000912.1_pt1 | contig 28187 bp, 26 predicted proteins | sample 5204201 | NCBI WGS metagenome assembly WBZS01 (sample SAMN12344357, study PRJNA552823) | activated sludge metagenome | biome: Activated sludge suspended growth; feature: Nitrification reactor; material: Wastewater; isolation source: activated sludge from nitrification reactor of wastewater... | reverse complement strand
GTTTGTTCCCGACCCGCACAGTTGATTTTCCAGTCGATCGCACTCTGCTTCGTTCAGCATGAAAACCCCACCGATCATCGCCGATGATGGCTTGGGGTTTTTCGCAAAATAGTCGCCCAATCAGGGCTTCGGACTGCAATAGTGTGACGTATTTCCTTGTAAACACTCCATTTTCCTTTTAGTCTGGCATCGTAGCAAAGCCTTCACAGCGAGCGAAGTCAGTTTCTTGGAGCATGGCGTCTTGAGCGAAGCCAACAATACTTGCGAACTCTGCACCACAGCCGGTGGCGAACCGGTCTGGCAGGGTTCGCTGTGTCGTGTCGTTTTGATCGAAGAAACAGACTACCCGGGATACTGCCGAGTCGTCCTCAATCGCCACGAACGTGAAATGAGCGATCTGCCGGGTGAGGAACAGCAGGAGATGATGCGGGTTGTATTCACCGTCGAAGCGGTTCTGCGTCGTCTCATCGATCCGGACAAGATCAACCTCGCCAGCCTGGGCAACATTACCCCACACGTCCACTGGCATGTCATCCCGCGCTGGACGAAGGATCGTTGTTTTCCCAATCCGATTTGGGGTTTGGCGCAAAGATCAGATACGTCCATAGCCGCGATGATCGATGTCCAAAAACTTAAACAAGCACTGGCCGAGCAACTCGGGGAGCCGAATGTCACATCCGATAGGAGTATTCCATGAATGCCATGACCCCGATAACCTTTGCGATTCGTGACCTGCAGACCGGGTGCGACATCATCTCACGCATTCCACTAGCCAACCCGCAGCAAGCGGCCATCGACCTGGATCGCTTTCTCGATAGCCTGCTGCACTCCCCTCCCGATGGGGAAACGTATTTTCAGTTGCTTGAACACGCGCGAATACCTCTAGCTTTTGTCGCCGATGAGCTCGCCAAACGCTATCAGAACAAAGCACTTCCACTCGCTGAAATCGAAGAGGATGTCTTCAAGCAAGTCGTCGGCATCTGGTCAAAAACGGCCAAGGCCTACGCCCATTGCGCCGAACACGATACGCCCGAGGAACAAGATGCCACCTACGCCCAGCGCGTGGCCATGATCCTGCATCGCTGCATCCACTACACAGGCATGGCGATTCTGGAACACCAGCGTGCGCGGCGTGAGCTGCCCTGGGGCTTGTGGCTGGAATTGCACGGCTACTACGGCAGTGCCGAAGAGTGGGGAGTCACTCACCTGGCCATCCCGGATGCTTTGGATCCTTTTGGGCGGAGTACGAACTGCGTTTCCGCTTACATCAGCTTCCTGCTGTGCGATATGGCCGGCACTTATAGCCTCTCGATACGCGATCTGACGCTGGTTCGCCGCTGGGCCAACAACTGGTCGCCGCTTGTCAGCCTGCACCCGGCACAACCGGGAGATGTCCTGCCCCCGTACGTTGTCGACCTGATGCAGGATATGGCCCTGCGTCCCGTAGCCGAATGTTTGCAGACTGACCATCTGCGGCGTCTGGATACCACACGGCTGGCCATGCAGATTAGCCAGATCAGGAATGAATTGAAGCAAAAAATACCCCCGACACAACTGGCGCTGGGTGAAGATTGCACCGCTGGTCAGTGCAACCGTCTGCTCGAACATCTTTCTCGTCCGTGGTCCCAGGCGCGGGCGACGCGGAAATTCCGTCGTCATTCGACTTCAGGTATCACCAAACTGTGCACGGGTTTCGAGGAAATGCATTATTTCATCTCCGGCAAGGAGTTCGAGCAACCGGAAAACGTTCGCATCTATTCCCGACGGGAGTTTGAAAACCTGTTCGCTTTCCGGCACCAGACCGACCCTCTGCAGGCGCTGCAGGTTCGTCAGGAACAACTCGCTTACGGCGTCGACCAATGGGAAGTGGTCAATCAGTCGGCCAATGGCTTCCGACTCGTTCGGAGTACATCCGGAAGGAAAATGATGCACGGCCAACTGGTCGCGCTCTGCCCACATGATGGAGAACGCTATCTGCTGGCGAAGAATACATGGCTGATGCAGGAAAAGAACGGCGGTTTGATCGCCGGAATAAAGGCGTTGCCCGGCCTGCCGGTTGCCACCTCGGCGCGTGTGCTTGAGCCTACGGGCGAAAGCCACAGCAAATACCACCGCGCCTTTCTGTTACCGGCCGTACCGTCAGTCGATGCCGAGCAATCTCTGGTGTTACCGCAAGGCTGGTTCCGCAGTGGTCGGGTTATCGAACTATTTACCGACGGCGCTTGGCAGGTCAAGCTTCTTCACGTGCTCGACGACGGGCCGGGATTCGAGCGGGTCAGCTTCGTGGTTTGTTGACCCTGCGCCGTCAATTGAGCAGGCAACGCCCGGGAAAGCGCGCCGCAAAGCGGCTGCCCTTGCCGGGCGTGCTTTCGATCTCCAGCGTGGCGTGATGGCGCGTCAATACATGCTTGACGATGGCCAGCCCCAGACCGGTCCCGCCGGTTTCGCGCGAACGGCTTCGATCAACGCGGTAGAAGCGCTCGGTCAGCCGTGGCAGGTGTTGTGCGCCGATACCGATGCCGGTGTCGGTCACGACAAATTCGCCGATTCCCTGATGGACACGCCATAGCATCTCGATGCTGCCGCCCGCCGGGGTGTAACGCACGGCATTTCCGGCCAGATTGCTGAAGGCACTGCGTAACTCATTGGCATAACCCGCAAGCGCCGATGGCGCTTCGATACTCAGGGTAATCACATGCTGACCCGCCGAAAGCGCCTGCGCATCAGCCAGAATGCTGCGCAGCATTGGCTCCAGTTCCACCCGCTCTTCGTGGGGCGCCGGACCTCCCGACTCCAGCGACGACAGGACCAACAGATCTTCAATCAATCGCTGCATACGCACGGTCTGTTCTCTAATGAGTTTCAGATAGTTCTTGATCTCGGCCATGCCGTAGATTTCATCGCCGTCGGCAAGCATCTCGGAAAACCCGGCAACTACGGTCAATGGTGTTTTTAGCTCGTGAGAAACGTTGGCGATGAAGTCGCGACGCATGGTTTCGGTTCGCTCGATCTGACTGATATCGCGCGAAACCAGCAGATTCTGGTCATCGCCGTAAGGAATGATCTGCAACATCAGGGTCAATCCATCGACGCGTCCGCCCCGATAAATCAGTGGTTCAGTGTAGCGCCCACTGTCAAGATAGCTCACGAAGTCCGGATGTCGAATCAGGTTGGTCAAGGCCTGCCCTCGATCGGTGGCCGCCGAGAGGGCAAAGTGCGTTTCCGCGCGCTCGTTGAGCCAGTCGATGCGATGGTGCCGGTCAAAAGCGATGACGCCATCGGGCAACGCCTGGATGGCACGTCTGAAGTGTTCAAGCGTTTCTGAAAGCGACTGTTGTTGCCCTTGACGAATACGGACTCTGCGATGCAGCTCGGCGAAGGCAATTTCCCAAACTCCCCGCCCTCTCGGCACCGGGCTGTTGAGCGATGCCAGCAGCCAGCCCATCAACTGATGCAGATGAAGCAGATGCCAACACAGTAACAACAGCAGGCAAACAATGGCGGCAGCCAGGCCCCAGTTCAGCCCATAAAACAAGCTGATCGGTAAAGAAACGAAAAGCGTGATAGCCAACAACAGCCAAACGAAACGCACCCAAATCGTACTCATACCCTGCACTCGACACGAATGACCAAGCTCATTCGGGCAGAGCCGAAAAACGGTATCCACTGCCGCGCACGGTCTGGATCAAGCGATCGTGCCCGGTTTGTTCCAGCGATGCGCGCAGACGGCGGATATGCACATCCACCGTCCGCTCTTCGACAAAAATGTGGTCGCCCCAGACCTGGTCAAGCAACTGGGTACGACTGTGTACACGCTCGGCGTGCGTCATGAAGAAATGCAACAAGCGGAACTCGGTCGGCCCGAGATCCAGCGCCTGGCCGTTGCCCGATACCCGATGCGTGACCGGGTCAACACGCAGGCCCTCAACTTCGACGCTATCTTCGGTCATCTGCGGCGCTCGACGGCGCAGAACGGCTTTGATACGGGCCAGCAGTTCACGTGGCGAAAAGGGCTTTGTCAGGTAATCGTCTGCGCCGGCTTCCAGTCCGGCCACCTTGTCGTGCTCTTCACCGCGTGCGGTAAGCATGATGATCGGCAAATAGCGCGTTCGTTCCACGCTACGCAAGCGTCGAGCATACTGAATACCGGTCATTCCGGGCAGCATCCAGTCGAGTAGCACGACATCGGGCAGGCTTTCGTTTATGAGCCGAACGGCTTCCTCGGCGCTATCGGCGCGCATGGCGCGGTGCCCGGCCAGCTGCAAACTGGCAACAATCAGTTCCTGGATCGACGGCTCGTCTTCAACGACAAGGATGGTGGCTGACATGACAGGGTGACTCTCCGTAGTCTCGTGTTCCCAGTTTATTAAAGCCGGATGACAAACTGATGACAGGCTGTCGCTGATGTAACTGCTGAAGGCAAATAATGAGGTTCTTGCTCGCGATTCGTATCACCATCGACCCGGCTTTGATCACGATCGCCGCGAATCCCCTGCCCAGCTTTGCGCTATGATAGCGTGTTCGATTACACAAGAAGGTTGCCATGGCTGGACTCAACCCCGACACGCCGATACCGGTCGAGCTCAAACAGCACAAGAAGTCCCGTATTCTTGAACTGGTTTACGAAGACGGTCAGCGTTTTGAATTGCCTTATGAGTTCCTGCGCGTTTTTACGCCTTCGGCGGAGGCGCGTGGACATGGCGTTGGTCAGGAGACACTGCAAACCGGAAAGCGCGATGTGGATATTCTCGGCATCGAACCGGTCGGGAATTATGCGATCAAACCCGTTTTCTCGGATGGTCATGATAGCGGTCTCTATTCCTGGGATGTGCTTCATACCCTTTGTGTCAATCAAGACGCGCTGTGGCAAGCCTACCTGGACAAATTGGCCGAACAAGGCGGGAGCCGCGACGCGGCGGACTGCCCCCCCGTCGCCAGCAAACCGGCGCCGTCTTGTGGCCCAGGCAAGCATTGATGTAGTTTCCGGCATCATCACTCACTGCACAAGATCGACGTTATGACAAAAACACACTTTGGCTTCGAGCAGGTAGCTGAAGCCGAAAAGGCGCGACGCGTCGCCGAGGTATTCGATTCGGTCGCCAAACGCTACGACTTGATGAATGACCTCATGTCCGGTGGCATGCACCGGCTTTGGAAATCGTTCACTGTCGCGCGTAGTGGCGTCCGCGAGGGCGCACGCGTTCTGGATGTGGCCGGCGGCACGGGTGATCTTGCGCTGGCCTTTGCGCGCAAGGCCGGAAAAGGCGGAGAAGTCTGGCTGACCGACATTAACAATGCCATGCTGACCAACGGTCGGGATCGTCTCTGCGATAAAGGTTTTCTGATCCCGGTAGCGCAGTGCAATGCCGAGAAACTGCCTTTTCCCGATGACTATTTTGATTGCGTAAGCGTCGCCTTCGGATTGCGCAACATGACCCACAAAGCCGCCGCGCTGACCGAAATGCTGCGCGTCTTGCGCCCCGGAGGTCGGTTGCTGGTGCTGGAGTTCTCGCAGGTCTGGAAACCCCTCACGCCGATCTATGACTTCTATTCCTTCAAAGTCATACCTCGCATCGGCGAAATCGTAACCCAGGACGAGGCCAGCTACCGCTACCTGGCCGAGTCGATTCGCGTCCATCCGGATCAGGAAACGTTGAAGGGTATGATGGAGCACGCCGGTTTTGAAAAGGTTGAATACTTCAACATGGCCATGGGCGTTGTGGCGCTGCATCGCGGTTTCAAATTTTGATGGAGACGCAAATGAAACGGTTATTCTTTATTTGTCTTACACTGGTTCTGACCTTGGCATTAGGTATGGGTCAGGCTGAAGCGGCGCGTCTGGGTGGCAGCAAATCTTTCGGGATGCAACGTCAATCCGTCGCGCCCAAGCCGGCAACGCCACCTTCTTCTCAGGCGACACCGGCACCGGCACCTTCACCCGCCAGCCCGGCACCCGCAGCAACCCCCAAGCGTAACTGGTTGGGGCCGCTGGCCGGTCTTGCCGCTGGCCTCGGTATTGCAGCCCTGCTTTCCCACTTTGGCCTGGGTGAGGGTATGGCCAATATCCTGATGATTGCCTTGCTGGTGATGGCTGCCGTTTTCATTTTCAAATTCCTGTTTCGCCGCAAATCGGGTGAAACTCCGTTTTCTGGCCAGCCTGTCGAACCGATGCAGTACGCGAACGCCGGCAGTTCTCCTCACATGGCACCACCAGCAGTTTCACTACCGGGGCAGGTAGCGACTGCAACCACAGATTCAACTGGCCGCGTTCCCGCCGGTTTCGATACCGAGTCCTTTCTGCGTGTCGCAAAATTGAATTTTATTCGCTTGCAAGCGGCGAATGATGCCAAGAACCTTGACGATATCCGTGAATTTGTCAGCCCTGAAATGTTTGCCGAAATCAAGATGCAAATGGATGAGCGTGGAACTGCCCCTCAGCAAACTGATGTGGTTAGCCTGAACGCGGAACTTCTCGAAGTGAGCACCGAATCAACCCGTCATATTGCCAGCGTGCATTTCAGCGGGCTGATTAGCGAGGTGGCGGGAGCGGCAGCTGTTCCTTTCAACGAAGTGTGGAATTTATGCAAATCGACCGAGGGGAACAAGGGCTGGGTTGTCGCTGGAATCCAGCAGGTCAGTTAACTCCGATATTGTCTTATTGCCTATGCTGGCCGATGCGGCGCTGGGAATTGTCAATCACTTACTCACAAGTGAAGGATGGGCGCGCGACCGCCTAAAGGTGTTTGCCGGAAGAAAAGTTCGTCTTGAACAAGGCGTACTGAAGCTGACATTGGCGATTACGCCCACCGGGCTCTTAGATTCATCCGGGGAGCAAGATCCGGTGGACGTAAGCATCGCGCTGCCAGCCGATGCGCCGTTTCGCGTTCTGATCGACGGCCCTTCGCTTTTTGCATCTGCGCAGATCAACGGCTCGGCCGAGCTTGCTGAAACTCTCGGCTTTGTTTTCCGGAATATGCACTGGGACGTTGAAAGCGACCTCTTACCTCTGGTGGGTGACATCGCCGCGCATCGCCTTGTTGAAGGCAGCAAGGCAGTGGTCAAATGGCATCAGAAGAGAGCCGAAAACCTCGCGCTAAATCTGGCTGAGTATTTCACCGAGGAGAATCCACGCATAAGCCGTCGCCGTGACATTTCGAACTTTTGCAGCGAAGTTGAAAGTCTACGCAAAGCGCTGGAACTGATCGAACAGCGGGTGGCCGCCATGGAAATGCCGCGGCCATAAAAAAGCAGGCGCAAGCGCCTGCATTCGAATAACCGGGGAGAACAATCTCTCTTGTGTTCAGTGGTGCTTGCGAACGCGCTTGAGCGTTTGCAACTGGGCCACCGCTTGCGCCAGTTCGGCTTCGGCCGTTGCAATGTTGACATCGGCACTACGGTTCATCAAGGCTTCTTCGGCACGACGCTTGGCTTCGATCGACTTGGCCTCATCCAGGTCATGAGCGCGTATCGCCGTATCCGCGAGCAAGGTAATCAGCGCCGGCTGCACCTCGAGCACTCCACCGGAAACGTAAACCAGCTCATACTCTTCGCGGTCGGGAATTTTCAGACGAACGGTGCCCGGTTTGATACGGGTCAGTAGCGGTGTATGGCGCGGGTAGATACCCAACTCGCCGGCCTCGCCAGGAAACACCGCGAATTCGGTCTCGCCGGAGAAAATCAGTTCTTCGGCACTAACAACATCAACATGAACTCTGAGTGGCATCTTTTCCTTCCCCTGCGCAGGTCATGCCCCATGAAATGTGACAGACGCGACGCTTACGGATGAGTTGAGCTTATAGCGTTTTGGCTTTTTCGAATACTTCTTCGATACTCCCGACCATATAGAAAGCCTGTTCGGGGATGCTGTCGCATTCGCCCTCAACGATCATTTTGAATCCCTTGATCGTCTCCTTGAGAGGCACGTACTTGCCCGGCGAACCGGTAAACACTTCAGCAACGTGGAACGGCTGCGAGAGGAAGCGTTGAATCTTCCGAGCGCGATAGACCGCCAGCTTGTCTTCCGGCGACAGTTCGTCCATACCCAGAATGGCGATGATGTCACGCAATTCCTTGTACTTCTGCAAGGTCATCTGAACCGCCCGGGCGACCTTGTAGTGCTCGTCGCCAACGATCTGCGGATCCAGTTGGCGCGAGGTTGAGTCAAGCGGATCGACGGCCGGGTAGATGCCCAGCGAAGCGATGTCGCGCGACAGCACCACCGTCGAATCAAGGTGCAGGAAGGTGGTTGCCGGCGATGGGTCGGTCAAATCGTCGGCGGGCACATACACGGCTTGGATCGAGGTAATCGAGCCAACTTTGGTCGAGGTGATCCGCTCCTGAAGGCGTCCCATTTCTTCTGCCAGCGTTGGTTGATAACCCACGGCAGACGGCATCCGTCCAAGCAGCGCGGACACTTCAGTTCCGGCCAGGGTGTAACGGTAAATGTTATCGACGAAAAACAGAATATCGCGGCCATCGTCACGGAATCGTTCGGCCATTGTCAGCCCGGTCAGCGCCACGCGAAGGCGATTGCCTGGCGGCTCGTTCATCTGTCCGAACACCATCGCCACTTTATCCAGAACGTTGGAGTCCTTCATTTCGTGGTAGAAGTCGTTGCCCTCGCGGGTACGCTCGCCCACACCGGCGAACACCGACAGCCCGGAGTGCTGCTTGGCGATGTTATTGATCAGTTCCATCATGTTAACGGTCTTGCCCACACCGGCGCCACCGAACAGTCCGACCTTGCCGCCCTTGGCAAACGGACAAACCAGATCGATAACCTTGATCCCGGTTTCCAGCAGATCAACCGACGGGGAAAGCTCGTCGAATTTCGGTGCCAACTGGTGTATTTCACGCCGCTCTTCGGTAGCAATTGCCCCTGCCTCGTCGATCGGCCGACCGAGCACATTCATAATGCGGCCAATCGTTGCGTCGCCAACCGGTACTGAAATCCCAGCACCCGTATTATTGACCTTCATGCCGCGGCGCAGGCCATCAGAAGAACCCATGGCGATGGTACGAACCACACCGTCACCCAACTGTTGCTGAACTTCAAATGTCAGGTCCGCTTCGCAGTTGTCGTGCTCTTCGGCTTTGTCGAGCAAAAGTGCATCGTAGATTCTAGGCATCGCATCGCGCGGGAACTGGATGTCCACCACGGCACCGATACACTGAACAATGTTTCCTTGACTCATCGTCGTATCCTCAATCAATAAACTAAGTTCACGTGGTCAGACAGCCGCAGCGCCGCTGACAATTTCTGAAAGCTCTTTGGTAATCGCTGCCTGGCGAGCCTTGTTGTATACCAGCTTGAGCTCGCCAATCACGTCCTTTGCATTGTCTGAAGCGGACTTCATGGCGACCATGCGCGCGCTTTGCTCGGACGCCATGTTCTCGGCGACAGCCTGATACAGCATCGCCTCGACGTAGCGGAGTAGAAGATCGTCGATAACCGACTTGGTATCCGGCTCGTAAATGTAATCCCAACGGTTGCGGCTGCTGCTCCCCATGAGTTCGCCCGAGAGGGGTAACAACTGTTCGACGACCGGTTCCTGCTTCATGGTGTTGACGAAGCGGTTATATGCGATGTACAAGACGTCGATTTCACCTTTGACATATGCATCGAACTGGGCTTTGGCCGGACCGATCAGCTTTTCAAGATGCGGCGTATCCCCCAAACCAATGACTTGCGAGACGATGTTTGCACCGGCGCGCATCATGAATCCGAAGCCTTTGTTGCCGATGGCGGTGACCAGAAGTTTCTTTCCTTCGGCGTCCCATTCCTTCATTCTGCCGAGCGCAAGACGAAGTACGTTGGTATTCAGCCCGCCGCATAAGCCCTTATCCGAGGTGACCATGATCAGGCCGACCGCCTTCACCTGCTCGCGCTTTTCGAGAAAAGGGTGGCTGTAATCCGTTAGGGCGTGCGACAGATTCCCGGCCACACGCCTGATTTTCTCGCCGTAGGGACGGGCGACACGCATTCGATCCTGCGCCTTACGCATTTTCGAAGCGGCCACCATCTCCATGGCCTTGGTGATCTTGCGCGTGCTTTCGACGCTCTTGATCTTGTTTCGGATTTCCTTGCCGCTTGCCATGACGATCTATCTCCCTGATCGATCAGGCCAATGCGGCCTTGAACTCCTCGATCGCCTTGGCGAGCTCCTGCTCGGCACCAGCATCAAGTTCTTTGCTCGACTCAATCTTGCTCACGAGCGCGGCATATTTCTGCTTAACGAAGCCTTGCAGCTGCTTCTCGGTATCCAGTGCCTTCTTGACGTCAACATCGTCGAAATAGCCCTTGTCAACCGCGTATAGAGTGATCGCCATCTCCGAGACGGCTAACGGTGAATACTGCGACTGCTTCATCAACTCGGTAACCAGCCGGCCACGATCGAGCTGCTTGCGGGTCGCCTCGTCAAGATCAGACGCAAATTGCGCAAAGGCCGCAAGTTCGCGATACTGGGCGAGCGCCAAGCGGACGCCGCCGCCGAGTTTCTTGATGACTTTGGTCTGAGCCGCACCACCGACGCGCGACACCGAAATACCGGCATCGATAGCGGGGCGGACACCTGAGTTGAAGAGGTCCGTATCCAGGAAGATCTGGCCGTCGGTAATCGAAATCACGTTGGTCGGGACGAAAGCCGAAACGTCGCCCGCCTGTGTTTCAATTACCGGCAACGCGGTCAGCGAACCGGTTTTCCCCTTGACTTCACCGTTGGTAAACCTTTCGACCCACGCTTCCGAAACGCGAGCGGCACGTTCGAGCAAACGGGAGTGCAAATAGAACACGTCGCCCGGATACGCTTCGCGCCCCGGCGGGCGACGCAACAGCAACGATACCTGACGGTAGGCCCAAGCCTGCTTGGTCAGATCGTCGTAAATGATCAGCGCGTCCTGCCCGCGATCACGGAAGTACTCGCCCATCGTGCAGCCCGAGTAGGGCGCAATAAACTGCAGGGCGGCCGACTCGGCGGCCGTCGCGGCAACGATAATCGTGTATTCCATCGCGCCGTGTTCTTCCAGCCTGCGCAACACGTTGGCAACGGTCGATGCTTTCTGACCGATGGCGACGTAGATACACATCAGATCCTTGCCCTTCTGGTTGATGATGGTATCAACCGCCACAGCCGTCTTGCCGGTCTGGCGGTCGCCAATGATCAGCTCACGCTGGCCACGACCAATCGGAACCATTGCGTCAATGGATTTCAACCCGGTTTGTACGGGTTGCGATACCGACTTGCGCCAGATCACGCCCGGAGCAACCTTTTCAATTTTGTCGGTCAGCTTTGCATTGACCGGTCCTTTGCCGTCGATCGGCTGACCAAGCGAATTGACCACGCGGCCCAGAAGTTCCGGGCCTACCGGCACTTCAAGGATGCGCCCGGTCGTCTTGACCGAATCGCCTTCCGTGATATGTTCGTATTCGCCAAGAACCACGGCGCCTACCGAGTCGCGCTCGAGGTTGAGCGCCATGCCGAAAGCGCCGCCGGGGAATTCGAGCATTTCGCCCTGCATGACATCGGCCAGACCGTGCACACGACAAATTCCATCAGTCACTGAGACAACCGTTCCCTGCGTGCGGGTTTCGGCGCCTACGTCCAGATTCTGAATCTTGCTCTTGATCAGTTCACTGATCTCGGAAGGATTCAATTGCATGAATTTCTCCTAGTTCTTAAGCGCCGTGGCCATTGCTTCCAGCTTGCCGCGAACGGAAGCATCAAGCACTTGGTCACCTACTGCCACCTTGACCCCGCCAATCAGCGCTTCATCCACCTCGACGCGAGGCTGGAGTTTGCTACCAAAATGGGTTTCAAGCTGGCTCATCAGATTTTTCAGTTGCGCATTATCGAGAGGAAAGGCACTGGTTACAACAGCCTCCTTGACCCCTTCGTCTGCACTCTTGAGCTGCTCGTAGATTTCCTGAATTTGCAACAGGACATCGAGTCGTTCGTTTTCGGCCAGAATACCGATAAAAGAAACCAGCTCCTTGTTGCCGGCTTCGCCGGAAAGAGAAACGAACAGATTCGCGACCTGTCCAGCGGAAAATTTCGGGTTGCCGACAACCTTGGTCATTTCAGCATCTTGCGCGATCGCCGCAAGGCGCTGCAATCGACCTGACCAGGCTGCCAGCGCCTTGCTTTCCCGCGCCAGCCGAAATACGGCCTGGGCATAGGGTCGGGCGATGGTGACGGATTCAGCCATGAGCGTTACAGATCCTGTTTGATCGCGGCAAGAATACTGGCATGTGCCTTGGCATCGACTTCGCGACGCAAAATCTTCTCGGCACCAGCGACGGCCAGCTCGGCAACGCGTTCCCGCAAGGATTCCTTGACCCGTGCTGCTTCCTGTTCGATTTCTGCCTTGGAGCCGGCGACGACCTTATCTGCTTCGGTCTTGGCTTGTGCTTTGGCCGCCTCGATGATTTCCTGGGCGCGTTTCTCAGCTTGGGCAATAACCTCGGCGGCTTTTTCCTTGCCCTCGCGTACGGATTCGGCAGAATGCTTGGAAGCCAGTTCCAAGCTATGTCGACCACGTTCTGCGGCGGCGAGCCCATCGGCGATCTTTGTTGCACGTTCGTCAAGCGCCTTCATGATGGGCGGCCACACAAACTTCATGGTAAACCACGCCAGTATGAAGAACACAACGAGTTGAGCAAACAGAGTTGCGTTCAGATTCACGGTTTATCTTCCCTCTGTAAGGTTGATGGGAGATGTCCGATTACTTGATGACGAACGGGCTGGCGAAGGCAAACATCATGGCAATACCGACACCAATCAGGAAAGCCGCGTCGATCAGACCAGCCAGCAGGAACATCTTGGTCTGCAATTCGTTCATCAACTCGGGCTGACGTGAAGCGGCTTCAATGTACTTGCCGCCCATCAGGCCGATACCGATACAAGCCCCGATAGCGCCCAGACCAATGATCAGCCCGCAGGCCAGCGCTACATTACCAAGAACAAGTTCCATGACCACTCCTTCAAATTGAATTACTCGTTAACAATCAGAACAACAAACCAAAACCTTAGTGACCTTCATGCGCCTGGCCGATATAGACCAAGGCCAGCATCATGAAAATAAAAGCCTGCAGCAAGACAATCAGGATATGAAAAACAGCCCATGCCGACCCGGCGAGCACGTGACCGATCCACAGCAAAGGCCCGGTCGCGCCCTCCGACCCACCATAGGCCGCTCCCATCAAGGCGATCAGCATAAAAAGCAATTCGCCGGCGTACATGTTGCCAAACAAACGCATCCCGTGCGAAACGGTCTTGGACAGAAATTCGATCATCTGCATCAGGAAATTGGGGAGATAAAGCAAGGGGTGATTGCCAAACGGCGCCGTAAAGAGTTCGTGTATCCAACCCCCCAGGCCCTTGACCTTGATGTTGTACCAGACACAAAGCACGAGCACACCGAGCGACATGCCAAGTGTCCCGTTGAGATCCGCGGTAGGCACCACGCGCAGAAAAGCATGGGGATTGCCGGTGATGCTCTGCCAAATCCTTGGCAACAGATCGACCGGCAGGAAATCCATCGAATTCATCAGGAAGATCCAGACAAACACGGTCAATCCGAGAGGCGCCACAAACTGGCGGGACTGCTTATTGTGAATGATGGCCTTGGCCTGGCTGTCTACCATTTCAAGCAGGATTTCGAGCGCCGCCTGGACACGGCCGGGAACACCAGCACTTGCGTTCTTTGCCACACGGAACATGAACAACAGCCCGAGCACGCCCATCAGGATCGAAAAAAAGAGGGTATCGAGATTGATGACGCTGAAATCGACAATCGACGCCTGCGCGTGCCCAGAGGTATTTAACTGGGTCAGGTGGTGAACGACGTATTCACCAGCGTTTGGGGCGTTTGCTGCTGCTTCGTGACCAGTAGCCATGATCAGGACTTTTTCCAGAAAGCCAAGAAACCCGCTTGCAATGCAAGCACCAGTCCGATCAGCATGGCAGGTCCGTGCAAATCGGCGTATTCACTTACTATCAGGACCAGTAGCCCGGTCGTTGCTGCAATCTTGACAAATTCGCCAAGAAAGAAATTGGCAGGGTATGAAGCGCCGGGGCGATTAGCCACGATCTTCAGCCGCAGAGCAAACAATAAATTGGGCAAGACACAAGCCAAACCACCCAATACCGCCGACACCACTCCCCGCGTTCCCGCAAACAACCCAGCCGCCAATGCCGCTATTACTGTTGCTCCAGCTTGCAAAAAAATAGCTCTGAACATTTATAAATATAATAACACGGCTATCTGCAGCAAGTCGTCTGGTTAACTATAAGACTTTTAATAATTGGCGTCAATGATTATTGGCTGGAAGCGGAATTATATCACTTCACCTTTCTTCAAGCAGGGTCAATTTACCGCTCCCAAGGGCAATAATCTCACAAGAAATCTTCAAATTTTAGACAACTTATCTTGTACAATCAAAACCTTGCAATCATTCTCGGCACTCGCCTCTGGAAATGCAAGTTAGTTCTTCAAGGCGCCGGGGTCAAAGTAAACATCTGATAAGGCCATCGACAACAGACCTATAGGCTGAAATGGCCTTAACCGTGAAATCTGCGGCACGCCCAGTGACGATGGAGCTAGCCCAGCCGATACCATCAGAACCTGAATCCAGGCACGTGGCTGGAATAGGCTAACGCGTGTTTTTCCGGTAGAGTTCGACGGGAACTCCTGGATGTCGCGGCAACGGTTTGAGGCTTGGCCAACCTGGGGTCTAATCGGAAGTCATAACGTGCTGAAAACTATCTTTGGAAAAACGTTTGGCGCTTCATTGGCCGGCAACCAGCCGCCGGGCAATGTTCCATTGATGAAGATCGATCTCGATCGGATCAGAACACTGATCGAGTTCTTTCAGATCGGGAAAAAACTGCGGTATTACCCCGAGTTCAAGCAGGATATTGTTTTCGATACGCTCGTCGTTGCCTACTGCGTGAATGGCCATTTCATTTATTCCATGGAGTCCATCGCACGCGACCCGGAAGGTTATCCAACCGCATTTCACACGGGTGACATTAAAGACCACACTCCGGTCGCAAAACTCAAAGAGTTCCTCTTGCTGGTACCGGACACCTCCGATCTTGAAATGAAGCTGGATTATCACCGCCGCGCGCTCATTGGCCGGGGCCGCCAATTCAACAAAGGCAATTACATTACCCTGATTTCCAACGCCGGTGGCCGAGGGGTATCGACACTGGATACCGAAGTGGCGAAACAGACCGTTCTTCCCGACGGTCCCTATGCGCACATGAAAATGATTTTGTTGGCGCCGGAATTGCACACGCTGGTGGTGACCGACCAGCGCAAGAAATCACGCACCCGGACCTATGCTCCTGTCACGCTCTCACTGCCGGATGGGCAGTTTTCCGGACCCTGCACGATTGTCGATATCTCCGAGGGAGAGGTGCGTATCCGCGTACGTGACCGCGGGACAACGATGCCCCTGATGCACAAGGGTGAGCAGGTGGTCATTGACATCGAACTCGGCGAGGCGGAAAAGCATTACACCATCCAGGGATCGGTCATTCGGCGGTCGGCCGAGACCTGCGTATTCCATCTGGCGGGGCAGTATGCTGATGGGAAACTCAACAGCTTCAGCGCGCTGGACCTGCTCGAGTTGAAGGCCGCATTGCTTAATTACGGCAAGTGAGTTGCACGAAGCCTGAGACAACCCGGCGCGCGACGGCTGCCCGCTGAAGTCGATCAATTCGCCAGCATACCGGCGATGACCAGCGCGGCTTCTTTCGCTCCAGCGGGAATGGGCAAAGCTGGTTTGACTTGTTTCCACAATTGGTCGAGCACCACTTTCACTCGATCACTCACCAATCCGGCCTCGTCGATCTCGCGGCAACGGGCGTTGCGTTGCAGCCAGTCAATCAGGCAGCCTTGCTCGGGCCAGTCGTCCCTGCGCAGATATAGCACCGGCGTTCCATTGCAGGCGGCTTCGGTAAAAATTCCGTAACCGGGTTTGGTGAACACCGCATCAACGCTGCGCAACAAATCCGTAAAGTGCAGGCCCAGTGGTTCGAAAGCGACCATGTCTTTCTTCTTGACACCCCAGCTTTCTGGAACCAGCCAGCGTACGCCCTCGATACTTGGCCAGCGTTCGACAGGCAGTTGTATTTCAAAGCCCCCGAAAGCAATCAGTACAAGCTTTTCATCGGGCCGACAATCCAGCCGTTCATGGAGTGACAGACGGCAATCCCGGCCCAGCGCGGCGACCGGTGCAATATTTTGCAGATTAGGCAGATCGATCATTGGCATGGCGGGAGTCAGGCGTAGAAATCTGTCGGCCCCGCAGTATGCGCTTAACATCTCTTGGTAAATTGGCCCGGCCCACGGCTGGTCGCCGAAGAAATAGGCAAAAAGTTCAGCCCAGTTGAGCGAACACATGGCCAGCGATGGAATGCCGGCACCTACCGCACCGGCCAGCGGCAGGTAGGCCACGTCGCTCAGCACCAGATCGGGTTTCAGACGACTCAGTCGTTCGGTTTCGCTGGCGACGAGTTGCTTCCAGTGGTCATGTTGTTCACGGTAAACAGCGGCTGTTCGGGCGTGGTCGATGCGGACTGCATCGAGCATGACAAAACCGAAATCGCTGCATTCCTGAATGTGCGCGAATGCGCTGCTCAAGCGCGCGCGCAATATTCCATTCGATAGGCCACTGCGCACGGTTAGCCGCAAATCAGGCCGTGCGTGACCCAGTTCGTTCAGAATCGGCGCCACTTGCGCCAGATGGCCCAGGCCGTGCGAAGAAATATCAACGAATAGGTGCGCAGGCATAGGCCGCTCAGCGCCGACGATGCACTGTGTAATTATTCATCATCATTCAGACGAATCGCGCCAACATCGCCCCCCGCAACCCTTCGGCGAGCGGTATCCAGACGCGGTGACCATTCCCAGGCGCTACACCGAGCGCTGCACCATCGATGTTTTCCATATGCTCCAGCCTCACTTCAAAATTGCCCGCCGGGTGGATGACCTCAATACGGTCACCGACTGAGAAACGATTCTTCACCTCGATTTCAACCATTCCACGAACCCCGTCCCACTCGATCACATCGCCAACGTAGAGACTCCGCCCGGATTCGGAATGACCACGCAAATAGTTCTGCCGGTCGTGTTCGTGATGGCGCTGGTAGAAACCATCGGTGTAACCGCGGTTGGCCAGGCCCTCAAGTTCGCCCAGAAGCTTCGGATTCAAGGGGCGGCCGGCGATAGCGTCGTCGATGGCACAACGATAGACCTGTGCCGTGCGCGCCACGTAATACGCCGATTTGGTACGGCCTTCGATTTTCAGCGAATCGACGCCAATCTCGATCAGTCGATGGACATGTTCGATGGCGCGCAAATCCTTCGAATTCATAATGTAGGTGCCGTGTTCGTCTTCCTCGATCGGCATCAACTCACCGGGGCGCTCCCGTTCTTCGAGCAGCCAGGGTTTACCTACCGCCTCGGAAGCCGCCGGGTGGCAAACGCGAATGTCGCCACTCGCGTCTTCGGAACCGGCCTTGACCTTGTAATCCCACCGGCAGGAATTGGTGCACGAGCCCTGATTCGGATCACGGTGACTGAAATAGCCGGAAAGCAGGCAGCGGCCGGAATAGGCAATGCACAACGCGCCATGGATGAAAACCTCGAGCTCGATGTCCGGGCATTCCTGGCGGATTTCGGCAATTTCGTCGAGCGAAAGTTCACGCGAAAGGATGATCCGCGAGATGCCCAGTTTCTTCCAGAATCGCACGGCGGCAAAATTGACCGTATTGGCCTGAACCGAGAGATGAACCGGCATCCCGGGCCAGGTCTCCCGCACCAGGTCAATCAGGCCAGGATCGGCCATGATCAGCGCGTCGGGCTTGAGTTCGACCACCTGCACCAGGTCGGCCAGATAGGTCCGCACTTTGGCGTTATGCGGAATGACGTTGCTGACGAGGTAAAACCGCTTGCCGCCGTCGTGCGCTTCGCCGATCGCCAGAGCGAGCATATCCAGGTCCCCGAAGTCATTGTTGCGCACACGCAGACTGTAGCGCGGCTGGCCCGCGTAAACAGCGTCGGCGCCGAAGGCAAAGGCCGTACGCATCATGTTCAATGACCCGGCGGGTGCAAGCAACTCGGCAGGGAATAACGCAGCGGCGTCTGACATGGAAGCTTTGATCCGGGAAAGGGTAGAATGCAGCGAGTCCGCAATTTTACCCGTATTTTCCAGATCGCCTTTTCATGCCCGAAGATATTCTGATCAACGTTACACCGCAGGAAACCCGGGTTGCCGTCATGGATCAGGGGGCCGCACTTGAACTGCATATCGAGCGCCTATCGAACCGGGGCCTGGTCGGCAATATCTATGTCGGTCGGGTAGTTCGCATCCTGCCTGGCATGCAGTCAGCATTCATCGATGTCGGCCTCGAGCGCACTGCCTTCCTGCACGTTGCCGACATCTGGGAATTGCGGCAGCAACTCGAGCCCGCGCGCCCCATCGAACGCTTGCTGTTTGAAGGGCAAAGCATCGTCGTACAGGTCATCAAGGACCCTATCGGCAGCAAGGGCGCACGACTTTCGACGCAAATCTCGATTGCCGGCCGCATGCTGGTCTACCTCCCGCAAGACAAGCATGTCGGCATTTCGCAACGCATCGAAAACGAAGCGGATCGCGAGGCGTTGCGCGAAAAAATCATCCGGCTGGTCGGCGGCGATGAAGCGGGCGGCTTCATTGTTCGCACCATGGCCGAGAATGCATCCGACGACGCACTGACCAACGATATCGGTTACCTTCGAAAGATCTGGAAGGACATACAGATACGATCGAAGACCGTGGCTCCACCGGGATTGCTCTATCAGGAGCTGTCACTCGCCCAGCGCGTGCTGCGTGACTTTGTCAATCCGGATACAGCGCGCATCGTAATCGACTCACGCGAGAACTTTCAGAAACTCGCGACATTCGCCGCCGAGTACACTCCCACGGTTGCACCTTTGCTTTGTCACTATACCGGCGAAAACCCGTTGTTCGATGTATACGGGGTTGAGGACGAAATCCAGAAAGCGTTGGCGCGTCGCGTTGACCTCAAATCCGGAGGCTACCTGATCATCGACCAAACCGAGGCGATGACCACCATCGACGTCAACACCGGCGGGTTCGTCGGCATCCGCAATTTCGACGACACCATCTTCAAGACCAATCTCGAAGCGGCGCAAACGATCGCCCACCAGCTCCGCTTGCGCAACCTCGGCGGCATCATCATCACCGACTTCATCGACATGGAAAACGAGGAGCACAAGAGTGCCGTGCTCTTCGAGTTCAACAGGGCGCTGGAGCGCGACCATACGCGGCTGACGGTCAACGGCTTTACCGCGCTCGGCCTGGTCGAAATGACGCGCAAGCGCACGCGCGAATCGCTGGCGCATGTGCTCTGCGAAGAATGCCCGACTTGCCAGGGGCGCGGCGAAATAAAAACGGCACGTACCATATGCTATGAGATCTTGCGCGAACTCTTGCGCGAGGCGCGTCAGTTCAACGCCCGGGAGTTTCGTGTGTTAGGCAGCGTCTCGGTCATCGACATCCTTCTTGACGACGAGTCTCAGGGACTGGCCATGCTCTCCGACTTTATCGGCAGACCGATCTCGGTGCAGGCCGAACCCAGTTACGCGCAGGAACAATTCGATATCGTGCTGATGTAGAGACGAAACCTGGAGTGACCGGAAATTCACAGATCAACCTGAGGCCACAGCATGGAAACCTTTGTTTGGGGTGACGAGTTCCATACCGGCATCGACCCGGTCGATGATCAGCACCGCACGCTGGTTGACTTGTTCAACAAGCTGAGTGCTTCGCTGATCGAGATGGAAGGGCCAACCGATGCCGATGTGCAACTGGCCTTTTCGCAGCTAATGGACTATACGAAGTGTCACTTCTCCACCGAAGAAGCGCTGATGCAGCGGGAGAATGTGGATCCGCGGCACACGGTGCTGCATCACAAACTGCACCAAGATTTCACCGAGCAGGTGCGCTCCATCTGGGGAGCCCGATCTTCGTTAAGCAACCCGGCGGAGTTTTTTCTATCCTTTCTGACGTCCTGGTTATGCCTGCACGTTCTCGGCGTCGATCAATCGTTGGCGCGACAAATTGTGCTGATTGAAGGCGGAACGTCGCCGCAACAGGCTTTCGAATCGGAATCGATCCGGCCGAAGGACAAGGGCGCAGAGGCCATGATCAAAGCGCTGCGCAACACCTACCAGGTGGTCTCCCGGCTCAGTCTCGATTTGATTTCAGCCAACCATTTTCTTGAAGAACGGGTGGCTGCACGTACCGCCGAGTTGCAACTGGCCAACGAAGCGCTGACGACGGCCAACCACAAGCTCGAAGTCTATTCCCAGACCGACGGCTTGCTCGGCATTGCCAATCGCAAGTGTTTCGACGCTCGTCTTAGCAGCGAATGGAATCGCGCGATCCGCGAGCAATATCCAATCGGCATCTTGATGATCGATGTCGATTATTTCAAGAATTACAACGACCACTACGGGCACCAGGCCGGCGACGCCTGTCTGCAGGCGGTGGCCAAAGCGGTGAGCAGCCGGATAGTCCGGGCGCTGGATTTGCTGGCACGCTACGGGGGCGAAGAATTTGTCGTGATACTGCCCAATACATCGACTCAAGGCGCTCACAAGCTTGCCCTTGGGATTTGCGAAACCGTATCCTCGCTGAACATTCCGCACGCCGCATCGACGGCCGCGGATCATGTGACGGTAAGCATCGGGGTCGCCTCGATCCTGCCCGATCGGCAATCGTCGTTCAGTCAGGTAGTGGCTGCGGCCGATCGAGCGTTGTACGCGGCAAAACACCAGGGACGGAACAAAGTCTGTCTGGCCTGATCTTGTGACAAAGGAGACGAAAATGAGCACGGAAAGATGGAGCAACCGCGGTTCAACTCGGATCATCCACGCCCTGTCCAAAGCGCTATGGATAGCGCTTGCCCTGGCAACATTGCCGGTCTCGGCGCAGACCATTGTCGACGAGTGGGCCACGGTCAAGGCACCACCCGCGCCCGAACTCAAGCTGGTACAGATTGATCCGAGTTCAGCCGCCTTGCTGGTGCTTGACTTCGTCAGCCCGAATTGCACGACGCGACCACGCTGCATGGCCTCGGTGCCGGCAGTGAAACATCTTCTCGGCGAGGCGCGCGCCAAAGGCATGCTGATCGTTTTCGCCACCGGGCCAACGGGCAAACGCGCCGATATCGTGCCCGAGCTGTCGCCGAACGACAACGAGCCGGTGGTATCGACCGGCGTCGACAAGTATGCGAACACCGAGCTGGAAAAAATCCTCAAGGGTGGCGGCACGCAAACGGTCATCACCATCGGCACGGCGGCACAGGGCGCGGTGCTTTATACCGCCAGCGCCGCTTCGCTACGCGGCATGAAGGTAATCGTCCCCGTTGACGGCCTGTCGGACACGCCCTACAGCGAGCAATACACCGTCTGGCACCTGGCCAATGCGCCGCTGGTGTCGCGCAACGTGACCCTGACGAAGTTCAGCCTGATCAGGTTCTGAGCAGAGCGGGACGCCCGCTCACTCGATGCCGAAGCACAGATACTTGATCTCCATATACTCGTCGAGCCCGTGCTTCGAGCCTTCGCGGCCCAGGCCGGATTGCTTGACGCCGCCGAAGGGTGCGACCTCGTTCGAGATGAGGCCGGTGTTGATGCCGACCATGCCGTATTCGAGCGCTTCTCCAACGCGAAAACAGCGGGCGACGTCCCGGGAGTAAAAATACGCGGCGAGGCCGAATTCGGTGTCGTTGGCCTGAGCGATGGCCTCGGCCTCGGTGGAAAAGCGGAACAGCGGCGCCACCGGGCCGAAGGTTTCTTCGCGCGCAACACGCATGTCGGCTGTCACCTCGGTGAGTATGGTCGGACGAAAGAAATTGCCCCCTAACGTCTGGTGGTGTCCACCGGTCAGCAGCCGCGCACCTTTGTCAATGGCATCGGCGATATGTCCCTCGACTTTGGTCCGTGCGGCATCGTCGATCAGCGGCCCCAGCGAAACGCCATCCTCGTCGCCCGAACCGACTTTGAGCGTCGCCACACGCTCGGCCAGTTTTCGGGAAAACTCCTCATAAATACCTGACTGGACCAGAAAACGATTGGCGCAAACGCAGGTTTGTCCGGCATTGCGGAACTTGGCGATCAACGCGCCTTCGACGGCCGCGTCGATGTCGGCGTCGTCGAACACGATGAAGGGCGCATTGCCGCCGAGTTCCAGCGACAGCTTTTTGATCGTCGGCGCGCACTGCGCCATCAACAGACGACCAACTTCGGTCGAGCCGGTAAAGGACAGTTTACGCACGAGCGGACTTTCAGTCAGCGCGCCGCCGATGACCACCGGGTCGCCGGTCAGAACGTTGAAAACGCCGGCCGGAATACCCGCTTCAGCGGCCAGACGGACCAGTGCCAAGGCGCTGAGCGGCGCCTGTTCGGCCGGCTTGAGGATGACCGTGCAACCGGCCGCCAGCGCCGGTGCGACCTTGCGCGTGACCATCGCCAGCGGGAAGTTCCACGGCGTGATGGCGGCGGCGACACCGACCGGCTGACGCAGCGTCAACAGGCGCTTGCCCACCGTCGGACTGGGAATGCTCTCGCCATAGGCCCGCTTGGCTTCTTCGGCGAACCACTGGACGAAAGACGCTCCGTAGCCGACTTCACCCCGGGCCTCGGCCAGCGGCTTGCCGCACTCCGCAGTGATCAGGCGGGCCAGGTCATCGGTATTGGCAATAATCAGATCAAACCAGCGACCGAGAAGCAGCGCACGGTCCTTCGCCGTGGTTTCCCGCCAGCTTTCCCAGGCCGCGTTTGCCGCATCGATGGCGCGCAGCGTTTCGGCTCTACCCAGCATGGGAACCTCGCCGAGCAGCTCGCCGTTGGCCGGGTTCGTGACCGCCAGTACGCGGCCGTCATCGGCCGTCTCCCAGCGGCCATCGATAAAACAGTTGGAACGAAGGAGTCGGGGGTCGGCTAGATACATAGTTTTTTGCATTATCGTGGGTTGATGGATTTACCCGAACCGGGTCAAGCAGGCGCAGAACATACGGATAATCGCCGATGTCGCGGCGCGGCTAAAGCTCCGCGCACGCCTTGCATATTCGGGTGGACGCTTTCGAACGACAGTTTATACTTTACGGCATGCCGATTCGCACATTGATTGTCAGTATTTTCGTCCTTCTACTCTCCGCCTGCGGCGGCGTGCCACCCGCGCCCGACCAATCGACGGACGCGCTGTCCAGACGCGAAGCCTACAGCGCGCAGGGGAACGAAGTGACGCTGTTCGCCCTGGGCCTGATCGATACCGGTTACCGCTTCGGCGGCAAGAATCCGGAGGCCGGACTGGATTGCAGTGGCATGGTGTCCTACATCTACGGTCAGGCCGCTGGCTATGCGCTCGGCGGCAGTGCCGCCGACATCGCCCGCAAGGGGAGAGAAATCGAACGCAGCGAATTGCGCCCCGGCGACCTGGTCTTCTTCAACACGCGCAACACCCACTTCTCGCATGTTGGCGTTTACATCGGCGGCGACCGTTTTATTCACGCGCCTTCAAGCAACGGCCGAGTACGCATCGACCAGTTGAGCGCCCGCTACTACGCGCAGCGTTACGAGGCGGCACGCAGCTTTTTTGAATGAGCGTTGATATTTTCAGGCCCGAATCCGATTGCCCCATTTCCTGCCCATTCGTTACGTCGAGCCGGTCTTCAGACCACCGAGCGAAGCCCAGTCGCTGATCCTGCCGGTGACCGACGGCTGCTCGTGGAACAAGTGCACCTTTTGCGAAATGTACACCGCGCCGCAGAAAGGGTTTCGTGCGCGTGACGAAGCAGAAGTACTGCAGAGCATCCAGCAAACCGGCGAACAGTACGCCGATGAAATTCGCCGTATCTTTCTCGCCGACGGTGACGCGCTGGTGCTGCCGACGCGGCGTCTGCTGACCATCCTGCAAGCGATTCGCCAACATCTGCCGGCGGTGCGCCGCGTATCGACCTATTGTCTGCCGCGCAATCTGCGCAAGAAGACGGTCGAAGAGCTGCGCGAGCTGGCCGACGCCGGCCTGAGCATCGCCTATGTCGGTGCCGAGTCGGGTGACGATGAGGTGCTGGAAAAGGTCTGCAAGGGTGAAACCTTCGAAACGAGCCGTGACGCACTCGATAAACTCGGTGCCGCCGGAATCACCCGCTCGGTGATGATTCTCAACGGGCTGGGCGGGCCGGCGCTCTCGGCGCAGCACGCCGACCACTCGGCACGGCTGCTCAACGCCACGCAACCGGAGTACGCCGCGACCCTGGTCGTCAGTTTCCCGATGGGTGAACAGCGCTTCCGCAAAGGATTCCCCGGTTGGCGTGCGCTCACACAACACGAACTGTTCGGCGAGATGGAACGTTTTCTCAGCCAGCTCGAACTGAAGCGCACCGTCTTTCGCAGCGACCACGCGTCCAACTGGCTAGTGCTCAAGGGAACGCTCGGCGCCGACAAGGAACGCCTGCTGCAACAGATTCGCCAGGCCATTGCCCAACCCGAGGCCGCTCGTCTGCGCCCGGCGTGGGCGCGGGGACTGTAACATCTGACGGACTACTTCAGGCGAGCAGCTGGTTCAGCAGGTAGGGGAGGATGCCGCCGTGCCGGAAATGGTCGACTTCGATCGGCGTGTCGATGCGGCTGAGCACCTCCCGTTCGACACACGTACCATCGACACGGTGAATGACCAGCTGCAACGCCTGCTGCGCCATCAGTCCTCTCTCGATACCGACGATGTCGAACTGCTCGTCGCCGCGCAACCCCAGCGTCGCGGCCGAGTCGTCGCCGATAAATTGCACCGGAAGAACGCCCATGCCCACGAGATTGGCGCGATGGATGTGTTCGAAGCTGCGCGCGATCACCGCACGAACGCCGAGCAGACGCGGGCCTTTGGCCGCCCAGTCGCGCGAGGAACCGGTGCCGTAGTCCTCGCCGGCGATCACGATCAGCGGCACGTCGCGCGAACGGTAGGCCATGGCGGCTTCGAATACGGTCGTCACGCCGCCGTCAAGCAAGGTCACGCCGCCTTTGGCGCGGCGATCCTTGGCATCCGGAGGCAGCATCAGATTACGCAGGCGTACGTTGGCGAAGGTGCCACGAACCATGATCTCGTGCTGCCCGCAACGCGAACCGTAAGTGTTGAAAGCTTGCCGCGGAACGCCCCGGGCGATCAGCCATTTCCCCGCCGGGGTCGATTCGTCAAACGTTCCGGTGGGCGAGATGTGATCGGTGCTGACCGAATCGCCAAGAATCAGCAAGGCCCGCGCGCCGCGAATGTCGGTCGATCCGATCTCCGGCAGTTCGAAGAAGGGCGGACGCGAGATGTAGGTTGAGGGCGGCCAGCCATACACCTCGCCGCTCGGTTCAGGCACACTCTTCCACAGATCGTGATCGGCCATGAAGTCGCCATAGCGCTGGCGGAAGGTGGCCGGATCGAGCGCGATCGGCAAAATCTCGCCGATTTCGTCTGCGCTCGGCCAGATGTCGCGCAGAAAGACCGGCCGGCCATCGTCACCGCAGCCCAGCGGTTCATTCGTCATGTCGATATTGGCACGTCCGGCGATGGCGAAGGCGACAACCAGCGGCGGCGACGTCAGGTAATTGGCCAGCAGATTGGGATGAATTCGCGCCTCGAAGTTGCGGTTGCCCGAGAGAACCGCCACCGCCACCAGTTGATGTTCGGCAATCGCCTTGTTGAACGCCTTATCCAGATCGCCGGCATTGCCGATGCAGGTCGTGCAACCGTAACCGGCCAGCGCGAAACCCAGTTCGGATAGCGGGGCCATCAATCCGGCCTTTTCCAGATAGTCGGTGACCACGCGCGAGCCCGGCGCCAGCGAAGTCTTGATGTGCGGCTTGACGCGCAAGCCCTTGGCGACGGCCTTTTTCGCCAGCAAGCCGGCGGCGATCATGACCGCCGGGTTGCCGGTATAAGCGCACGAGGTAATCGCCGCGATGAGCACGTCGCCGTGGCCCAGATCGACACCCGGCATCTCCGTGGGGTAGCGCTGGTTCAGCGTTTCAGCCGGGCGGTCGAAACCTTCGGCGGCATCGGGAGCGCTGAATTGCCGGTTGAAGACCTGGGCAATGTCGGGCAAGGCGATACGATCCTGCGGGCGCTTCGGGCCGGCCAGCGACGGCACGATACTCGACAGATCGAGATAGACGATGCGCGAATAATCGATCTCGCCGGCCAGCGGAATGCCGAACATCTCCTGTGCCCTGAAATAGGTCTCGAACAGTTCGCAGACCTCCTCGCCGCGCCCGGTGGCATGCATGTACCCAACGGTTTTTTCATCGACCGGAAAATAGCCCATCGTCGCGCCGTATTCCGGCGCCATATTGGCCAGCGTGGCGCGGTCGGCGACCGATAGCGTGCGTGCACCGGCGCCGTAAAATTCGACGAAAGTGCCGACAACCTTCTCGTGCCGCAACAGTTCGGTCACCGTGAGTACCAGATCGGTAATCGTCACTTCCTCGTTCAAGCGACCGGACAACTCCACACCCACCACATCCGGCGTCAGGAAATACGCCGGCTGACCGAGCATGGCGGCTTCCGCCTCGATGCCGCCGACACCCCAGCCGACGACGCCGACGCCGTTGATCATCGTCGTGTGCGAATCGGTGCCGACCAGCGAGTCCGGGTAGACCAGCAAGCCTTCAACGGTCTCCTGGCGGCGCAGCCCGGTGAACAGGTATTCGAGATTGACCTGATGCACGATGCCGATGCCAGGCGGGATAACGTGAAAGGTATCGAAAGCCTGTTGTCCCCACTTCAGAAACTGGTAGCGCTCGTGGTTGCGCTCGAACTCCAGCGCCATGTTTTGTTGCATCGCCAGCGCGCTGCCGTAGTGGTCGACCTGCAACGAATGGTCGACGACCAGATCGACCGGCACGCGCGGCTCGATTCGCCGCGGATCGAGGTGACGTGCCCGAGCCACCTGGCGCATCGCCGCGAGATCGCACAGCAGCGGGATGCCGGTGAAGTCCTGGAGGACGACGCGGGCGACCATAAAGGGAACCTGCTGGACGCGCGGCGCATTCGGTTGCCAGTTGGCCAATTCGCGGACATGCCGCGCGCCGACATGCTGGCCATCGCAGTTGCGCAGCAGCGATTCGAGCACGATGCGAAGCGAGATCGGCATACGCGAGATGTTGCCGATGCCAGCGCGTTCCAGCACCGGCAGCGAGTGAAACAACGCATCGGGGCGATGCGTCGACGGAAGGCGCGACAGCGTATTGAAAATCGAAAAAGTCAATATGAATCTCCAGATCGCCGACCGCTTGCAAGCGGATGAAAAAAGTCTACCTTATGTGACATGCTGGATGTGCAGATGTTCAAAAAACAGCGCCGTGATTTCAACCGGCTCATGCCAATCTGCTCCCAGCCCCCTCGCATTATTCCTTATGGCATACTCCGCCTCATGACCGAACACGACCCGGACACTCTGCCCAACCTCGCGCATGGCCTCGCGCCATCGCTGTCCCTCGATACCTTTCTCGCGCGCTGGCAAGACGCCGACGGCTCCGAGCTGGCCAACTACCAGTTGTTCGTCACCGATCTATGCCGCGTGCTCGGCGTTCCCTCGCCCGACCCGGCGCGCGAAGATACGCGGGATAACGCCTACGTCTTCGAGCGGCGCATCACCTTCCGCCACGGCGACGGCAGCACCTCGATCGGGCGCATCGACTGTTATCGTCGCGGCGCTTACGTCCTCGAAGCCAAGAAGATCAAGCTTGGGGTGACCAGCAAAGGCTTCGACGACGCCCTGCAACGCGCCCGCGGCCAGGCCGAAAGTTATGCCCGCGCCCTGCCGACCGGCGAAGGCCGACCGCCCTTCCTGATCGTCATCGATGTCGGCCGGGTGATCGAGCTGTACGCCGATTTCACCTGCTCCGGCGCCACCTACACGCCGTTCCCCGACCCGCGCTCGCACCGCATCAAGCTTGCCGAGTTGTGCGACCCGGCCAATGACGCCCTGCGCGAACGCCTCAAAACACTGTGGCTCGACCCGCTGGCGCTCGACCCCTCGCGTGCCTCGGCCAAGGTCACGCGCGAAATCGCCGTGCATCTGGCGCGCATCGCGCGGACGCTTGAAGACGCCGGCCACCATCCCGAACTC
>WBZS01000911.1_pt1 | contig 28194 bp, 26 predicted proteins | sample 5204201 | NCBI WGS metagenome assembly WBZS01 (sample SAMN12344357, study PRJNA552823) | activated sludge metagenome | biome: Activated sludge suspended growth; feature: Nitrification reactor; material: Wastewater; isolation source: activated sludge from nitrification reactor of wastewater... | reverse complement strand
GAGAACGACATCGGAGGCATCGATCACATGCCAGTTCCGGGTGATTTCACCCGACTTGGGGCTGTACGTAGACACGCTCGTGGACCACTTCCATAGGTAGCTGTTCTGTCGGCAGTGCGGGATCTGCATCGGCAGACCACAGCGCAACAGCGATTTAGGTTACCCGGCCTTCCGGGTATGGGTCAAAACGAGCCCGGAGGACGAACCTCGGCTCCTCAGATCAGCGAGAGCAGCACTGCCAGGAACACCGCCGCCGCCGGGATCGGCAGGGCCGTCCAGGCCCAGTGCCGGAGGCCGGGACGCGGCAGCCCGCTGCCCGGAACGGGCGAGCTGACGACGTCCGGCTCGGCGGCATCGGAGCGGATCGCCATCCAGGTGCCGATCGCCAGGGCGATCAGCCCGATCAGCATCATCGCTGGGCGGGGCACGTCGAACAGCGTCCGGTCGAGGCCGAGCCGACCGGCCACGACCAGACCGGCGGCCAGCGCGCCCAGGCAGAGCATGGTGACTCCGAAAACCACGACCGGATGCTCGACGATCGCCCGCAGCACCCGGTCACCCAGGGCCACCACGACCACCGGCAGCAACGCGGCGACGACCAGGCCGGTCAGCAGGGTCGCCGTGACGCCGACCGCGTCCGCACTCCACGGCATGGACGCCACGACCGCGACCAGGCCGAACAGCTGGACCAGGGTGGGCACGACCCCCTTCAGCGTCGCGGTCCGCGACTGCGCCGGCTCGGGCGGCAGGCCCAGGGAACGGGCGTATTCGACCGGGTCGCCGAACGCCTCCTCCGCGTTCTGACCACTGTCGACGACATGCGCCTCGACCTCGGCCAGCGCGGCACCGATCCGTTCACCGGACACCCCCTGCAGCCGCAGCTCGAGCAGCATCGCTTCCACCCAGCCGGGTTCGACGTGGGGTGCGATGGCCCCTCGGATCTCAGTCATGAACTCTCTCCTTCTCGTTGGTGATGGCGGTGACGGTGCCGGCGAATGCACGCCATTGCACCCGGCGCCGCTTCAGCTCCAGCAGCCCGGCGTCGGTGAGCACGTAGTACTTGCGCCCCGGGCCGGATTCGCCGGCCCGCCAGTCGACCCGGACCAGTCCGGCCTGCTCGAAGCGGGCCAGCAGCGGGTAGAGGGTGCCGCCCTTCACCACGCCTAGGCCCGCCTGGGCGAGTTCGCTGGCGATCGCATAGCCGTAGGTCTCACCCCTGGCGATGACGGCCAGCGCGCACACCTCAAGCGCTCCCCTGAGCCACTCGGTGGGCCATCCGCTCTCGGTCATAGGTAGATGGTATGCCTATCTAGTCAGTCGCGCAATATAGATTGTCGAGCGATTTAGAGAAGCATCGCCTGGCGCTCTCACCGCTGGTGGAGCTGTCGAAACCCATTCCCAGCAGCCCATTGCCCGGGGTCTCGACGAGCGCGACCGACGGCAGTCGAGCTTTCCCTCACAATCGCCGCACAGGCATCCCTCAGAGGGCCAACAGGGCGGTGGTCGAGCGTGGTGGCCATGACGACGACAACCCTCGCGCCCCCGGCTGCCGCGGCGACAGCCGGTCCATCGGGCTCCGCTTCCAAGCCGCTGACGCCGCTGGTCAGACGCGGATCGCTGGCGGCCACCCTGCTGGCGGTGGCCGCCCTCTACACCTGGAACCTGGCCGCCTCGGGCTGGGCGAACTCGTTCTACTCCGCCGCGGTGCAGGCCGGCACCGAGTCCTGGACGGCGTTCTTCTACGGCTCGCTGGACGCCGGCAACTCGATCACCGTGGACAAGACGCCCGCCTCGCTGTGGCTGATGGAGCTGTCGGCCCGCACGTTCGGGCTGAGTTCGTGGAGCATCCTGCTGCCGCAGGCACTGCTCGGCGTGGCGTCGGCCTGGATCCTGTACGGCACGGTGCGGCGCTCGCTGTCCCGCGGGGGCTCGGCCCGCCGGGCGCACTGGGCGGGCATCGTCGCGGCGCTGGCGTTCGCGCTCACTCCCGCGGCCACGCTGATGTTCCGGTTCAACAACCCCGACGCCCTGATGGTGTTCTGCTACGTGGCCGCGGCCGCACTCACCCTGCGGGCGGCCGAGACGGCGTCCCGGTGGCGGTTGGCGGCGGCCGGCGCGCTGATCGGGCTGGGCTTCCTGGCCAAGATGCTGCAGGCCTTCGTGATCCTGCCGTCGCTGGTGCTGGCTTATGCGATCGGCGCTCCGGCGTCCTGGCGGAAGAAGGTCGTCGACCTGCTCACCGCGTTCGGGGCGATGGTGCTGGCCTTCGGCTGGTGGGTGGCAATCGTCGAACTGGTGCCCGAATCGTGGCGGCCCTACATCGGCGGGTCGCAGACCAACTCGATCCTGGAACTCACCTTCGGCTACAACGGGCTGGGCCGGCTGAACGGCAACGAGACCGGGTCGGTCGGTGGCTCGTCCGGACGTTGGGGGCAGCTAGGCCTGCTGCGCATGTTCACCACCGTCTCGGGCGAGATGGTGTCGTGGCTGATCCCGGCGGCGCTGCTGCTGGGGGCAGCCGCGCTGATCCTGATCGGACGCGGCGGCTGGGCGACCAGCGTCCGCGCCGGCACCGAGACTCACCGCACTCGGACCACCGCGGCGCTGGCGCTGTTCGGCAGCTGGCTGGTCATCAACACGCTGGTCTTCAGCTTCATGGCCGGCATCTACCACGACTACTACACGGTGGCGCTGGCGCCCGCGATCGGCGGCACCCTGGCCCTGGGTGGCCTGACCGCCTGGACGCATCGCCGGACCTGGGTCGGCCGGGGTGCGCTTGCCGTGGCCGCACTGGCCACCGGCGCCTGGGGCGTCGCGCTGGCGTCCGTCGCGGGCGGCGTCTACCTGTGGATCTCGATCGCCGCGGCGGCGGTGCTGACCGGCTGCGCAGCGGTGTTCCTGTTCGGACGGGCGGTGGTCCGCGGACTGCAGACCGCCGCGATCACCGCGGCCGTCGTGGCTGGTCTGGCCGGCCCTGCGGCCTACTCGCTGAACACGGCGGCGACCCCGCACACCGGCTCGATCGTCACCGCCGGACCGGCCCGCACCGGACTGTCGGGCGGCAACGGCGGACCGGGGGGCGGTGCGCCGGGTGGCCAGGACGGTGGACGTCCGGGCGGCTTCGGCCAGGGTCAAGGCGGGCAGCGTCAGCAGGGCACTCCGCCCGGCGGTACCAGCCAGGGTCAGCCGGGCGGCGGCACGAGCCAGGGCACTCCGGGCGGTACCGGCCAGAGTCAGCCGGGCGGTACCGGGCGCACCGGCAACGACGGTGGCGGCTTCGGCGGCGGTGCCGGCGGATTGCTCAACGGAGCCTCGGTCTCGTCGGAGTTGCTCGCCGCGTTGCAGGCGAACGCGTCCGCCTACACCTGGGTGGCGGCGACCACCGGCGCCCAGAGCGCGGCCAGCTACCAACTGGCCAGCGGGTACCCGGTGATGGCGCTCGGCGGATTCAACGGCTCCGACCCCTCCCCCACCCTGGCCCAGTTCCAGGCCTGGGTTGCCGAAGGGAAGGTGCACTACTTCATCGGCGGCGGCAACTTCGGGGGCCAGAACGGCGGCAGCCGGGCGGCGTCCGAGATCGCCAGCTGGGTGCAGCAGAACTACACCGCGACGACGGTCGGGAACACCACGGTCTACGACCTGACGGCGGCGAAGTGAGCGCCGCGATGACCCTGGCCGAAGACACCCGGGGGCGGGTCCGGCCCGTCCGTCAGGCCAGCGTCGAGATCGTGATCCCGGTGTACAACGAGGCGGCCGACCTGGAGCGCTCGATCCGCGGGCTGACGGCGTTCCTCGACGACGCCCTGCCCTACCGCCATCGGGTGACCATCGCCGACAACGCGTCCACCGACGACACCCTGGCGATCGCCCAGCGGCTGTCCGTCGAACTGGACGGCGTCCGCGTCGTCCACCTGGACGCCAAGGGCCGCGGCCGGGCGCTCAAGCAGACCTGGCTGGCCAGCGACGCCGACGTGCTCGCCTACATGGACGTCGACCTGTCGACCGACCTGAATGCCCTGCTGCCGTTGCTGGCACCCCTGGTCAGCGGACATTCGGACGTCGCGATCGGCACCCGGCTGGCCAGGAGTGCGCGGGTCGTCCGGGGACCGAAGCGGGAGTTCATCTCGCGGACCTACAACCTGATCCTGCGCGGCACCCTGCAGGTCTCGTTCAGCGACGCCCAGTGCGGCTTCAAGGCGATGCGGGCCGACGTGGCGCAGCGGCTGCTGCCGCTGGTCGAGGACACCAACTGGTTCTTCGACACCGAACTGCTGGTGCTGGCGCAGCGGGCCGGCCTGCGGATCCACGAGATCCCGGTCGACTGGACCGACGATCCGGGCACCACCGTCGACATCGCAGCCACCGCCACCGAGGATCTGCGCGGGGTCTGGCGGCTGCTCCGCGGGCTGAGCACCGGCCGCATCCCGATCGGCGCGGTGCGTGCCGAGCTGGCCCGCCCGCCGATGAGTTCGCCATCGGCGGGCGCGGTGGCCGGAGTGCCTGCCGGTCTGTTCGGTCAGGTGGTGCGGTTCGCGGCGATCGGGGTGGCATCCACGCTGGCCTACGCGGTGCTGTACCTGCTGCTGCGGGTGGTGCTGGACGCCCAGGCGGCGAACCTGCTGGCCCTGGCGGTGACCGCGGTCGCCAACACCGCGGCCAACCGGGTGATCACCTTCGGCGTCCGAGGCTCCGACGGTCTGCTCACCCATCACGCCACCGGCCTGCTCGCCTTCGGGGTCGCGCTCGGGCTGACCAGTGGCTCACTGGCGCTGCTGCACCTGGCCGTCCCGGACGCCGCGCACTGGGTCGAGTTGCTCGTCCTGGCGATCGCGAACGCGGTCGCGACCGCCGTCCGGTTCGTTGCGCTCAAGCTGGTGATGGCAGGCTCTTCGTGATCATCGTTGGTCGCACCTGTCGAGACCCATGACCATCGTTGGTCGACCCTGTCGACCCGGACACGATCGGTCGAGCTTGTCGAGACCTCGAAACCGAAGGAGAAGCCAATGGCACAACGACGCGGAATCGTGGTCGTCACCGGGGTCGGCCGCTCCCGCGGGATCGGCGCCGGGATCGCCCACGGCCTCGCCGAGGACGGCTGGGATCTGGTCCTCAGCCACTGGTCCCCCTACGACGACCGGCTCGGTTTGGAGCGTGGCGACGACGACCCGGCTGAGATCGTCGCGCAATGCCGGGAACTCGGTGCCCACGTCGACACCGTCGAGGTCGATCTCGCCGAGGTGGATGCCCCCGGCGAGTTGTTCGCCGCCGCCCGGGCGATCGACACGGTGCACGGGCTGGTGATGTCGCATTGCGAATCGGTGAACAGTTCCACCCTGGACACCACCGTGGAGAGTTGGGACCGTCACTTCGCCGTCAACGCCCGGGCCGTCTGGCTTCTGATCAAGGCATTCGCAGCCGGGCTCCCGGACCAGCGAACGACCGACGCACGGGCCCGGATCGTCGCTTTGACCAGCGATCACACCACCCACAACCTGCCCTACGGCGCCAGCAAGGGCGCCCTCGACCGGATCGTGGTGGCGGCGGGGGTCGAGTTGGGCGCCCGCGGCGTCCGAGCCAATGTGATCAACCCCGGACCGATCGACACCGGCTGGATGACGGACGAGATCCGGGCGGCGGGCACCGCGCAGACCCCGGCCGGACGGCTGGGCGCCCCGTCCGACACCGCGGACCTGGTCCGCTTCCTGATGTCGGACGCCGGCGGCTGGATCAACGGCCAACTGCTGTACAGCAACGGCGGCTTCCGGACGCACAGCTGACCTGCCACGTCCGCCGGCTCACCACTACACTCCGGGCGTGGTCAATCTCGGCGATCCCCCGGTGGTGGCGCAGGTCGTCCGCAACGGGTTCGTCGAGTCGGCGCATCGCGGCATCATCGTCGTCACACGGGCGGACGGCTCGGTCTCGTACGCCAAGGGTGACTACACCAGCGACATCCTGCCCCGTTCGGCGCTGAAGCCGCTGCAGGCGTTGGCGATGGTGCGCTGCGGGCTGGACCTGCCGTCCGACCAGCTGGCGGTGGCGTGCGCCAGCCACAGCGGCGAGCCGATGCATCTGCGGACCGTCCTCGACCTGCTGCACGGCGCGGGGCTGGATGAGTCCGACCTGCGCAACACCCCCGACCTTCCGCTGATGGACGCCCCGCGCACCGAGTGGATCGCCGCCGGGCGCGGGCCGTCGTCGCTGGCCCAGAACTGTTCGGGCAAGCACGCGGCGATGCTGGCGACATCGGCGCTCAACGAGTGGCGCCGGGACACGTACTTGAATCGGGGCCACCCGGCCCAACAGGCGGTGCTCGAGACGATCCGTAGCCTCGGCGTCCGAGTCGCCTGGACGTCGATCGACGGCTGCGGCGCGCCGGCCCTGGCGGTCAGCCTGGTCGGCCTGGCTCGCATGTTCGGCACCCTCGCCTCGGCCACCGACGGCGCCGAGAAGGAGGTGTCGAACGCCATGCGCACCCATCCGGAGCTGGTCGGCGGCACCGGCCGGGACGTCACCGACCTGATGCGCGGGGTGCCGGGCATGGTGGCCAAGGACGGTGCCGAGGGCGTCTACGCCGCCGGCCTGCCGGACGGCCGCGGCATCGCGATCAAGATCACCGACGGCGGCATCCGCGCCCGACCCGTGGTGATGGGCGCCGTGATGCGCCGGCTCTGGCTGGGCGACGCGGCGCTGCGCGCCCGGATGATGGAGGCTCCGATCTACGGCCGAGGCCAAGTGGTCGGCGCCGTCATCCCGATCGACATCTGATCCGGCCGTCCTGGACTTGGTGGATCGCGATCCGCCGCGACGATGTCGAGATCGCTCACCGATTTCGGGAAACCGTCCGGATTTCGGGTCATAACACGAAACTCACACACGTTTCCCGCCAGCGGTCACCGATGTCGAGATCGCTGCCGCCGTGCCGTCCGGTCGACGAGATCCCAACCGAGGCGGACACGGACCGAGCTGCTCGACGTAGCGAAGGCCGAGTTCGCCCGGATCCCGCAGTGACCCTGCCAACGGCCTGCGGAGGTTTGTCGCCGCTCGGTCAAACGCTGTGGCCGACACGCTCGACCCGCGGTCGTGGCCGGTCTTCGGCCAGCAGCGGACGGGAGAGCCGGCCGCTGTTACAGGGGTGCTCACCCACCCAGTGACGACTCCGGTAGTCCACTGACGCACTGCTCCGCGCCGTTGGCTCCGGTTCCTGTCAGTCAGCCCTCAGGAGGGGCGCCCCGGACTGGCCGATGGCCCGGGAGTCCCGCGTGCGGGCTCGGTCGGCGCCTGTACCGGCGGCACAACCGGAGCCCACGCGGTCGACGCCGCCGGCGGCGGGACGGCCGTACCGCCGACGGGACCATCGTCATCGGGCCCCAGATCGACCACCGGATCGGGGTCGAGCGGGCTGTGACGGCTCGCCGACGGGGTCATCACCACCGGAACCGCGTGGGGGACGATCAGCCCGGGCGGCCTGCTCGACTTGGGCCGGGATTGGGTGGGCGTGCGGGCCCCGGGCACCTGGGACGCCGGACTCACTCGGGGGGCCACCACCGGGCCACCACCGGCCCGACCGGCATGTCCACCTCCGGCACCACCAGCCGGCGCACGCGTGGCCGGCTCATGCTGGCTCGACGGCTGACCAGCAGCAGCGGGAGGCGACTCCGGGGCCGCGCCACCAGAGACTCCCCCGCTGGACGCCTCGGCACCGGTCGGACGCCCGCCGGCAGCCGCTCGGCGCGAGGGCGCCCCCGCCGCCTGGCCGATCCCCCAGATCAGGGCGACCGCGGCGAGGAACGGCAGCAGCTGGACCACCCAGCTGAGCCAGCCGGTGGGGTCCGGGGGCGCCTCGGGTGCCCCAGCGGCGTAGGTCGTCCAGCCGAACTGCATCAGCCAGTGGGTGACCAACAAGGTGGTGCCCGTCCACAGCAGGGCATGACCGCGGGCGATGCGGCGGCCGACGTAGACCGTGGCGACCACCGTGGCCACGACGAAGACCAGGGTGCGCAGCAGCGCGAGGAAGATGTCCATCGGATGCCTCCACTTCGGGGTGCCTGCCCTCAGCCTAGTGCTGCCCACCGACACGGACTGCACGGCGAGCGACGCACCCGCGACCGCCGGTTTTCCGGTTGGCGTTGCAGGGCCCCCGAGGCGGGTGTTAGGTAGGTTCATGAGTTCAAAGGTGAACGCCGCGACCATGCAGCTGACCAGCCCCGACGACGTCCGCAACGTCGTCCTGATCGGGAACGCCGGCTCGGGCAAGACGTCCCTCTTCGAGCAGTTGCTGAAGGCCCGGATGCCGGGATATCGCGGGGAGAAGGAGGACGCCGAGCGGGCGTCCCAACTGTTTCTGGCGTCGTTCGTGACCGGCGACACGCTGGTCAACCTGCTGGACGCCCCCGGCCACCCCGACTTCGTCGGCGAGTTGCGCGCCGGCATCCGAGCCGCCGACGCGGCGATCTTCGTGGTCTCGGCCGCGGACGGCGTCGACGGGGCCGCCCAGTCGCTGTGGCAGGAGTGCCGCGACGCGAATCTGCCGCGGGTGATCGTGCTCACCAAACTGGACGCCGGCCACGCCGACTTCGACACCGCCGTCGCCGACTGCCAGGACCGTTTCGGCGACGGCGTGCTGCCCACCCATGTGCCGACGTTCGCCGGTCCCGGCCAGGTGGTAGGCAACATCGGTCTGCTCAGCCTGGAGGAGCACGACTATTCCGGGGGCGAGCGGGTCGTCCGCACCCTCAACGCGCACGACGACCAGGTCGAGACCTACCGCGGCCCGCTGATCGAGTCGATCATCGCCGAGGCCGAGGACGAGGGCCTGATGGACCGCTACCTGGAGGACGACGAGAACCTGGAGCTGACCGATCTGCTGGACGACCTGATGAAGGCGGTGGCCACCGCGAACCTGTTCCCGGTGGTCCCGGTGCAGACCGGCACCGGCGTCGGCATCGAAGAATTGCTGGCGCTGGTCGAGCACGGCTTTCCCACCCCCGGCCTGCATCCGAATCCGTCGCTGACCACCACCGACGGCGACGTGTTGCCGCAGCCCGACTCCGATCCGGCGGCACCCCTGGTCGCCCAGGTGATCCGGACCACCACCGACCCCTTCGCCGGCCGGCTGTCGATGGTGCGGATCTTCTCCGGCACCCTGCACACCGACGACATCGTCCACGTCTCCGGGCACCGCTCCTGGGTGCTCGGTCGCGACGACGATGCTCACCCCGACCACGATAACGAGGAGCGCATCGGCCTCATCCAGGGCGCTGTCGGAACCGAACTGAAGCCGCGTCCGCAGGCCATCGCGGGTGAGATCGTGCTGCTTCCCAAGCTGAGCACGGCCGAGACCGGCGACACGCTATCGGCCAAGGACCGTCCGGGCGTGGTGGAGTCCTGGGCGCTACCCGAGCCGCTGCTGCCGCTGGCGATCCGGGCCGCCACGCGCAACGACGAGGACAAGCTGGCCGGGGCGCTGCAGCGGCTCGCCGTGGAGGATTCCAGCGTGCGGGTCGATCGCGGGGCCGGCGACCAGCTGGTGGTCTGGACGACCGGGCAGGCGCACGCCGACCTGCTGCTGGGCCGGCTGGTGGAGCGCTACCAGGTGCGGGTCGAGCAGGAGGAGCTGAAGATCTCGATGCGGGAGACCTTCACCCGCAAGGTGTCGGCGCTGGGCCGGCACGTGAAGCAGTCGGGTGGTCACGGCCAGTACGCCGTCTGCAACATCGAGGTGGAGCCGCTGGAGCGCGGTGCCGGTTTCGAGTTCGTCGACAAGGTGGTCGGCGGAGCCGTCCCGCGGCAGTTCATCCCCTCGGTCGAGAAGGGCGTCCGCAATCAGCTCGACAAGGGCGTCTTCGCCGGCTACCCGATGGTCGACGTCCGGGTCACCCTGTACGACGGCAAGGCGCACTCGGTGGACTCCTCCGACATGGCATTCCAGATGGCGGGTGCGCTGGCCATCAAGGAGGCCTCCGGCGCGGACGGCGCGGTGGCGCTGCTCGAGCCGCTCGACCTGGTCACGGTGACGGTCGCCGACGACTACCTGGGGCCGGTGATGACCGACCTTTCCGGACGCCGCGGCCAGCTGCTCGGTTCGGACGCCGCCGAGGGCCACTCGATCGTCCGGGCTCTGGTCCCGCACTCCGAACTGGCCCGCTACGCGATCGACCTGCGCGGCATCGCCCACGGCTCGGGCACCTTCACCCGGGAGTTCCACGGCTACGAACTGCTGCCCGCCCAGCTGCTGGGCAAGTACAGGAAGTAGGCGACGCCTATCGCCGGGTCTCGCCCGACCGCTCCCCGAACAGCCAGCGGTAGCCCAGATAGTTGGTGATCATGCCGACGCCCATGGCCAGCACCTTGGCGACCGGCGCGACCACCGCGTAGGAGAGGCCGGGCGCGAGCGCCTCGGCGGCACGCAGCACCAGCCAGATCACTCCGGACTGGATCACCAGGCCGGAGGTCAGGGTGACCACCACGAAGCTGACCGCGGAACGCGCCCAGTTCGCGTCGGAGCGGAAGACCCAGAACCGGTTGATCAGGTAGCTCACGCACAGGGTGATCGTGGTCGAGAGCACGTTCGCCACCAACGGCTGCAGGCCGAGCGGGATCGCGAACAGCGTGAACAGCCCGAGGTCGAGCAGGCTGTTGAAGCCGCCCACCAGCACGTAGCGCCACAGGCTGGCGTGCGCACGCAGCCAGGCCGACAGACGCCGGGGACGGTCGGTCACGGGCCGGGTGGCGGATCCAGCCGCAGGTATGCGAGCCGCATCGCCTCTTGGCGCGCCCGCAGGATGCCGTTGAGCAGCACCCCGATCAGGAACAGCAGCGCGGCGATCAGCATCAACGAAGCGGCGAGCAGCGCCGTCGGGAGGCGCGGCACCAACCCGGTCTGGGCGAACTCGACCACGACGGGGATGCCCAGCACCAGGGCGACCGCCGCGAAGACCGCGGAGATCAGGCCGTAGAACAGCACCGGACGCTCGTACTGGAGCAGCTGGGCGATGAGTCGCAGGATCCGGAACCCGTCGTGGTAGGTGCGCAGCTTGCTCTCGCCGCCGGCGGGACGGTCCTTGAACCGCACCGGAACCTCCGCCGTCGGCACCCGCAGGTTCATCATGTGCACCGTCAGCTCGGTCTCGATCTCGAACTCGCGTGAGAGCGCGGGGAATGATTTGACGAAGCGGCGCGAGAAGACCCGGTAGCCGCTCAGCATGTCGGTGACCTGTTCGCCGAAGAGCCCGCCCACGAGCCGGTTGAACATCAGGTTGCCGGCGGCGTGCCCGGGCCGGTAGGCGCTGTTGCCGGGATCGTCCTGCCGCACGCCGAGCACGTGGTCCAGCGGTCCCTGGCGCAGGGCGGCGATCATCCCCGGCGCGGCCGAGGCATCGTAGGTGTCGTCCCCGTCGATGAGCAGGTAGATGTCCGCATCGATGTCGGAGAAGGCGCGGCGGACGACGTTGCCCTTGCCCTTGCGGTTCTCGGAGCGCACCACCGCACCGGCCTCGGCCGCGCGCTCGGCGGTGAGGTCGGTGCTCTTGTTGTCGTAGACGTAGACCGTCGCCGAGGGAAGGGCCGCCCTGAGGTCGCGAACGACGGTTCCGACGGCCACCTCCTCGTTGTGGCAAGGGACGATGGCCGCGATCGTGGGCGCCGGTGAGGTCACGCTTCCTCATCAGGGTTCGGTTGACGTTGTCGCGACATCCTATTACGCGTGGCCGGTCGACCGGCGGTGCGACCCATACACTGACGCGCATGGATGACGCGCCACGGTTGGAGGACGCGCCACCCCGGCAATCCCGACTCGGCGGCTGGCCGAGAACGCTGGCGCTGGGCGCGGCCCTTCTGCTCGGCCTCCAGATCCTGTTCCTCGGCCTGAACTTCGCCGGCGCGCTCGTTCCCGAGCAGCGAGTCGCGCAGATGCTCACCGCGGATCTGAAGACCGGTGCGTACCCGGACGCCAACCGCAGGGCCGACGGCGTGGGCGGCAGGTTCGACCTCTTCACCGACTGCGTCGTGGCGGGCACCGGCATCGGGCGCCCCGATCTCGGCCCCCTCGAACGGTCCCTGCTGATGCCGCGGATCACCCCCTGCGTGGGGGGCGAGAAGATCATCCCGCTGATCGCCGAGGGCACGTACACCACCGGATCCAGCTATCTGCGCTATTGGGGCGGCTACACGGTGATCACCAAACCGGCGCTCGCCTACGGCGGCATGAACGCGATGCGGGTGGTGAGCGGGCTGGTCCTGTGGGGCGGCCTCGCCGCCTTGCTGATCGTCGCCGCCCGCCGGCTGGGCGGCTGGTGCTCCGCGTTGCTGGTCCTTCCCCTCATCGCGTCCTCGGATCTCACCGTGCTGCCCTCCGGCAGCGCGCTCCACTCGCTGGCGATGGGCGTGGCCATGGGCGGCGCCGGCCTTGTGCTGTGGGCCACAGGCCGTTCCGGCTCGACGGTGGCGCTCGCGGCGCTGGCCGCCGGCAGCGTGTACTGCTTCGTGGATCTGCTGAGCAACCCGCCGGTGGCCTGGCTGCTCGCGACCTCGATGGCCGCCGCCGGCGGCTTCGCGACCGTGGGGCTCGCGCGGGCCTTGCGGCTCGGAGTGGTCGCTGCCCTCAGTTGGGTCGCGGGGTTCGCGCTGACCTGGATCGCTCGCTGGGTGTTCGGCGCCCTCGCCTTCGGCCCAGGTGCCGTTGTCGAGCAGGTCACGGGCAAGATCGCGGAACGGGTGTCGGGCGAGAACGCCCAGGTGAGTTCCGCTTTCGGCGCCGGCGTGATCGAGAACCTCCGCACCTGGGGACAGCTGCCCCTCGCCTTGCCGGTCGCTGTGCTCGGAGCCGTCGCGATAGTCGTCTTCCTCGCGATCGCGGCACGCGCCCAGGGCGTCGCGGCGGTGGTCCGCTGGGCGGTGCTGGCTCTGCCGGCCGCGATCGTGCCGGTCTGGTACGGCGTGCTCTCGAATCACTCGCAGATCCATGCTTTCTTCACCTACCGCGCGGTCCCGGTCGCCGTCGGGTGGGGCATCGCCGCGGCTGCCCTGGTGGCCAGGGGTCCCGGCGCGAGCCGCCGGCCAGGATAGGCGCGAGCGCAAAGAACCCGGGCTCTCAAGCCCGGGTTCTTCGGTGTATCGCGTCGGTCAGAACGAGTAGACCGGCTGACTGCCGTAGGGAACGTGATCGGAGTCGACGATGTCCTTACCGAGCGGCACGCAGGTCACCGGAATCATCTTGATGTTGGCGATGGCCAGCGGAATGCCGACGATGGTGATCGCCTGAGCCGCAGCGGTGGTGAGATGGCCGATGGCCAGCCACAGGCCGGCGACCAGGAACCAGATGACGTTGCCGAGGGCCGAGCCGACGCCGGCGCCGGGTTTGCGGACGATGGTCTTGCCGAACGGCCACAGCGCATAGGCGGCCATCCGGAACGAGGCGATGCCGAACGGGATGGTGATGATCAGAATGCAGGCCAACAGCCCGAAGAAGAGATAGCCGAGCGCGAGCCAGAAGCCCCCGAAAATCAGCCAGATGATATTCAACAGAGTGCGCATGGGTGAGTTACAAGCCTTTCGTCGGACGCGGTCGAACCGCTCCCCCAGTTTGACCCACGCCCCTGGGCTTTCGGGCCCCCTTCAGGGTTATCCCAGGGAGCCGTCGGCCGGCGGCGCACACCGGGCGTCCGCGCCGTTACGCTGACCCGCATGGGTGAGGCGCGACCACGGGTGCACCGGGAGGTCGTTTCCTTCGTCCGGCGGAGTTCGCGGATGAACGCAAGCCAGGACAAGGCGTGGCGCACGCACGCCGACTGGGTGGTCCGGGTACCGGCCCGCGACACCGACACCTCGGTGGCCGCCGACGCCCACCTCGATCTGACGGAGGCCTTCGGCCGGGACGCCCCGCTGGTGGTCGAGATCGGCGGGGGCACCGGTGACGTGATCGCCGCGGTCGCGGCCCGGCACCCCGAACGGAACCACCTGGCCTTCGAGGTGTTCGAACCGGCCGTGGCCAGCACGCTTTCCAAATGCGCCCGGGCCGGGGTTTCGAACGTCCGGGTGGTGGTCGCCAACGGGGTGGACGCCATGGGCACGCTGATCGACGACCGCTCGCTGACCGAGTTGTGGACCTTCTTCCCCGACCCGTGGCACAAATCGCGGCATCACAAGCGGCGGCTGGTGTCGCGTCCGTTCGCCGACCTGGTGGCGGCCAAGCTCGCCGCCGACGGGCTCTGGCGGCTGGCCACCGACTGGGAGGACTACGCGCTGGCCATGCGGGCCGTGCTCGACGAGCATCCGATGCTGGTGAACCGCTATGACGGCTGGGCGCCGCGGTGGGAGGATCGTCCGCAGAGCAGGTACGAGGCCAAGGGAATCGCGGCCGGGCGCACCATCTACGACCTGTGTTACGGCATCCGAGAAGGGGGACGGCGGTGAGGCTGCGCCTCGACATCGCCTATGACGGCACCGAGTTCCACGGCTGGGCGGCGCAACGCGGGCTGCGCACCGTGCAGGAGGAGCTGGAGGCATGGATTCCGCGCGTGCTGCGCCTGAACGAGCCGGTCAGCCTGACCTGTGCCGGCCGGACGGACGCCGGGGTGCACGCCCGCGGCCAGGTCGCCCATGTCGACCTGCCCGACGTCAACGACGTGCCGCAGACCATCACCGAACTCACCTACCGGCTGCGTAACGTGTTGCCGTCCGACGTGGTGGTGCGCCGCGTCAGCCTGGCCCCGCCGGGTTTCGACGCCCGGTTCTCGGCGATCTGGCGCCGCTACGTGTACCGGATCGCCGACTCCACACCCGACCCGCTGCTGCGCATCCACGTCACCCCGTTGCGCACCGAACTCGATCTGCAGCGGCTCAACGCGGTCGCCGGCAAGCTGCGCGGCTTGCACGACTTCGCCGCCTTCTGCAAGCAGCGCGAGGGGGCCACCACGATCCGCAACCTGCTGCAGCTGTCGGCCCGGCGCACCTGGGGCGACGTGGCCGAGATCACCGTGAAGGCGGACGCCTTCTGCCACTCCATGGTGCGCTCGCTGGTCGGCGCCCTGGTCGCGGTGTCGACCGGACGCCGGGAGCCGGACTGGCTGGTCGGGCTGCTGAACACCCGCGAGCGAGCCGGGGACATCCGGGTGATGCCGCCCGGCGGACTGACCCTGGAAGAGGTGGGCTACCCGCGCGATCGCGAACTGGCCGCCCGTGCCGTCGAGGCCCGCGCCCGGCGCACCCTGGACTCGCCCGACAGTCCGGTCTCGCCGCAGTGAGCCACTACTTCACCGCACCCAGCGCAGCCGAGAAGCGGCGCAGCGTCGACGTCCGGTTCTGGGACACCGACTGGCGCTTCACGACCGCCAACGAGGTGTTCTCGGCCGACGGGCTCGACCTCGGGACCGGCGTGCTGCTGCGCTCGGCAACACCCCCCGCCGACGCCGGCCGGCTGCTCGACCTGGGCTGCGGATGGGGCGTTCTGGCGGTCGCCTTGGCCACCGCCTGCCCGGCCGCCGTGGTGGACGCCGTCGACGTCAATCCCCGCGCGCTCGTCCTGTGCGCGGACAATGCGCGCGCTCACGGGGTGGCCGATCGCGTCCGTCCGATGCTGCCGGACGCCGCCGACCCGGCCGTCCGCTACGACGAGATCTGGTCCAACCCGCCGATCAGGATCGGCAAGGACGCCCTCCACGAACTACTGCTGACGTGGCTGCCCCGGCTCGCACCGGACGGCATCGCGCGGCTGGTCGTCGGCCGCAACCTCGGCGCCGACTCGCTGCAACGCTGGCTGGCCGACCAGGGCTGGGCCTGCGTGCGGACGGCCAGCGCGAAGGGTTTCCGGGTCTTCGCGGTCAGCGCAGCGGCGGGCTGAATTCGCTGGTTGAGCTTGCCGAGACCTCGGACGGCATCGCGCTGGTAGGGGTTCGGCAGGCTCAACCAACGATGCCGGCGTCGATCAGCGGTCCGCAACTGTTCCGCACGCCGGGCATTGAGCCCTAGGGTTGGCCCGGGCCAAGATCTGGCCGTCGGGGGCAGAGCGGAGATCGACATGGCTGACGAGAACGCGGCGGGCACCGGGAAGTTCCTCGACGATCTGGTCACCAGGGCAAAGGACGTCGGGGGTCAGGTTCGCGAGTTCACCGAGGACGCGTTCGACCGAGTCCGCGAGTTCTCCACCACAGCGGGCGAGAACCTGAAGGTCTTCGCCACCGATGCGGGCGGCAACATCAAGGACTTCGCCACCGACGCCGGCGGCAACATCAAGGACTTCGCCACCGACGCCGGCGGCAACATCAAGGAGTTCGCCAACGGCGCCAAGGAGAAGGGGCAACAGGCCTTCGACGAACTCAAGGGACGCCTCGAAGGGACGAAAAGGGAGCCGGGTCGCGGCGAGATCGAATGAGTTCGTCGGGGCGGTTCTCGACCGGCCCCGCCAGCGGATCGACCCGGGGATTTCGGCAAGCCGGATCGCTGCCGGCACAGGTGGTCTAGGCTGACGCTCACCTGAACAAGTGCAGGGGAACCCGGTGAGAGTCCGGGGCTGACCCGCAACCGTGACGCCAGCGATGGCCCAGTCGGAATGCCTGCAGCTGTTCTGGCTCTGTCAACCTGTCGTGGCACGCGGGTGAGCCGGATGGACCCCGGGTCCGGCTTCGCCGGTCTGCCCGCGCGAAAGGACCATCCAGATGCACTCATCATTGAGGCGCTCCCTCGCTGTCGGGACTACAGCAGCCCTCACTCTCGCCGGCCTGATTGCCGCCTCTCCCCGCGCCGCGGCAGCTCCGGCGGCGGACGCCGCGAAGGCCGCCAACTTCCTGGTCCGGAACCTGCCGGCCAAGGGCGACGGCGCCGGGGCGTCCATGACGGCGGCGCTCGGCCTGGCCGCGACCGGGGACTGCAGCTATGCGCCGGCCGCCCGCACCCTGGCGAAGCAGATCGAGGCGAACGCGAAGTCGTACCTGTATCAGAACAAGGAACTGAACCAGGCTCGGGCGGCCAACATGGCCATCACGGTGAAGGCTCTCGGCCTCAATCCGAAGAAGTTCGCCGGCTACAACCTCGTCTCACTGGTCACCACGGGCCTGCCGAAGGACGGCCGGGTGGGTCCGGCGACGTCGGCCTTCAGCCAGAGCCTCGGCATCATCGCGCTGAAGCGGACGGGTGCGACCATTCCGGTCACGCTGCTCACCAACCTGCTCGGCCAGCAGGGCACCAACGGCGCCTTCGGCTACGAGTGGCCCAAGGACACCTTCAATGCCGACCCCGACACCACGGCGATGGGCATCCTGGCCCTGAAGGCGATCGGTCAACTCAAGCCGCAGCAGGACGCCGCGACCGGCTGGGCCAAGGCCGAGCAGAAGCCGTCCGGCTACTGGGAGAACTACTCGCCGGTCGACTCCACCGCCCTGCTGGGTTCGGCGCTGAGCAGCGGCACCGCGGTGACCAAGGCCAAGGAATGGCTGGCCACCGTGCAGCGTTCCGACGGCGGCTTCCCGAACTCGCTCGACGCGGGCACTCCGTCCGACGTGACGGCCACCGCCAACGCGCTTTACCTGATCACCGGGAAGTCGGCGCTCAACGCCTCGCTCAACCTGAGCAAGTGCCCCACCCCGCCGTCGCTGCCGAAGGCCAGCACGTCGTGCAACGGTGTCTGGGTCGTGGTGAACCGCGGCAACAGCCAGCACACCGTCCGCTGCGCGACCAAGTACACCGACGGGCTGGTGGCCCTGAAGAGCGCCGGCTTCTCGATCAAGACCACGAAGACCGACTACGGTCAGTTCCTGTGCCAGATCCAGGGCTACCCGAGCAAATGCACCTCGACCGCCAACACCTTCTGGGGCTACTGGAAGGCCACGCAGAAGGCGGACGGCGGTTGGGGCACGTGGACCCTGTCCGGCGACGGGGCGGAGAAGTCGAAGCCGAAGAAGGGCGTCGCCGAGGGCTGGATCTACGGACCGTGGCTGGATGGGGCGCAGCCCGAGCTGAAGACCCCGCCGCGCGGCTATGTGACCGTCTCGACCCCGACCATCAGCGGGACGGCTAAGGTCGGCAAGAAACTGACCGCGAAGCTCGGAGCCTGGAACCCGAAGCCGGCCTTCAGCTACCAGTGGTACCGCTCCGGCAAGGCCATCGCCAAGGCGACCAAGGCCAGCTACAAGGTGACTGCGGCCGACCTGAAGAAGACCCTCAGGGTCAAGGTGACGGCGAAGAAGTCTGGCTACGAGACGCTGGCCAAGACGTCGAAGGCGACCGCGAAGGTCGTCAAGTGAGGCGAGTCCTCGCCACGGTCGCGCTGGCGGCGATGCTCGTTGCCGGCGCGGCTTCGCCGTCCGCGCCGGCCGTCGCTGCCGCCCCGGCCCTGCCCCAGGCGGCGTCCTGCAGCGGAGTGTGGGTGGTGGTCGACTTCGGCAGCCTGGGCGGCGTCAGTTCGCGGTGTGCGACCAGCTTCGGCACCGGCATGACGGCGCTGCGCAGCGCCGGGTTCTCCCCGACCGTGAGCGAGGGCTTCGTCGACAAGATCGACGGAAAGCCCGGCAAGCCCGACCGGAACAAGGCGTACTGGTCGTACTGGCACGCCACCCGCAACTCCGACGGCAGCTACAACGGCTGGACGTACTCCAACCTGGGCGCCAACAGCTACCGGCCCAGTGCCGGCAACGCCGAGGGTTGGCGCTACCAGTCGCTGAGCGACGGCAAGGTGCCCCCGGCGGTCTCGCCGCCGTCCGGCAGCGAGACCCCCAAACCGACCCCGAGACCCACCAAGTCGAACACGCCGAAGCCCAAGCCGACGAAGAAGCCGACGAAGAAGCCCAGCGCCAAGCCCAGCAAGGCACCGAGCAAGAAGCCGAGCAGCAAGCCCTCGGCGAGGCCGAGCAGCAAACCCGGCGCGAGCACCAAAGCCACCACGCCGACGGCCTCCAGCCGTCCGACCCCCACGGCGAGCGGCCGGGCCCGCGGCACGACCTCCCCCACCGGCTCGCCCGGAGCGACGTCACCGGGCACGACAGCCTCGCCGTCGGCCCCGGGCACCGCTGCCGGCGAGGCGTCGGGCGGAGTGGTCGCGGCGCCGGTGTCGGCCGAAGCGCCCTCGGCCGCACCCACCGAGGATCCGGGCAACGGGTCACCCGTGGGCCTGATCACCACGCTCGGCATCGTCGTCGCCGGTGTGGCCGGTCTCGGCGGCTGGTGGTGGAAGGGCCGGAACTCCTGACGCCCGGATCCGCCCCGTCGACGCCGGTCCATCCGTGGGCCTGGTGGTGCTGGGCGATCGGCATCGGGCTGGCCGTCAGCGGCACCACCAACCCGCTACTGCTGGTCCTGATCGCCATGGCCGTGATCGTGGTGGTGATGATGCGGCGCAGTGCGGCACCCTGGGCACGCTCGGTGCGTGCCTACCTGCTGCTGGCGCTGTTCGTGATCGGAATGCGGGTCTTCTTCCAGATCCTGATCGGCGGCAGCGGCGGGGAGACGGTGCTGTTCACCCTGCCGGAGATCCCGCTGCCCGACTGGGCCGCCGGCATCCGGCTGGGCGGCGCGGTGACCGCCGAGGGCCTCACCTCCACGCTGTACAGTGCGCTGCGGCTGGCGGTGATGCTGCTGTGCATCGGCGCCGCCAACGCGCTGGCCAACCCGCGTCAGGCACTCAAATCGGTGCCGGCGGCGCTGTACGAGGCGTCCGTGGCGGTGGTGATCGCGCTGACCGTCGCCCCGCAGCTGATCGAGAGCGCGCAGCGGGTGCGCCGGGCCCGCCGGTTGCGCGGCGATCCGGTCCGCGGGCTGCGGGCGCTGGGCCGGATCGCGCTGCCCGTCCTCGGCGACGCGATCGACCGCTCGATGGCCCTCGCAGCCGGCATGGAGGCGCGCGGCTTCGGCCGCACCCGGGGCAACCCGGTGCCGGGCGCGCTGCCGCTGATGATCGCCTCCTCCATGGTCGCGCTGCTGGGCGCGTTCCTGCTGCTCAGCACCGCGTCCTGGGAACTCGCGACGGCCACCCTCGCGCTCGGTGTCGTGGGTACCGGCTGGGGGCTGCGCCGGGCCGGGCGCAATCTGCGGGTGACCGCCTACCGCCCGCACGCCTGGAACTGGCGAGCCACCGGTGTAGCACTGAGCGGCCTGCTGGCCGCCGCGGTCGTGCTCGGGCTCGGCTGGCTGGAGAGCACCTACGACACCGTGTTTCCCTCGACCGATCCACTGGTCTGGCCCGAACTGACGCTGCCGATGGTGCTGGCGGTCGCCTGCTGCCTGGTGCCGTTGCCGCTCACCGCGCCGTCACGGTTCCGGGCCGTGGAGACTGACCGGACCGACACCCGCGTCCGGACGCTGCGCGAGGGAGCACCGGCATGATCGCCTGGCAGGACGTCACCGTCACCTACCCGGACGCCGAGTTGCCCACCCTGCGCGGGGTCAGCCTGGAGATCCCGGACGGCGACCTGTGCCTGGTGGTCGGGCCCACCGGCAGCGGCAAGTCCACCCTGCTGGGCAGCATCAACGGCCTCGTGCCGCATTTCACCGGCGGCCCGCTGAGCGGCCGGGTGAGGGTGGCCGGACGCGACACCGCCGGACATCAGCCCCGCGAACTGGCCGAGTTGGTCGGCTACGTCGGCCAGGACCCGCTGCGCGGCTTCGTCACCGACACCGTCGAGGACGAGGTCGCCTACGGCATGGAGCAGCTCGGCGTCGCGCCGATGGCGATGCGCAAGCGGGTCGAGGAGACCCTCGACCTGATGGGCATCGCTGAGCTGCGCCGGCGTCCGCTGGTGGAGTTGTCCGGCGGCCAGCAGCAGCGGGTGGCCATCGCCGCCGTGCTGGCCGCGCAGCCCCGGGTGCTGGTGCTGGACGAACCCACGTCCGCACTCGACCCGACCGCCGCCCAGGACGTGCTGGCGGCGATCACCACGCTGGTGCACGAGGTCGGCTTGACGGTCGTGCTGGCCGAGCACCGGCTGGAGCGGGTGATGCAGGCCGCCGACTCGATGATCTGGCTGCCGGGCGACGGCAGCGCCGGGTACGGGCCGCCCGCCGAGATCCTGGGCCGCGCCTCGGTGACCCCGCCGCTGGCCGCCCTGGCACGCTCCCTGGGCTGGTCGACCGTGCCGCTGAGCGTCCGCGAGGCCCGCCGGCGGGTGCATGCGTCCGGCATCACCATCAGCGCACCGCCCTCGCCGATCCCGAGACCCGGCCCGGTCGCACTGAGCGCCCGCGATGTCGAGGTGCGGTACGGCGTGATCAGCGCCGTCCGCGGCGTCGATATCGATCTGCACGCGGGCAGCGTCACCGCCCTGCTGGGGCGCAACGGTGCCGGCAAGTCGTCCCTGTTGTGGGCGCTGCAGGGGGCGCTGACCAGCGCCGGAACGATCACCGTGCACGGGCAGGACCCGCGGCGGTTGTCGGCCGCCGAGGCACGCCGGCTGGTCACGCTGGTGCCGCAGACCGCGGCCGATCTGCTCTACCTGCCCTCGGTTGCTGCCGAATGCGCCCAGGCCGACGCCGAGAGCGGCGCCGAACCCGGCAGCACCCGCGACCTGATAGCCCGCCTCGGCCTCGATCTGCCGTCCGATCGCGATCCACGTGATCTTTCTGAGGGACAGCGGCTCGGCCTGGTACTGGCGATCCAGCTGGCGGCGCGGGCGCCGGTGTTGCTGCTCGACGAGCCGACCCGCGGTCTCGACTACGCGGCCAAGGCCCAGCTGCATCAGATCCTGGACGCCCTCGCCGACGACGGCATCGCCGTCGCCCTGAGCACCCACGACGTCGAGTTCGCCGCGCTGGCCAGCCGGCGACTCGTGTTGATGGCCGACGGCGAAGTGATCGCCGACGGCAGCACCGCCGACCTGCTCACCTCGTCACCGGCCTACGCGCCGCAGATGGCGAAGGTGTTCGCCCCGGTTCCCGTGCTCACCCCCGCCGACGTGGAACGCGGGTGGCGATGAACGGCGGCAGGCGCAGGGCGTCGGCGCTCGCGCTCGGCTCCGCGGTGGTGGCCGGCGCGGTCGCCTTCGGCTGGCCGCTGTTCCTCCGCCCGGAGGGCAGCGCCAGCCCCCTGCAGGCCCCGATGGTGCTCGCCGTGGTGCTGGGACTGGTGTTGTCGATCGTGCTGTCCGAGCTGGTCGCCGGCGGCCTGGACGTCAAGGCGCTCGCCATGCTCGGCGTGCTGGCCGCGGTGGGCAGCATTCTGCGGCCGCTCAGCGCGGGAACGGCCGGTTTCGAGCTGGTCTTCTTCCTGCTCATCCTGGCCGGCCGGGTGTTCGGTGCCGGTTTCGGCTTCGCGCTCGGCGCGATCACCCTGTTCACCTCGGCGTTGCTCACCTCCGGCGTCGGACCGTGGCTGCCCTATCAGATGCTGGCCGCGGGTTTCGTGGGCCTGTTCGCCGGCTGGCTGCCCAAGGCGTCCGGACGTGGCGAGCTGGTGCTGCTGGCCGGCTACGGCATGGTGTCGGCGTTCGCCTACGGCTGGCTGATGGACTTCTCGTTCTGGCCGTTCGCGCTCGGCGACGGCACCCAGCTCTCGTTCGACCCGGCGGCGACACCGCTGCAGAACCTGCACCGGTTCGTTCTGTTCAACCTGGCCACCTCGATGGGCTGGAACCTCGGCCGGGCGCTGACCAATGCCGTGGTGATCCTGCTGGTCGGCACACCCCTGCTGCGGCTGCTGCGGCGGACGGCGCGCCGGGCCGCCTTCACCACCTCCGAATTCCGCACCGGGTGGCCGCTGGTCGACCCCGTCCGGGCGCCCTCGCTGGCCGCGCCTTCGGCCGTCCCGGATGGCGATCCCGCCCGCTCGGAGGTGTTGCCGACGCGTCCGGCAGGGAATACTGGGCCGTGAATGGTGGGTTGACCCAATCAACAAGCCCCTACGAAGGAGTACCGATGACGTACACGCTGCCGGACCTCGACTACGACTACGGCGCACTCGAGCCGCACATCTCGGCGCAGATCATGCAGCTCCATCACGACAAGCACCACGCCGCCTACGTGGCCGGTGCGAACACCGCGTTGGAGAAGCTGGCCGCGGCCCGCGAGAGCGGCGACTTCGCCGCGATCAACAAGCTCGAGAAGGACCTCGCCTTCCACCTCGGCGGGCACATCAACCATTCGGTGTTCTGGAAGAACATGTCCCCCGACGGCGGTGGCCGGCCCGACGGTGAGATCGCCGCCGCGATCGACGAGTTCTTCGGCACGTTCGACGGCTTCCAGAAGCAGTTCAACGAGGTCGCCAACGGCCTGCAGGGCTCGGGCTGGTCGGTGCTGGTCTGGGACACCCTGGGCAAGCGGCTCAACATCAACCAGCTGTTCGATCAGCAGGGCAACCTGCCGGTGGGCCAGCTTCCCGTGCTGCAGCTCGACATGTGGGAGCACGCCTTCTACCTGCAGTACCTCAATGTGAAGGGCGACTACGTCAAGGCGTGGTGGAACGTGGTCAACTGGACCGACGTCACCGAGCGCTTCACCAAGGCCCGCGAGGCCAGCTCCGGCCTGTTCTGAGCGACGCCGTCCGAACGGCCCCCGGGCAGTCCCCGGGGGCCGTTCCGCGTCCGCGGTCACCTGAGAGATTTGCGTGGTTTCTCAGTTTCATGGACACTGGTTCTCAGGTTGTTCTTATGAACGGCCCGGAGATACCCAACCTGGAGCTGTACTGATCGTGATCTGGTCCTGGAAGCTGACCGCCCTCACCGGTGCCGTCGTCATCGCCGGAGCCGGCGTCGCCGCCACTTCCCTCGACAAGTCAGTGACCCTGGACGTCGACGGGCAGACCTCGGTCAGCACCAGCTACGCCGGCACAGTGGCCGACGTCCTGCGGGCCAACAACATCGAACTCGGTCCGCGCGACCTGGTCTTCCCGTCCGTGGACAGCCCGGTCACCGACGGCAGCAACATTCAGGTGCAGTACTCTCGCAGGGTCATTTTGGTGGTCGACGGCAAGCCGACCGAGTTCTACACCACCGCCACCACACTGGACGGCGCGCTGACCGCGGCTGAGGTCCGCGGCCTGGACGGCGCCGCCTTCTCCCTGTCCCGCTCGACCGGCATCGGACGCGAGGGCCTGACCGTCGACGTCCGGACGCCCAAGCAGGTCAGGCTCACGGTCGGGGGCAAGTCGGCCACCCTGACCACCACGGCCAGCACCGTCGCCGATCTGCTGACCGAGCGGAAACTCACCGTGGGCAGCACCGACCGGCTCAAGCCGGGGCTGACCACCGCCATCACCAACAAGCAGAAGGTCACCCTGGACCGGGTCAAGGTCACCACCCGCACGGTGAACGAGAAGATCTCCTACGGCACGGCGAAGTCCACCTCGAAGTCGATGTACGTCGGTCAGACCAAGGTCACCAAGGCCGGTAAGAACGGCAAGGCGAAGGTGACCTACAGGTACACCACCGTCAACGGCGACAAGGCCACCAAGAAGGTCCTCAAGCGCGTGGTGGTGACGGCCCCGATACGCCAGAAGGTCGTCGTGGGCACCAAGAAGCGGCCCCCGTCCGAACGTGGTGGCCGTGGCGGCGCGCTGAATCTGGCCCGATCCGCCATGTGGAACCGAATCGCCCAGTGCGAGTCGAGCGGCAACTGGCACCTCAACACCGGCAACGGCTACTACGGCGGCCTGCAGTTCGACTACGCCTCGTGGCGGGCCAACGGCGGGGCCGACTTCGCCCCGCGCGCCGACCTGGCCAGCCGCGCCGAACAGATCACCGTCGCCAATCGCTACTACGCCAAGTACGGACTCGCCCCCTGGGCCTGCCGACACGCGGCCTGAGCCAACCGATCCAACAAGCAAGGAGCACGATCGATGTCGTCATTCACCAAGGGCGCCGCCCTCACCGCCTGCGGCGGTCTGCTGATCGCGGGACTCACCGCGCTGCCCGCCCAGGCCGCCGGCGACACCGTCAAGCTGAAGCTGCGCTACGCCGGTGGCCCGACCCGGACCGTCGAGGTCAAGGGTGCCGACACCGTCGCCGAGGCGATCACCAAACTGAAGCTGAAGGTGGACGGCAACGACCGGGTCACCCCGAGCCGCAACACCCGGCTCACCAACGGCATGAAGCTGACCATCGACGTGGTGAGCGGCAAGACCCTCATCAAGAAGGTCACGCTGAAGTACAAGACCATCAACAAGAAGACCAAGTCGCTGTACAAGGGCGACCGGCAGCGCGCGCGGACCGGCCACAACGGCAAGGCCAACCGCGCCTACCGGCTGACCATCGTGAACGGCAAGGTCACCGCCAAGAAGATGGTCCGCCAGCGGATCATCACCAAAGTGGTCAACAAGGTGGTCTTGATCGGCACCAACACGAAGCACCGGATCAACCTGGCCCGGCTGGCCAAGTGGAACAAGATCGCCAAGTGCGAGTCCAGCGGCAACTGGCACCTCAACACCGGCAACGGCTACTACGGCGGCCTGCAGTTCAACCTCGAGACGTGGCGCTCGGTGAAGGGCCAGCACTTCGCCCGGTACCCGCACAAGGCCACCAAGCGTGAGCAGATCACCGTCGCCAACCGGCTCTACGCCAAGCGCGGCTTCCAGCCGTGGACCTGCCGCCACGTGCTCTGACACCAGCCACCGGCCTCCAACGCTCGCCTGACTGTTTGGGGCTCGCTGAACTCAGCGAGCCCCGAATAGTCCGGCGAGCGCCGTGGCTTGCGGACGCCGACGGCCCGGCGGACGAGCGGACAACCACCCGCAGGGGTGCCGCGCCGCCCGGAGCCGCGACTTAGCCTCGCAGCATGAAGCCACTCACCAGCAACGGGGCGAACGATGCCTGAGCGCGATATTGACCCCATGAGTGTCGCGATCGTCGCCGGCGGCTCCCGGGGCCTGGGCCTGCTGATCGCCGAGCAGCTGATCCGGCGCCGTCACCGGGTGGCGATCCTCGCCCGCGACGGCGATGAACTCGAGCGGGCGACGGGCCGGCTCGGCGAGGCGGCGTCCGGCTATGTCGCCGACGTGCGCGACCAGGACGCGCTGCGCCAGATCGTCGGCCGGGTCGAGGTCGACCTGGGGCCGATCGAGGTCTCGCTGCACGTGGCCGGCATCATCCAGGTCGGGCCGGCCGCCGATGCCACCCTGGAGCATTTCGACGACGCGATCGGCACGATGCTGCACGGCCCGATCAACCTGGCCTGGGCGGTGCTTCCCGGCATGCGCGAACGCCGCCGTGGACACGTCGGCACCGTGGCCTCGGTCGGCGGTGTGGTGTCACCACCGCACCTGCTGCCCTACTCGACGGCCAAATTCGGCGCGGTCGGCTTCTCCGACGGGCTGGCCGCCGAACTGGCCGGGACCGGGGTGACCGCCACCACGATCGTGCCGGGCCTGATGCGGACCGGCTCGCACGTCCAGGCCCGGTTCTTCGGGGACGCCCCGCGCGAGTACGCCTGGTTCGCCACCGCCGCCTCCCTGCCGCTGCTCTCGATGGACGCCGAGCGCGCCGCCGCGCGGATCGTCGACGGCGTCCTGGCCGGCAAGCCGTGGGTGAGCCTGACCCCACTGACCTGGCTGGCCACCCGGTTCCGCGGCCTGGCGCCGGCCACCACCACCCGGCTGATGAAACTCGTGGCGCTGCTGCTGCCGGCGCCGAGCGGCAACTCCGAGGCGGTTCCCGGCGAACAAGCCCGGGCCGATCTGGACTCCGCGCTGGTGGAGACCCTGACCGCGGCCGGGAACGAGGCGTCCGACGCCAACAACGAGGCTTGACCCGAGCCGTAAGGACCGCGCTGCCGGCCGTTCCGTCCGCCGACCGCTGGCCCAACTGTCCAGGGCTCGCTGAATTCTGCGAGCCCATATGAGTCGGGGAAGCGCTCAGGGTGAGAGGCTGCCGGAACGCGACACTGCCCGGCCCCCTTCCGGGACCGGGCAGCGAGCGGACGGCATCAGGCCTTGGGAGCCTCATCGGCGGACGGCGCGGACGGTGCCGAAGGAGCCGACTCCGGGGAAGGAGCAGACTCAGCCGACGGAGCGGACTCCGGGGACGGAGCGGACACGACGGCCTCGTCCTCAATGGCGCGCCTCGGAGCCTTCTTGCCCTTGTCGCCCTTCTTGGCGGGCTTATCGGCCTTCTTGGCCGGCGCCGCGGAGGCACCCTTGGCCTTGGCCTTGTTCTTGCGCGATTCCTCGACCGACTCGGTGATGATCTCGATCACGGCCATCGGGGCGTTGTCGCCCTTGCGCGGGCCGATCTTGGTGATCCGGGTGTAGCCACCGTCGCGATCGGCCAGCTTCGGGGCGATCTCGGCGAACAGCACGTGCACCACGCCCTTGTCGGTGATGGTGGTCAGCACCTGGCGCCGGTTGTGCAGGTCACCGCGCTTGGCCTTGGCGATCAGGCGCTCGGCCAGCGGCTGGACGCGCTTGGCCTTGGCCTCGGTCGTGGTGATCTTGCCGTGCTCGAAGAGCTGGCTGGCGAGGTTGGCCAGGATGATCCGCTGGTGGGCCGGCGAGCCGCCGAACCGGGGGCCCTTGGTTGGCTTGGGCATTTCGGGTTTCTCCTATTCGCGGATCAGTACTCGTCGCCGAAGTCGGCGTCGTCGTTGTAACGGTTCAGCGCGGCCAGCGGGTCGAAGCCGGGCGAGCTGTCCTTCAGCGACAGGCCCATCTCGTGCAGCCGCAGCTTGACCTCTTCGATGGACTTCGAGCCGAAGTTGCGGATGTCGAGCAGGTCCTGCTCGGAGCGCGACACCAGCTCGGACACTGTGTGGATGCCCTCGCGCTTGAGGCAGTTGTAGCTGCGCATGGTGAGCTTCAGCTCCTCCACCGGCAGCGCCAGGTCGGCGGCCAGCTGCTCGTCGACCGGCGACGGGCCGATCTCGACACCCTCGGCGTCCACGTTCAGCTCGCGGGCCAGGCCGAACAGTTCGACCAGGGTCTTTCCGGCGGACGCCACGGCGTCGCGCGGGGTGGTCGACGGCTTGGTCTCCACGTCCAGGGTGAGCCGGTTGAAGTCGGTGCGCTGCTCGACTCGGGTGGCCTCCACCTTGTAGGTGACCTTCAGCACGGGGCTGTACAGCGAGTCGACCGGCACCCGGCCGATCTCGGCGTCCAGGTTCTTGTTCTGGGCGGCCGACACGTAGCCGCGGCCCCGCTCGACGACCAGCTCCATCTCAACCCGGCCGGTGTCGTTCAGGGTGGCGATGTGCAGCTCGGGGTTGTGGATCTCGACCCCGGCCGGCGGCGCGATGTCGGCGGCGGTGACCTCACCGGGGCCGGCCTTGCGCAGGTACATGACGACCGGCTCG
>WBZS01000910.1_pt1 | contig 28258 bp, 27 predicted proteins | sample 5204201 | NCBI WGS metagenome assembly WBZS01 (sample SAMN12344357, study PRJNA552823) | activated sludge metagenome | biome: Activated sludge suspended growth; feature: Nitrification reactor; material: Wastewater; isolation source: activated sludge from nitrification reactor of wastewater... | reverse complement strand
CGATGCCGGCATACGTCCCGCGGATCTCCTCGGGCACGTCGGGATGGCGCATCGTCAGCCCCTTGACGTGCGCCTCGTAGATGACCGACTCGTGGTAGCGGTGCCCCGGCGAGCGGTCCTTGCCCCAGTCGAAGAACGGGTTGGTGACCACCGAGAGCATCGTGTGCCCGAGCGAGTCGACCTCGTTGGGCACGGACGACAGACCGAGCTCCGGATCGTCGAAGGAGTAGCCGAACAGCGCCTGGTCGCCGCGCATCTCCCCGTCGATGGCCTTGGCGTATGGGTCCAGCAGCAGCTTGGCAGGGTTGCAGCGATGCCCGTTTGCCGGGTCGTAGGGGCCGTGGACGCGGTAGCCGTAGCGCTGGCCAGGCTGCACCGTCGGCAGATAGACGTGCCAGACGAACGCGTCGTGCTCGGGCATCTCGACGCGGGTCTCGGTGCCGTCATCGGCGATGAGGCACAGCTCGACACGATCAGCGATCTCGGAGAACAGCGCGAAGTTGACCCCCGACCCGTCGTAGGTCGCACCGAGGGGGTAGGGCTTTCCGGGCCAGATCTGCATCGTCACCTTCACGGGTGGCTAGGGATGGACGAGGGGGGTATGCCGTCCGGTCGACTCCCGGCCTCCCCGCCGGACACCCCCATCCTGCCAGGACACCCCCAGAGGGGCCATCGCATCCCACTCCCGCGAGGGTGATCAGCCGGTGCGAGTGCGCCACGGTGTGCGATCGAGGGGACGATCACCCCGCAAAACGCACTCCGTCAGGCACTCCCTCAGGTCAGGTGGGCGACGACGTCGTCGGTGGGGATGTGACGGAGTGCGTGCGCGCGACGGAGTGCAATAGAGGGGACGATCACCCCGCCAAACGCACTCCGTCAGGAACTCGATGCTGAAAGACGCGCCGCGCGCTTGATGCGGGAAGGTACGTCAGGCGTTCACCGCGGTCTCGGAGCCCGGCACTCCGTCAGGTCAGGTGGGCGACGACGTCGTCGGCGGCGGCATACGGGTCGATGGTGCCGGCCACGACGGCAGCCGCGTGTTCGGCGATGCCGTGCCCGGCTCGCAGGTCACCCATCCGAGCGCGCAAGGCCGCGACCGCGATCGCCTCGATCTCGTCCGCGGCACGCTTCAACCGCCGGGTATGCCGCGTGCCCGAGGCATCGAGCCAGCCTTCGTGCTTGTCGATGGCCTCCATGACCTCCTCGACGCCCTCGCCACGGGAGGCGACGGTCTTGCACACCGGCGGTCGCCATAGGCCCGGCTCGGTGCGGTCACCGAGGGAGATCATGTGCCGCAGGTCGCGCACAGTCGCGTCGGCGCCGTCGCGGTCGGCCTTGTTGACGACGAAAACGTCGCCGATCTCCAGGATGCCGGCCTTGGCGGCCTGGATGCCGTCGCCCATCCCGGGGGCCAGCAGGACGATCGTCGTGTCGGCCAGGCCCGCGATCTCGACCTCAGACTGTCCGACGCCGACCGTCTCGACAAGCACGACCTCGCACCCGGCGGCGTCGAGCACCCGGATGGCCTGCGGCGTCGTCCAGGACAGGCCGCCGAGGTGCCCGCGCGAGGCCATCGAGCGGATGTAGACCTCGGGGTCGAGGGCATGCTCCTGCATCCGCACCCGGTCCCCGAGCAACGCGCCTCCCGAGAACGGCGAGGAGGGGTCGACCGCGAGGATCCCGACGCGCTTGCCACGAGCCCGGAACGCCGCCACCAGCGCGCTCGTCGAGGTCGACTTGCCGACGCCGGGTGAGCCGGTGAGGCCGATGATGTGCGCCTTGCCGGTGTGCGGGGCCAGCGCTGCCATCACCTCACGCAGCGCCGGGTGATGGTCCTCGACAAGGGAGATGAGGCGCGCAACAGCACGCGGAGCACCCTCCCGGGCAGCGGCGACCAGGGCGGGGACATCGACCGGGCGGGGCGGCATACCGTCCTCTCGGAAGGGGCGTCAGAAGCAGGCGACAGACTGGCGAGAGACAGGGTATGCCGCGTGGCGCCCGCAGGGGGTCGGGCGGCCACGCGGCATACACGCTAACAACCCCGGAGGGGGTGGCGAGGTTCCCTCCGGGGCGAAACTCAGGCCTTGGGGACGCGGACGATGAGGGCGTCGCCCTGACCGCCGCCGCCGCACAGGGCCGCGGCGCCGACGCCGCCGCCGCGACGCTTGAGCTCGTTGGCCAGGTGCAGGACGATCCGGGCGCCGGACATGCCGACCGGGTGGCCCATGGCGATGGCGCCGCCGTTGACGTTGACCTTGTCGGGGTCGACACCGAGCTCCTTGGTCGAGGCCAGACCGACCGCGGCGAACGCCTCGTTGAGCTCGAGCAGGTCCAGGTCGGTGGGCGCGATGCCTTCCTTCTCGCAGGCCTTCTTGACCGCGAGCGCCGGCTGGGACTGCAGCGTCGAGTCGGGACCGGCGACATAGCCCGCGGCGCCGATCTCGGCCAGCCAGGTGAGCCCGAGCGCCTGCGCCTTGGCCTTGCTCATGACCACGACCGCTGCCGCACCGTCGGAGATCTGCGAGGCGCTGCCCGCGGTGATCGTGCCGTCCTTGCGGAAGGCTGGCCGCAGCCCGGCCAGACTCTCGGCGGTTGTGGCCGCGCGGATGCCCTCGTCGGCCTTGAACTCGATGGGGTCACCCTTGCGCTGCGGGATCAGCACCGGCACGACCTCGTCGTCGAACAGGCCGTCCTTCCATGCCTTGGCGGACAGTTCGTGGCTGCGTGCGGAGAAGGCGTCCTGCTCCTCGCGGCTGAACTCGCGGTCGCCGTGGTTGGCCGACTCGGTGAGGTTGCCCATGCCCTGGTCGGTGTAGACGTCCCAGAGGGCGTCGTAGTCCATGTGGTCGCGCATCTTGACGGTGCCGTACTTGTAGCCCTCGCGAGACTTCTCCAGCAGGTGCGGAGCGTTGGTCATCGACTCCATGCCTCCGGCGACGACGACCTCACACTCGCCCGAGCGGATGAGCTGGTCGGCCATGGTGATCGCGTTGATGCCCGACAGACACACCTTGTTGACGGTGATCGCCGGGACGTCCATCGGAATGCCGCCCTTGACCGCGGCCTGGCGGGCAGTCACCTGGCCGCAGCCGGCCTGCAGGACGTGACCCATGACGACGTAGTCGACCTGGTCGCCGGAGATGCCGGCCTTCTCCAGGGCGCCCTTGATGGCCACACCGCCGAGGTCGGTCGCCGAGAAGTCCTTGAGCGAGCCCAGCAAGCGGCCCATGCCGGTGCGGGCACCGGCGACGATGACAGAGGTGTTCGAGCTCATAGCGCAGCCTCCAGGGGCGGTCAGGACGGAACGTCAGATGTGCGTCCACTGTATCCGCGAGCGTGTGCACAGGCCCGGGATCGCTAGGTGGGACGCACCACACGCGCGAACGCGCGGCATACCGGCGGGTGGTGGTCCCACCTGGTATGCCGCGCGGCCGGCTCTCCCACCCAGGTCAGACGGGCCGGGCTCCCCCATCCTCCGGCTTGTCGACGATGTCATGGCTGGTGAGGTCAATGGCGTGCTGCCCCGGCGGAAGGTTGGACAGGTCGGGGGCGATGACCAACTCGGGCAGGCCCGAGTCGGGCAGGCGGACCGAGGTGTGGTCGGTGTGCGGTCCGGCAAGGACCAGATCGTGGGCAGCCCGCTTGGGCAGGGTCTCACCTCGGAAGTAGTCGGGGTGAACCATCATCCACGCAAACATGAGGACCAGCCCCAAGGCTAGGGCGAGCAGCCCGACAACCCCGACGGCGCCGTAGCCGAAGATCGTGATCGGATTGTCCTCGTCGTCTGTCAGGTAGTCCGGACCGAGGAAGGTGATCAGACCGTAGGCAAAGGTGGCGAGCATGATCAGCCCACCGAGCAGCGGGATGATCCCCTGCATGAACAGGTCCCGGACCGTGCGGGTGAAGGTCTTGCGGTAGAACCACACACACACGAAACCGGTGAGCCCGTAGTAGAAGGCGATCATCAGGCCGACGGACCCGATGAGTGCCATGAGCAGATTCGGGCTGATCAGGGTGAACAGGACATAGAAGACCGTGGAGATGATCCCCATCCCGACCGTCGACCAGGTCGGGGTCAGGTAGCGCGGGTGGATCCGGCTGAACTTGTGGGGCAGCGCACGGAAGACGCCCATCGAGAGGGCGGTGCGCGCCGTCGGCAGGATCGTCGTCTGGGTCGAGGCCGAGGCCGAGGTGAGGATCGAAGCCGCCAGCAGGATGAGGCCCGCCTTGCCCAGCGCGGAGTCGCCAAACAGGTCGGGACCGATGGCGGCAAAGACATCAGCGCTGTTCTCCGGGTTGCCCAGCCCCACCCCTTCCTCGCCGACGCCCGCGAAGGCGACCGCAGCGATGGAGACCAGGGCGTAGGTCGCCAGCAGCAGCAGCGTGGAGATCACAGCAGCCCGACCGGGCGTCTTGCCCGGGTCGTCGCTCTCCTCGTTGCACGTCACCGCGGTGTCCCAGCCCCAGTAGATGAAGAAGGCGATCAACAGGGCCGGGGCGAGCACCGACCCGAACGGCAAGTCGGTCGGGATCAACCAGCCCAGAGACGGAGTCAACGAGTACTCCTCGGCCGTGCCGGAGTAGACCTTGACCAGAGCCGTCACGGCGAAGACGACCAGGACGACGACCTCGATGCCCAGCAGCGCGTACTGAAGGCGAGCGCTGACTTCGATGCCGCGGTAGCAGATGTAGGTCATCACGGCGATCCAGATGACGCCAGCGACCGTCGACCAGAATGTCGAATCGGCCAAGTCACCGACCCCCGTCCAGTCCTGGCCCAGCAATCCACCCACCTCGGCAACGAAGGTGTAGGAGTAGGACCCGGCCACTTGGGCGAGGTTGGCCATGACAATGACGTCCGCCGCGATGATGCCCCAGCCACCAAGCCACCCGGTCTTCGGGCCGAAGGCGCGCGCCGCCCAAGTGAAGGTCGTCCCGCAGTCGGGCTCGGCCTTGTTGAGCTCCTGGTAGGCGATGGCGATGAAGTACATGGGGATGAAGGCGAGCAACATGACCGCTGGCGCCTTCAGCCCAACGCTGCCCTCCGCACTGGTGACTGCGACGACCAGTCCAAGGGATGCCGCCAACGAGTAGGCCGGAGCCGTGGATGCCATACCGACGACGACACTCGACAGCAATCCGAGCGCACCGCCTTTGAGACCCTTTTCGGACGCCTCGGGGTAGCCCAGTGGCGCGACATCGGTCGACGAGCTCATGTGTTCTCACTTCCTTGACGGACCCTTGGTGGAGGGACCCTAGGCCCCGCGTCGACGTTGTGACTAGAGGAATCTCACGAATCGGCACACGTTTTCGATCCAATTGCGCGATTCCCTTGACTTGGGATATCGGAAGTGCGGATTCCGTAGGAGGACCGGGTCGACATGAAGGGCGTCACATCCGCGCGCGGGCGGCATACTCCGGTATGCCGCGGCCCTAGTCTGCGGGTATGGACGCTGCCCTCTTCACCATGATCGACCACGTCGGCATCGCTGTCGCCGACCTCGACGCGGCCATTGCCTTCTATCGGGACACCTACGGGATGCAGTTGCTGCACGAGGAGACCAACGCGGAGCAGGGCGTGCGCGAGGCGATGATGGCCGTCGGGTCGTCGGGCTCATGCATTCAGTTGCTCGCGCCGCTCTCGCCGGACTCGCCGATCGGCAAGTTCCTGGCCCGCTCTGGGCCGGGCATCCAGCAGATGGCCTACCGGGTCGAGGACATCGACGCGGTGTGCGCGACGCTGCGGGAGCGCGGGGTGCGGTTGCTCTATGACGTTCCCAAGCGCGGGACGAGTGACAGCCGGGTCAACTTCATCCACCCCAAGGACGCTGGCGGTGTCCTCGTCGAGCTCGTGGAGCCCGCCGCCAGCTCGCCCCAGCACTGACGTTCGCCCGGGTCGATCACAGCCACCCGACCGCAGGGTGGAGGGAAACCCACGCCAGCGGTGGGTTTCCCTCCACCCTGGTCGGTCACGACATGGCGGACCCCGGCCGCGGCATCGACACCTCTGCCAGGCAACCGCGCCTGCGGCAGCGACGCGGCCGACCGCCCCAACCGCGTGACTGCAGCACCGCGCCCACCTCCGCCGCGAGTGGACAAGGCGCGGTGGTGACATCCAGCCAGCCCGCTCGCAGGGTCAGCCAGCCAGCCGCCGCATTGCCCCGATCCCGACGGGTGTCGGCCACCCGGGATCGACCCTCGTGACCGAGGCGCCCGTCGAGTTCGACGAGCACCCGGAACTGCGGGTAGCCGATGTCGTGCCGCCACGGCATACCCGTCGCCGAGGAGACTTGCGCCACGCCCACTGGCAGGCCATGAGCCCGCTCCACGTCACGCACATACCGCACCTCAAGAATGCTCTCCGCACCTCCCGACACCACGGCCAGCGCCTCGCCCAACTCGCGTCGCCACCGATGGCGGCCCCTCTGCTCCAACACCGTCATGAGCGCGCGGGCCGTGGTGAGCCGCCGTTGGGTGGCCCGCGCCGCGATGGCGATCGCCGCGTCGAGATCCCGGGTCGCGGCAACGTCGAGAACCGTGTGCTCGACCGTCGTCCGCCAGGGCCACGCGAGTTCGTGGGTGCGGTCGGCGATCCACGCGCTGCGGCGGATCGCCACCCCGCCCTTGGGATCGAGTCGTCGGTTCAACGGGACGGCGATCTCCACCGACGAGGGCGTCGAGGCCAGTCCCCACAGGTATGCCGCGCTGCCGCCCACGAGTGCGGCTCCAGACCCGCACGCCAATAGTCCGGCGACGGCGCGCGTGTGCCACTGGGTGCGACCCGGTTCGATGAGGTAGACCCCGTGGTGCAGCCGGATCCACTGGCCGGCAGCAACCCTCCCGGCGATCCGTCGCTCGGTGAGCCCCCCACTTCGGGCCTGCGCCAAGGTGAGGACGCCGAACTGCTCGTGGGCCAACCGCAGCAGCCCGGCGGCGTCGAGGGCATGGTCGGGACGCCAATAGGGTGCTCCCTGCATCGGCGCAAGGTCGGGATCGCCATCATTGGCGCGATCGTCACGGTTGGCGCGCATACGGTCAGCATGGCAAGGCTCGTGCGATGGCTCGCTCAGTTATCCACAGCCGGACCGGCGCCTCGTCCGGGACCGGACCCCGCGGCATACCTCTCGGTGGAGGGAAACCCACGCATGCGGTGGGTTTCCCTCCACCCTGGCCTTCCTCGTCGGCCGGCCACGGCTGGGTGGGCAACGTCACGGGTTGAGCCCCTCAGCAGCCCCTCGGCTTGCGGGTACGGTCGATGAAAGAGCGCCAGATCGTTGGCGCGTCGTCGATCTCCGGCGCTTGCCGCCCAGCCCGCGGGCGGCCCGCCCATGCAGAGAGGACCCACGATGACCAAAGAGCTCTACGACCTGGGCGAGCAGCCTCCCCTCGGTGAGGTGCCCGCCACGATGCACGCCTGGCTGATCCGGCCGGAGCGCTTCGGCCCGCCGCTGGAGGCCTTCCAGAAGGAGGTCGTCGACGTCCCGACGATCGCCGACGACGAGGTGCTCGTCTATGTCATGGCAGCCGGGATCAACTACAACAACGTCTGGGCTGGCCTGGGTATCCCCGTCGATGTGATCGGGGCTCGAAACAAGGCGGGTGAGCCGGAGCGCTTCCACATCGGCGGCAGCGACGCCTCCGGCATCGTGTATGCCGTCGGCAAGGACGTCACCAACGTCAAGGTCGGCGACGAGGTCGTCCTGCACTGCGGCAAGTGGGACCGCACCTGTCCGACCGTCGTGCGCGGCGGCGACCCGATGTATTCGCCAAGTTTCCGCATCTGGGGCTACGAGACCAACTACGGCAGCTTCGCTCAGTTCACCAAGGTCCAGGCGCAGCAGTGCATGCCCAAGCCGAAGCACATGACCTGGGAGGCCGCCTCGGCCTACACCCTCGTGGCCGCAACAGCCTGGCGGATGCTGCACGGCTGGGGCGAGAACGCCGTCAAGGAAGGTGACGTCGCCCTCATCTGGGGTGGCGCGGGCGGTCTGGGCTCGATGGCGATCCAGATCGTCAAGGCCGCGGGCGGCATACCCATCGCCGTGGTCTCCGGCGAGGACAAGTTCGACTACTGCATGAAGCTCGGCGCCAAAGGCTGCATCAACCGCAACGACTTCGACCACTGGGGGATGCTGCCGCACTGGAAGGACGACGCGGCCTACGGGACCTGGCTCAAGGGCGCGCGCAAGTTCGGCTCGGCGATCTGGGACGTCCTGGGCGAGCGCCGCGCACCGAACATCGTCTTCGAGCACCCCGGCGAGAGCACCATCCCCAGCTCGATCTTCGTCTGCGACACCGGCGGCATGGTCGTCGTGTGCGCCGGGACCACCGGCTACAACGCGACCGTCGACCTGCGCTACCTGTGGATGCGCCAGAAGCGCCTGCAGGGCTCGCACTTCGCCAACGCCGTGCAGTCCAACCAGATGAACCAGCTGGCGCTGGCCGGGAAGCTCGACCCGTGCCTGTCGCAAGCGTTCACCTACGACGAGATCCCGCTCGCCCACGACCTCATGTACCGCAACAAGCACCCGCACGGGAACATGGCGGTCCTCGTCGGCGCGACCGACTTCGGCCAGGGCGCTACCGCCCCGGAACCCGTTGCGCTGCCGCACCCGACCCTGCCCGAGGGCGATGCCCACACGACGCCGCGGATCGTCCCGCACGCGACTGATCGCGAACTGCTCCCGGAGTGACCCGGCGCCGCCTGTCGGCGGCATCTCACGTCAGCGGGCGGCATACCTCCACGGGGGTATGCCGCCCCGTCACGTGCGCTGCCCGCTCGCCGAGGCGAGGACTAGGCTCGGCGCAGCATGGGGCCGGAAGCCCACGTTCCGGAGGTGAGCGAATGAGCACGATCGGATCCATCGAGCCCGAATCGACAGCGTCGACAGAATCGACCGAGCCGACGGAGCTCCCCGACCGACCGACGACGCCCACCGTCGACGTTCCTGACCCGAGCGAACGCAACGGGTCGGCGCACCCGCCTGCCGGACGGCCGCTCAACCGGCTCTCGCCCTTTTACCTGGGGTTGGTCGGCGGGCTTGGCGTGCTCACGGCATACGGGCTCTGGCAGGCGGTGGCCCAGCTCGACACCGTCCTCACCCTCATCGTCGTGGCGCTGTTCCTCGCGCTCGCCCTCAACCCGCTTGTCGAACGACTCGTGGCGCGCGGCATGAGCCGACCCCGGGCCGTCGCCGTCGTGGCAGGCCTGGTCGTCGTGGTCTTCGTCCTGCTCGGACTCGTCGTCGTGCCCCCGGTCACTCAACAGGGCGGCGACCTGGCCCGCAACGCGCCGCGCTACCTGGACAACCTCCTGGCCGACCCCCGGCTGCGGGACCTCGAGTCGACTTACCACGTCCTGGACAAGGCCCGCGAGGAGATCACCCGACGGCTCAGCGACGGCAGCTTCATGTCCCAGGCGGTGGGCGGCGTCCTCGGGGCGGGGCTCGCCGTGGTCTCGGGCCTGTTCTCGACGATCACCGTCCTGGTCCTCACCCTCTACTTCCTCGCCTGCCTCCCCTCGCTCAAGCGAGCGGCATACGCGCTGGTTCCGGCCAGCCGCCGGCCGCGCGTGGAGTCCCTTGCCGAGGAGATCATGCGTCGGGTCGGGTCTTACGCCATCGGTCAGGTCCTCGTCGCGACGATCAACGCGTGTTGCTCCTACGTCATGATGAAGGTCGTCGGCATCCCGTATGCCGCGGTGCTCGCCGTCGCGGTCGGCACGCTGGGGCTGATCCCTATGGTCGGCGCCACGCTGGGTGCGATCCTCGTGGCCTTCGTGGCCCTGTTCGTCGACCCGGGCAAGGCACTCATCGCCCTGATCTACTTCCTCATCTATCAGCAGGTCGAGAACTACGTCGTGGCCCCGCGAATGATGCAGCGGACGGTCTCGGTGCCCGGCGTCATCACGGTGGTGGCGGCGCTGGCGGGTGGGACGCTCGCCGGGGTCCTGGGGGCGCTGCTGGCCATCCCGACCGCCGCCGGACTGTTGCTCATCTACGAGGAAGTGCTCGTCCCAAGACAACAGGCCCACTGAAACAGGCCCACTAAAACAGGCCCACTGACGTGACCGCTCGTCCGCGCTGACGGCGCGCTCGTCGCAGCGTATGCCGTCAGAGGTCCGTCGCAGATGCCACGGGACTGACAAGGCTGACAGGATGACGCCCATGTCTTTGGACGTCGAGCTCGCCGAGGTCCGCGACTTCCTCGCGGAACACCATCCCTTCGACGACCTGCCGAGCCAGCAACTCGAACGCCTGGCCACGATGCTCAAGATCGAGTATTTCCGGCGCGGCACCCGGATCATCGCGCGGGGCGAGGACAACCATCACCTCTACGTCGTGCGCAGCGGCGCTGTGGAGCTGCACGACATGCACGGTGGCTTCATGGACCGGGGCGAGGTGGGGACGTCGTTCGGGTCCTACACGCTCGTCCAGGGCAACCCGGCCAACTTCGAGGCGGTCGCCCTTGAGGACAGCCTGTGTCTGGTCATGGACGCCGACACCTTCCACGGCTTATCGACGACCTACCCGATCTTCGGGCACTACTTCGACCTGCAGCGCACGAGCCGGATGCGCGGCGCGGTCGCCTCGCTGCACCTGACCAACTCCGGCGGCGCCATCCTCAAGACCAGCGCCACCGACATCCTCAATCGACCTGCGGTGTCGGTGCAGGCCACCGAGTCGATCCGGTCGGCCGCCCTGGTCATGTGCCACAAGCGGGTGTCCTGCCTGCTCATCCTCGACGAGGGGAAACTCGTCGGCATCGTCACCGATCGCGACCTACGCAACCGGGTCGTGGCCGCGGGGATCGACACCGACCTCCCCGTGACGTGCGTGATGACCCCCGATCCGTTCACCGGGTCGGCCGATGCCCTGGCGTTCCAGATCCTCATGGAGATGACCAGTCGCAACATCCACCACCTGCCGATCCTCAGCCCAGACGGGACCCCGGAGGGCGTCATCACGACGACCGACCTGATGCGCCTGGAACAGACCAACCCGATCTACCTCGTCGGGGACATCACCCAGGCCCAGGACGTCAGCGCGGTGGCCGAGGTGAGCAAACGCCTGGCCCCCATCGTCGAGTTGCTTGTCACGCAGGACGCGTCGGCCGAGGACATCGGCCGGATCGTCACGGCGGTTGGTGATGCGGTCGAGCGTCGCGTGCTCGGATTGGCCGAGGCCCACCTCGGGCCGCCTCCGGTCCCCTACTGCTGGGTGTCCCTGGGGTCCAGGGCCCGTCAGGAGCAGGCGCTCGCGGCCGACCAGGACAACGCCCTCATCCTGGACAACGATGTGCAACCCGAGCACGCGGCATACTTCGAAGCGCTGGCCACGTTCGTGTGTGACGCCCTGGTCGAGTGTGGCTATCCCAGTTGCCCCGGTGACGTCATGGCGACCAACCCCCGGTGGCGCGTGCCGCTGTCCCAGTGGCGCACCGAGTTCACCACCTGGCTCACCGAGCCGGTCCCCGACGCCATCCTGCGGGCGAGCATCTTCTTTGACATGCGTCCCATCTATGGCGACCCACGGCTGTTCCACAAGTTGCGAAAGCACTTCCTCAAGCACGCGCCCTCGTCCAAGCTCTTCCTGGCCCACCTCACCAAGCGGGCCATCGAGAACGAACCGCCGTTGGGCTTCTTCCGCGGCTTCGTCCTGGAGAAGCAAGGCTCCAATCGGGCCACCCTCGACATCAAGCGAGGCGGCGTCGGCGCGGTCGTCGAGCTCGCCCGCGTGCTGGCCCTGTCGATCGGGTCCCGGGCGGTCAACACCCAGACCCGCCTGGCAGCAGCAGTCGACGCGGGAGCGCTCAGCCCCGAGCGCGGCCAGGACCTGCGGGACGCCTTCGAGTTCATCTCCTACGTCCGGCTGCGTCACCAGGCGGCCCAAGTGCGCGCCGGCAAGGACACCGACAACTTCGTCGCGCCCGATGACCTCAGCTCGTTCGAGAAGCGCCATCTGCGCGAAGCCTTCGCCATCGTCCGCTCGGCGCAGTCCTCGCTGTCGCACCGCTATCCCTCGACCTACATCTCCTAAGGCACCCGCGTGTTCGCCACCCCGTCGGCCGAGCAGCAGCGTCGCCGTGCCTTGCGCTCGGCCCGTCCCGGGCCCCTCAAGGACTACCTGCGGACCCCCTTCCCCGACCCAGCGACCCCCGTCGGGGACCTGCGCCTGTTGGCGGTCGACCTGGAGACCACGGGACTGCACCCCAAGAAGGACCGGCTCCTGTCGATCGGTTTCGTGCCCGTCGACGGGTTGACGATCGACCTGTCCGGCGCCCGGCGCTTCGTCGTGCAGTCCGGCGTCGAGGTTGGCCAGAGCGCGGCGATCCATGGCCTCACCGACGACACCGTCGCCGCCGGGACCCCGATCGAGGAGGCCCTCCCCGAAGTCCTGGAGGCCCTGCGCGGGCGGGTGCTGCTCGCGCACTACACCGACATCGAAGAGCGGTTCCTGTCGACGGCCTGCGAGCGGGTCTACGGCTCGCGGATGCCGGTGGCGCGGATCGACACCCTCGAGCTGCATCGTCGGCTCATCGTCGGATGGGGGGAGGCTCCGGTGCGCCTTGGCCTTCGGCTGTGGACCGCTCGTGAGCGCTATGGCCTGCCGACCTATCGAGCCCACGAGTGCCTCATCGACGCGATCGCCTGCGCCGAGCTCTATCTCGCCCAGGTTGCCGAGATGCGCTCCCAGGGCGACGAGGTCACCCTCGCGCGATTGATCTCCTGACCTTCCCCGCCCGAGCGCTCGACCTCGCGCCTCACCTCAGCGATAGGACCCTTGCGGCGGCCGGGTATGCCGGTTGGCCCAGCACCTCGTGTGCCAGTGCCGCCGGTGGTCGGCTCCCCCGACACCCTCGGCCGGCCAGGCGACGACATGGGCCTGTGCACCGACCTCCTGCTGACATCCGGGGCACCGATAGGCCCGAGCCAGGTCGCCAGAGTCTCCACGCGCACCGGCGACCGGACGGACGAACCAGTCGCGACCGGCATACTCGGCCCGACCGGGCACGCCGGCGGTGGCACGCCCGAGATCCAACGGTGCGCCGTCGTCACGTCGGCGGTTGGCGCGAGGCATACGTCGATTCTCCCAGGTGCCGCCCCACGCAGCGGTATGCCGCCCGCTCACGGTGAGCGGGCGGCATGCCTGCGCTGCCAGGGTGCCTGAGGAAAGGTCAGGCGTAGGTGCGGAACCCGCGCTTGGTCTTGCGGCCCAGATAGCCCGCGGTGACGAGGTGCTCCAGCAACGGAGCGGGCGCAAAGCCCGGCTCGCGGAACTCCATGTAGAGCTCGCGCTGGATGGCCAGCGACACGTCCAGCCCGACGACGTCGAGGAGCTCGAACGGGCCCATGGGGTAGCCACAGCCGGCCTTCATCGCGGTGTCGATGTCGTCGGCCGTGGCGTAGTGGGCCTCAAGCATCTTGATCGCGTCGTTGAGGTAGGGGAACAGCAGCGCGTTGACGATGAAGCCCGAGCGGTCGCCGCACTGGACCGGCACCTTGCCGACCTTACGGGAGAGCGCAACAACCGTGGCGGTGATAGCCGGGTCGGTGGCGACGGTCGACACGACCTCGACGAGCTTCATCACCTGGGCCGGGTTGAAGAAGTGCATGCCGATGACGTCGCCGGGGCGGCTGGTCACGTTGGCGCACTGGATGATCGGCAGCGAGGACGTCGTCGTCGCGAGGATCGCGCCGGGCTTGCAGATCCGGTCCAGGTCGCGGAACAGCTCTTGCTTGATCGCCAAGTCCTCAGCAATGGCCTCGACGACGATGTCGACGTCGGCCAGAGCCTCGCGCTCGGTGGCGCCGGTGAGCCGGGCGGTCACAGCGTCGGCGGCTTCCTGGGTCAGCTTGCCGCGGTCGATCATCCGGGCCTGGCCCTTCTTGATCGAGGCGAGCACGCCGTCGACCTTGTCCTGGCCACGCGCCACATAGACCACGTCGAAGCCGGCCTTGGCGAAGACCTCCATGATGCCGGTGGCCATCGTGCCGGAGCCGACGACGCCGACCTTGGCGATCTTGGCCAGCCCGGGGTCCTCGGCGGCGCTGGTCTTGGGGGTCTGCCCATCGGCGACCACCTCGGAGCTGCCTTGGGCGGCATAGGTGTAGAAGCCGCGTCCGCTCTTGCGGCCCTTGAGACCCGCGTTGACCATCTGCTTGATGATCGGGCTGGGGGCGTGCAGGCGCTCGCGGCCCTGGTGGTACATCGTGTCGAGGATCTCGTATGCCGTGTCCAACCCGATGAGGTCCATGAGGGCCAGCGGACCCATCGGCAGCCCACAGCCGAAGCGCATGGCCGCGTCGAGGTCCTCGCGGGTGGCGTAGCGCTGCTCGTACATCGAGACCGCGTGGTTGAGGTAGCCGAACAGCAGCGCGTTGGCGATGAACCCGGCCTTGTCGCCGACGACGACCGGCTTCTTGTCCAGCCGCTCGGCCAGGGCCTTGACGTCGCTGAAGACGTCGTCGGAGGTGACGACGGTGCGGATGACCTCGACGAACTGCATCACGGTCGCCGGGTTGAAGAAGTGCATGCCCAAGACGCGCGAGGGCTTCTTGGTGGCGACAGCGATCTCGGTGACCGACAGCGACGAGGTGTTGGTAGCCAGGATCGCGTCGTCGGGGACAATCGCGTCCAGTGCCGCGAAGATCTGCTTCTTGAGGGCCAAGTGCTCGGGGACCGCCTCGACGACCAGCTCACACTCGGCGAGCTGGGCCAGGTCGGCCGCGTAGGTGATCCGTCCGTGCAGGGACTCGGCGTCCTCGGGCGAGAGCTTGCCCCGGCCGACGGCGCGAGCGGTCGACTTGGCGAGGATGCCCTTGCCATGCTCAAGGGCGTCGCCGTCGACCTCGACCGCGACGACCGACAGGCCGTTTCGGGCGAAGATCTCGGCGATCCCCGCGCCCATGGTGCCCAGTCCGATGACGCCTACTGTGGTGAATTCGCGTGCCATTGTGCGAGTCTCGCAGGGCCGGACCAGCCGCGGCTACCGAACGCGGGGCGACAGTGGTCACACCGGTTCCGTGCCCCGGACGACGCGCGTCCCGTATGCCGCGTGGGCGGCATACGGGACGCGGTGCGGTGGCGTGTTGGGTCAGACGAGCTTGACGACGATGTCGCGCAATGATTCGCCGGCCCGAGCCAACCGGTCGGCGGCATTGGAGATGTGCCGGTAGACCTCACGCTTCTTGAAGATCTCCATGATCCGGGCCAGGGCTACGTGGCCGGTCGGGGTCGAGGAGGCCTCCATCTCCATGAGCTGGCGCTCGACATCGAACAGGACTGCCAGGCCACGACGGTAGGCCTTCTCGATGTTTCGCTCGGCCTTGCGGGCAGCAGCGGCGTGCGGCTCAGCGGCCGCAGGGCTCGTGGACAGCGCCTTGTAGCCCGCGTCGAGGGACACCACACCCTCCAACAGGATGCCTGCCATCTCACGGATCGCGTCGTCGGCCTCGACGCCGAGCACCTGCATCTCCCGAACCGTCGTCTTTGCGTAGTTGAGGACGTGGTCGATCGTCTGGATCGCGCGGTAGAGGTCCTCGCGGTCCATTGGCGTTGAGAAGGCCTCGTTGAGTGCCGCGATGTTGCGTTCCTTGATCTCGTCGGCCTCATGCTCCAGCGATCGGACCAACTCGGCCTGCTCGTTGTCACCGGTCTCGGTGTAGGCGAGCAGCGCAGCGGCGGACTTGACGGCCAGCGCCGACTGCTCCTCCAACATCGAGTAGAAGTCGGGGACCTTGGGGAAGATTCGGCTCACAACCTTGGACAGGGGGTTGTTGGCGCTACCGCTCATTGGTGGTGCCTCCTGGATCGGCCGGCGCGTAGCCGGGGTCTGTCTGTGGGTGCTGGGACGGGTGGGGTTGGGCGATGGCCTGGCCGCGATCAGCGGGTGAAGATCATGCTGATGAGGTAACAGATGACCCCGACGAGGCCAGCGCCGGGGATCGTGATGAGCCAGGTGCTGAGGATCTCCTGGGCCTTGCCCCATCGGACGGCGCGAGCACGATCTGCCGTGCCGATGCCCATGATCGACGAGCTGACGACGTGGGTCGTCGACACGGGCGCACCGAGGACCGACGCGCCATAGATGACTGCAGCGGCGGTGAGTTGGGTGTCCAGGGCATGCAGCGGGCGCACCTTGTAGATGCCGAAGCCGACGGTCCGCACGATCCGCCAGCCGCCGGAGAGGATGCCCAGGGTGATGGCGGTGGCACAGGTGAGGATGACCCAGAAGGGGACATTGAACTCGGTCATCTGCCCGGACAGGACCAGGACCAGGGTGATGATGCCCATGCTCTTCTGTGCGTCGTTAGCTCCGTGCGAGAAGGCCAGAAACGCCGATGTCACGAACTGGGAACGGCGGAACCACTTGTTGACGCTCGGCTTGGCGAACGCAAACAGGCGCATCATGAGTTTCTGGAGGAGGAAGCCGACACCGAAGCCGATCAAGGGTGAGATGACTAGGCCGATGAGGATCTTGGCGACGCCGTCGATCTTGCCGTGCGTCAACTCGACGAACCCCCATTTGACGTAGCCGGAACCGGCCGCCAGAAGCGTCGCGCCGACGAGGCCACCGACCAGGGCGTGGGACGAGGACGACGGAATCCCGAACCACCACGTGCCGAGGTTCCACGTGATCGCGCCGATGATGCCGCACAGCACGATGATCATCGCCGTCTTCTGCGGGAGGGTCCCCACGTCGATGAACTTGCCGATCGTGTTGGCGACAGCCGTCCCGCCAAGAATGGGACCGAGGAACTCGAAGGTCGCCACGATGATGACCGCCTGGACCGGCGTCATCGCCCTCGAGGCGATGGTGGTGGCGATGATGTTCGACGCGTCGTGGAAGCCGTTGGTGTAATCGAAGATCACCACGAGAACAACGGCGATGGTTGCCAGGACCAGAACGGTGTTCATGCTTTGGTCACCATGAGAGATTCGCTCCTTTGCGATGCGCTCACACGCCGTTCACACTTCGCGCAAGTATGCCGGGACGCCCCCTGTGCGGTCACGGGACGATGGTCACAGTCCGCTACCAGATGGGTGAACGAACGCTTCCGTCGCCAAGCTAGGCTGACCGGTCGTGCGTCTGGTCATTGCCCGCTGCGCCGTCGACTATGAGGGACGGCTGCAGGCTCATCTGCCGTTGGCGACGCGCCTGCTGCTCGTCAAGGCCGACGGGTCGGTGCTCGTGCACAGCGACGGCGGGTCCTACAAGCCGCTCAACTGGATGGCCCCGCCCTGCTCGATGGCTGAGTCGGCGCCGGACGAGACCGAGGCACAGGCCGGTGTGATCGCGGTCTGGACGGTGCGGCATACCAAGTCCGGGGATGCCCTCCGGGTGCGGATCCACGAGATCCTGCATGACTCGGCGCACGAGCTCGGGACTGACCCCGGGCTGGTCAAGGAAGGTGTCGAGTCGCACCTGCAAGCGCTGCTCGCCGAGCACATCCACACCTTGGGCGACGGGTGGACCCTCGTGCGACGCGAGCACATGACCGCGATCGGGCCGGTCGACCTGCTGGCCCGCGACGACCGGCGTCAGCATGTGGCGGTCGAGATCAAGCGTCGCGGCGAGATCGACGGCGTCGAACAGCTCACCCGCTACCTCGAACTGCTCAACCGCGACCCGTTGCTGGCTCCCGTCACCGGGGTGTTCGCCGCGCAGGAGATCAAACCTCAGGCGCGCACCCTCGCCGAGGATCGCGGGATCCGTTGTGTGGTGCTGGATTACGAGGCGCTGCGGGGCATCGACGACACCGAGTCACGCCTGTTCTGAACCCACCCGAGGGGGTTCGGCGCGTTGGATCGGGATCGGCCCGGTCACGACCGCCCGGGCCCGCCACCCGTCGGAGTCGACATCGAAGGCGAGCACATCCGCGGGGTTGACCCGTCGACCGGCGTCATGCAGCCACCCCGTGATGACGGCCACGGGAGCGACGACGAGGACCGCCTCACCGCGATGGCGGTCGATGATGTCATCGAGCCACGCCGAGCCGACCGGGTGATCCGGTGGGACGGCATACTCGGCGGCGATCTGTTCACCCTCGACAGCTGAGCGGACCCGCCCGGGTGGCAGGTCGTTGCGGGCCAGATACACCCGCGCGGGACACTGCAGATCGCTCATGACTCCCGAGTATGCGTTCAAACGAACCTCGGCGGGGGTTTGTCGGGGAACCTGCAGGGGTCAATCGCCCCAACGTGAGGTGAACCGCCAGGTGTCCTCGCCGGCCTCGATCTGCAGGACCGCGCCGTGCGCCAGGGTCGGCGGCGCGTGCATCGGCACCCCGCTGTCGCGGGCGATCCGCGGCAAGGTGAGCGACATGACGCCCCCATGGCTGACGACGATCGCCGACCGTCCGCGGTGGCGGGCCGCGACGTACTCCAGAGCGTGGGTCATCCGGGCGATGACCTCCTGGCCCGTCTCGGCTCCGGGCCAACGCACCGCCAGATCACCGGCTAACCAGCGCTGGTAGACGGCCCGGCCCCGTTCGAACCCGGCTCCGTCCAGATCCCCCACCCACGGCTCTTCGAGACCAGGCAGGGTGGTGACGGGCACGGCAAGGACCGACCCGAGGATCTCCGCGGTCTCCTGAGCTCGGGTCATCGGACTGCCGTAGACCGCGTGCACCTCCTGGTCGCGCAGGCGGGTCGCCACGATCAGCGCCTGCTCCCGCCCACGGCGGGTCAGCCGGCCGCCCTCCTCACTGAGCACGTCCGGCCGGTCATACCCGGCCTCGGCGCTCCGCACGAGGGAGAGACGTGCGGCGCCGCCCGAGTCGCCCATATGCCCGAGTATGCCGCCGCCGACGCCTGCGCGGGGCGGCTTTGGCAACACTTGGGCGGGCTCTCACCCCGTCGGCCGGAACCGGCGCACATCCACGCGCGACCCAGCGCGCCCGAGCGGGGTCAGACGGGCTCGGCGACGAGCGGCGCCAGACCGCGGGACTCGCGGATGATCTCGACGAATCGGCCCATGATGTCGTTGAGCCCGAAGTCCTTGGGAGTGAACACGGCAGCCACCCCCTGCGCCCGCAGCGTGGCGCCGTCGGACTCGGGGATGATGCCGCCGACAACGACCGGCACGTCACCTGCTCCCGCCTCACGCAGCCCGCGGAGCACGTCCGGGACCAACTCCAGGTGCGAGCCGGACAGGATCGACAGGCCGACCAGGTGGACGTCCTCGGCCACGGCGGCGGCGACGATCTGATCGGGCGTCAGCCGGATGCCCTGGTAGATCACCTCGAACCCGGCGTCCCGGGCCCGCACCGCGATCTGCTCGGCGCCGTTGCTGTGCCCGTCCAAGCCCGGCTTGCCGACCATGACGCGCAGCTTCTCGCCGAGCTCCTCGCCCGTGCGGGCCACGTCGGCCCGCACCCGGGCAAGGTCACCCGAAGGCGTCGCGCTCGAGGACACCCCCACGGACCCGGAAACGCCCGTGGGAGCCCGGTATTCACCGAACTGCTCCCGCAGGGCGTGGGCCCACTCGCCGGTCGTCAGCTTGGCCCGGGCGCACTCCAAGGTGGCCGGCATGAGGTTGACACCGCTTGCAGCATCGGCCTTGAGCCGGGCCAAGGCCGCTTCGGCGCGCGCCTTAGCGTCGGGGTCGGCGTCGCGGGTATGCCGCCACGCCCGGATCGCTTCGATGGCCGCCTGCTCGACGGCGGGGTCGACGGTCTGGATCGCGGTGTCCAGGTCGGCGGTGAGCGGGTTGGGCTCGGTCGAGGTGAACTGGTTGAGCCCGACGACGACGTCTTCCCCGGCCTCGATCCGCTGCCGACGCAACGCGTGTGAGCCGACCAAAGCCGACTTCATGTAGCCGGACTCCACCGCAGCGACGGCCCCACCCATCTCCTGCACGCGGGCGATCTCGGCCCGGGCGCCCTCGACGAGCTCGCGGACCTTGGCCTCGATGACGACCGACCCGGTGAACAGGTCGTCGTATTCGAGCAGGTCGCTCTCAAAAGCCAGCACCTGCTGGATGCGCAGCGACCACTGCTGGTCCCAGGGCCGGGGCAGACCCAACGCCTCATTCCAGGCCGGCAACTGCACGGCGCGGGCCCGAGCGTCCTTGGACAGGGTGACCGCGAGCATCTCCAGGACGATCCGCTGGACGTTGTTCTCCGGCTGAGCTTCGGTGAGCCCGAGGGAGTTGACCTGCACCCCGTAGCGGAACCGACGCGCGACCGGGTCGGACACGGCATACCGCTCCTGGGTGATCTCGTCCCACAACTGGACGAACGCGCGCATCTTGCACATCTCTTCGATGAAACGCACACCCGCGTTGACGAAGAACGAGATCCGGGCGACGACCTCACCGAACCGCTCCGGCGGAACCTGCCCGGAGTCGCGGACCGCGTCGAGCACCGCGATCGCGGTGCACATGGCGTAGGCGATCTCCTGCACCGGCGTCGCGCCCGCCTCTTGCAGGTGGTAGGAGCAGATGTTCGTCGGATTCCACTTGGGGATCTCCGACACGGTGTAGGCGATCATGTCGGTGATCAGCCGCAGCGACGGCGCAGGCGGGAAGGCATAGGTCCCGCGTGAGAGGTATTCCTTGATGATGTCGTTCTGGGTGGTGCCGGTGAGGGCCTGCACCCAGGTCGCCGGGTCCTCCCCTGCGGCGGCCGCCTGCTCTTCGGCAGCGACTTGATACATCGCCAGCATCCACATGGCCGTGGCGTTGATCGTCATCGAGGTGTTCATCGCCTTGAGCGGGATGCCGTCAAAGAGCGCCGCCATGTCGCCGATGTGGCTGATCGGCACACCGACCTTGCCCACTTCGCCCCGGGACAGGACATGGTCGGAGTCATACCCGGTCTGGGTGGGCAGATCGAAGGCCACCGACAGCCCGGTCTGGCCCTTGGCGAGGTTGCGCCGATAGAGGGCGTTGCTCGCAGCGGCGCTGGAGTGGCCGGCATACGTGCGCATCACCCAGGGGCGCTCGCGGGTGGTGCGGACGGGGGTGGAGTCAGCCGGTGGGCGCGCGGCAGCGGAAGTGGTCTCGGCCATGGTTCCGACGCTACCGGCCGGTTGGCGCGACGAGGCAGGGTCAGGCCGTGAGTGCGGCCACAGTGCGGGTGGCCTCGCGGCCTTGAGCAAGCACCCGATCCAGATGCGACATCCGCAGCAGCCTCGCCGTCCGCTCGGAGACCTCGCCGACATAGAGCTCGCGGCCCTGCCGGCGGGCCCGATGGTGAGCGCCGACGAGCAGACCCAACGCCGTCGCGTCCCCGATCTCGGCCTCCGGCAGCTCGATGAGGACTGGCCCAGACCCGGCGTCGATGACCCGATGGAGGGCGTCGCGGACCTGGGCCACGGAATGCGAGTCCAGGCGCCCGTCCACCCGCACGCGCACCCCGGCCGGGAGGGCGACGACCTCCACCGACGTCGAGGGCGCGACGCCGTGCTCGATCCGGCGAGTCATGGTGCGGTCACCCCCTGCGGCGACGGGAAACAGTGGTCGGTGGCGCGGTCGCGGCGCCGGTCGAGTCATCACGGTAGGTGAGGAGCATCGACCGGAGAGTTTGAGACACGCTGTTACGGATGTTACGAAAGAGACACAAGTGTATGCCGTGACGGCTGGGATGTGAGCTGCCCGACCCATGCCCGTGGCCCGGATCTGACAGGCTGGGGCCATGGTCAACCTCACCCGCATCTACACGCGCACCGGCGACGACGGGACGACTGCCCTCGGCGACTTCAGCCGCACGCCGAAGACCGACCCGAGGCTCGCGGCATACGCCGACGCCAACGAGGCCAATGCGTGCCTGGGGGTCGCGATCGCCGCGGGCGGGCTGCGCGAGGACGTGCGGGCGACCCTGCTGCGGATCCAGAACGAGCTCTTCGATGTCGGCGCGGACCTCTGTATGCCGTTGCGTGAGACCTACGACTACCCGCCGCTGCGCGTGCAACAGCCGTGGATCGACGATCTGGAGGCCGACTGCGACCGCTATCTGGCCGAGTTGGAGCCGCTTCGGTCCTTCATCCTCCCGGGCGGGAGTGCTGGCGCGGCATACCTGCATGTGGCGACGACGGTCGTGCGGCGGGCGGAGCGGGCGACCTGGGCGGCGCTGGAGCACTACGGCACGGACGCGGGGACCGAGCGCGGGGAGGGCGGGGTCAACGCGCTGACCGCGACCTACCTCAACCGGCTGTCCGACCTGTTGTTCGTCCTGGCGCGAGTGGCCAACCTGCCGGGCGGAGACGTCCTGTGGCAGCCCGGCGGCGGGAGAGTCGCGGCCCCCGAGCGCTGAACCGGCCCGCGCGGACGGGACGTCCGACGGCGACGGCATACACCGCCTGGGCGAGCTGGAAGCCAGGTGACCGAGGCTGAGTCAGGTGACCGAGGACGCCGACTCGGGCGGCGCGGCCTCGACGAAGGAGCGCAGCGCGGTGTAGGCGGACCGAGACATCGCCAGTCGGAACCGGCGTTCGCCGTCGTGGCACGGCACCCAGATGGCGTCCTCGATGAGGTCCAGCCGCTCGCGGGCGTCAACGGCCAGCGGAGCCCCAAGGTCGAGGGTGCGACGGGGCCAGGAGTGCCGGGGCCGCACCGAGATGCCCCCGATCGGATACCACTCGACCTCACCCTCGCCGAACCGGATGAAGCCGTTGCGCCACATGTGGGCGCCCTCTCTGGCATAGGCACACATGGCCAGCAGTCGACCTCGAGCAATGGCCCGCCGACGCAGCGTGACAGCGAGCAAGTAGGCGCCGATGACGCCCACGATCAGCCCGACCGCGATCTCGAGGGAGAAGATCAGGTCGGGCACGAGCAGCTCCGGTCAGCCCGCGACAGTGACGTGGTCGGCAACAATCGTCACGCGGTCGTGCTCGACAGAGAGGAAGCCGCTGTCGATGGTCGCGGCCTGCTTGCCCCCGTCGGCCTGGTGGATGACCAGGTCACCGTTGACGAGGACCCCGAGCAGCGGTGTGTGGCCGGGCATGACGCCCAACTCGCCGGACGCGGTGCGGCAGCGCACCATGCTGGCCGCTCCCACCCAGACGCGCCGGTCCGCGGCGACCAACTCGACCTGCAGTTCACTCACGATGCCCTCCGCACGATCAGCTCCAGCGCCCTACTGCCGCCCGAGTCTATCGGTCCGACGGCCCCTCCCCGTCCGCGATGTGGGCGCGGCCACCGTATGCCGCGACACTCCCCTCTGCCCCCACCCTTTCCCCTGCTCGCGAGTAACCGCTTCACTGTTGGCGATTCCGCGCTCCAAGGGTCGTTGAACGTAGATTTGCCAACACTGAAGCGGTTACTCCGGCACAGGGGCGGGGTGGGCGCGGCCACCGTATGCCGCGACCAGCCGCTCCGCGACGAACCTCGCGTTCTCCGCGGCGACCTCATCCGGCACCTTCGGGAGGTTCTCCTCCCAGTCCAGCAAGGGCGAGCCGCGGAACTGGCCGACCCGGACCGGACGACCGAAGAAGAACACGTGCAGGTGTGCTCCTCCGTGGCCGCCAGGATCCTCGCGTCGTAGTCCTCGACCGACTCAGCCATGGTGCGGAACCTACCTGCAGCGCGGCATACCGGGCTCTCCGTCGCCACCTCGGCAGCAGGGGTGACCTTTGGGCACGGTGCGGCAGGACCCTGCCATGGCCGGTTGCTGACACCCTTCGCGCGGTCGCGTCGAGCCGGGGAGCGGTGAGCATAGAAGCGGGCGAACTCCCTCGTCCGCTCTCTCTCACCCGAATGGAGACCATCGTGAACACCTTGATCGACCACGATCTCGCCGACCTCGATCTCGACCTCGCCGCGTGGGCCAGGCCGGAGGCGCTGACCGCGGACGCGCGGGACCTGCAGGAAGGCGAATGGGCCGTGTTCGGCGCTGTCGCTGCCGTGCTCGGCATCGCCGTCAGCGTCGTCGCCTACATCTGTGGCGTCTGCGGCGCACGGTCGTTCTGGGCCTGCATGAGCGCGGTTCGCAACTACTGGGGTGCGGGCTGCTGACCCACGAGTCCGGAGAGGGAGCGGGCCGTGCATGCCTGTCGACGGACTCACGACCCGCCCCCTTCCCGTCATCGTAGGCGACCCGATCCACCCAACCGAAGGAGCGCAGATGGACCTTCGACTCGACCAGCCCACCTGGGTGCTGCCGGGCGCGGCATACCACCTGGCACCAGGTGTCCGCATCGTGCCAGGCGGGCTTGCGGATGAGGCTGGCCACGTCTACCCCCTCAACGAGGTTGGTCGGCTGCTATGCCGCATCGGTCGCGAGCCAACGGACATCGACACCCTCGTCGACGGCCTCGCCGAACGCTCCCAACGGCCGGTCCCTGACGTGCGCACGGAACTTGTGGGCTTCCTCTCCGCGCTGGGTAGCCGCGGCCTGCTGTCGATCCACCAGTCGTTCGCTCGGGAGACCTGGTTGGTCGCCCGACAGCTGCCCATGCTGCTGCTCGCATCGCGGATCGACCGCTCGCTGTTGCGCGGCACCCGCTTCCCACTGCGCCGATATGCCGCGACTCCACGGGCGCTCGTGCGCGGGTGCTTGGAGGCGCACCAGAGCGTCCTGTGGATCGGTGTGTTGGTTTGTCTGGCTCTCGCGCTGACCCGTAGCCGGATCGAGACGCTCAACCGGGTCACCGCCGACACCGGGCCCGCGCTGCTCCTGGTGGTCCTCGGTTTCTTCCTCCTTGTGCCCGTCACCGCGATGGCCCACGAGTTCGGCCACGTGTATGCCGCCGCCCGGCTCGGGGTCGCATGTACCGGGTGCTACGTGCGCCGCGGTGTCGCCGGGGTGACCTACCCAACCGCCCGACGCGGGGCCGCCGTTCTGATCACCCTCGCCGGTCCGTTGTCCGGCATCGCGTCGGTAGTCCTTGTCGGGTGCGTCTGGATGCTCGCCAAGCCGTTCTGGATCCTTGCGGGCATCGACCAACTCGGCCTGTCGGTCCTCGTGGCGCTGGCGGCGTTGGCGCTCATGCAGGCCCTTGCCCTCACCCCGATCACCCGCGACGGCCGGACCATCCTCGTCCACGTCGGCGCGTGGTTCATGGAAGGAAGATCTCGATGCTGACGGTGTCGAAGCTCGTCGTCCGCCATCCTGGCTTCCACCTCGGGCCGGTCTCGTTCTCGGCGGCCCCCGGGGAGTTCGTCTGCGTGGTCGGCCCCAACGGATCCGGAAAAAGCACGCTGATCACGGCACTGCTCGGGCTGCTGGCCCCTGCTGAGGGGTCGGGCTCTTGGCAAGGATCGGACCTGTCAGCCCGCGATCCCGCGGTCGTCGCGCGGATCAGCTTCGTGAGCGACAGTGCCGACGACGTGTTCGCGCAGTTCAGTGCCGACGAGTTCTGGCAGTACTGCCGTGGAGTCCGCGACCGCGCGGTCCCCGGTATCGCTCGGTCGGCACGGGACCGCGCGGCTCGGTTGGCGCGGGCGCTGGACTACCCCGACCCGGCCAAACCGCTCACGTCATGCAGTCTGGGCACTCGCCGCAAGGCGCAGCTCGTCGCCGCCCTGCAGTGCTCCCCCGAGCTTCTCGTGCTCGACGAGCCCTTCATCGGGCTGGACTTCATGGCTGCCCGGGCGTTCGAGGAGGTCCTGCGCGAGTGTGTCGCCGAGGGCACGACCGTCCTGTCCTCGAGCCACGATCTGGATCTGGCTGCTCGGATCGCAACGCGGTTGCTCGTGCTCACCGACGGAGAGCTGCGCCTGGACGAGCGGGTGGCCGAGGTCGGTGGAGTCGACGCGTTGGAGAGCCACGTTCTGGATGCCATCCGGGGCGCCCGTCGGGTGACGACATGACCGGGTCGTATGCCGACACCGCTCGTCACGCGGTTCGCCTGCTCTCGCGGTCACTGGGTTACGGCGGCGATCGACCGGAGCTGGCGGCAGCACGCGGTGCCGTCGGCGTCCTTCTCGCCGTGGCGGCCCTGACGGCAGGCCTGGCCAGATGGCTGTCTGGCTCGTCGGACCTGGGCGTCCGGCTACTGCTGCCGACCTTCGCATTGGTCTGCTTGTTCGCGGCCACGGGACCGGTTGTGCTCCTCGCCGACAATGCCCGGGGCGGGTCGAGCAGTCTGCAGAAGGTTCTGAGGAACCTTCCACTGACCAGAGGGCAGGTGGTGGCCCATTCGTGGACCCCTGTGGCGCTGCTTTCTGGTGTGTGCACCCTCGTCCTGGTCCCACCCGCAGTCGTCATGCTGGTCCACGGCGGGACGGGCTGGGCGGACGCGCTGACGGCCACCGGGTCCGTCATCATCGCGGCATACGCCGTGGCCCTTGTCCTCCTGGCCGCCTCGAAGGCAATGCTGCGCGCTCCCTCCTGGGCGTCGGCTCACTACCCGATCACCCTTCTGGCCTATCTGGCGGTGACGGCGATCGTCATCACCGGTGCCCTCCGGCACCGGGACGAGCAGTCCATCCTGCATCGCGCGGTGCTCGCCCCCCTCCTCATCAACGACATCCAGGTGAATGCCCGGATCAGCCTGGAGGGTTGGCTGGTCAGCGCCTTGGCCGCCCTCGCTGGCGCGGTGGCCCTCGCCGTGATCGTCCGGGCCGATGTGCACCGTGAGGTCTCGCCGGCCTGGCCGGCTTGGCGCGTGTCCGAGCGGCCGTCGCTCACGGTCGGCGAGGTTCTCCACGTCCTGAGATCGGGCGCCGTCTTGTCCAACCTCATCGCCGGGCTGCTGCTGTGCAGCGCGCTCATGCTCGTCCTTGGGTGGGTCGACCCGCAGATCGGGACCGTGCTCGCCGGTCCGGTGTCGGTCCTGTCGGTCACGACGGCGGGTCTGGCCCCTCGAATGGTGCGAGGGACCTTCTCCGTGGCGTGGCCGGCACCGCTGCATGGCGGAACGACCTGGCGACCGTGGTTCGGGCGGCTCACCGTCACGGCCGGCGTGCTGTTCGCTATCGGGCTGACCCCGATGGCAGTGCTGGTGATCGCGGGACGCGTCGCGGGACACCCGAGCATGCTCGCCGTCAACCCCGAGGCGCTGTCCGGCTGCCTACTGGCCTGCCTCGGCAGCATGGTGGGGCTCATGTGGCTCATGCCAGCGTCCGTTGATGACCCGCCACTGCAGATCCTTGGCGCGGTGGCCTATCTCACGGTGAGCGGCGCGGGCACCTGGCTGGTCACCCAGTCGGCCGAGCGTGCGACGGGTGTCGGCCTCGCGGTCGGCGGCCTGCTGCTGGGCCTCTGGCTGGTCCTGGGAGCGATCCGGGAGCGCATGCGCTGGCAGCTCGTCAGCAGCGCCACACCGCGAGCCTCCGCCAAGGACGACCTTCGCCGTTGTGCCGATCCCGTCCACCCGGTTTCCCTCAAGACCCCACCAGAAAGGCAGCACCGATGACCTCCACACCAGTCAAGCGCACCGCCTCGTCCCTGCAGCTGGCCACGCGCATGGGCTATCTCGTCGCCCTCGTCGCCTTGCTTGTCCTCGGCTACGCGTTCGTGACCGCGTCGTCCGCGGCAGCCGAGTCGGGGTCGGATGCGGTGTTCCCCCGAAGCCTGCTCGGGCTTCCGCTGCTCGAAGGTTTCCGCAGTGCGGGTCGCCATGGCGTCCACGTCCAGTGGGGCGCCATCGTTCTGCTGGCCACCCCGGTGCTCGTGTCAGTCCTGGCCCTCATCGCAGCGATCCGCCGGCCATCCTCGACGGGACGCCGATGACCCTCGGGGCGGCCGCAAGCGCGGCCCTCTGCTGGGTCGTCGTCGCTGTCACCGTCGCGGCGAGTGAGCGGCGGTGGAGCAACGCCGCCCCAGCGCCCGATGCAACCCTTGCGGCGCTGGCCTCCGACCACCTCCTGCAGATCGCGACGGTCATCGCATTCGGCGTCCCGCCGCTCATGGTGGTCGGCGGAGCGGCGCCACCGGAGTGGCCCATGATGCTGGCCGGGTTGGGCCTGGGCCTCGGCGGAGCCGTGTTGCGCGCGCGCTCAATGCAAACGCTCGGCCGCCGTTACCGGCTCACTCCCCTTCAGCAGCCCGATGCCGGAGGTCTGGTGGTTGTCGGCCCCTACCGCGTCGTGCGTCATCCCGGCTACCTCGGCCTGGTCTCGGCCTTCGCAGGTCTCTCGATCCTCGCCGCCGGTTCGTGGGGTCTGGTGGCCATGGCGCCGCTCGTCGCTGGTGTCATCTGGCGAATGTCACTTGAGGAGGAGCTCCTCGCCGAGGAGTTCCCCGCGGATCTGCCCACCTACCGACGACAGGTTCCCTGGCGGCTCATCCCTCACCTCTACTGACCAAGGAACCTCTACCGACCAAGGACCACCACCATGCTGGACGCCCCCGACCGGGACGGCTCCC
>WBZS01000109.1_pt2 | contig 28296 bp, 15 predicted proteins | sample 5204201 | NCBI WGS metagenome assembly WBZS01 (sample SAMN12344357, study PRJNA552823) | activated sludge metagenome | biome: Activated sludge suspended growth; feature: Nitrification reactor; material: Wastewater; isolation source: activated sludge from nitrification reactor of wastewater... | reverse complement strand
TGCGGATCTTGCGCCGCCACATTGAAAATCTTGGCTATCCTAAAAAATTTGCAATTTATTCCGGCGGCGACCAGGAAAGTCTTGCTCGCAGCGTTCTCCGTGAAATAAATGTTGCCGACACCACGCTTGCCCCAACCCAATTGATTTATCAAATCAGCAATTGGAAGAACCGTGGCCTGTCACCCCAACAAGCTCAACTGGAGGCCGACAACGATGTCACCACCCTCGCCGCGATCGCCTATCGACGTTACCAAGCGGCGCTGAAGCGGTTGGGTGCTGTCGACTTCGATGACCTCTTAGGGCTCACCGTCAAACTTTTTGCTCAGTTTCCCGAATGCCGCCAAGAGGAAGCTGCTCGTTTCGACCACATTTTGATTGACGAATATCAAGATACAAACCACACGCAATACGAAATCGTTCGCGCACTTGCTGCCGAGCATCGCAACCTGTGCGTCGTTGGCGACGATGATCAGTCGATTTACGGTTGGCGAGGTGCTCAAGTCGAACATATCTTGAATTTTAAAAACGATTGGCCGGGGGCCGAAACGGTGCGGCTCGTTGACAACTATCGTTCGACCGGGTCGATCCTTGAAATGGCCAATCGACTGATCGAACAAAATAAGGTCCGGCACGGAAAGGTTCTTAAGTCCGATCGCGGCGCGGGACCCGTCCCGGCGTTCTTGCAATTTGCCGACGAAACCAAAGAAGCGGAAAACGTAGTGGCTTCGATCGCCAACCAAATGCGCAACGGCCATCGACAGCCTCGCGATTTTGCGGTGTTGTTTCGAACTAACGAACAAACGCGTGCGTTCGAAACGGAATTCCGCAAGGCCAAAGTTCCTTACGTTTTGATCGGCGGCATGTCATTTTTCGATCGCAAGGAAGTACAAGATATCATCTGCTACCTGCGACTCGCCAACGACACACCCGACGACACTTCTGTATTGCGAATCCTCAATCGGCCCGCCCGCGGTCTCGGCAAAAAAGCGATTGAAAAATTGATGGCCGCCAGTATCCGAGAAAAAAAGACGATTTGGGAAGTGATCTCGAATTCCGCGCTTAGACCCGGCGGAATGGGTGCCGCTGCAGAAGGCGGATTAAACGAACTCGTCCAACACGTCCAATTGACCACGGACAGAATTCAACGCTCGAACTCGTTGGTTGATCCCGTGATCGAGTTGATCGAAAACGTCGGTTACCGCCGAGAAATCGATCGCCTTTATCCCACCCCCGAGGAACGCGACTCACGCTGGAACGTTGTCCAACAGCTGGTCGACGCCATTGGTAGCTTTGAAAAAGATTCCCCGAAGCCAAACCTCGGCGACTTTCTCGATCAAATGCTGCTCGGGGATCGTGAGGTGGAGGATGAAAAGGAAAAACAGCTCCGGCAGAATGCCGTTTTTCTGATGACGATACATGCGGCCAAGGGATTGGAATTCCCGGAGGTTTATCTCGTCGGAATGGAGGAAGGCATCCTGCCGCATCACCGCAGCATCGGCGAAGACGAATCGGGTGTCGCGGAAGAACGCCGACTTTGCTACGTCGCCGTAACACGCGCGCAAGACGTTTTGACAATGAGCATGTCCCTCAGTCGCATGAAATGGGGCAAGTCCCGCCAACGTCATCCGAGCCGCTTCATTTACGAACTCCTCGACAAAACAGCCCATCCCAATTACGGAAAAGCCTGCCAACAGCAACTTGATTGAGTTCGCAATCGCCGAGGTACTTTTTGTCGGCGTTGCAGGTTGCGGAAGGCCCATGTTTTGTTGGTGAACGCAAGTTACAATTTTCACGCGGAGGCCCATGGAATTGAACCGAATGCCTTCGTTCAAGAAACGTCAATCAGACTTTGAGGAGCTAAACGTGGTCGTCGATTTTTCGCAGCGACATGAACTCGTGAGTGATTTATTTCGCTGGCCGCAAAGTGAATCCGAGTGGGACGACTTTCGGCTGTCGGACAAGCAAGTCCGTTTCTATCAGGAACAGGGATTTCTGGCTGGCGTTCCGATGCTCGACGCGCGGCAAATTGAAGTGTTGCGGGGCGAGCTATCGGAGTTGTTCGAGCCGAATCATGAAGGTCGCGAATTCTGGTACGAATACCACACGAACGAATCAACAGATCCGAACAAAGTGTTGTTTCATGCGTTGGGGGCATGGCGGCTGCGCCCAGCGTTACATGACGTTCTTTGGAACCCCCGTTTCGTCATGGCGTGCAGCCAATTGCTAGGCGGGGCCGTGCGGTTTTGGCACGATCAGTTGTTTTGCAAGCCTGCGAAACATGGCGGTGTGGTCGCTTGGCACCAAGACTACTCGTATTGGACCAGAACTAAACCAATGCAGCACCTAACATGCTGGACCGGCTTGGATCGCAGCACCCGCGAGAACGGTTGTTTGTATTACGTTCCAGGCAGTCATCATTGGCCGTTGTTGCCAATCACGGGGTTGGCGGGCGACATGGATGCGATTCGAGGAGTGCTGAATGACGAACAGTGGACCCAATTTCAGAAACCAGTTGCTGTTGAGCTTGAGGCAGGGCAGGCGTCGTTTCACCACCCTCTCACCGTTCATGGCTCACATGCCAATACCACCAGCACTCCCCGCCGCGCTGTCGTCCTGAATGTCTTCAAGGACGGTACTCATTCAGATTCCAACGACGAATTGCTACAAGGCGTTCCGCCGATTGCGAAAGGAAACAAAATGGAAGGCCAGTTTTTCCCGCTGCTGTTTGATCCCAAGCCATAACGGATCACTTCGGCTGTTAGCAAATGATCATAGCGAAGCCGGCTGTTCGCATCTCAAAAGAAATCAGGCCTCGGGAATTTCCCAAAGCCTGTTGTGTCAAACAACGCCCAACAGCGCCATCTAGGGTGGTTTTCGATTACAGGCTGTTCAAACCGGCCAGCAAACTGTCAACGATCGAAAGCTTCGTGGTAAAGTTGCGGCGCTGCGCTTGCAAGGCGTCATCAAACTTGATTTCCCAAATTGTCGACCAGTCTTCGTATGGATTCGTTTTCGCAAAATCCCTCACAAAATTTGCCGCCCTTAGGTAATACCATTTTGCATCATTCGATAGCGCGTAATTGGTGAAATCAAAAGGGTTTTGTTGCGTCCAGCTACTGGCATTCAAAAACTCGTTCCACAAGTATTGACGGCTTGGCAACAAGTTCGCAATTTCTTCTAGCGAATTCCAATTGTGCCCAATGACACGATAGGTTTCAGTTTCCCGAGCCTTGGCCGCTGCAACGTCATGTTCATTCCATTCGGCATACTTCAGCACTCGGTAGTTATCAATAGTACTGAACCAATTTCGACCAGATAGACTGTAATTCAGCGTGTTGCCATTTTGGTATGAGTTTTGCGTGGCGACACCCGCACCGAGTGAAAAATGTTTTTCAAATATCAAGGGAACCGAGGTGATCGAGTCCTTTAGTAACCGCGAGTTGCTGATGAAACCGTGCAGTCTAGAAAAGCCAGTGTCGAGTTGCTCCATCTCATCAGTGGTCCATTGATTTGAAACGTTGGTGAACCGCAGTAGCGCGTCCTCGCTGGCAGCGTCTACGATTACGTCAGTAGTGAATACCAACAATCGATCGTCTTCAGTACCGCCGTTAAAGAAACTTCCGCCACCAGCTCCGCCAATCAATCCATCTCGGCCTGCCTCACCAAACAGACGATTCAGACCCAGACCACCGACCAATCGATCGTTGCCATCTCCCCCGTGCAAAACGTCGTCGCCATCTTGCCCGCGAACGATGTCGTTACCAGCATCACCGTATGCGGTGTCATTGCCTTGACCCATGTTGATTACGTCATCGCCGTCGCCACCTTGGACAAAGTCATCTCCAGCACCGGCATCGGCGAAGTCGTTGCCGAATCCCAAATAGATGTTGTCACTGCCGTCATAGGTGTAGACAGTATCATTGCCGTCGCCTGAGTCGATGGCGTTATTGCCAATACCGCCATCAACAAAGTCAGCACCGCCTTCGCCAAAGATCAAATCGTCACCATCGCCGCCATAAAGCGAATCCGCGCCAGCTCGTCCAAAAATGTAGTCGTTGCCGGCTTCACCATAAATCGAATCGGCCTCAGAACCGCCGTCCAGAAGGTCATCTCCCAATCCGCCAAAAATGGCATCAATACCCTCGTTGCCTTGAATTGTGTCGACGCCCGCTTCCCCATGGAGTTGGTCATTGCCTTCATTGCCGAAAAGCAAATCCAATCCATTCGAGCCAAAAATAATGTCGTTTCCAGCGTTGCCATAAATGGAATCGTCTCCTTCACCGCCGATGGCATAGTCGTTGCCATCACCGAGGACGATGTTGTCGATGCCGTCATCGCCGTAAGCAGTGTCGTCACCGCTAAAGCCATTGAGCAAATCGTCACCATTTCCGCCCTTAAGGAAGTCGTTTCCTTCGGTGCCGTACAAGCTGTCATTGCCGTCTTCACCACGAAGTCCATCATTTCCTTCACCACCGTGGATTTCGTCGTTTCCAAGACCACCGAAGATCTGGTCGTTTTGAGGACCACCCGATAACACGTCGTCACCGTCTTGTCCGTAGATGCGGTCGGCACCCAGTCCGCCTTCTACAATGTCGTTACCAAGGCCCCCGCGAATCTGGTCGCGTTCGGTTCCACCATTCAGGTCGTCATCGCCCTCGCCGCCATCCAGCGAATCATCACCTGCGCCACCATTCAAAATGTCTGCGCTGGCTTCGCCTAACAACAGGTCCTGTCCGTCGCCGCCAAACAACCCGTCCTCACCGTCCCCGCCATTGAGAACGTCATTGCCTTCATCGCCTTGTAGAAAGTCGTTGCCTTCACGGCCTAACAGAGTGTCATTTCCCGCGCCGCCATAAAAGTTGTCTATGTAAGTACCGCCCAAAAACCGATCGTTGCCATCACCGCCGATTGCAATCGTCTGAACATCCGTATCATTGCGAAAAAAGTCGTTTCCAGGATTAGCAAAGAATTGCAATACGGCGACATCAGCGCGTGCGAAGACTTGCGAGTCGACACCCACGATTGTCACGCGAATGTCAGTCGGGCTGGCGAACTGGACGAGAACTTGATCGTCAATCGCATCACCACGGACCGTGATGATGTTGCTACTAAAGGTAATACTGGCGAGTAAGTTTCTGTTTTCCAAACGCGAAAATGAGAAACGACTTTCCGTAGGGGCCGAAACGCGAACGTTTAGATCTCGATTTCGAACGAGGAAAGAACGAAACTGCTGCACGAAATTCTTCATGGACAAATACTCTGGGTTTGTTCCGAAACAGGACAGTCAAATACGAGATTTACGAGGAGTGAACTGGCAATCCCTCTATTTTTATCAGCCAAGGAGCCCGCTGCAATTAGAAAACTCCGCCAAGATTCTCTATTTGCCCAAAAAAAGCCGCCAAAACCGCCCAGCTTGAACCTTCAAATGACAGCAAATCCTAGGCAAAACAATTTTTCTTAGTAATCGGATTAGTTTACGAAACCCAAACACTCCTTTTGGCCGATTGATTGAAAACGGACCAAAAAAGTGCGGCCAATCGGCTCGACACTCTGCCGTCATCAAAAAAACGTCCAATTCAGGCGAGCTATGATTATCAATTTGTCATTGTGTCGATTCATTGCCATCGCGTGTGCAATCGTGGGAGCTGAGATTGGGTTCAAGCAACCAACAGCCCTTGCCCAAGAGCCTGCCGAATTCTTCTGGACTTTGGTCGGAAACAATCCCGACAACCCCGGCACCTGTCTCTTTCGAAAAAAGATGACCTTGATCGGTCCTGAGCAAAGTCAGGTCTTGATTGCCACCACCGGAAAATTCAGCCTGTATTTGAATGGAAAGTTGGTTACCAAAGGCGAAGGTAGCGCCCAGTTTCAAACCATTGACACCAGCAATTACGTCTATCCCGGTGTTAACCTTGTCGCGGTAGAGATTAACTCTACCAAACCATCGGATAATGGCCTTGCCTTGCGTTTTCGCGTTAAAGAAAAATCCGAAGTCCGTTGGCGGGCAATGTCGATCGACGAAACGTGGATGACTAATCAATTACCGGTTGAAGATTGGTACAAGCCGCGATTTCGCGACTTGGGGTGGCTGCCCGCTACACCAACCATGACCGCCGCTGCAGTTGCCACACCCGCCAGCCGCCCAGACCAGACCGCGAACCATGTTGCTCAATACAATTCGAAACTACCGGCCGCCCTCCCCTCCATTCCCGAAGCGAAACAAACCGGGGCCACACCGCCTTCGGCCTTGAATTCGACTCCAAAATCGGACCGAATCGCCATCAAGAAACCGAGCGAAGTCGACGTTGACGAAGAACAACGTACTCGAACCGCACCGATTCAACTTGCCGACGCCAACGCTACTTCCACAACTCCGCCGGCATCAGATCAGCCGATTTTGATGGCAGAAAAACCGTCACCGAAAACGGAAGAGTCGCAGCCTGGTCCTGTAGACACAGCGACTAATGCCGAACCTAAATTCGAAATCAATCCTGAATTCCGGATCGACCCGGTTTTGTCCGGTGACGAAAGCGGCTCCATTATCGCCATGGCGTTCGATGAATTCGGTAATCTGATCTTTTCGCAAGAAGGAGGAACGCTGAAGGTGGCCGATCTGTCGATTCCTTATGGGCAAAAACGGGTCTCGACGGTTTGCGCAGAAATTAAGAACTGCCAAGGGCTACTGCCCATCAACGGAAAATTGTTTGTGACCGGTGAGGGACCGGAAGGTCTCGCACTTTATCGACTCGAACGAATACGCCCCGAAGCGACGGAAATGCGGGTGGTCAAAACGCTATTGAAATTCAAGGGCGAGGCCAGTGAACACGGACCGCACGCCCTAACACTGGGCCCCGATGGCATGCTGTATTGCATCATCGGAAACGGCAGTGGTTTACAAACCACAGAGAAAATTGCAGGACCTTACCAATTTCCTTACGAAGCTGATTTGGCACCGCGCTACGAGGATCCCAGCGGTCACTCCAACGGCGTCAAGGCTCCTGCCGGCACGGTTGTTCGAATGGCGTTGGATGGATCACAAGTGGAAATGGTTGCTGGCGGGATACGGAACGCCTATGACTTGGTCTTCAATGCCCACGACGATCTATTCGTACATGACAGTGACATGGAATCCGATGTCGGGTTGCCTTGGTACCGCCCGACGGCTTTGTATCATGTTACGGACGGTATCGACTTCGGTTGGCGCAGCGGCTGGGCAAAATTTCCCAGCTACTACCTCGACACCGTAGCACCGATTGCGACAACAGGTCGCGGTTCCCCGGCAGGTGCGATTTGCTACACGCACATCAATTTCCCCATGCGTTACCAAGGAGCTTTGTTCCTGGCCGATTGGTCCGAAGGCCGCATTCTGGCCGTCAAACAAACTGCTGAGGGCAGCACGTACAAAACCGAAGTCGAGGAGTTTCTGAAGGGCAAACCCCTTAACGTTACTGACCTCGACGTCGGTGAAGACGGCGCGCTCTATTTCTGCACAGGTGGCCGGGGGACAAACGGTGGGGTTTTCCGTGTTGCTTGGACCGGAACTGTGCCAGAACAAGTCATGCAGTTTGAAAATGACTTGACTCGCCTCGTGCGACATCCCCAGCCCACGAGTCCTTGGGCCAGACAAAACATGGCAATGATGTTTACAAAGCGCCCGGATGAATACACGAAAGAGCTGGTGGCGGTTTCTTTGAATACCGAAAACACAGCGACCATTCGTTGTCAGGCTCTTGAAAACCTGTTCCTGTTCGGAAGACTCGATGATGCGACATTGTTGAAACTTTCTACGGACGCTTCCGAGCAGGTTCGATTGAAGATCTGCTACCTCTGTGGCACACGCAAGAATTGGGGCAAGATCTGCCTGCCGCTGCTCAAAGACGAATCGAAATTCGTTTGCCGCCGTGCCGCAGAATCATTGCTTCGCACGGGAACGGCGGTCCCAACCGAGGAAATCTTGCGACTGGTCGGGGACAACGACCATGTCGTGGCGACGACCGCTTGCCGCTTGCTCGAACAAGTGCCCACGACCCAGTGGAAGACTGCGATTCTGGAAACGCAAAACATCAAAGAATTCTGCATGGGCTGCTTGGCTCTCAATCGCGCAGAGCCGAGCTTGGAAAATAGCTACGCAATTCTTGTCCGCTGTTCGACCCTGATGGATGGGTTTGTAAACGATCTGGATTTCACCAACATGCTGCGGGTTATTGAATTGACGCTATCGCGAGCACAAGTTGACCCGGCAAAAATTCAGGGATTTGCCAAACGCATTGCGGACGAGTTTCCAACTTCTAGCCCCATTCTCAATCGCGAGTTGATTCGCATTTTGACTTACCTGCAAACGACCGAAGACTTGTCACGACTGGTGGAATACCTGAAGACACACGGCGATGACATGGAAACAAAGATTTTCGTCGCTATGCACATGGCAACCATCTCCGGCAAACTGGACGACGAAACCCGACTCGCGGTTATCGACTTCTTGCACGAGGCAGCCGCGAAGAACAATGGCGGCAGTTACCAACTCTATCTGGCTCGTTGCATTCGTCAATCGACCGAAGCATTATCGCAAGCGTCGATTGTTAAGGTTCTCGAGGCGGGCGATCGATGGCCGTATGCTCTCGTGCCGGCATTTTATCGATTGTCCAAGCAAGAAATGATCGACAACGCCAGCATCCTGTGCGAATTGGATCGCCGGCTTGTGGCGAATAAGGCTAAAGACGTTGTGGCCCAGGCCCGATTGGGGATCATCGCCTTGCTGGCCGAAGGCAAAACCGACGACGGCAACAAATACCTGCGCGAGCTTTGGGCTAACGAACCCGATCGTCGCGATGACGTCATCATTGGCTTGGCCCAAACTCCAAATAAAGAGAATTGGACCTATTTGATCGCCAGTTTACCTGTCGTCGATGACATGACCGCTGGTGAGGTCTTGAACGCATTGCAAAATACGAAATTGCGACCAGTTGCCGCACAGCACTATCGGGATCTGTTGGAACTCGGTTATCGTCTCCGCAACGAACGCGCACTCCAAATCGCCAATATCCTAAAAATGTGGACTACGGAAGAAGTGAAGGCAGAGTCCCCCGAATGGAAGGCTCAGCTCGATGCCTGGTCAATTTGGTTCAAAACAAAATGGCCTGAAGAAAAACAAGTAAGCCAACAAAATTCAAAGACATTGAGCGTGAGCTTCCGCAAAACCGGCAACTTGCTCGACATGCTCGAGAAAGGGCAATTGAACGGGGATTCGGAACGAGGGCTTAACGCTTTCACGAAGGCCGACTGCGCCAAGTGCCACCGGTTCGGCGCCACGGGCTCTGCAACGGGCCCTGATTTAACGGCGATTGCAAATCGGTTTTCCAAACGCGAAACACTTGAAGCCATCGTCGAACCTTCGAAGGTAGTTTCGGACCAGTATCGCAGCACGCTGGTCGTGAACGATCATGGCGTGTCGTTTGTAGGATTAAAGGTGGAAAACGGCGACGGCAGTACGACTTTGATCCTGTCGACTGGAGAGCGGATTCGATTTGAGGCCAGCGAAGTCGTCGAGCAAAAGTCTGTTAGTCAATCTTCGATGCCCGAAGGCCTGCTCGAGCGACTCACTCAACAGGAAATCGCTGATCTATTCGCCTACCTTTACAACGAACGGAAGAACGTTGCAGAAAAATCGGCCACCCCGCTAAAATAACCCGGCGATTTACCCTCAGGAAACCGAAGCCTATCAGCGAATTGGTAACCCCGTTTTTAGCCCGGTTCGCAGATCGTGGCCGGGCCTTATCAATACGGCCTGAAGTCGTTACGATCGAAGGCCATGGCCAACGACCAGGAAACCACTTTAGCCTCAATCCGCCAGACGATCGCAGAATTTGTTCGCGAGCGTGATTGGGAACAATTCCACGCGCCGAAAAACGTCTCGATGGCCTTGACTATCGAAGCGGCGGAATTGATGGAGCACTTCCAATGGATTGATTCGGAATCTAGCCGCCGCAAAAATCTCAGCGCCGAGCAATTGTCGGCAATTGGCGAAGAGATTGCCGATATTTTTTGCTACACGTTGGCACTCGCCAATGAGTTGGGAATCGATATGACCGAAACCTTCACTGCCAAAATGCAAAAGAACCGCGCAAAATACCCGGCCGAAAAATACCAGGGCAAGTTTTAAGACGGTTGTCCCTGTCTCTGCCGTTTCGAGGCTGGGAATCTTTTTTTTGGAGAGACTAACGGTTTCTATAAAAGAACGTCCCGAATGACGTGGCCGTGGACGTCGGTGAGGCGGCGGTTGGCACCGTCGTGACGGACCGTGAGTTTTTCGTGGTCGATGCCGAGGAGATGTAAGACCGTGGCGTGAAAATCGTAGGTGGTTGTGGCGTTTTCAAGGGCCCTCCAAGCCCATGGGTCGGTCTGGCCGTAAGAGATTCCGGGCTTGATGCCGGCGCCGGCCATCCAGCCGACAAAGGCCCCGCCGTTATGGTCGCGTCCCTCGCCGCTTTGCGAAAACGGCATCCGCCCAAATTCTGTGTTCCACAAGACAAGTGTGTCCTCGAGCAGGCCTCGCTGTTCCAAATCCTCCAGCATCCCCGACATCGGCTGGTCGATCGAGGCGGCAATCGATGGAAGCTCCTTCACGATGCTCGCGTGATTGTCCCAATTCCCCGTCGGCCCGTTCGCGCCGCTCCAAACCTGCACGAAGCGAACGCCACGTTCGATCATTCGTCGAGCCAATAAACATCGGCGACCGAAGTCTTCCGTGACCGGGTTGTCGAGCCCGTACCGCGCAAGAGTCTCCGCCGATTCGTCCTTGAGGTCGAAGGCTTGCGGAGCACTGACTTGCATTTTCGCGGCCAGCTCGTAAGCCCGAATCCGCGCGGTCAAACGGGAGTCGCCACCGTTTTGTGATTCATGCTGAGCATTGAACTTTTCCAACAAAGCCAGCCCGTCCCGGCTGGAGTCCGCGTTGATGAACTTGGCGGCAGCAGGCGGGGCAAGGTCTGGCAACAGCTCCGGCGTGTTGCCCCGAATGATCGTTCCCTGATGCATCACCGGCAAAAAGCCCGCGCTGAAATTTCCACGCTGGTTGTAGGGCAAGCCGCGCGAGTCGGGAAGAACGACAAATGTCGGCAGGTTGTCGCACAGATTTCCCAACCCGTAACTGATCCAAGCTCCCATCGAGGGGAAACCGGGAAGCAAAAATCCAGTGTTCATCAAATAACTGGCCGGACCGTGGACGTTGGTCCGCGATGTCATGGCCATCAAAAACGCCAACCTGTCGACGTGTTTAGCCAACTGAGGCAGTTGCTCGCTGACCCAGCGTCCGCATTGGCCATGTTGCTGGAACTTGAAAGGCGAAGCCAACACATTGCCGGCCTCGCTCGTTGCGGCTTCCACCCGTTCGCCAGTGCCGGGGTCGAATTTTTGACCGTGACGCTTTTCCAGTTCGGGTTTGTAATCGAACAAGTCCATTTGGCTTGCGCCACCGTTCATAAACAGTTGAATCACCTGTTTGGCTTTGGCCGGATGATGCAAGCCAATCAAGCCGTCATCACCTTGCCTGTTCGCCAGCAATCCGTCCCGCGACAAAACCTGTGCGAGCGCGATCCCACACAGCCCGCCGCTGGCGTGGGCCAGGAGGTCGCGGCGGGAAATGTTCGGGCGCAGGTTCATGGCAAAACTCTCGATTCAATCAATTCACAAAGACAAACTCGTTGAGGTTGAAAATCACGCGGCACAAATTTTCTAAACCGTGCCTATCAGCGTAAGCGGAGAAGTCAGGCAACTCTTCGGAGTTGGGTTCGCGGCCCAGGGTCAAGCGAAACGCGGTCCGCACGCAATCCGCAGTGGTTTTTCCCTGTGTTCGTAGTCGCGCGGCGAAATGTTCGCTTTGCCGAGCCATGAATGCGTCGTTCCACATTGCAAGGGCTTGCTGCACCGTCACGGAATTCTCGCGGCCGGGTGTGATCGTATCGCCCGCCGGACAATCGAGCGACTCCATAAACGGATCGGGAAGCGTCCGAAACAGAAAACGATAAATGCTCCGCCGATTCCCGGAGGGGCTATCGAGGTCAAACTTGCTGTAGTCGATGATCGGGGTCACGTGTGAACCGGGTTTCAAATCAAACTGTCGGTCACTGGGTCCGCCCATCATCAGGTCAAGCTTGCCGGAAACGGCCAGCACCGTGTCGCGAATGCATTCGGCATCCAGGCGAGTGCGATTCATCCGCCAAAGGAATTGGTTGTCGGCATCAAGAGTCATGGATGCTGTGCCGGTGGGGCGACTTGCTGACGACTGGCGATAGGTGGCACTGGTGACGATTAAGCGATGAAGTTGCTTGAGCGATTGGCCATTGTCGCGAAACCAGAGGGCCAACCAATCGAGCAATTCGGGATGCGAAGGCAACGCACCCATGCGGCCAAAATCGTTGGGGGTTGCGACGATGCCGCGGCCAAAATGAAACTGCCAAACGCGGTTGACGATCGAGCGCCACGTCAGCGTGTTCTGCGTGTCGGTCAGCCAACGAGCCAAAGCCGCGCGTCGTTCGCCTTCGCTTGCCAAACCGCTCACTTCAAATCGCGCTGGAACGGAGGCGACGCAAACGAGAGATCCCGGTGCTGCTTCATCAAGCGGTTGCCGAATGTCGCCTCGCTTCAACACGTGAATCGGCAGCGGTCTGGGCGGGGGTTTGAGTCCGCCGTCCGGTTCGAAATCGTTGGCGACCGCGTAGACGTAAGACGGAGGGGGCAACCGCGTCAGGGCAGCATCGATTTTCGTCCGTTGCTGATACAAAGCCAATTCGATTTGCTGATCGGCCGTTCGCCGCTCGGGATTTTCGGCGAGGATCGCTTCGATGTTTGCGGGGGGCATCGCTGCGACATAGGTCGGCGAGTTGGAAATTGCCACTCGCAGCCGTCCGATCAAATGGCGACCGCCATGCAGTTGTTTGACGACGACCGTCAGCTTTTGTCCGGCGGAAAACGACTGCTTTTGTTTGAATTCGAAAACAGCAGAGTGCGGCGACCCCACCTTTGGAAATATTCCCCACGCCGTTTGCGGGTTGCCGTCGATCGCCCTCGCAATCCCCCAGTCGGCTTGCTCAAAGTCCGCAGTCGCATGCGCGATCTCAATACGAGTTCCGTCGACTCCGCCCGAAAAGGCCTCGAACTCGGATAGATGCAAGTTCCCATTATCTTGCCGGCCCGGGCCCTTGTGCGGCAGACTCTCATCAGTGAGCGTTTCCAACCGCATTGACGTAAACTCACCCGCGGGCGGAGAAAACGAAATCGTGTAAGTATCGGTTTCAGGATTGGTTCCTCCGGCCAAAACGGAATGATCGTCCAAGGGCTTTAGCGTCGCACCCCCCGCAGAAATTGCAGTTTCGGGACCAAGTATTTTCCACGCCCCGCGGGCTTGTGCCAAGTCGCGCTCCCAATTCGCGACTTCATTCTGCGTTTCCCGCGACAACAGGTCTTCGCGGCGTCGAGCGTTATCGTTTTCAAGTTCCCGTTTTCTGGCCCGCAAGGCTTGCCGCTGCCGGTTCACCTTGGGGTCCACATCGAACATGCGATTCGCCCGCTCCACGCCGGAGAAGACGGCTTGCAGGGCGTAGTAATCGCCTTGGGAGATCGGGTCGAATTTGTGGTCGTGGCAGCGAGCGCATTGCACGGTCGAACTGACAAAATTGTTCATGACATTGCTGATCATGTCGTCGCGATCCAGGTAGCGTCCAATCTGCCGGTCGATCGTGTCTTCGCGGATGTCTCGCAGTGAACTTTCGTCCCACGGCCCGGCCGCGAGAAAACCCAGCGCGATGGTGGCCGCCGGGTCGTCGGGAAACAGGACATCCCCGGCGATCTGTTCCTGGACGAAGCATGCGAAGGGTTTGTCCGCGTTGAACGCGTTGATCAGGTAGTCGCGATAGGGCCAAGCGTTTTCGCGAATCCGGTCCTGGTCATGACCATGCGTTTCGGCAAAATGTGCCGCGTCCATCCAATGCCGAGCCCAACGTTCGCCGTAGCGCGGTGACGCCAGCAATCGATCGACGACTTGCTCGTAAGCATCGGAGGCTGGACTGGTGACAAATTCATCGATTTCTTCGGGCGTTGGCGGCAAGCCGATCAGGTCGAAGTAGACTCGGCGAATCAAAGTCCGCCGATCAGCTTCTGGCGACGGCGCGATGCCGAGCGTTGATAACTTGGCGCGAATAAAGGCATCCAGTTCATTGCGGCAACCAGCTCGCGATTCCGGAACTGCCGGTAACACCAGTGGCTTAAGTGACCACCAATCCAGCGCTGCGGCTTTGGCCGCTTCGGCCATGTCGGCCCACTCCGCTCCTTGATCGATCCATCTGCGAAGGATGTTGATCTGTTCGGCCGTAAGCGGGTCTCCCTCCGGCGGCATCTCCATGCCATCGACGAGGCCGCTCGCGAAACGGATAAGATTGCTTTCGCCGCTGTTCCCAGGGACGATGTTGGGTGCGTGTTCATCGCCGCCGTTAAGTGCGGTTTCCCTTTGATCCAGCCGAAATCCACTCTCTTGATTGTTGGGTCCATGGCAACGCAAACATTTGCCGGACAGAATCGGCCAAACATCGCGAGCAAAATCGACTCGGTCAGTATTTGCCGCAGATTCTGTCAAAGTGCCTTGAAAGAGGATTGTATGTTGCACCGCGCAAATCGAAATTGCCATTACCAAAGTAGAGACTGTACGAATGCCGATGCGTACAAGTTGCGTTTGCCGAAATAGAATTTGCGCTGGCATGCTTCACGAGCCTTTCCTATCCAGCAGCATAAGCAGAAAGTCGCAGGCCTGCCATTACGGCCTGCGATTGTTGTTCCGATTTTATTTGCCGCGATTCTCCCGATTGTTGTTCGCAGCCTTGGCCGCCTCGATCGCTTGACGTTGCTGATCATTGTAAAAGTCCGTTGTCAATGGTCGGCGTTTCGCTTCGTCGGCGATTTGTTCGAGCAAGCCCAGCGTTGCCTCCACGATCTTCGGCTCGGCGTCGACTTCTAAACCAGCAGTACGCGCGGGCCAAGTCGTATAGCCTCCCAGGTAGTGTTGCTCCGGCGGCGGAATATATCCCTCGGCGCCATTGGCCAATTCCATCACCATCAACGGCTGCAGCGGCGATTGGGCTTTAAGCTTTAATCCCGTGATGGCAAAAACCTCGTCAGGAATTGCCGCGATAGCGAGGTCGCCAATGCGGACCGCTTGGAGCACAAGCTCGGTCGTTGGATTCTCATGCAGCCAAACCGCTTGTTCCGCGTAGACTTCGGGCAAGTCTTTCGGGCGTCGATCGCCGCGGGTCTGATTGATCTCCCGAGCCCAAGTCAGGCGATCGGCCGACGGTTGCCTTCGCGCAAGTTTGAGGCGGGCCTCTGCCGTTTTTAGTCCGGCGGAATTCGTGTACTCGATCGTCTGCAAAGCTTGAAGCGCGACCGACACGAGACCTTCGGAATACTGTTTGCGCGAATAGTCTGCTCGTTGAGGCTGGCTGTAGTCCATCCAGTGCAGGTCGCCGCTGGTGCCTTGTGACATGATCGCCAAGGGCGCTTGAGAAGTTTTCGGTCCCGTTTTCGGCCGCAATTTGGATTCCAAAAGGTTGGCAAACTCGCCGAAATAATCGGCGGAAAAGCCTTCGCCTGCTCCGAAGTAGTGCATCGAATAGTTCGCCAACACACAGAGCGGCTGTCCTTCGGCAGTTTGGATATCGATCAAACTGAGTTGGCTGTCGATCGGCCCCGCCGGTCCGGAGAATTCGGGATTTTGGTAGCCTGGATGCATCATCGCGCGCACAGTGACTTGGCCAAACGGGTCAGTACCGAAGGCAGCCGGGTGTTTTATCCACCTCCGGCAATGGGTGTGGTCCGGTACGTCAACGACTGTCCAGCCGATTCGTGCCGGCTGCAATTTCGATGCGGCCTCGACAATTCCTTGGCTGACTTGGTCGATCAACTGTCGGGTGTACGCTTCGTCCTTTCGCGTTCCTAAACAAAAGTCCATCACGCTAGGGGCAGAATGAGTGTGAGTCGCTGCGATCAAGATCTGCTCGGGCCGAATCTCTGTCGATTCCGCGACTCGTTTCTTGATTGCGTCGCACACGTCCGTCGGAATCATGCAGGAGTCGACGATCGTGATGGCCAAGGTTTGATGGCTGTCCGACAAAACAACGCAGCGGGAATGCAGCGGGTCGTCGATCCGATTTGACGATTGTTCCAGGAATCCGCCGTTGCGAATTGCTGGCAAGACGCGCGGGCTAATATCGACAGCCGAGCATCCTGCTTGGAATTGGTCATTGGCGGCTAAAGGGTCAATCGTGAGTATCGATAGCTGCAACATCCCGAGATATGTCGCGCAATTGCAACCGAGACCCACAAATAGTCGAAGGAAATGAAAACGAACGGTAATCACGGGTGTTTTGTCGAATTTGAGATGAGATCTCTAACTTCTTTTTCCATTTTTTCGTTTTTGAGTCCGATCGCAGCAGCTTCGTTTAGGGCCTCGGAGGCCTCAATGCCTTTTCTAGTTGCTCGATAGATAGCCCAACATGCCCCGACTCGGCCACCTCCGCGGCAATGAATGAGGACTTTTTCACTTTCCCCTGCCCCATCCAAAGTTTTAAATAATTCAGCAAATTGATCGGGCGACAATTCACCAGGGCCGGCACACGGTAGATGCAAAATTCGGAACCCCTCTTTATTTGCCCATGCAACTTCATCCCAATTGGTTTCCGAAGGTTTGCGGAGCGAGACAATCGTCTTGATGCCTTTGTTTCGAAATACTTCCGCATCTTCGGCTTCGATGGCGCCCGCAAAAATAATGTTGTCGAGTTCAGAAGCGTTCACGGTCTTTCCGAGTTTGATTTTTTTGATGAGCGCCGCGGTCTTGGGCTGGCGACTTGAGGTTTTCGTTTCCGTCGGAAAGTCGTCAGGGACTGGCTGCGTAACTTTTCCGGTTGCAGTCCATTCCGCGCCACGTTGCAGCAGTGTGATAAATCCGACGCAGGCTTGTGAATAGTCAGCATGTCCCAGCGTTGTGTGAAGCACCCGGCCTTGGCCGTAAGAAATGGCCATCACCATCGGCTCGTGTCGTCCTGTTCCGCCTTGATCTTTGGCTGCTAAAGCCGAAGCGAGGACCTCCAGATTTTCGCCCGGTCCACGAAGTCGATCGTAAAGTTCATCTTTGCCATGCAGCCATTTTTCCGGTAGGCCTTGCATGATCGGATGGTCAGGATTGCGGGTTTGCACCACAAATTCGTGTTGGGCGCCATGGCTGCCGCCGTTTCCTTCGCCAGTGTCCCGCATCAATTTGGAATTGTCGTCGAAGTAAATGTAAGGGCCATTTTTTGCGGTTCGATTTCCCCAGCCGCCTAGTCCGATCATCTTGTTATACTCGGCCCACTCCGGGAATGCATTGTCGGCGGCATGAACGACAACGAATCCGCCACCGTCGGACACAAATTTTTCAAAAGCCTCTTCGGTGGATTTCTTCCACGGTTCGCCGTTGTAATTAGAGACGACCACATCGAATTTGGAAAAGTCTGGCGCGAAATTCTCATCGACTCCTTTGGGGGCCGTGCGAGCCAGATCGACTGTAAACATGCCAGTTTCCAGGAGATACCCACGCATCATTTCAGATGTCTTGGGCCAGATTCCGTGGTTGTTTTGGCCATCTACGATCAAGACCCGAATTTTTTTTCCACTATCATTCGCTTGCTTTTCAGAATCTTGCCACCCACTGGCAGTATTCGGCAAAAATATGAGCGAAGTTGCCAGAATAACCGACAACGCGAAAGAAATGACGTTTTGATGACGCATGAGTTCACCTGTTTAATTGATTCCAGACAACATTGCTGAAGATAATTGTAGTTCATTTGTGGTGGTTGCTAGAACATGGGGGAAGTCATTAATGTTGTCAAAATGGGGCTTGCGAGTGTAAAATCCATTCAACGCGTGTCCTTCAGAGCGGCCAACGTGACCCATCCATAATTGAGTGCCCAGCCATGAACCAGAGTAATTTGTTTTCCATCAAGTCGTTGAGCTGTATTGGTATTGGCAGTTTGATCCTGGCGATAGTTTTTGTCGGCGGGTTTTTGGTCGGCGAGTTCCGCAAAGCGCCGGACGATTTTTCGAAATTGCTGCCGATGGTGCTTCAGGCAGATACCGCGTCTGGTGGAAAATCTGTATCCGTTGCAACTGGGCGGATGAATGAAGACGTCGAGTGCGTTTACGTGCTGGATCACGTGGCGCAAAACTTGGTTTGCTTCGTGATGGACTATAAAAACCGCACTCAACCGGTTGGCACGTACGTTACCAGCCTGAAGGCCTTGTTCCCTGGCGCAAAGCAGGGAGACTTAGACCTGAGCATGGTTACAGGCTTCATTAGTTCCAATGAAGGGGGACGAACAGCACCATTGCGGTTTGCCGAAAATATCTGTTACGTCCTGGAGGGGAACTCGGGAGTCATCGCAGGCTTCACTTTCCAATTCAACCAAACTGGAATTCGGGCAGCCAATCCCGAACGCGGCGAACTGGTCCCCGTCTGGAAGGGACTTTTCCGCGACCCGTCGCTCAATCCGAAACCCGCAGACGCAAAAGGTGCTGCCGATAAAGCCAAAGACAAAGCAGCCCCGGCCGCTGACGACAAGAAAAAACAATAGTTCTTTAATGTCAGGTGCTGAGTGGAGTCGTTGGAAAAGTGGTTGAGATTCTTCGGGCTGACTTCGTTTCGCCAAGGTCAGCGCGAAGTCATCGAAGCGATATTAGCCGATCGCGACACCCTTTGCATCATGCCAACAGGCGGAGGCAAGAGCCTGTGTTATCAACTTCCGGCGTTGGCCCGGGAAGGCGTTACGCTGGTCGTGTCGCCCTTGATCGCGTTGATGAAAGATCAGGTCGATACGCTGAATGCCCGAGGCATTTCGGCGACTTGCATCAATAGTTCCATGAATGCTGGAGAGCAGCACGATCGGATCGGGCGAATGATGGAAGGCGAGTACAAACTCGTTTACATTGCTCCCGAGCGATTGCGGCACGTCGGTTTTCTTCGAGCTCTGTCGCGAGTCAACGTCAAGTTGTTGGCTATTGATGAGGCCCACTGCATCAGTCAATGGGGGCACGATTTTCGTCCCGATTACGCTCGGCTGGGGAAGTTCCGGGAAAGGCTTGGAAATCCGCAAACCGTCGCCTTAACGGCCACCGCGACGACGACAGTACGAGCCGACATTCAAGCGGTTCTTAACTTGAACGAACCGGCAGTGTTTGTTTCCGGATTTGCCCGCGAGAATTTGAGCCTCCGGGTCGAGTCGCCCAAATCGAATTCTGAAAAAGACAATCGCGTTATCGAATTCCTTAAAACGAAACCAGGCAACGGGATCATTTACGCATCGACTAGAAAGTCCTGTGAACACCTGGTTGAGTTGTTGCAGCAGGAATTCAAACAGTCGCCCGAGTTCTACCATGCCGGCATGTCGCATGCCGATCGGCATCGAGTTCAAGAGAACTTTATGAGCGGCAAGACTCGAATTGTCGTGGCCACCAATGCCTTCGGAATGGGCATCGACAAAGCCGATTTGCGGTTCGTATTGCACTACAACATTCCAGGCAGTCTGGAGGCCTATTACCAAGAGGCGGGACGCGCTGGTCGAGACGGAAAACAGTCGGTCTGCCTGTTGCTTCATTCCTTTCAAGATCGGTTCATTCAGGAGTTCTTTATTGAGAATTCCTACCCTTCTCGGGAAATGGTACAGCAAGTCTATGAATATTTTCAGACTTTCGACCGCGATCCTATCGAAATTACTTTGCAGGAATTGAAAGATCAATTGAACCTGACGATTGGAACGGAAGGCATTGCCAATTGCGAACAGTTGCTGGAAAAAGCTGGGGCGATTGAACGACTGGACAGCAACCAAAACACGGCGGCGATTCGAATTGATTCCAATTTGCCGACGCTTGTGGAAATGTTGCCTCGTGAAGCCAAAAGCCAACGAGCCGTACTGCGAGGGCTCGAACGTGTCGTCGGTCCTTTGCGCGGCGAGCGCGTGACGTTCAGCCCGAAACTTTTGTCCGAGACTTTGGACATGAAATGGGAGGCGATTGCTCGCGCGATTCGTCAATTGAGCGAACAGAAGTTGATCGATTACGTGCCACCGTTTCGCGGTCGAGCCGTACACATGCGCGATCGGAGTCTGCCCTTTTGTCAAATTGAAATTGATTTCGCAGAGTTAGAACGACGAAAAAAAGCAGAATTTGCGAGGCTCGATCGAATGGTTGCGTTTGCGACGTCGCATCGTTGCCGCCAGCTGGAAATTTTGGAGTATTTTGGTGACCCGCATCAAAAGCCCTGTCGGATGTGTGACCGCTGCGGTGCTCCTTGGCCAAAATTGGGCGAGACGACGGCTCCCGCGGAAGAGCAGACCAAAATGACCGTGCCCAAGAAGCAAAAAGTCGAGCAGGCCCCTTTACTCTACGCCGTTCAAGTAGCCTTGAGTGGCGTGTGGCGTTCGCGTGGTAAATTTGGAAAGGGATTGATCGCGAAAATGTTGTTCGGTTCCGATTCGAAACAGGTGCGTGCAGCGGGCTTTCAAAAACTTAGCACCTTCGGTCTGCTCAAACCATTGAAACAAGCAGAGATAGAAGATTTACTGGATCGCATGCTCGGCGCCGGATTGATTGTGCAAACCGAACAGGTTCGATTTCGTCCGACTGTCCAAGTCTCCGAAAGCGGCCACAACGTCCTCTCCGGCAAGTTGACGCTAGAGTGGGAGGAAATTCTCGGAGCGGCGCTGGCCCGACGTTTGGCAACTGCGTTTCGCGGCAAATCGCCTAAGACCGTTCGTGTCGAGGCAACAGATGCCGGCAACGAAAGTGAAATTTCAGTTTCTGAGGAAATGACTACGGACGTCGTCGCGGTTTCGACGGGTGTGGGATCGGAATTCGCCCGCTCATCGCAGGAGGTCGAGGCGCGGCATGAACGCATCGATTGTGCTCCATGTCCCGTCGAGGCCTCCGTTCCGAAAATGTCACTGACTGTCTCCCGGCGTACTGATTTGGAGCCGGAAATAAATGCCGAACAGCCAGCGTTGCTCCTCCTCGCGAGCAGTTCCGTTCAATCGCCCGTACTTGAAGAGTTCATGGACGACGAAACACGCCCTGCGTATTATTGGACTTGGCGTTTATTTGCCGACGGATATTTGCTTGACGAAGTTGCCGAAATTCGGAACTTGCCCGCCAACATCATTCAGTCGCACTTGTATCAGGCGGCCGCGAACAAGATGAGCGTTCAACCATACTGGATGAAAAAGTCGCAATCACCGGCGACTGAACATGCGAAAGACTGAGATTGGCGGGAGAAAGTGATTTCGGTGAACTCGCCCAAAAAGTTTCTTTTTTGTACAATTTGCGGTTTGACTTTGCCAGTGGAATGAGGTTTGCTCCTCAAACCGGCTCGTCAAATCAACCAAAAATCGACAAATGGTGGGTATCACATGTCAATGACGCGGGTACCTGTCGAAGCATTGCGAGTGTTTTCGTAACCTTTGAGTGCTGTCGCGGTTTCGCGAATTTCGATTTGCGAACGAAGAATAGCCGTAGCCTTTGGGTTCGGCAGTCGAAACCAACACCCCTGAGAATTTAATGGACGAACCCAAAAACGATCCTCGCTTAAGTCCAATTGAGCGAAGGCCTCCACAACGGAATATGAATCTATGGCTGCTGGTGATTCTCGCTGGTGCACTGTTGTTTGTTGCGACGATCAGTTTGCTTCAACAAGACTACTCGCAAATATCTTTAGGCTATTTCAATAACCTATTGGATGCGAAAGACTATAACGGCGATCCAATCTTGAAGAACGGCAAGGGGGCTCCATCCCCGATCGAGTCGATCGTATTCGTTGGAGGTGAATATGGAGAAGGCGTTTTTTCGGATCCTCCAAAGCCGGAACCACGTCGCGAATTTGATGGCTCAATAAAAATGCCTGGTCCTGAGGAACGTCTGAAAAAACGATTTCGTTTCAATTTGCCGGAAACCTCTGAATCGCGATCCGAGCTCGAGAAAAAGATTCGTACATCCGTTAAACAATTTGACCAGCGACAACCAACGAACATGCTGAATTATTACAGCGCCCTTTTCATGTTCGTGCTATTGGGCCTCTCGCTCATGATGTTTTTGTCGTTGCGTCGGACTCAGAATCAAATGATGGGTGGGGGCGGTTTCTTGTCTGGCTTTTCACGAAGTCCGGCAAAGCGCTACGAGCCCACAAGCAAACCGATTACTTTCAAAGACGTCGCAGGGTTGGAGGGCGTGAAAGCTGACTTGCAGGAGATCGTCGATTTCCTCAAAGAACCCGCGAAGTTCCGCAAGCTTGGTGGACGTGTTCCAAAAGGCGTATTGTTAGTAGGACCGCCTGGAACAGGCAAGACATTGCTCGCGCGCGCTGTGGCAGGTGAAGCGAACGTGCCGTTCTTTAGTGTCAACGGTTCCGAATTTATTCAGATGTTTGTTGGTGTGGGAGCCAGCCGGGTTCGCGATCTGTTTCTCACCGCGAAAAGCCAGGGTGCGGCGATCATTTTCATCGATGAGATCGACGCTGTGGGGCGGCAGCGTGGCGCAGGACTTGGCGGGGGACACGATGAACGTGAGCAAACGCTCAACCAAATCCTCGGTGAAATGGACGGTTTCGATAAGCAAGATGCCGTTATTGTCCTGGCAGCAACCAATCGTCCCGACGTTTTGGATCCCGCGTTGTTGCGACCCGGTCGCTTCGATCGCCATGTCACCGTGAGTCGACCGACAATGAATGGCCGGTTGGAAATCTTCAAGGTTCATGTGCGCGACGTCCCTCTTGGTCCGGACGTCGATCTTAAGTCAATGGCTCAGGCGACGGCTGGAATGACTGGAGCCGATATTCAAAACTTAGTCAACGAGGCGGCATTGTGGGCCGCCAGGCACAATAAACAAACGGTCGACATGGAAGACTTTTACTACGCTCATGACAAAGTCCTCATGGGGGCCAAGCGTGAAGAAGTCCTAAATCCTCGGGAGAAGGAGCGAACGGCCTATCACGAGGCGGGCCATACCCTGGCAGCTTGGTACCTGAAAAATGCAACGCCGGTGCACAAAGTTACAATTATTCCCCGAGGTCGAGCGTTGGGTGTTACCCAGATGGTCCCCGACGAAGATCGGTTGAATATTTCTGAGAACGAAATTCGCGATATCCTCGTGGTTCTTTTGGCGGGACGTGCCGCAGAAAAAATTGTCTATGACGAGTTTACGGTTGGTGCTGAAAACGATCTGGAGCGTGGAACCTCGATGGCCCGTCGTATGGTCACTCAATGGGGCATGAGCCAAAGATTGGGTCCAGTGAGTTACAAAATCACCGACGAAGATCCATTTTTGGGCCGCGAAATTCACCAAAGTCGACAGTTCAGCGAACACACAATGGAAATCATTGACGATGAAGTCGCCAAGATTTTGCGAAGCGCATCACAAGGTGCCGTGGAACTATTGGAAGAAAAACGTCTCCAGTTGGATTTATTGACCAAGGCCCTCGTTGAGCGAGAGGAATTGGATCGACATGAAATCGAAGCCCTGATAGGCCCTTCTGCTCACGCCGACAAGCCTGCGTTCGATTCTAAAATCGTGATAGCGCCTACAAACCCTGAAAAGCTTGATCCGACTCCAGACGAAGTGGTCCATAACTCAAAGCGATTAACAATCGACAAGAGTTGATTTTCGGCCAGATTGTCCGGACCGTCGGATAATACACCGGTGTCAATCGTCTTCGGCAGAAGTATCGAGGCCCAACTCCTTGGGCCTTAACAACCCAACAAATTCGCAATTGGCTGGCGATTCGACAATTTCAGCCCATTCGGTTTTTGACGACCGCAAATGTAATACAGCCGCCGTCGGGAAGTGTGGTGATGTTCGATCGAACATTCCGGCCAAGGCCGTCATTCCGGGATTGTGACCTATCACAAGCACTCGCATCATCTGATCGGGGACGTCGGCAATCGCTTGGAAAAAAGCTCGACCTGTCGCCATATACAGACCGCGCTGGGAAACTACGTCAGGTCGCGTGGGCCAATTGGGCAACATCAGTTCTAAAGTCTCTTGAGCGCGCCGCGCGGTCGAAACAATGACCATTTCAGGCACCAAGGCGTGTTGGAAAAGGTAGAGACCGATTGCGGGAGCAATACGTTTTCCGCGAGCGTTGAGCGGTCGATCGTGATCGGAAACCCCCGTTTGCTCCCAGTCTGATTTTGCATGTCGCATGAACAAAATGGTTTTCATCGATCGCGCCTGCAATGGAAAATTGAACTTTTGCTTCCCGGGAAAAGTGCCACCAATTGAAAAAGCTGCTCCGTCTTGCATAAAAAAAACGTGAATCAGCCCTGAAATGCCGCCTTTCCGGTTCCACGATCTTAGCATTCAACCATTCAACGAGTAAGATTAAGCAAATTCATCCAAGATTTCTGTCCGGCGCAACGAAACGATATCTTCGAACATCACGATGGACCCAGATCGAGCCAGAATTTTAGCGGACTTGAACGGCGCGATCGATGGCAACATCTACTGCGATGATTTGACAATTCAGATGTACGCGACCGACGCGAGCATCCATGAGTTAAAGCCCTTGGCCGTCATCAGTCCCGCTTCGACTCGCGATGTCGTAAAAATAGTCAACTATTGTCGTGAAAATCAATTGCCCCTCCATCCGCGCGGCTCAGGCTCTAACACCATCGGGGGATGCCTTGGGACCGGAATCGTTTTGGACTTCTCGGAGAGTATGCGCCGCTTGGTTTCCGTTGACCGCGAGGCGGTGACCGTTCAAGCCGGTGCCGTGTTGGCGAATATTAACCGCGATCTGAAAGTCCATGGCCGGTTCGTTAGCCCTGACCCGGCAACACGTAGCGTCACAACAATCGGCGGGATGTTGTCCCTCAACCTGAGTGGTAGTCATTGGGTGAAGTACGGAACTCCACGGGACAAGGTCTTGAGTCTCCAAGTCGTTTTGGCCTCAGGTGACGTGGTCAATCTGGATTCTGCAGCGAATGTCTCACGGGTCAATCAAGGGAATCCGGTTGTTGAGCATCTTGAACAACGAACTCAGTCCATCCTCCGGAGTCGCGAAAAGGACTTGGCTACGCACCGTCCCAAATCAGAACTAAATGAAGCTGGCTATAACCTCTGGGATTTGCAACGCAACAACCAAATCGATTTAACCAGGCTGTTGGTGGGATCAGAAGGTACGCTGGGAATCATTACGAAAGCCACGATTTCTACTGACCCAATTCCCAAATATCGTGGAGTCGCATTGCTGTTTTTCGAGCGACTCGACTATGCCGCGAAGGCTGCAATTGAAATTGGCGGAATGGGAATCGTCGCATGCGACTTGCTTGACCGGCGACTATTGACGTTGGCGCGAGAAACCGACGATAAATTTGTGAAACTTATCCCGCCCGAGGCTGAGGCGATGCTGTTGGTGGAGTTTCAAGCTGACGAAGACGCCGCGCTTCGCGACCGTTTTGAGTTCTTGGCTCAACGGATCATTCGCCGCCGACGTTTGGCATTTGATATTCGCACCGCGACACAGCCCGAAGAACGTAATTTGTTTTGGCGTTTGACGCGACGGGTGACCCCAACGCTGTATCGCCTGCGGGGCAATCGTCGTGCGGTCCCATTTATCGAAGCAATTGCCGTTCAGCCGGCAAAACTCCCAGACTTTCTCGCCGTCCTACACCAGATTCTTAATCGCCACGAGATCACGGCCTCTGTCTTCTCGCATACTCCGCAGGGAGTTTTACAAGTCCATCCTTTTATTGATTTGTCGTCGCCGGCTCAAGTCGCACAATTGCAACCTTTGGCCGAGGAACTCCTGGAAAAAGTAGCAGATTTCGGGGGCACTCTGAGTGGAATGTTTGGCGATGGACTCAGTCGAACTTGGACGTTGCGAAAACACTTTGGAAGTGCCTACACTGCGTTTGTTGAGGTCAAATCGCTGTTTGACCCAACCCACGTGCTCAACCCGGGCAAGATCGTCGATCAACCTCCGTGCGGGCTAACCGACCAACTTCGAAAGGTAACTTTGGCGGAGACACTGCAGTCACCGCCAGAGAATTCAGAAGAAACTAATAACGAGGCGGAAAAGACAACGCCATTGCCCATTCTGGCTCCACAGCTCAATTGGTCGCTGGCAGAAATGAATGTCGCCGCCAGAAATTGCAACGGTTGCGGGCGCTGCCGAACTTCCAATATCGATCAGCGCATGTGTCCAATCTTCCGAGTAGGTCCGAAGGAAAATGCGTCTCCACGTGCGAAAGCCAACTTGATGCGGGCGATTCTAACGGGACAGTTGCCGAAAGAAACCATTGGCTCGGACGAGTTTCGCGAGGTCGCTGACTTGTGTGTGAATTGCCATCAGTGTCGTCTTGAGTGCCCAGCCAGCGTCGATATACCAAAATTGATGGTGGAGGCCAAGGCGCATCATGTGGAGGTCAATGGCTTGGGTTTCAATGACTGGGTTTTGTCGCGATTGGACCTATTGTATTCGCTGGCGAGCAAAGCACCGAAATTGACGAATTATTTGATTCAGAATCGGACCGCAAGATGGCTGCTTGATCGCCTGCTGGGGATTGCTCAAGGGCGGAAGTTGCCGCGCTTTTCGCAAAGCAGTTTTTTGACTTGGGCGGGACGGCAAAAGCTGAATCGGGTGCCTCGCCAAAATGGACGAAAAGTAGTCTTCTTTGTCGACGCCTTTGTGAATTGGAACGATTTGGAGTTGGGCCAAGCACTTGTGAAAATTTTGCAGCACAACAACATCGACGTCGTCGTGCCCCTGGACCAGGCAGTCTCAGGCATGTCGCTGATCTCCGATGGAGTTCTCGGACGAGCTCGCAAACTTGCGACGCGGAATATTGAGTTGTTGGCCGATTACGTTCGACAGGGGTTCCATATCGTGACGGCTGAACCGTCCGCGGCGCTGGCCTTGAAGCACGAATACCTTAACCTCGTTGCGGACCCGGACGCAAAACTAGTGTCTGATAACACGTTCGACGTGTGCCAATATCTTTGGCAACTGCATCAAACGGGCGATTTGCAATTGAATTTTCGTCCGCTGAATGTCACCGTTGCTTACCACCAACCCTGTCATCAAAGAGCCTTGCAAATCGGGCAACCGGGCGTAGAGTTATTACGTTTGATTCCAGGTGTCCAGGTCGATTGTTTGAACTTGGGATGCTCAGGAATGGCAGGAGTTTGGGGATTGAAACGAAAAAATTACTTGCGAAGCCTGCGGATTGGCTTTCCTTTGATCAACGCCTTGCGCTCACCCGACTTGATTGTCGGGACAACCGAATGTGCAACCTGTAAGATGCAGATGGAACAGGGCTCGAGCAAATTGACGGCACATCCGCTCAAGATTCTGGCCTTGGCTTACGGGTTAATGCCGCAGTTGACGAATTTGTTTTCGCGGCGAAGTGAGGAGTTGTTGCTTTCATGATGGTTCGAGTATTAATGTTTGCCCAAGCGAGAGAGGCGGTCGGAAAATCGTCGATGGAATTGGAGTTACCCGATGATGCGACGGTTGAGGTCTTGCGCAACGCCCTGCGTGTTCATTTTCCGGCACTCGTTCCGTTGCTGCCGCAATCAATGATCTCTGTCGATCAAGCCTATGCAAACAACACTGATGGCCTGCACGATGGCGCCGAAATTGGGATCATCCCTCCAGTGGGAGGAGGTTAGAAATGCCTCGACTCGTTGAACATGAAATCGATACAAACGCAGTCTTGCGCGCTGTGGCGCGTCCTGAGTGCGGCGCAGCGATCCTGTTTTTAGGAACGACTCGGCAATTCACCGATGGACATGAAACAGCCAGCCTTGTGTATGAGGCCTACCACGAAATGGCCTTGGCTGAGTTAGCTCGACTGGAGCAGCAAGCCTGTGATCAGTTTCAGATCGCCAAATGTTTGATCGAGCATCGTTTAGGCAACGTGCCGATTGGAGAATCCAGTGTAGCGGTCGCCGTGAGCAGTCCTCATCGAAAGGCCGCTTTTGCCGCTGCGGAATGGGTAATGGACGAATTGAAGGCCCGCGTGCCAATCTGGAAAAAAGACATGTCGCCGACTGGCGCACGTTGGGTTCCCAACGCCAAACCCGAAAAAGAAAGCGAAAAAATCGATGCTCATTGATTCATTCGGCCGCAAACATGAAAGTCTTCGGATCAGCGTGACCGATCGCTGTAATATCCGTTGCTTCTATTGTATGCCGAACGAAAATATTCGGTTCTTGCCGCGAGCGCAGATCTTAACC
>WBZS01000908.1_pt1 | contig 28299 bp, 22 predicted proteins | sample 5204201 | NCBI WGS metagenome assembly WBZS01 (sample SAMN12344357, study PRJNA552823) | activated sludge metagenome | biome: Activated sludge suspended growth; feature: Nitrification reactor; material: Wastewater; isolation source: activated sludge from nitrification reactor of wastewater... | reverse complement strand
GACGACACCGTCGAGCAACGCCTCGGCACCGAATGGGTCGAATCCGCCCTCCAGGGCCTGCCTCCGGCCCAACGCGACGTGGTCGCGCTGCGGGTGATCGCCGGCCTCACCCTCGAGGAGACCGCCCAGACGGTCGGCCGGTCGGTGGGCGCGGTCAAGCAACTCCAACGGCGCGGACTGCTGGCCCTGCGCGACCTCGCCGAGCAGAGGGGGCGTAACTCATGACGCCTCGTGACGATCACAGGGACAACATGCCCACCGATGCCGACCGCGCCGCCCGGATCCAGTCCCTCCTCGAGGATGCCGATCTGGCGAACGACGCTGCCCTCGAGGACCTGCTGCTCACTCTCGCCTCGGTGGCCGACGCTCCGCCGCCCACACCGAGTGCGGACCTCACGTCCCTTCTCGGCCCCGCCAAGGGCTCGAATGTGCGACCCCTGCGCGGTGGGCGCGGGCGACGAGGGATCATCGCCGGATCGATCGGCGTGGTCGGATTCCTCGGGATCTCCACCTCGGCCGCGGCACTGACCGGGCATGTCCCGGACCTGCCCCAGGCCCTGCGCGACCTTCCGGTCATTGCTGTCGTCGTCGAGGCCCTCGGCCGGACCCTGCCGGAACCGGCCCAGGGCCCCACCAGTTCCAGCCCTCCGGTGGCCACCCCTGGGTCCGGTCGCGGGCCGGCTGTCACGCCGAGTGCGGGGGTCGGCAAGGACGGTGCGCCCGGGGTACCGGCCGGGCCGAGGGAGGGCGCGAAGGCGTCCAATCCCGCCCGGGGCCCGGCGAACGGGTCCGCCGGTGACACGACGAAGGACGCCGCGGGATCCGGTGATTCCACGGCCAAGGGTGGGCCCCGGGGAGGCCGTGCCCAACCCACGACCGGCCCGTCCACCGCACCGCACTGAGGTTGGGCGACTCCGGGGTCAGGGGTCGGGGCTCAGCCCAGGCGCACGCGGTCCACGAGCACCCAGAACCGTTCGCGCAGCGCATGGCGAGCACCGTCGGAGATGTCGTAGACCCCGGCCCGGCTCGACAGGTCGACGAGCAGGGCCCGATCGAGGTCTCCGGGGATGGTCGGTCGTCCGGCCCGCAGGTCGGCCAGCATCTGCGGGGTCGCCACCTTGCACCAACCCTCGACCACCTGCTGCACCACGTGGTTGACGTCCTCGGTGGTGATCTCCGCGTCCTCCCAGGCCGGCCCCCCATCGGCCCCGCTCGACCAGACGACCGCCGACGCGGGCACCTTGGGTGGGAGGACCTGGGTCGGCTTCTTGCCGGCGAGCACGCTCGGTTTGGGCGTCGGGGTCGCCGTGGTCGGCGGCTCCATCTGATCGGGGGTGGTCAAGTCGGAGGGCGATTGAGCGACCCCCGGACCGGAACCCTCGTCGGGCTGGGCCGCCTCGGACACCGGCGGCACCTCGACCGGTGAGCCATCCTCGGGGTGGACATCGACCGGCTCTGCGCCGGCGGGTCGCGGAATGAGCTCTTGGGGGATGGCCTTGGTCCGCACGGCCGCGTCGATCGCCTCCCCCTCGATGAGGATCAGTCCGTCCGCGGCCCGCTGGAGGTGTCGGGCGACCGCCTGCGGCTGACCGGCATGGTTGGGGACGGCCAGCAGGGTCACCTGCACTCCGTGGCTCTGGGCCTCCTCGACCGCCTCCGTGAGGTCGTCGTCGCCGGAGACGAGGTACATGACGTCGACGACCCGCTGTCGACCGTGAGTGGCCAGGTCGAGGCCGATCCGCAGGTCGACGCCCTTCTGCTCCCCCGCCAACGAGCGCCGCCCCAACCGCAGCTTCACTCGGGGCGTCAGGCCGATGCGCTCCTGGGTGTAGTCGGGCAACCCGCCGGGCCGCGACCCGGAGTCGTACCAGTTCACCCGCAGCAGTGGCAGCCCGCTGTCCTGGGTGGCCTGCCGGATCAAGGTCTCGATCAGGGCCTTGTGGTCGACCTCCACGCCGCTGCGCAATGATGTCCCGCTGACCCGGGTGGCGGTGGCTGCGAGCAGGTAACCGGCATCGACGTAGACGGCGCACTGGGATCGCATGGCCCCACTCTGCCAAAGGTTGCGGGTGGCGGGCGCCACGGGCGCGGTCACTCCCCGCCGACGGGTCCGCTCCTGGCGGCTGGCCGCCGGTCGATCCACCGGAGCCGACGCCCCGCCCTAGCCTTGCCCCCATGTCCAGAGTCCAGCGGTGGGAGCGCCGCGCCGAGGTCCCGTTGCTGCTCCTCGCGTTGGCCTTCCTCGTGGCCTACGCCTGGCCCGTCCTCGACCCTCGACTTGACGGTGACGTTCTCACGGTCCTCACCATCGTCTCGTGGACGGTGTGGGTCGCGTTCGTCATCGACTTCGCGGCCCGTTTGTGGCTGGCCGACGATCGGCGCGAGTACGCCGTGCGTCACTGGTATGACGTGGCCCTCATCGCGCTGCCCATGCTGCGCCCGCTTCGACTGCTCAGGGTGCTGGCGTTCGCGCGCATCCTCAACCGTTCCGCCGCGTCATCCCTGGCGGGACGAGTCGGGGCCTACGTCGGGGGCACGGCGGTCGTTGCCGTGCTGCTCGGCGCGATCGCGGTCCTCGATGCCGAGCGAGCCTCCCCGGAGGCGAACATCACCACCTTCGGCGACGCCCTGTGGTGGGCATGCAGCACGGTGGCCACCGTCGGCTACGGCGACCGGTACCCCGTCACCGTTCAGGGGCGCCTCGTCGCCGTCGCCGTGATGATCGTCGGCATCGGCGTCGTCGGCGTGGTCACCGCCACCGTGGCCACCGTCATGATCGCCCAGGTCCAGAGGAAGCGAGACTCGTCCACCTAGGACACGGGCCCTACCTCCAGCGACGCTCGACCACCGCCACGACTTCCCTGAAACCGTGGCGGGCCGATAGTGCGCCTGTCGCCTTGCACGTGGCCACGATCGCTTCTGGCCAATGTGCCTTCAGTCTGGCCGACCCAACATGCTAAACTCACTTAGATGTCTAAATGAGTTTAGGGAGTCAACGTGTCGTCACCTGACCAATCCCGTGGCCGGGCGGCCAAGGACGGAGCGATCTCTCGGTCCGAGCCCGGAGACCTGGACCTGTCGCAGTGGCCGTCCGTGGGCGAAGAGGACGCCGACTGGGACGTTCACCCGGTGAGCGGAATGAGCCGCCAGGACCGCCGGTGGATCGGACGACCGTACCGGGCCCCCGTTGTCCCCGAGATCGCACTGCTGTCGCCCATCGTGTCGTCACAGGTCGCTGCCGAGGCCGAGGAAGCAGCGGCGGCAATCAGCCGCTTCGACACCGAAATGGGAGACCAGCTCGCGCCGTACGCCGCTGTTCTCCTCCGCGGTGAGGCCGCGTCGTCGTCCCAGATCGAGGGCATCACGGCGATGGCCCGGGCGATTCTCGAAGCGGAGGTCAACGGGCACGGGTCGCAGAACGCCGAACTGATCGTCTCAAACGCGAAGACGATGACGGAGGCACTCCGAGTGACGGGCGGCGTCGACTCCGACAGGATCCTCAAAATGCACGAGGCCCTCCTGCGGGAGAGCCATCCGAGCATCGGGGGACGCTACCGCGACGACCAAGTCTGGATCGGCGGACGAGGCATGGCACCGCACACCGCTGACTTCGTGCCTCCTGTCGCTGACCGCGTGCTCGAGGCGATCAACGATCTCAGCGACTTCCTTGACCGTGACGACCTTCCGGTTGTCATCCAGACCGCCGTCGCCCACGCCCAGTTCGAGACCATCCACCCATTCCCAGACGGCAATGGGCGCACCGGCCGCGCACTCATGCACGCCGTCCTCGTGGAGAAGGGCCTCGTCAAGAATGCGGCCATTCCCGTCTCGGCTGGCCTTCTCGTCCGTCGTGGCGCTTACATCGACGCGTTGACGGCGTACCGGGAGGGCCAGCTCGATCCAATCGTCAGTGAGGTCTCACGAGCAGCCCTGCTCGCCACCACCGAGGGCAGACGGCTCGTGAGCGAGGCCAAGGCCGTCAGGGACTCGTGGGCGAAGAGGATGACCTCCGTCCGCGCGGACTCCGGAGCCCACCGCCTGGCAGACGGGCTCGTGCGCCAGCCGGTCGTGTCAGCCAAGGAGGTCGGCGAGATCCTCGGGACCGGCAGGAACGTGTACCGGCACATCGAGAAGCTGATTGAGCTCGGCATCCTCCAGTCGACGACCGACCGCAAGACCCGCAACATGTCATGGAGGGCGCAAGACGTGCTCGACGTACTGGACGACTACTCGGAAAGGATCGGACGTCGGGTCTGCTGACGCCCCGTGACCAACTCCATGCTCGACACTCTGCTCGTGCGGATCGCCGTCCCATCCTTGGAGCCACGACCCTCGGTCGACGTCGAGGAGCTTCGCGCCGGCCGCCGGTTCGAAGGCGGCTTCGCCGCAACTCGATGTGGGCAATTGACCACGTCGAGGAGCCTCGGGCGGGCATGGGAAAGGCCCCCTGACCAGCGATTCCGCTGCTCAGGGGGCCTTTCCCTGGTGGTGGGCGATACTGGGTTTGAACCAGTGACCTCTTCCGTGTCAAGGAAGCGCGCTACCACTGCGCCAATCGCCCGGGATCTTTCGGATCTCGAGGTGGAGACGGGATTTGAACCCGTGTACGCGGCTTTGCAGGCCGCTGCCTCGCCTCTCGGCCACTCCACCGTGGGGGCGGCTAGACCCTCCGAGCGGATGACCGGCCTCGAACCGGCGACCTCAACCTTGGCAAGGTTGCGCTCTACCAACTGAGCTACATCCGCACAACGCCCTCGGTGACCCCTTGGGCGTGCGGAGAGACAGTAACCCAAAGCCGAAGGCAAAACCAAACCGGCCGGATCCGCGGGGACAGACACGTCGGGACGCGTATGCCGTTCACTCACAGCCCGCTGTCGCCCTCGTGATCGCCGCGCTGGTCCCGGCCTCCGGCGATCGGAGTCAGCGGCCGCCGTGCGGCCTCCTTGATCGCCTCGATCGCCACTTCCTCGTCGGTCGGGACGGGATCCGTGGGGTCGCCGCGTCGAATCAGCCGCTGCCGGACCCCGGCCAGGGCGCGTTCGCGCAGGCCCCGGGTCTCGGCGGAGGGCCAGAGCTCCCGGATGGCGCCGTTGAGGGCGGCCCCGATGAGGACGGCGATCGCGAGGAAGTAGAGCCAGATGAGCACGATGATCGGGGCCGCGAGCGGCCCGTAGATCGACGTGCTGTGCCCGTTGAGCGACGAGGCGATCACCCCGCGGAGCAGGAAGGAGGCGATGAACCAGATCACGAGGGTGAGGATGGCGCCGGGCACGTCCCGCAGCCACGGGCTGCGCTGCGGCGTGGCCACGTGGAACAGGCTCGCCAGACTGGCCACGGTGACCAGCGACACCACCGGCCAGTAGAGCCCCGCCAACGGCTGCAGGGGGCCGTCGTGGAGCAGTTCACGTAGCAGCGTGGGTCCGATGAGGACCAAGGGAATGGTGACGATGCCCACGAGCAGCGAGACGACGTAGAGCATCAGGCTCAGCGCCCGGGTCGCCACGATGCCGCGGACGTCCATCTGCCCGTACATGATCGAGATGGTGTCGAGGAACACGTTGAGCGCCCGGCTCCCCGACCAGATCGACAGCACGAAACCCAACGAGATCAGGTCGAACCGACCGCCCCGGAAGACGTCGTCGATCGTCGGCCCGATCGTCGAGTTGATGACGTCCTCGGTGAGGAAGCGGGCGGCATACGCCTCGATCGCCATCCGGGCGTCCTGGACCCGTGCCTCGCCCAGCCACCGCCCGACATACCCGACCCCGCCGAAGAGGCCGAGGACCAGCGGCGGGAGGGAGAGCAGCGCGAAGAATCCCGCCTCTGAGGCCAACCCGGTCACCCGGTAGCGCAGGCAGATCCGGATCGTCTCGAGGGTGAGCCGAGCCAGCGCCTCCACCCACGGGACGCGCGCGACAACCCCCCGCGCCGCGACCCGGAGCTGGCCGGGCCTCAGCTCACTCACGCGCCCCACCGTACTTGCCGAGGCCGCGAGGTCCGGGCCGTGACACGGCCGACCCGGATCAGCTCTCGGCGAGCCGCTCCTGCTCCGCCGCGACGTCGAACTCGGCCGGCGGCCACTGCGGGTCCATCCCCTTGAGCGCGTCGAGGACCAGGTTGGCCACCGCGAGCCGGGCATACCACTTCTTGTTCGCCGGCACGACGTGCCACGGCGCACCGACGGTCGAGGTCTTGTCGAACACCGCCTGGTAGGCCTGCATGTAGTCGCCCCAGAAGCCTCGCTCGACGACATCGCCGGGGTTGTACTTCCAGTACTTGTCCGGACGCTCCAGACGCTCGGTGAGGCGGGCCTTCTGCTCGTCCTTGGAGATGTGCAGCATGATCTTGACGATCGTGGTGCCCGAGGCGATCACCTTGCGCTCCCACGCGTTGATCTGCGCGTAGCGCTTCTGCCAGACCTCGCGCGGCACGAAGTCGTGCACCCGGACGATGAGGACGTCCTCGTACTGGCTGCGGTCGAAGACGCCGATCTCACCGGGGTGTGGCAGGGCGTTGGTGATCCGCCAGAGGAAGTCGTGGGCCAACTCCTCCTTCGTCGGGGCCTTGAACGCGGTGTGCGTCACACCCTGGGGGTCGAAGGCACCGACGACGTAGCGCATGATCCCACCCTTGCCGGAGGTGTCCATGCCCTGGACGATGAGCAGGAGGGACTGCTTCGACCCACCCTTTGAGGCCGCGTAGAGCCGCTCCTGGAGGTCGGCGAGGAGGACGTCGAGACCCCCCAGGGCCTGCTCCCCCGCCTCCTTGTCGCCCTCGAAGCCGGGGGTCGACTCGGGGTCGAGGTCGGCGAGGACGAACCCCTTGCCCGCCCGCAGGTGCTCGGCCCAGGACCGGGTGGGGTGCTCGGCGATGGCCTTCTCCTCTGCCTGCGAGGCCGCGACCGCCTGGTCCTTGACCGTGGCCGCCTCCGCGAGTTCGGCCTTCGACCGACCGGCCTTCGTGTCGGCCTTCTTCGATCCGGCCTTCTTCGCGTCCGCCTTCCTCGCGTCCGCCTTCTTCCCAGCGGCCTTCTTGTCGCCCTTCTTGTCGGCCTTCTTGTGGTCGCCCTTCGGGTCGGCCTTGCGGTCGGAGCGCTTCGCGGACTTCTTCGATGACGTGCCCATGGCCGCATCCTTGCAGGTCGGTGTCACACTCGGGAGGGTGCGCGCCCTGCTGACCAGAACCCGTGGCCTCCCGGCCGGTGCCCTCTCCGATGCCTCCCTGGAGCGTCTCTACGCCTTCCCGAGGACCCGGTGGCTGCGGGCGAACTTCGTGTCCACCCTCGACGGCTCGGCGCAGGGTCCCGACGGCAAGAGCGGCACGATCAACAACGGCGCCGACGGCCGGGTCTTCCACCTCAACCGGCGGCTCGCGGACTGCGTCCTGGTCGGGGCGGGCACCGCCCGCGCCGAGGGCTATCGGCCGGCGACCGTGCCGCTCGTGGTCGTGAGTCGCTCGGGTCGACTGCCAGCCTCGCTCCGCGGCGGCGCCGGACGCGTGGTGTTGGCGACCTGCGCGGCCTCCCGGCGTCGACCCACCGCCGACGTCTGGGTCTGTGGTGACACGGCGGTCGACCTCGCGGCCGTTGTGGCCCGGTGTACGCAGGAGGGTATGCCGCGCGTCCTCACCGAGGGTGGGCCGCACCTGTTCGGGGATCTGTTGCGGGCCGGCCTGGTCGACGATGTCGCGCTCACCACCTCGCCGCGGCTCGTGGGCGGCGATCACCTGCGGGTCGTCGGCGCCCAGGTGGACCTCGATCTCGAGGCGCAGTTGCGGCACGTCCTCGAGGAGGACGGCACGCTGCTCTCGCTCTGGCGGCTCCGCCCCTGAGCCGCCCTGAGCGCCCAAGTGCCCCGATCCGGGGCACGTCACCGGGCGATGAACCGCCCGACCAGCTCGTCCCAGCGCACCGGGTCGACGTTCCACTCACGACAGTGACCCCCATCGGCCCACTCCTGCAGCGTGACCAGGTCGGGCCGCTTCTCGGCCAGGACTCGCGCCGGGCCGATCGGCACGAAGTCGTCGAGGGCCGAGTGCACGATCAGGATCGGGTGGCGGAGTTCGTCACAGCGGGTGACCCAGTCGGTCCGGGCGACGTCGAGCGGGTCCCGCACCCCGACGATCCGAGTGCCCCAGACCTTGCCCATCATCGCGCGCGACAGGGCCAGGACCGGCTCGGGCACCCGGTTGACCATGGCGTGATGGACGAGCACGTCACCCCAGTCGATGACCGGCCCGTCGAGGACGGCCCCGGTCACGAGGTCGGCATGCTCCGACCGATCGAGGAACTGCAGGACGATGGCGCCGCCCATCGACCAGCCCACGAGCAGGAGTTCGCGCGCGCCCCGGCGGACGGCATACGCGGCCGCAGCCTCGACGTCCCGCCACTCCGACAGGCCGAGGTTGTAGCGGCCGTCCGGTCCGGCGACGGCCTCCACGTCGTTGCGATAGGTGGGCACGATGGCGTTCCAGCCGGCGGCGTGGACGGTCGGGAGGGCGCGCAGGGCCTCCTCGCGGCGGTTGCCTCGACCGTGGACGAGGATCGCCCAACGGTCGGTCTTCGGGTCGGCGGGGACCACCCAGGCCGGGAGGGCGCCCAACTCGCCGTCGATGCTGACATGCTCGGTGGGCAACCCCAACGAGCGCTCGGGCGACCGGCCCCAGAACGAGGAGTTCCAGCGGGCCGGACCCGGCACCAGCGCTCCGCTCTCCACCCCCAGCAGCTCGCGGGTCACCGTGCTGCCATCGGGGGCGACCTCGATCACCTCGCCCAGCAACGCGTTGCCCTCGCCACCGTGCAGCCACAGTCCGTAGCGACCCGGCTCCACGGTGTCCGCCGTCGCGCCCAGGACGACGCGATCGGCCTCGACCGACACGACGGTCACGTCGTCGGGACGTGCCCGATCCGGGGTGAGGACCTTGCGCGCGAAGTAGGCCGCGGCCGCCAGCGACCCCGCGGCCGTGGCGACGGCGGTGGTCGTCGCGGCCGCCGTGGTGCCCATCACCACCTTGCGGACCAGCCCGGCCGGGGCGGGGGTCGGCGACGCGTTCATGGCAGGGACCTCACGCGCGCGCCTCGAGGACGGCGCTCAGGTCGTAGCTGACTGGTTCGTCCAGCTGCTCGTAGGTGCAGTCGGCGGGGTCCTTGTCGGGACGCCACCGCACGAACTGGGCGGTGTGCCGGAACCGGATGCCCTCCATGTGGTCGTAGCGCACCTCGACGACGCGTTCGGGGCGCACCGGGGTGAAGGAGAGGTCCTTGCCGGCGTTCCAGCGGGACCCGGCGCCGCTCGTCGGGGTGCGGGTCTGCGTCTCCTGCGCGGCCCAGGACCACGGGTGATCCTCGAAGGTCGTCACCAAGGGCTGGAACTCCTCGAACAGAGCCCTGCGGGTGGCCATCGGCAGCGCCCCGATGACCCCCACACTCATCAGCGTGCCGCGCGCGTCGTGGATCCCCAGCAGCAGGGAGCCGATGAGGTCGTCGCCGGTCTTGTGGGTCCGGTAGCCGGCCACGACACAGTCCGCGGTGCGCTCGTGCTTGATCTTGAACATGGTCCGCTGGTCCGGTGCGTAGCGTCCGTCGACCGGCTTGGCGACCAGACCGTCGAGCCCGGCCCCCTCGAACTGGGTGAACCAGGCTCGGGCGACCGCCTTGTCCGTCGTCGCCGGGGTGAGGTGGATCGGTGGTGCAGCCTGCGCCAGCACCTCCTCGAGGCGTCGTCGCCGCTGAGCCAGGGGGTGGCCCATGAGGTCCTCGTCACCGAGCGCCAACAGGTCGAAGGCGACGAACGACGCCGGCGTCTCCGCCGCGAGCCGGGTGACCCGACTGGCCGCCGGGTGGATCCGTTGCTGGAGCAGCTCGAAGTCGAGTCGGTCCTCCCCCGGGCGCCGCACGATGATCTCGCCGTCGATGACCGCCTTCGGCGGGAAGTTCGCGAGCACCGCCTCGACGACCTCGGGGAAGTAGCGGGTCATCGGCTTCTCGTTGCGCGAACCGATCTCCACCCGATCACCCGACCGGAAGATGATCGACCGGAACCCGTCCCACTTCGGCTCGTAGACCACCTCGACGGTCGCCAGGGCCTTCGCGTCGAGCCCGGGGACCGGTTTGGCGAGCATCGGAGCCACCGGCGGCACAACCGGCATACCCCACTCCCGACGTTCGGCGGCGTCCCGCTCGGCCTTGGGCGCCAAGTAGTCCGTGTCGGCCTTGTCGGTGCGGCGCTTGCTCGGCTGCACGCGAGGCGGTTCGCCGGGCATCTTCGGATAGTCGGGCGGGAAGTTGAGCTCCCCCAAGCCCCGTTCGACGTCGGCGTCCCACAGGGCGAGCGCGGGAGAGATGTCGCCGACCGCCTCGTCGATCCCGGCCCAGGCGTCCCCTCGGTCGGCGACGATCTCGGGGACGGTGAGGACGGTGAAGTCGGTGGGTCGGGCAGTGACCAGTTCTCTCCAGGCCAGGGGCATCGACACCGGGGCGCCGGGCAGCGGGCGCGGGCTGTAAGCGGAGGCGATCGTCCGGTCGCGGCAGGCCTGGTTGAAGTCGACGAAGACCTTCTCGCCCCGCTCCTCCTTCCACCACGATGTCGTGACGAGGTCGGGCAGGCGCCGTTCCAGCTCGCGCGCGACCCCGATCACGCCGTGCCGCACCTCGAGGAACTCGTGGGTCGGGGCGATCCGGGCGAACACGTGCACCCCCCGGTTGCCGGAGGTCTTGGCCCAGGCCGTCAGGCCGACCTCGGCCATCACCTCCCGCAGCACCACTGCCGCCTCGACGGCATCGGCGAAGCTGCGCCCCGGCTGCGGATCGAGGTCGATCCGGAACTCGTCGGGGTTGTCGTTGTTCCCCGCGCGCACCGGCCAGGGGTGGAAGGTCACAGTGTTCATCTGCACGGCATAGACGGCCGTCGCCAGGTCGTCGGCGACGATCTGCGGATGCCGGCGTCCCGAGGGGTAGCGACAGCTCACGGTTCGCACCCACTCGGGCATCCCCTTGGGCGGGTTCTTCTGATAGAACTCCTCGCCGTCGATCCCCTCGGGGAAGCGCTGCAACGTGACGGGTCGGTCGCCCAGCGCGCGCATCAACCCGTCGCCCACCGCCAGGACGTAGGCGGCGAGGTCGCCCTTGGTGATCCCGGCCTCCGGCCACATCAGCCGGTCGGGGCTCGACAGGCGCACCGCCCGGACCCCGTGCGGGCCGGGGACCTCGATCACCTGAGCGTCGACCATGGGCGTGAGCCTAACGACGTCGACCCACAACGCGGGGGTGCGCCGGGGCCGGTGGCGCGGGCGGACGGCATACAGTTTCGGGATGGAACCCACCGACACCCCGTATGCCGTCTCGCTGCCCGACGACGAATGGCGGGCCAAGCTGACCCCCGCCGAGTACCAGGTGCTGCGCCAGGCGGGCACCGAGCGGCCGTTCACCGGGGAGTACACCGACGACAAGCGGGTCGGGGTGTACGCGTGTCGGGCGTGCGGGGCCGAGCTGTTCCGGTCGGAGACCAAGTTCGAGAGCCACTGCGGCTGGCCCTCGTTCTACTCGCCGCTGGCCGGGGAGGCCGTCGAGTACGTCGAGGACCGCTCGCTGCCCGGGCGACCGCGCGTCGAGGTGCGGTGCGCGACCTGCGGCTCGCACCTCGGGCACGTGTTCGAGGGCGAGGGCTACGACACGCCGACCGACCAGCGCTTCTGCATCAACTCGATCAGCCTGACCCTGCGCCCGGCCCCCTGACCAGGGTCAGCGCTGGCGGGCGATCAGCTCGGTGATGTCGACGCGAGGCCCGGTGTAGAAGGGAATCTCCTCGCGCACGTGCAGCCGAGCCCGGGTGGCCCGCATGTCCCGCATCAGGTCGACGATCCGGTGCAGCTCGTCGGCCTCGAAGGCGAGGATCCACTCGTAATCGCCCAGGGCGAACGAGGCGATGGTGTTGGCGCGGACGTCGGGGTAGGTCCGGGCCTGCTGACCGTGCTCGGCGAGGATCGAGCGGCGCTGCGCGTCGTCCATCAGGTACCAGTCGTAGGACCGGACGAACGGGTAGACGCACAGGTAGTCGCGGGGCTCCTCGTCGGCCATGAACGCCGGGATGTGGCTGGCGTTGAACTCGGCCGGCCGGTGCAACGCCGCGACCGACCACACCGGCTCCAGGTGCATCCCGAACCCGGTCCGCAGGAACCGGTGGTAGGCGGCCTGCACTCCCTCGATCGTCTCGGCGTGCCACCACACCATGAGGTCGGCATCGGCCCGCAACCCCGCCACGTCGTAGGTCCCCCGGGTGACGATGCCCTCCGCCGCCAGGTCGGCCAGGAGGGCATCGATCTCCGCCGCGTATGCCGTCCGGTCGGCGTCGGCCAGCGGCTCGGCGACCGCGAAGACCGACCACATGGCGTAGCGGATCGAGGCGTTGATCTCCTTGATCCGGCGCGCGCCGGGCTTCTTGAGGGTGGGACGGGTGGACGGGCGGTCGGGGGACGCGGTCATGGAGCCATTCTCCCCCGGAGGGTCAGCCGGCGGTCACCCGCTCCCGGAGGTGGACGGTCAGGCGCTCGGCCGCCCCGGTGGCCGAGGCGATCACGGCGGCAATCCCCACACCCTCGTAGGCCGCGCCGCACACCTCGACCCCGGGCGTGTCCGCCACGGCGTCCCGCACGCGCGCCATCCGGCCGACGTGTCCGATGACGTACTGCGGGAGGCCGCCACCCCACCGTTGGACCTGGGCGTCGACCGGCGCGGGCAGTCGGGCCCCGACCGCCTCCGAGACCTCGCCCACGCAGGCGCTCACCAGGTCATCGTCGGACCGCTGGAGCAACGCTTCCTCACCGGCTCGTCCGATCGAGGCACGCAGGTGGACGATGTCGCGATCGAGGGAGTCGGTCCAGGCCCACTTGTTCGCGCTGAAGGTGGCGCCCTTGACCATCCGGCCGTCGGCCGACGGCACGAGGAACCCCGACCCGGGCAGGGTCGGGAGCCCGGCTCGCGGCACCGCGATCGTGACGACGGCGCTCGAGGCGGTCGGGATCTCGCCGAGCGCACGAGCGGCCTCCGGCACCGCGCCGGTCAACAGCCTTCCGGCGGCGCTCGGTGGGGTCGCGACCACCACGGCATCGGCCGAGAGCCACTCCTGTGCGGTGGTCGGCCCGGTGAGCACCTGCCAGCCGTCGGCGGTGCGGTCGAGCCCGCGGACGAGGACCCCGGTGCGCACCTCGACGTTGGCCGGGAGCCCCGCGACGAGCAGATCGGGCAGCCGGCCCACTCCTCCGCGGATGCCGGCGAAGACCGGGCGCTGCGGGGGCGGCGCGGCGGGCGCATCGGCTGGTGGTGGCGGCAGCATCCGCCGGGCGGCCTCGACCAGCGACTCCCCCGACATCGCGGCCTTCCACAGGGCCGGCATGGTGGCCTCGAGCGACAGCTCGTCGGCGCGGCCGGCATACACCCCGCCGAGGAGGGGTTCGACGAGCCGGTCGACGACGGCCGACCCGAGCCGGGTGCCCACGTACTCCCCGACCGAGACGTCCTCGGTCACCGCCCCCGCCGGCCACGGCTGTTCGTGCCGCAGGCGGTCGAGTTCGGCCTCGGTGAGCAGGCCCTCCAACCCGTCCGGCGACCCGGGGACCCCCGTGAGGGTGGCGCGGGGCACGGCATACATCTGGCCTCGCGACCAGATGGAGGCCGACGTCGTCGTCGGCGTCACGAGGTCGTCCTGGGCGCCCAACTCGGTCACGAGCCCGGTGGCCTCGGGCCGGAGGGCGAGCATCGCTTCGGCGCCGACGTCGACGCGGTGCCCCGCGACCGACTCCAGGCGGAGCTTCCCGCCGACCCGGTCACTCCCCTCGAGGACGAGTACATCGCTGCCCGGCGCGTCGAGCCCGATCCGTCGTGCGGCGACGAGCCCGGCCAACCCTCCCCCGATGACGATGACGCGCGGACGGACCGAAGGATTCCAAGGGACCACCATGACCTCCACTGTCCCACTTCGTGATCCGTTCGAGACCACCGGGAGGGAACCTCGTGGGCGTCCCTCGCGTCGAGGGGAGGTCAGTGACGACCGCCCGGATCCAGGAGATGACCATGTTGCCTCGCGAAGCCTTCTCGACACGGCGGTGGGCCGCCCTCGTCCTCGCCGGAACCCTGACCCTTGGCCTGGCCGCCTGCGGGTCGGGCCGCGACGCGAGCACCACGGCGGTGGGGGGTGGCGTGGGGACCTCGGCGGAGACCCAGGACAAGGCGGTGGCTCCGGGTGCCGCCTCGGCCGTTGGCGCACCCGGGTCGGTGGACACGGTCTCGGCGGGGGCTCCCATGGTCGTGCGACGCGCCGACACCGCGCTCGTCGTCAAGGACATCCGGGCGGCGAGCGACGCCATCCGGGGCCTCGCGACCACGTCGGGTGGCAACGTGCTCAACGAGAACATCCAGACCGACACTGGGGACGTCCGCACCGCGACCTACGCGACCATGACGATCCAGGTCCCGGCCGACAAACTCGACGTCACCTTGGCCCAGCTCGACAAGATCGGGGAGGTCGCCGCCCGCACCACCTCGAGCGACGACGTCAAGGCCCAGTACGTCGACGTCGAGTCCCGGATCGCGACGATGCAGACGAGCGTCGACCGGATGCGCGCACTCCTGGCGCAGGCGACCGAGATCCCGGACATCATCACGATCGAGAGCGAGCTCTCCCGCCGGCAGGCCGACCTGGATGCGCTCCAGGCTCAGCTGAAGTCTCTCAAGGACCAGGTCGCCATGTCCCCGATCTCGATTCGACTGACCACCGACCGGACCGACCTCGGCTCCGACGGGGGCGGGTTCCTCGGCGGACTCAAGGCCGGGTGGGCGGCGTTCCTCCTCTCGGTGCGCTTCCTGCTCACGGCCTTGGGCGCGATCCTGCCCTTCGCCGGGGCCCTCGCCCTGGTCCTCGCCCCGATCATCCTGTGGACGCGGCGTCGTAACCGGCAGGGCCCAGCCGGCCCGTCCGGCGCCATGGTCCCGGCGCAGCCATACCCGCCGACGTCGCCCGTGGCCGCATCGGCCCCGGCTCCGACCGTGTCGGCGCCGTCTGGGCCGGTGGCGACGCCGCCCGCGCCGAGCCCGCACGATGCCCAGCCCTGAGCCACCCTCCCCGCGACCCACGGGAAGGGCCTGAGCAAGCGTCGCGGCGACCCACGGGAGGGGGTGGGTCGCCGCGACGGTTGCCGGTGACAGTCTCGGGAGTTGTGAGCAGTCCGGTGCGCCAGAACTCCCGAAACTGTTCAGTAGGTGGGGTGGGTCTGGTGGGGGGCGGGTCAGCGGGCGGAGGCCTCGTGGATCAGGGCCACCACCCGGGTCAGCACGTCCGGATCGGTCGACGGCAGGACCCCATGGCCGAGGTTGAAGATGTGCCCTGGGGCCTGGCGGCCCTCGTCGAGGATCTGCCGGACCCGCGCCGCCAGCGGCTCCCACGGGGCGAACAGCAGCGCCGGGTCGAGATTGCCCTGGACGGCATACCGGCCGCCGAGCCGGTCGAGGGCATCGGTGAGCGAGACCCGATAGTCGACCCCGACCACGTCGGCCCCGGCCTCACCCATGAGCGGCAGCAATTCGCCGGTGCCGACCCCGAAGTGGATCCGCGGGACGTCGAGATCGGCCACGCCACCCAGCACCGCGGACGAGTGCGGTTGGACGAAGCGCCGGTAGTCGTTCTTCGGCAGGGCACCGACCCACGAGTCGAAGAGTTGGACCGCGCTGGCCCCGGCCTCCGCCTGAACCCGCAGGAACGTCCCGGAGATCTGCGCCAACTGGGCACACAGGTCGTGCCAGAGCTCAGGGTCCCCGTGCATGAGCGCCTTGGTGTGCTCGTGGTTCTTCGACGGGCCCCCCTCGACGAGGTAGGACGCCAGCGTGAAGGGGGCACCGGCGAAGCCGATCAGCGGGGTGGCACCCAGCTCTCCGACGATGGCCCGGACCGATTCGGTGATGTCGGGCACGTCGGCGGGAGTCAGGTCGCGCAGCTGGGCCAGGTCGGCCCGGGAGCGGATCGGGCGAGCGACCACCGGCCCCACACCGGGGACGATGTCGAGGTCGACGCCGACCGCCTGGAGCGGGACGACGATGTCGGAGAAGAAGATGGCCGCGTCCACACCGTGCCGACGGACCGGCTGCAGGGTGATCTCGGTGACCAGGTCGGGCCGCCGGCAGGACTCGAGCATGGGCACGCCCGCACGCACCTCCCGGTACTCCGGGAGCGACCGCCCGGCCTGCCGCATGAACCACACCGGGGTGTGCGTCACCGGGAGACCGCGAGCGGCTCGAACGAGCGCGCTGTCGCGGGGTGAAGGGGTCGAGGGCGTCGCCGGGTCTATGGTCACCGGAGGATCCTCGCACGAGCCCCGGGCGATCCTCGACGTCCGCGCGGTCCCTCAGGAGGCGACCAGAGCGGCACCGATCAGGGCCAGGGCAACCCCCACCTGTTGGACCCGCCGAAGGCGTTCACCCAGCACCATGCGGGCCAGCAGAATGGTCGCCACGGGGTACAGCGAGCCGAGCACCGAGGCGATCGACACCTGGCCGGTCGACGAGGCCAGGGCGAACAGGGCATTGGCGAGCAGGTCTCCGCAGCCGATGGCGGCCAGGATCGGTACCTCGCGGGCGACGACCCCGCCGAGCGAACGCGTGACGGCCGCGACGAGGACGAGGATCGTCACCGAGGTCAGGCGCATGCCCCACAGGGTCATCACCGTCGAGACGCGTGCCCCTCGGTCCAGGGCGAACAGGGTGAAGCCGAACGCCACGGCGGCCACGACCGCGAACACCACGGGCCGCGGCGACACCGCCCCGGTGAGTTCGGGGCCGCTGGCGAGCGTGACGCCGGCGACCGCCACGACCATCCCGACCCAGGCCCAGGTGGTCGGGCGGTCGCCGGTGAGCAGGCCGAGGACGACGGGCACGATGACGCCCAGGGAGGCGATCGGGGCGACCACCCCCATCGTGCCGCTCGCCAGCGCCGTGTAGAAGAAGAGCAGCCCCACCAGACCGGACACCCCGGCGGCGACCGCCCACGGTGCCCAGTCGGCGACCGCCACGGGTGGCCGGTGGACGGCGACGACGGCGGTGATCACGACCAGGGCGAGGGCCTGGGTCCACCCGACGACGACGAGCGCGTGGTGTTGCTTGGACTTCAGCCCGGCGAAGAAGTCCGCGGACCCCCACGAGAGGGCCGAGAGCAGGGCGAGAGCGGCGGACACCGGCCCAGCCTAGGTCCGGCGTGCCCTGCCGAGAATCGGCGACCGCTCGGCATACATTGCAGAGGTGTCCGGACGCAGCGTGCCCGGCCGGGAGGCCACCGAGTTCTCCCGCGCCATCGAGACGCTTCGCGCTGCCCGGCTCCGCCCCGAGGTGCGCCTGACCGAAGTGCCCGCCCCGGGTCGGATCGCCCCCTATTCGGTCGCCCTCACCGGGGACGTGTTGCGCTCGGTCGGCGCCGACGATGAACTGGCCTCGGGGCGTTTCGTGCTCCTCTTCGACCCCTCGGCGCCAGAACCCTGGAGTGGCCAGTGGCGGGTGGTCACCTTCGCCCGCGCCGAACTCGAGCCGGAGTTCGCGACCGAGGCCATGTTGGGTCGGGTCGGCTGGAGTTGGCTGACCGATGCCCTCGACGAGGCCGGCGTCGCCTACACCGCGGAGGCGGGCACGGTGACGCGCGTGGTCTCCGAGTCGTTCGGCGGGCTCTCGGAGAAGGACGCCAGCGTGGAGATCGAGATCCGCGCGTCGTGGACCCCCCTCGACGGCGCACCCGGGGACCACCTGATCGCCTGGTCGGACCTGCTCTGCACGATCGCCGGGCTGCCACCGCTCCCGGAGGGCGTCATCGCCCTGCCCGGCCCCCGTCGGTGACCGTGCGCACCGAGGACAGCGGACCGGTGCCCTCCGGGGACGCCCAGAGGGCCATGGACGCCGAGACGGCCGGGGACGCCGAGACCACCAGGGACGACCGGGCCGGCCACCCGGCCACCGCACCGGCCCTGCCCACGCTGACGGCCCCCCAGGGCGGCATCCCGCACGTCATCACCGACGAGCGCGAGTTGATGGCCGCCGCCGACGCGATTCGCGCCGGCGAGGGCTCGGTCGCTCTCGACGCCGAGCGCGCCTCGGGCTACCGCTACAGCCAGCGGGCCTATCTGGTGCAGGTGCGTCGAGAAGGGGCCGGCAGTTTCCTCATCGACCCGATCGCCTGCCCCGACCTGGCGCCCATCGATGAGGCGATCGGCGATGCCGAGTGGATCCTGCACGCCGCGACCCAGGACCTCGCGTGCCTGCGGGAGGTGGGGCTGGCGCCCCGGCAGATCTTCGACACCGAGCTGGCCGGCCGGATCCTCGGGCTGCCCCGGGTGGGCCTGTCCGCCGTGGTCGAGCACTACCTCGGGGTCACGTTGGCCAAGGAGCACTCGGCCGCCGACTGGTCCACCCGGCCACTGCCCCGGCCCTGGTTGCAGTACGCCGCCCTCGACGTCGAGGTCCTGGGGGAACTGCGCAACCTCATGGGCGTGGACCTGGCGATGTCCGGGAAGGCCGAATGGGCCCGCCAGGAATTCGAGGCGCTACTCACCTGGCAGCCCTCGGAACGCAGCGAACCGTGGCGACGGACCAGTGGTCTGACGACTCTCAAGGGCCGCCGAGGGTATGCCGTCCTCCGCGAACTCTGGTATGCCCGCGACGCCATCGCCCGTGACCGGGACATCGCCGCGGGCCGGATCGCGACCGACAAGGTCCTCATCGAGATCGCCGACCGGGCGCCGACGTCGGTGGAGGACCTGCCGGCCGGGCACCGACCGATCGCACGCTACGGACGGCAGTGGGTGCGCGCCGTGCGCACCGCGCTCGATCTGCCGGAGTCCGAGTGGCCCGAGCGCGTCGTGCGCGCCGAAGGCCCGCCGCCCGCGCGCAGCTGGGCTGATCGGGACCCCGTGGCGGCGGAACGACTGGCCCGCACGCGCGCCGCGCTGGTCGCCTTCGCCGAGGAACGCCGGATCCCGCCCGAGAACGTCGTCTCCCCCGAACCCCTGCGGCGGGTGGTCTGGACCCCGCCCAAGGACATCGACGAAGCCGGCTTCCGCGGGGCCCTGCTCGACGAGGGTGTGCGCCCGTGGCAGGCCGACATCGTCGCGCCGATCCTCACTCAGGCCTTCGCGACCTGACCTCGAGCCCCCGGCCACCGGGGCGTGACCGGAGTCACCGGCGGTCGCCATGGGCGGCATTCGTTACTCGCGAGTAATGTGGGGCCTGGTCCACCGTGGCCATCCACCGACATCGATGCGAGAGGAAGGCCCTTCGTGCCTCGCACCCTCCAGGAAGTCGTCTTCGTCGACGGGGTCCGCACCCCGTTCGGCAAGGCCGGGGACAAGGGCCTCTACGCCCAGACCCGGGCCGACGACCTCGTCATCAGCTGCATCCGGGAGTTGCTCCGCCGCAACCCCAACCTGCCCAAGGACCGCGTCGAGGAGGTGGCCGTCGCCGCGACGACCCAGATCGGTGACCAGGGACTGACCCTCGGCCGTCTCGCCGCCCTCCTCTCCGGCCTGCCGAACACCACCCCGGGCTACTCCGTCGACCGGATGTGTGCCGGGGCGATGACCGCGGTCACGAACGTCGCCTCCTCGATCGCCTTCGGGGCCTACGACGTGGCGATCGCCGGCGGGGTCGAGCACATGGGCCGCCACCCGATGGGTGAGGGCGTGGACCCCAACCCGCGGATCGTCTCCGAGAAGCTCGTCGACCCGAGTGCCCTCGTCATGGGCAGCACGGCCGAGAACCTGCACGACCGCTTCCCGCAGCTGACCAAGGCTCGCTGTGACGCGTATGCCGTCCGCAGCCAGGACAAGCTGGCCGCGGCCTACGCGAACGGCAAGATCCAGCCCGACCTCGTCCCGATGGCCACCCGCCACGCCGAGAAGGGCTGGGGCCTGGCCACCGTCGACGAGCCACCGCGTCCCGGCACGACGATCGAGGATCTCGGCGCCCTCAAGACCCCGTTCCGGGCCCACGGCAACGTGACGGCGGGCAATGCGGCCGGCCTCAACGACGGCGCGACCGCCTGCATCCTGGCCTCGGAGAAGTCCGCCCACGAACTCGGCCTGCCGGTCAAGATGCGCCTGGTGTCCTACGCCTTCGTCGGCGTCGAACCCGAGGTCATGGGCATCGGCCCGGTCCCCGCCGCCGAGAAGGCCCTCGCCCAGGCCGGCCTGGGCATCGAGGACATCGGGCTCTTCGAGCTCAACGAGGCGTTCGCCGTCCAGGTGCTCGCCTTCCTCGACCACTTCGGCATCGCCGACGACGACCCGCGGGTCAACGAGTACGGCGGCGCGATCGCCACCGGTCACCCGCTCGCCTCCTCCGGTGTCCGCCTGATGACCCAGCTCGCCGCCCAGTTCGAGGAGCACCCCGAGGTGCGCTACGGCCTGACCGCGATGTGCATCGGCATCGGCATGGGTGGGTGCGTCATCTGGGAGAACCCGCTGCACGCCGACTATGTCGCCGACGACGGAAAGCAGGCCTGAGCCATGAGTGAGATCGCCACCGCCACCACGGACCAGACCTCGGCGCCGACCACGGCGCAGACGACGGCGCACGCCCACCCGGCCGAGGTCGTCACCAAGGCCCTCGTCCAGGAGGTCGCCCTCCCCGGCGGGCTGCCCGGCCCGGCCCGCACGATGGCCCTGATCACCCTGGACAACGGGTTCGACCACACCAAGCCGAACACCTTCGGCCCGGCCACCCTGGCCGGCCTCCAGTCCGTCCTGGACGCTGTGCGCGCTCGGGCCGAGGCCGGGGAGATCGCCGCCGTCGGGATCACGGGCAAGCCGTTCATCTTCGCCGTCGGGGCCGACCTGACCGGTGTGCCCAGCGTGCGGACCCGCGACCAGGCCCTCGAGATCGCCCGGATGGGCCACGAGGTCTTCGCCTCGATCATGGACCTGCCGGTGCCCACCTTCGCCTTCGTCAACGGGGCGGCGATGGGCGGCGGCGTCGAGATCGCCCTGGCCTGCGACTACCGGACCATCTCCTCTGCGGTCCCGGCGGTCGCCCTCCCCGAGTGCTTCCTCGGGCTCGTCCCCGGCTGGGGCGGCTGCTGGCTGCTCCCCAACCTGGTCGGCCCGGCCCGCGCCGTGACGATGATCGTCGAGAACCCGCTCAACACCAACCGGGTGACCAAGGGCGCCGCCGCCTACGAGCTCGGACTGGCCGACGCCCTCTTCGAGGGTGCCGACTTCCTCGCCGAGTCCCTGCGTTGGGCCGGCCGGGTCATCACCGGTGAGGTCACCGTCGCGCGGCCGGAGGTCGCTCGGGACGAGGAGTCATGGACGACGGTGCTCGCGGCGGCCAAGGCCTTCGTCGACGGCAAGACCGCCGGTCGCTCCCCCGCGCCCTACCGCGCACTCGACCTGATCGCGGCGGCCCGCACGAGTGACCGGGCGACCGGGTTCGCCGCCGAGGACGAGGCACTGGCCGACCTCCTCATGGGTGACGAGCTCCGCGCCGGGCTCTACTCCTTCGACCTGGTGCAGAAGCGCGCCAAGCGCCCGGCCGGCGCCCCGGACCGATCGCTGGCCCGCAAGGTCACCAAGGTCGGGATCGTCGGCGCCGGGCTGATGGCCAGCCAGCTCGCGATGCTCTTCGCCCAGAAGGTCGGAGTGCCGGTCGTGATGACCGACCTGGACCAGGATCGCGTCGACAAGGGCGTGGCCTATGTGCACGGCGAGATCGGCAAGCTGCTGGCCAAGGGCCGGATCAGCCGGGACAAGGCGAACTTCCTCACCGCCCTGGTCACCGGCTCGACGTCCAAGGAGGGTTTCGCCGACGCCGACTTCGTCATCGAGGCGGTCTTCGAGGAGATGTCGGTCAAGCAGCAGGTCTTCGCCGAGTGCGAGGCCGTGGTCTCGCCGGAGTGCGTGCTCGCGACCAACACGAGTTCGCTCTCGATCACCGAGATGGCGAGCGCCCTGGCCCACCCGGAACGGGTCGTCGGCTTCCACTTCTTCAACCCGGTCGCGGTCATGCCGCTGCTCGAGATCATCCCCGGGGAGGCGACCGACGCCGCCGCGTTGGCGACCGCCTTCGCCACCGGACGCACGCTCGGCAAGACGACGATCCTGGTCAAGGATTCCGCCTCGTTCATCACCAACCGGCTGCTCGGCCGGTTCATGGGCGAGTACTCCCGGATCGTCGACGCCGGCACGCCGGTGGAGGTCGCCGACCAGGCCGTCGCCGGGCTGGCCCCGATGCCGCCCTTCGTCCTCATGGGCCTGGTCGGTCCGACGATCGCGTTGCACAACAGCCAGACCCTGCACCGCGCCTTCGGGGACCGCTTCTACGTCTCGCCGAACCTGCAGCGGATGGTCGAGGCCAAGAAGGCCGGCTACTACCTCTGGGACACCGGCCTCCCGGTGCCCGACCCCGAGGTCGTCGCGATGCAGATCGTGCCCGAGCACCCGGTGGTCCTCACCGTGCCCGAGGTCCGCGAGCGGATCCTCGGGGTGATCGCCGAGGAGGTCCGGCTGATGCTCGACGAGGGTGTGGCCCAGGCCGCACAGGACATCGACCTGGCGATGATCACCGGCGCCGGCTTCCAGTTCTGGAACGGTGGTGTCACCCCGTTGCTCGACCGGGAGGGCATCTCGGAGAAGTACGCCGGCGGCCGGTTCCACCCCGCGGGCGTGGCCAGCGTCCCGGCCTGACGCCCGGGCGGGGCGACCCGTCGGTGGTGAGCGGACGGCATACCCATGGTGGGGTGTGCCGTCCGTTCGCTCTCCGGCCAATCCTCCACATATCTCACATGTGATCTAGGCTTGTCGGGTGACCGAGTCGACCTACCTCTCCCGCATCGGCACCCTGATCAGGGATGCGCGACGGCACAAGGGGCTCACCCAGAGCGAACTCGCCGACCTCCTCGGCACGAGTCAGAGCGCGATCGCCCGGATCGAACAGGGCCGTCAGAACCTGAGCCTGGAGATGCTGGCGCGGGTCGGGGAGAAGCTCGACAGCGAGTTCGTGAGCCTCGGTCACGGCGGGCCGCAACACCTGCGGATCGTCGGCGGCGCCAAACTGTCGGGCTCGATCCCGGTGAAGACGAGCAAGAACGCCGCGGTCGGCCTGCTCTGCGCCTCGCTGCTCAACAAGGGCCGGACCACGCTGCGCAACCTCGCCCGGATCGAGGAGGTCAACCGGATCATCGAGGTGCTCACCTCGATCGGGGTCAAGGTGAGGTGGTTGCCCGACAGCAACGACCTCGAGATCGTCCCGCCGGCGCAGATCGACCTGTCCTCGATCGACGTCGCCGCCGCCCGGCGGACCCGCACGATCATCATGTTCCTCGGGCCGCTGCTGCACGAGTTCGACAGTTTCCAACTGCCGTATGCCGGGGGGTGCGATCTGGGGACGCGGACCGTCGAGCCGCACCTGAGCGCCTTGCGCGCCTTCGGGCTCGATGTCGCGGCCACCCACGGCTTCTACGAGGCCAAGGTCGGCGGCTTCGTCGACGAGTCCGCCGATCTGCCGCCGATCATCCTCACCGAGCGTGGTGACACGGTCACCGAGAACGTCCTGTTCGCCGCGGCGCGGCACGAGGGGACCACGAGGATCCGCAACGCCTCGCCCAACTACATGGTGCAGGACGTGTGCTTCTTCCTGCAGAAGCTCGGGGTGAGGATCGAGGGCATCGGCACGACGACCCTCGTCGTCACGGGCGTCAAGGACATCGACGTCGACGTCGAGTACTCCCCGAGCGAGGACCCGATCGAGGCGATGAGCCTGATCGCGGCGGCGGTCGTCACCCAGTCCGAGATCACCATCGAGCGGGCGCCGATCGAGTTCCTCGAGATCGAGTTGGCCACGCTGTCGCTGATGGGACTCGACTACGACATCTCCCACGAGTATGTCGCCGCCAACGGCCACACCCGACTCGTCGACCTGACGATCCACCCGGGCCCGCTCAAGGCGCCGATCGACAAGGTCGCCCCGATGGCCTTCCCGGGGCTCAACATCGACAACCTGCCCTTCTTCGCGCTCATCGCGGCGATGGCCGAGGGCACGACGATGATCCACGACTGGGTCTACGAGAACCGCGCGATCTACCTCACCGAGCTCAACAAGGTGGGTGGCCAGGTCCAACTGCTCGACCCGCACCGGGTGATGGTGACCGGTCCGGTGCCCAAGTGGCGCGCCGCCGAGGTCATGTGCCCGCCGGCCCTGCGCCCGGGGGTGGTGATCCTGCTCGCGATGCTCGCCGCGCGGGGCACGTCGGTGCTGCGCAACGTCTACGTCATCAATCGGGGCTACGAGGACCTGGCCGAGCGGCTCAACAAGCTGGGCGCGACGATCGAGACCTTCCGCGACATCTGAGGCGCCGTGGCTTTTGAGTCGCCGCCGCTCGGCGTCGCCGCCGGTCAGCGGGTCCGGGCGAGGACGTCCTGGGCGAGCGCGTCGGGAGTGAGCCCGATGAGGTCGAGCACCTGCCCCCGCGACCCGTGGTCGAGGAACTCCCGAGGGATGCCGTAGCAGTCGACCGGCACGGACCCGCCGGCCCGCTGCACGGCATACGCGACCTGCGAGCCGACGCCGCCGGCGACGCAGCCGTCCTCGACAACCGCGACCCGACCGGCCGACCGGGCCAACTCGGCCACCCCGGCCGGCACCGGCAACGCCCAGACGGGATCGGCCACGCGCACCCGCAACCCTTCGGCGGCGAGCTTCTCGGCGGCCACCAGGGCCGTGGTCACCATCGACCCGATGCCGAGGACGAGCACGTCGACCTCACCGTCGTCCGGTTCGGCGAGCACGTCCACTCCCCCGACCGTGCGCACCGCGAGGATCGGCTCCCCCACCGTGCCCTTGGGGAACCGCACGACCGAGGGTCCGTCCGAGATCGTCACGGCGGTCTCGACCGCGGCCGCCACCTGCTGTCCGTCCCGCGGAGCGGCCAGGTGAAGTCCGGGCACGACCCCGGAGATGGTCATGTCCCACATGCCGTGGTGCGAGGCGCCGTCGGGCCCGGTCACTCCGGAGCGGTCGAGCACGAAGGTGACCGGCGCCTTGTGCAGCGCGCAGTCCATCAGCATCTGGTCGAATGCGCGGTTGAGGAAGGTCGCGTAGATCGCGACGACCGGGTGCAGGCCGGCATACGCGAGGCCGGCCGCCATCGTCGCGGCGTGCTGCTCGGCGATGCCGACGTCGAAGGTGCGTTCGGGGTAGGCATCGGCAAAGGCCTTGAGCCCGACCGGGATCAGCATGGCCGCGGTGATCGCGACGACGTCGTCGCGTTCGGCACCGATGCGGACCATCGCGTCGCTGAACTCGTCGGTCCAGCTCCGCCCGGCGATCTGGATCGGCAGCCCGGTCTCGGGGTTGATGACGCCGATCCCGTGGAACTGGTCGGCCTCGTCGTTCTCGGCGTGGTCGTAGCCCCGGCCTTTCTGGGTGATGACGTGGACGAGCACCGGGCCGCCGAAACTGCGGGCCTTGCGCAGCGCGTGCTCGAGGGCCCCGACGTCGTGGCCGTCGACCGGGCCGACGTATTTCAGGCCGAGGTCCTCGAACATCCCCTGCGGGGCGACGACGTCCTTGAGGCCCTTCTTGACCCCGTGCAACGCGCGCTCCATCGGCCTGCCGAAGAGCGGGGTGCGGCGCAGCTGGGCCTTGCCCCAGTCGAGGAACTGTTCGTACCCCTGGGTGGTGCGCAGGGTGGCGAGGTGGTCCGCGAGGCCGCCGATGGTCGGGGCGTAGGAGCGTTCGTTGTCGTTGACGACGACGACGAGGGGCAGGTCCTTGGCCGCGGCGATGTTGTTGATCGCCTCCCAGGCCATCCCGCCGGTCAGCGCCCCGTCACCGATGACGGCGACGGTATGCCGTCCGCTCTCCCCGCGGACCCGGCGCCCCTGGGCGATGCCGTAGGCCCAGGACAGCGAGGACGACGCGTGGGAGGACTCGACGACGTCGTGCTCGGACTCGGCGCGACTCGGGTAGCCCGACAGGCCGCCCTGTTGGCGCAGGCCGGAGAAGTCGTGGCGGCCGGTCAGGAGCTTGTGGACGTAGGACTGGTGGCCGGTGTCGAAGACGATCGCATCGCGCGGGGAGTCGAAGACCCGGTGCAGGGCGATCGTGAGCTCGACCACCCCGAGGTTGGGACCGAGGTGGCCACCCGTGCGCGACACCTGAGTCACCAGGAAGGCCCGGATCTCGTCGGCGAGGTCGGCCAACTGGGGGGCCGAGAGTGCGCGCAGATCCGCGGGCTCGTGGATGCGCTCGAGCAGGCTCACGTGACGACTCCTCACGGCAGAACAGGGAACCTCACAAGTCTAGGCGCTGCCCACCCCGAGTTGAGTGCGCTGGTGGGGGCTGGGGCCCCGGGTTGCGCACTCAACTCGGGGAGAGAGGGGGGTCAGAGGCGGGGGATGAAGCGGCGGCCCTCCATCGCCTCGAGGACCAGGCCGGTCGCCCGGCGGACCCCGACGAGCCGAGCGCCCTCGGCGGCGAGCAGTTCCAGGACCTCGCCGAGCGCCTCGGCCGCCACCGCCTCGGCCAGGTCGACCCGCAGCCCGCGATACGCCTCCCGCAGGGCCATGATCTGGGCATCGACGTGCCGCGCCGTGAGCCAGGCGAGGACGATCGGGTGGCGACGCCACGCGGCATACGACCGGTAGTCGGCCGGGCACTGGTCGAGCAGCCACGGCACGACGGCCCCCTGCCAGCCGGGCACTTCCGGAGGCGGGACCCCGCGCGGCCAGCCGGGTGGACCACCGCGCTGCGCCGCGGGAGAACCCGGACTCGAGGCCCGCCGCGGCGGCGTCGGAACCCCGGATTCGATCATGTGTTCGATCATAGCGATCCCGAATCGTGGACACCCGGAGATCCGCCGCAATAACTCTCCGTTATGCTTACCATCATGTCGACCACGCCTTCGGTGCCCCTCGTCCGGCGCCGCCACGTCGACCTGCTGCGTGTCGCCTCCAACCTGATGTGTCGCTGACCGGCCTCCGCCCGTCCTGCTCGACCACCACCGCGCACCCCCTCTTCTCCCCCGAAAGTCCCGCCATGACCCTTGCCCCCGCACGCCCCGAGCGCGCCCTCCGGGCCCCCCGCACCGACCGCAGCAACGGCCAGTGGGCCGTCGACGGCCGCGCGCCGCTCAACGCCAACGAGGAGTTCAAGGCCGCCGACGGTGGGCTCGCCGTCCGCGAGCGGATCGAGCAGGTGTATGCCGTGCAGGGCTTCGCCTCGATCCCGGACGACGACCTGCACGGGCGCTTCCGGTGGTGGGGTCTGTACACCCAGCGGCGCCCCGGCATCGACGGTGGCCGCACCGCGCAGCTCGAGCCGCACGAGCTCTCCGACGAGTACTTCATGCTCCGCGTCCGCAGCGACGGTGGCGCCCTCTCGCTTGACCAACTGCGCATTCTCGCCGGCATCTCCACCGAGTTCGCCCGCGGAACCGCCGACATCTCCGACCGCCAGAACATCCAGTACCACTGGATCCGGGTCGAGGACGTACCGGAGATCTGGCGCCGCCTCGAGAGCGTCGGACTGATCACGACCGAAGCGTGTGGCGACACCCCCCGCGTCATCCTCGGCTCCCCCTTGGCCGGCATCGCCGCCGACGAGATCATCGACCCGACCCCGGTCATCGAGGAGATCCTCGACCGCTTCATCGGCGAGGAGGACCTGGCCAATCTGCCGCGCAAGTTCAAGTCGGCCATCACCGGACACCCCAGCCTCGACGTCGTCCACGAGATCAACGACATCTCCCTCGTCGGCGTCGTCCACCCCACCCTCGGGCCGGGCTACGACCTCTGGGTCGGTGGTGGCCTCTCGACCGCCCCGCGCCTGGCCGAGCGGCTCGGCACCTTCGTGCCCCCCGAACGCGCCGTCGAGGTGTGGCTCGGTGTCATCCGGCTCTTCCGTGACTACGGCTACCGGCGGCTGCGCGCCAAGGCGCGCCTGAAGTTCCTTCTCGCGGAGTGGGGCCCCGAGCGCTTCCGGGAGGTGCTCGAGTCCGAGTACCTCTCCGCTCCCCTCCCCGACGGTCCGGCCCCGGCACCCGCGACCGGCCCGAGCGACCACGTCGGCCTCCAGCGGCAGAAGGACGGCCGGTATGCCGTGGGCGCCGCTCCCGTCGTCGGTCGCCTCAGTGGGACCCTCCTCTCCGGCCTCGCCGACCTGCTCGCCGAGGTGGGTTCGCGGCGGCTTCGGCTGACTCCGCACCAGAAGCTCGTCGTCCTCGACGTGCCCGAGGAGCGCGTCGGCGAGCTCACCGCCGGTCTCGAGGCCCTGGGGCTCACCAC
>WBZS01000907.1_pt1 | contig 28325 bp, 22 predicted proteins | sample 5204201 | NCBI WGS metagenome assembly WBZS01 (sample SAMN12344357, study PRJNA552823) | activated sludge metagenome | biome: Activated sludge suspended growth; feature: Nitrification reactor; material: Wastewater; isolation source: activated sludge from nitrification reactor of wastewater... | reverse complement strand
CCCTGCAGGCACCGGTCGCCCGGGTCGGCGGCTACAACGTTCCTTACCCGCCGAGCCGGATCGAGGAAGAGTTCCTCCCCGACCTCGACCGGGTGCTCGATGCCGTCGACCGCCTGATGGCGTACTGAAAGAGGCTGTGCCGCATGGGAATCCGTGAGTTCCTCCTGCCTGATCCCGGTGAGGGCCTGACCGAGGCCGAGATCGTCACCTGGCGGGTCGCCGTCGGCGACGTCGTCAAGGTCAACGACATCGTCGTCGAGATCGAGACCGCCAAGTCGCTCGTCGAGCTGCCCATCCCGTGGGCGGGGACGGTGGCCGCGCTGCTCGCTCCCGAGGGTGCGACCGTCGAAGTCGGGTCCGCGATCATCGCCATCGACGACCCCACGTATGCCGGTAGCCCACCCTCCGCGCCAGCCCCCGCCGCCGCCGCTGCGGCGCCCGTCGGGCCTGCCAGTTCCTCTCCCTCTGCTTCCCCCAGTTTGGCCGCCATGGCGCCCAATCCAGAAGGAGCGGGTGGGGCGGGGGCCGGTCAAGCGGCAGCCGCTGCAGATGAGAGCGTTGCCGAAGGGTTGATCGGCGGCACCACGTCGACCGGACGCACCGCGGTGCTCGTCGGCTACGGCATCAAGCAAACCGAGGCGGTCCGTCGCCCGCGCCGCAAGGATGACCTAGTCCGCACGGTCGCCGCGCCGCCGGACAAGGACGGCGGCCACATCGAGCAGCCGCCGACCGCGCGCATGGGTGGCCTCGTAGCCGCCCACGCCCCGGAGGTCCGCCGCGACACCCGCAACCTCACCGAGCTTGCCCAGGTCGGCGGCGCCAACGCCCCGGCCAGCCCTGCGCGGGTGCTGGCCAAGCCCCCGGTCCGCAAATATGCCAAGGACCTCGGCGTCGACCTCGCCCACGTGCCCGCGCCCGGCGGGATCGTCACCCGAGCGGACATCGACGCCTACATCCACGGCGGCGCGCCGGAGGAGACGGTGACGGCCGCGGCATACGCCTCCGGTATGCCGCCGCGCGGCGAGGCCCGCGGGGAGACGCGAGTCCCGATCAAGGGCGTTCGCAAGATGACCGCCCAGGCGATGGTGGGGTCGGCGTTCACCGCGCCCCACGTCACCGAGTGGATCACCGTCGACGTCACCCGGACCATGGAGCTCGTTGACCGGCTCAAGGGCGACAAGGAGTTCAAGGACGTCAAGGTGACGCCGCTGCTCGTGCTCGCCAAGGCGATGTGTCTGGCCGTGCGGCGCCATCCGGAGATCAACGCGGTCTGGGACGAGGCGGCTCAGGAGATCGTCGTCAAGCACTACGTCAACCTGGGGATCGCCGCAGCGACGCCCCGTGGCCTGATCGTGCCGAACATCAAGGACGCCGATCTCATGACCATGCATGAGTTGGCGGCCGCGATCGGGGCGCTGACCACCACCGCTCGGGAGGGTCGCACGCAGCCGGCGCAGATGTCCGGCGGCACGATCACGATCACCAACGTCGGGGTGTTCGGGGTCGACACCGGCACGCCGATCATCAACCCTGGCGAGTCGGCGATCATGGCGTTCGGCGTGATCCGCAAACAGCCGTGGGTGGTGACGAACTCGGCCGGTGCGGACGAGATCGCGATCCGGCACGTCACCAACCTGGCCCTGTCCTTCGATCACCGGCTCGTCGACGGTGAGTTGGGCTCGCGCTACCTCGCCACGGTCGCCGCCATCCTCGAGGACCCGGCTCGGGGCCTGGTCTGGGGCTGAGTGGGGCACACTGGACATCAGGCCGTGAGGCCAGATGTCCCGACTCGACGGTGCTGACCCGGGAGGACGCCATGGGGAAGAACTCCGATGACTCGGCCCGCGTGCCGCGGTCTTACGACGACGAATTGCGCGACCGTGCGCTCAAACGACTCAAGGCCAAGGGGGAGTTCCGCGAGCACCTGACCTCTTACGTCGTCGTCAACGGCTTCCTCGTGGCGATCTGGGCGATGACCGGGCGCGGCTATTTCTGGCCGATCTGGCCCATCCTCGGCTGGGGCGTCGGCATCGCGTTCCACGCCTTGTCGCTGCGCTGGGACGACGGCGGTCCGACCGCCGCGCAGGTGGAGGCGCAGGCCGAGCGGCTGCGGGCGCGTGACCAGCGGCTCGCCGTGGCGAGCCCCCCGGGCCAGCCCGCCGCTCCCGGTGTCCTCGCCGACCAGGCGTCGCACGGTTCCGGCGTCGACCCTACGCCGGGTTCTGGTGCTGCCGACCCCGGCCCGTGGGACCTCACGCCCGGACCCCAAGACGCCCGCTGACCGCTGTCGGCGGCCTTTCATCGAGGGTCCAGCCCCTGCGGTTGCCCTGCGTGTAGACGTGTGCGGCACCACGCCGCGCCTCGGGTCTGCGCGCCGGCGGTGTCCGGCATACGGGCGACCGTTGTTCGTGGGCTGGGGTGAGTTCCCCGTATGCCGGTGCGCTCAGGCCCGCGTAACGGTCGCCCGAATGCCGAGACGCGCCACGGGCCCGTCAAGCGAGGATGACCCCAGGCGCAGCGCCCTGAGTGGTCGGGCCGCGAGGGCGAGTCGGCGGCAACGGTGAGTGGGTCGCAACGGTGAGCGGGCGGCATACCCACCAGGGGGTATGCCGCCCGCACCCGTCTCGTGCCCGCGGTCAGCCGCGGTGGTGACCTTCGTAGGCATCGGCAGCGTCCGGCAGTTCGTCGAGGGAGTGTCCGCCCGCTTCGACGGTGACGGCGTCGACCAAGTCGCGAGTGACCGTCCGGTGCGCAGCCGCGTCCGCGGGCCCCGGCTCCGCAGCGCCGGGCCCGGCCAGGTTGGCCGGGCCGGACTCACCGGACCCGGCGGACTCACCCGACGCAGCCGCCCGAGCCGTCGCATCGTCCGCGGCGCGTTGCTGGGCCGAGCGCGAGCTCAAATGCACCTCGGGCATGAACAGCAGGACCAGCAGCCCAGCCGCACACACCACAGCGCCCAGGAGGAACACCAGGTCCATCGACGTGGCGAACCCGACCTTGAAGGGGTGCGCCAACCGCGGGTCCAGCGCCCCGATGACCGACGAGTCACCGAGCACATTGCCGAAAGCCGATGTGTCGCGGGCCGCCAACGCGGAAACCAAAGCCTTGTTCGTCGGGTTGGCCAGCACGGCCGGGTCGCTCATCGCCGCCACGAACGCCGGGTCGCCGGCAGCGGTCGCGAAGGCGTTCTTGATGTTGTCGCCGACCGTGTTGAACAGCACCGACAGGAAGACCGCGACGCCGAGCGTCCCACCCATCTGCCGGAAGAAGGTCGCCGCGCTCGTCGCCATCCCCATGTCGCGCGGGTCGACGACCGCCTGCACGGCGAGCGTCAGCGGCTGCATCGTGTTGCCCAGCCCCAGCCCGAACAGGAACATCAGGCCCATGACGACCCGGATGTCGGTGTCGGCCGAGATCCGCGACAGCGCCAACAACCCGATGACCATGAGCAACACGCCGACGATCGGGAAGATCCGCACCTTGCCAGTCCGGGTCATCAACTGTCCGGACACGACCGACGCGATCATCATCCCCAGCACCATCGGCAGCATCTGGAAGCCGGACGTCATCGGCGTCGCTCCGTGGACGATCTGCAGATACAGCGGGATGACGAGCATCCCGCCGAACATCCCCGAACCGATGACGACCCCGCCGCCGAGCGCGATGGCGATGGTCCGGTTGCGGAAGATCCGCATCGGGATGAGGGCGGCGTCACCCATGCGGGTCTCCACCCACACGAAGGCGACCAGCCCCACGAGCCCGATGGCGTATGCCGTGAGCGCACTTCCCGACGTCCAGCCCCACTCGCGCCCCTGCTCAGCCACAAGCAGCAACGGCACGACCCCGATGACGAGCGTGAAGGCGCCCCACCAGTCGATGGCCGACACCCGCGGGAAGTGCGAGACGTGCAGGGTCCGCGCCACGATGAACAGCGCGACCAGGCCGACCGGCACGTTGACGAGGAACACCCAACGCCAGCCGGTGATGCCGAGGATCGAGTCGGCCTGGGCGAAGAACCCGCCGATGATCGGGCCAAGCACCGACGACGTGCCGAAGACGGCCAGGAAATACCCCTGGTACTTGGCCCGCTCGCGCGGAGGCACGATGTCGCCGATGATCGCTAGCGCCAGCGAGAACAACCCGCCTGCCCCGATGCCCTGGACTGCCCGGAACGCCGCCAGCTGATACATCGACGCAGCGAACGAGCACATGGCCGAGCCGATGATGAAGATCGTGATGGCCGCCATGAAGAACTTCTTGCGGCCGTAGATGTCCGACAGCTTCCCGTAGAGCGGGGTCGCGATCGTCGAGGTGATGAGGTAGGCCGTGGTCACCCACGCCTGCGCGGACAGGCCCTGCAGCTCGTCGGCGATGGTCTTGATCGCGGTGCCGACAATGTTCTGGTCGAGCGCGGCCAGGAACATCCCGGTCATCAGCCCGGACAGGATCGTGAGGATCTGCCGGTGGGTCAGCCCCTCGGCGGGGGCCGCGGGGGTGGGGGTGGGCGGCATACCTGCCGCTGCGGGGGTGGACACGAAGGCTCCTGGAGGTGGTTGCGTGAATCGAATCGGTATGCCGGTCAGCGCGCCGTGCGCTCGGCCCGCGCCTTGGCGGTCTCGAGGGAGTCGGCGAACCGGTTGAGCTGGTCGAGGAAGGCCCTGGCGTCGGCGTCGGACCAGTCGGACATGATCGCGGCGAGCCATTCCCCGCGCGCCGTGATGGTCCGGTCGATGGCAGTCCGGCCGTCGTCGGTGAGCGAGACCCGGTGGGCCCGCCCGTCGTCAGGATCGGCCACTTTGACAAGCAACCCGTGGTGGACCAAGTGCGTGACTTGGCGGCTCACCGTGGAGATGTCGGCGTGGGCGCAGCCGGCGAGATCGGAGATCCGCTGCGGTCCGGCTGCGAGCGCAAACAACACGGGGTAGTGGGTGTGGTCCACGGCCGGGTGGGGGACCGGAGCGTGCTGGCGCATGGCGACGAGGAGCTTGACCAGGGTGACCAGCTGTGCACCGAGCGCCTCAGACGTGGCCGACGCAACGCCCGAGACCTCAGCCGCGCCCGAGACCTCAGCGACACCCGGGACCATCGCGGCGCCCGAGTGGACGCCCGGCACCTCAACGGCATCGGAAGAGGTAGTTGCTTGCACTGCGCAACCATAAGTTTGATTGCTGCATGCAAGCAAATCGGCGGGAGTGGCCGGGAGCCGAGCGGTCTGAGTCGCCGACTACGGGGTGATGACGAGGTGCTCGACGACGGCGTCGGCAATCGCGGGGTCGCCGGAGACGGCATACGGAGTGTTCGCGAGGTCGCGTCGACCCGCACCCCGGCGGGTGAACGCTTCCGTGCTCAGCGTGATCCGGGTGAGTGGCCCGCTGACGGCGTCCGGGGCGACGACCACCCCATGTGGCCGACCGTCGGAGCCCTCCACGGTGCCCTCGTCGACGCGCAACGCCACGGTGCCCTGCACGGGACCGGTCACCTCGACGAGCACCGTCTGCCCGACGGGCACGGCCGCCTCGCGGGCCACGATCATCGGCAACGCGCCGAGCACCCGGCTCGTAAACAGGACCGCGCCGGGGGTGTCGAGGGCGAGCGGCAGACCCAACGCGGCGCGGATGTCCTGCTCGTGGCACCACACGTCGATGACTCGCAGGCCGACGAACGCACCAGCCGGCCGCGGCCCGATCGCGCTCTCGATGTTCGAGTCGAGGGTGAGCGCCGGGTCGGACAGGGCCGCGACGCGCCGGGGCAGTAGCCCGGCTAGCTCCTCGACCACGTCCGCGCCGGACCGGCCGCGGCGGGCATGGACGCCCGACTCCATGAACCGCGCCATATCGCTGTGCAGGTGCGGCAGGTCGGGCACCTCGACGCGCAGCGGCGGCTCGCCAGCGAACACCGACTCCAGCGCCGCGACGTGGCTCACCTGATCCTGGACGCTCCACCCAGGACATTCCGTATGCCGTGCGAAGTCGCCCTCAGTGCACCCTCGTCCGAGGTCGACCACCGCCTGCGCGGTCTGGGCGAACGCGGCGATGAGACCAGCCAGATCCGAAGGGGGCACCGGGTGCTGCGGCATAAGGGCACAGTACCTAGGGTGGAGGCATGTCCACCGCCCTCTCGGACAACCGCCCTGCCCTGCATCGCGCGCCCCTGATCGTCACCGGCGTGGTGGCGTTGGCCGCCTGCCTGGTGACCGTCGTGGTCGGGGGTGCCGCTGCGCCCGCTGCCCCCGGACTGCAAGATCCCGGCGCTCTGGTCCGCTGGGGGTTGCCGATCGTCCGGGCCATCCACGACCTGTCCGCCTCGCTGACCGTCGGGTTGTTCCTGTTGGCCGCCGTCGCCATCCCCGACCGGGCCAAGGCAGCCCTCGCGCGAGCACCTCGGTTGGGCATCGCCACGGGCATCACCTGGGTCGTCTCGGGGCTCGTCGGTGTCGTGCTCGGCTTCGCCGACATCGCCGGGACCCCGGTGGGGTCACCGGGCTTCCTCAGCCAGTTCCAGCGGTTCGTCTGGTCGGTCGAGACGTTGCGCGAGGGGCTGATCAGCGCGTTCCTGGCCGCCATCGCGGTGACCGTCGCCGCGGTCTGGAGCAGCCGCCGAGCAGTCCTGTGGGCCGGCATCGTCGCGGTCGTCGCGATCCTGCCGCTTGCCCTGGCCGGGCACGCGGCGAGCACCGTCGAGCACGAGACCGCGGTCAACGGGTTGGCCTTCCACCTGGTTGGGACTGCCGCGTGGGTCGGCGGCCTCGGTGCGCTGATGTTGCTGCGCTCGGCGCTGGGCAAGTGGCTGCCCATTGTCGTCGAGCGCTACTCCACGGTCGCCGCCTGGTCGCTGCTCACCGTGGCCCTGTCCGGTGTGGTGAGCGCCGCAGTCCGGATGTCGGGGCTGGCAGATTTGGGGACGGCATACGGGGCGATCATCCTGGCCAAGGTCGTTGCCGTCGTCGTGCTGGGGCAGTTGGGGCTGGCGCAACGGATCAAGGTGATCGGGCGGCTGCGGGAAAACCCTTCGTCGGCGCCGTTGTTCGCGCGTCTGGTGGCGGTCGAGCTGGCCGTCATGGGAGCTGCGATCGGCATCGCGACGGCCCTGGCCCGCACCGGCAACCCCAACCTCGAACGTCCGGTGGCCGCAACGCTGGCCGAGGCATTGACCAACTACCCGGAGCCCGCCGCGCCCGACTCGATGTCCTGGCTGACCATGTGGCGCTGGGACTGGCTGTGGGGCACCGTCGCAGTCGTTGCCATCGCGCTCTATGTGGGAGCGGCGATCCGGCTGCATCGACGCGGCGACCGGTGGCCGATCGGCCGCACCATCGTCTGGGTGCTCGCCTGGCTGACCTTCATCTGGTCGGTGAGCGGGGCGCCGGGCGTCTATGGGCGGGTGTCGTTCTCGTGGCACATGACCAGCCACATGACCATCGCGATGATCGTGCCGATCCTGCTGGTGCTCGCTGCGCCGATCACCCTCATCGCCCGAGTTGAGCCGCACCGCAAGGACGGCACCTACGGTCCACGCGAGATCGTTCTCGGCCTGGTGCACTCGAAATACGTTGCCTTCTGGGCGAATCCGATTGTCGCCGGGATCAACTTCGTGTTCGGGCTCATCATCTTCTACTACTCGCCCTTGTTCGAGCTGGCCCTGACGACCCACACCGGCCACGTCCTGATGATCGTCCACTTCCTGCTGGCCGGCTATCTGTTCGCCATGGTCCTCGTTGGCGTCGACCCCGGGCCGCGCAAGTGGGCACCGGCCCTGCGGTTGGTCGTGCTCTTCGCCACCATGTCGTTCCATGCGTTCTTCGGAGTGGCCATCCAGTCGAGCAACACCCTGCTGGCTCCGGGCTTCTTCTCGATCGTCAACATTCCCTGGATCCCCGACCCGCTGCTCGACCAGCGTCATGGTGGCGCCATCGCCTGGGGCATCGGCGATGTCCCGTCGCTGTTGTTGGCGATGTTGCTCGTGCTGGCCTGGGTGCGTTCCGACGACGCCGAGGCGCGCCGGCACGACCGTCAAGCCGACCGCGACCACGATGCCGACCTCACGGCATACAACGCGCGGTTGGCGAGTATCGCCGAACACGACGCCCAGCAGGCCGCGCGCGACGCGGCTCACGCGTCCGGTATGCCGCGTGAGGACCGCTCGTGAGCCCGCTGCGGATCGCGGTCGTCCAGGTCTCCTACGGGGACGAGGAGTCGGTTGCTGAGCGGGTGGCCCGGATCGCCGCCACCGTGCGCGGACTGGCGGGACACGACCTCGTTGTGCTGCCCGAACTGTGGTCGGCCGGTGGGTTCGACTACCGGCGCTGGGCGGAGCGGGCTGAGGCCGCGGATGGGCCGATCGCGCAGGCCTTGGCTGACGCGGCCCGGGATGCCGAGGTCGTCCTGCACGCCGGGTCGATCGTCGAGCGTGGGCCGACGCCCGGGCCGGAGGGCAAGTCGCTCTGGAACACGTCACTTGTCTTCGGGCGGGACGGGTCTGAACTGGCCCGCTATCGCAAGATCCACCGGTTCGGGTTCGCGACAGGAGAGCCCGAGCTCATGGAGGCCGGCGACGAGGTGACCGTCGTCGACCTGCCGCTCGGGCCTGACGGCGATGGCGTTCCGGTGGGTCTGTCGACGTGTTACGACCTGCGCTTCCCTGAGCTGTATCGACGCCAGCTCGACCTCGGGGCGACCCTTTTGCTCGTGCCCGCGGCGTGGCCAGCGGCTCGGGTCGCACACTGGAGCCTTTTCGCTCGGGCTCGGGCCGTCGAGGAGCAATGCCTTGTGGTCGCGTGCAACACCGCCGGGACGCACTCGGGTGTGATGATGGGCGGGCGTTCAGTTGTGGTGCTTCCCACCGGCGAGGTCGTGGCCGAGGCTGGGTCGGACGACGAGGAGGTCCTCTCGGTCGAGGTCGATCTGGATGTCGTCGAGCGCACACGAGCGAGTTTCCCGGTGTTGGCCGATCGTCGATTGCGCCTGGCCTGACTGGGAGACGTTCCCTGTGGGACAGTAGGCGCCGTGAGCTCCACCTCGCCTAACCCGGCCTCGCCGTCCACAGCTGCGGCTGCCGCAGCAGCGACGCCTGCTGATCGAGACCGGTGGGCCGATGCGCTTCGAGCCGGATCGTTGCTCGTCGTCATCATCGGGCACTGGCTCATGGTGGCGGTCACCCCGGCGGGGGAGATCACCAACACCCTCAAGCTCATCCCTTGGCTCCAGCCGGTCACCTGGGTCCTGCAGGTCATGCCGTTGTTCTTCCTCGTCGGCGGGGTCGCCCACGCACATTCCCTGGATTCCCTCGCCCGCCGCGGCGGCACCGGCCCCGGCGCGTATGCCGCCTTCATCGGCGCCCGGGCCGCCCGCCTGTTGCGCCCGACCTTGGTCTTCCTGCTGGTCTGGGTGGTGCTTGGGGTTATCGCGGACCGCACCGGGTTGACGGCCGGTCCGGGCTCGCAGGCGGCGCTCGTCGTCGCGGCGTTGGTCATGGTGCCGCAGCTTTTGTGGTTCGTCGGGATCTACTTGGCGATCGCCGCGTTCGCCCCTGCGCTCTATCGTGCTCACCGACGGTGGGGCCTGTGGACCTTGGCGGCTTTGTGTGCGGCGGCGTTGCTCGTTGACCTCGCGCGATTCGCCGGGGGGCTGGGCGTGCTCGGAAACCTCAACTTCGCGCTGGTCTGGCTGGCTCTGCACCAGGTCGGGTTCGCCTGGCGGGATGGGCTGCTGACCAAGCCGGTTGCGCTCGGACTGCTCGGCGTCGGGGTGGTGGGGTTGGCACTGTCGATCACGGTGGGGCCTTACCCCGTGTCCATGGTCGGTTTACCCGGCGACGAGATCTCGAACATGTCTCCGCCGACGGTCGCGTTGCTGTCGCAGGGGTTGGCGTTGTGTGGTGCGGCGGCCCTGGCGCGCGGGCCGATGGCTCGGGTGCTGGCCCGGCCGCGGCCCTGGCGCGCGGTCGTCACTGCTGGTGCGTTCGCCATGACCGCCTTCCTCTGGCATCTCACTGCGTTGTTGGTGACCCTGCTGGGAGCGCGAGCCTTGGGGATCGGCCTCCCCGAGGTTGGATCGGCGACCTGGTGGTGGACCCGCCCGGTGTGGTTCGTCGTGTTGGCAGTCCCGACGTCGTTGCTCGTGGCGGTCTTCGTGCGGTTTGACCGCGGACCACGATCGGCGTCTGTTGTTGCGGTCGGTCAGCGGCGGTGGGTGGATGGCGTCGCCATTGCCGGCGTCGTCGTGACCGTCTTCGGGATCCTCATGGTGTCGATTGTCGGCGTCGACATCCTCGGGAACCGGTCGCAGTTCTTCCTTTTCGGGATGCTCACGCCCGGCCAGGCATTCCTCGTGCTGCTCGTCGGTCTCGGCTTGTTGCGGCTGGCCTCCCCCAAGGGGGGTCCGAGCACCTGAGGCGTTGACCATCAGGAGTGATCAGTCCCTCAGCCGTTGAGCCCCCCGGGGGTGGGGGTGCCAGCCGCTGAGGCACTGCTCACTCTCAGTGAGCAACGCCTCAGCCGTTCTGGCCCGCCCTGGACCCGCCCGCTCATGAGGCACTGCTTACTCTCAGTGAGCAACGCCTCAGCCGTCCTGGCCCACCCTCGACCCGCCCGCTCATGAGGCACTGCTCACTCTCAGTGAGCAACGCCTCAGGGCGCTGCCACCCCCTTGGTCGCCGATGAGCAAGGCTCAAAGAGCCGCCACGCCCGTGGATGTCGGACCACCGCCCGTGGGAGGCGATCAGTCGACCCAGCCACGCCGGACCGCCTCGACACCCGCCTGGAATCGACTCTCGGCCTGCAACGCCGCCGTCGCGGCGGCGACCAGCCGACGGACGGTGCGCACCGACGTCGACGTCTTGCGGGCGATGGCATCGTCCTTGAGGCCTTGCGCCAGCAGGGTCACGACTTGGCGGAGTCGAGCTTCGGAGAACTGGTCCCCGTCGGCCGCCAGGCTGACGGCCTCATCCCAGGGTTGTGCCGTGTTCCACAGCTGGGTGAACAGTTGCGACACCGGTGCGACCAGGTCGGGTCCGTGGAGGATGAGCGCGCCGGGTCGGCTTGATCGGGTGATCAACGCTGTGGCGTCGTCGATGACGATCGTGTGCGGCCCGGGGCTGGGGTGGACCCTGACCTGCATGCCGATCGAGGACACCTCCTCCAGGTGGCTGCGCCAGGGCTCCGAACTCAACGACGGCGTGGCCACGATTGCCCGTAGCACCACCTTCCGCTCAAGCAACTCCCGGTCGAGCCGCCGAGACGACTCGATGGCGTCGGTCGGCAGCGGCGCCCCCCCGTGGATCGTGAAGGCACTCAGCTGAGCTTCTCGGACCAACTGGTAGAGGCGTGACCGCACGACCTCCGCGTCGTCCACTATTTCGACTAAACCAACTTCGTCCCGCCGGACGCGACTTTCGACGAAAGCATTGACATATGTGGTGACCCCATGGCGAGAATTTTCGACGAGTTCCTGCATCCGCGCCAAACGCTGTTCTTGTTGAGCGAGCAAGGATTCGATTGCCTGGTCGGGGGCGATCGGTCGCAGGACGTTCTCATCGTCCTGGTCAGCAGTCACCAGCATGAGAGCGGCGAGCCGATCGAGCTCCGTCGCGACCTCAGCCGGTTGCAGCGCAAGGGTCTTGGCGAGCTGCGCGACGTCAGCCGTTGGGTTGTCGAGCATGGCGCGGTAGACCCGCTCCGTGGTGCTTGGAACGCCGAATATCTCGAGCATGTCGGACCCCTTGATCCACTCTTATGCAGAGCGTAGTAGGAACGATCAGTGACCGCTCACCCGATGCGGAAATGGTTCGGCAGGCGAGACGCTCGCCGCGGCGGCTGTCCTCCTCCTGCCACGGCAGGTTGTGGCCGCGCGAAATGATTGTGCCGACGCGACTGGCTTGAGAGGTTCATCTCGCACGTTCTCATCCATACTCTCCTCACCTTCCAGGGGTTCTCATGTTCACCAATCGCGTATTCACCCTGCTCCACAACATCCTTTCGGGGCACGCCGACCCCGGCCCGATCGCGGGTGACATCTTCTGGTGGCCTCCCTTCGTCTGACCCGTCGTGTTCCCCGTCGTGCTGACCTTCCGGCCACGCTGCCCGCATGCGGCGTGCCGCTCCACCCTGGTGCGGCTGCTCGAAGGCATGCCCGCCTGGCATGGCGGGGTCGGGCACGTCTACGTCGGGGAGGCAACCGACGACCGGATCGACGCGGTCCTCTTCCTGCGCGTCGCTGAACAGGCCACGGTAGACCGGGAGTGCCGATCAGCAGTACGCGCCCTGCGGGACCGCTCTGCGGTCACCTTCGAGGTCGACCAAGTGCCCGAGGCCACCGACTGACAAACGCGCGCGGCGCGGCATACGGAAGAGCCGGTATGCCGCGCCGCGCGCCGTGGGAGGTCAGGCTAGAACGCCGACTCCGGCACCTCCATAAGCGACAGGTCGGTGGCCTCGGCCATCACGCGCTCGGCCGCGAGCCGCGGGAGCACCTGGTGGACGAAGAACTTCGCGGCGGCGATCTTGCCGGTGTAGAAGTCCAGGTCCTTGGGCGCAGCCCCGGCGTCGAGCGCGTTCTTGGCGACCTCGGCCTGGCGCATGAGCAGCCACCCGACGATGAGGTCACCGGCGCCCAGGAGCAAACGCGTGGTGTTCTGGCCGACCTTGTAAAGGTTCTTCAGATCGCCGCCCTTGCGCGGATCGGACTGGAAGGCGGCGCCGGCCATGTAGCCGACGATGCCCTGAACGTTCTCCAGCGCCTTGCCGAGAGCTTCGCGCTCGGCGTCGAAGTAGCCGGCCTGGGCCCCGAGGTCCTTGGCGAACTGGGCGATCTGCATCGACAGGCTGGTCATCGACTGGCCGTGGTCGCGGACGATCTTGCGGAAGAAGAAGTCCAGGCCCTGGATCGCGGTCGTGCCTTCGTAGAGCGTGTCGATCTTGGCGTCGCGGACGTATTGCTCAAGCGGGTATTCCTGCAGGAAGCCCGAGCCGCCGAAGGTCTGCAACGACTCGGTGCCAAGCAACACCCAGGCCCGCTCCGAGCCCAGACCCTTGACGATCGGCAGGAGCAGGTCGCTCATCCGCGAGGCCACGTCGGCCGGCGAGCCCTTGTCGGGGTGGACCGACGGGATCCCGCCAGTCTCGATGTCGACGGTGTCCTGGAAGGTCGCGGCATATACAACGAGCGCCCGCAGGCCCTCGGAGTAGGCCTTCTGGAGCATGAGCGAGCGGCGCACGTCCGGGTGGTGGGTGATGGTGACCCGCGGCGCGTCCTTGGCCGGAGTGGTGAGGTCGGCGCCCTGGACACGCTGCTTGGCGTATTCCAACGCGTTGAGATAACCCGTCGACAGCGTGGCAATCGCCTTGGTGCCCACGAACATTCGCGCGCCCTCGATGATGTGGAACATCTGCGCGATGCCGTCGTGGACGTCGCCGAGCAGGGTGCCGACCGCCGGCTGCTTCTCGCCGAAGGTGATCTCGCAGGTCGTCGAGACCTTGAGGCCCATCTTGTGCTCGACGTTGGTGACATAGGCGCCGTTGCGCTCGCCCAGCGCTCCCGTCTCCAGGTCGACGTGGAACTTGGGGACGATGAACAGGCTCAGGCCCTTGGTGCCGACGACCGCGCCCTCGGGGCGAGCGAGCACAAAGTGGACGATGTTGTCGCACATGTCCGACTCGGCCGAGGTGATGAAGCGCTTGACACCGGAGATGTGCCAGGTGCCGTCGGGCTGCTGGACAGCCTTGGTGCGACCGGCGCCCACGTCCGAGCCGGCGTCGGGCTCGGTGAGCACCATCGTCGTGTGCCAGGCGTTGTCGATGATGAGCTTGGCGAGCTTCTTCTGCTCGGGCGTGCCCAGGAACCACAACAGCTTGGCGAACGAGAACGTCGCGCCGTACATGTGGATCGCCGGGTTGGCGCCGCAGACCATCTCGGCGATCGACCAGCGCAGCGAGGGCGGCACGGCCATGCCGCCGAGTTCGACGGGGGTGTCCAGCCGGCCCCATTCGCCGTCGAGGTAGGCCTGGTAGGACTTCTTGAACGACTCGGGGATCGTCACCGAGCAGGTCACTGGGTCATAGATCGGCGGGTTGCGGTCGGAGTCGACCAGGCTTGCGGCCAGCTCGTTCTCGGCGAGCCGCGCCACCTCACCGAGGATGTCCTTGGCGGCTTCGACGTCGAGGTCGGCATAGATCCCCTTGCCGAGGATCTCCTGGCGACCGAAGACCTCGAAGAGGTTGAACTCCAGGTCGCGGACGTTGGCCTTGTAGTGACCCATGACACAGATCCTTCGGTGGGTAGGGCAAATCGCCGCTGGGGCCCAGTGGTGACGGCCAGTTTGCTACTCACCGGTAACAACACGCAAGGGGTATGCCGTGTGCCCACCATCACGGGACCACTTCCCCTACCGTCGGGGCGGGTGGAACGGCCGGGGAGTCGGCCAGGGATCAGTGGAGTGTTGGCCACACTCGGGGGTGGCTAACACTCCACTGATCGCGCTTCTGGCGCGTGCTCTCGATGTGGTCAGGCCCGCAGCGGCTCCCAGCCTGGTCGAGCGAACTCAGCCCTTGACGCACAGCAGCGTCGTGAGCCGAGTGACCACCTCGACGAGATCGGACTGCGCAGCGATGACCGAGTCAAGGTCCTTGTAGGCCCCGGGGATCTCATCCACCACCCCGGCGTCCTTCCGGCACTCCACCCCGGCCGTCTGCGCGACCAGGTCGGCCTCGGTGAACCGCTTCCGAGCCTGGTTCCGCGACATCCGCCGCCCCGCGCCGTGCGACGCCGAGCAGTAGGAGTCGACGTTGCCCAGGCCCCGAACGACGAACGACCCAGTCCCCATCGAGCCCGGGATCAGCCCGAGGTCGCCGGCACCGGCGCGGATCGCCCCCTTCCGGGTGACGAGCACGTCGATGCCGTCATAGGTCTCCTGCGCCACGTAGTTGTGGTGGCACTGGATCGTCTGACCCCACTGCACCGGCAGTCCGCGCGCCTCGAAGTGCGCGCCGACGACCCGCTGGACGAGGGCCATCATGACCGCGCGGTTGCGCAGCGCATAGTCCTGCGCCCACTCCAGATCGCGCCGGTATGCCGCCATCTCAGGCGTGCCCGCGAGAAACACCGACAGATCGCGGTCGGGGATGCCGTCGTTGTGCGGCAGCTTCCGAGCCGTCTCCATGTGCGCCTGCGCGAGCAGGTTGCCGATGCCACGCGAGCCAGAGTGGAGCATGACCCAGATGGCGCCGTCGTCGTCGGAGCACACCTCGATGAAGTGGTTGCCGCCGCCGAGCGACCCCATCTGCTGGTGCGCCTTCTTGCCCTGGTCCTGGATCCGCGGGTCCAGGTCGTCGAAGGCGTCCCAGAAGCGACCCCAGCCTTCCGCGCGAAACTCGTTGCGCGGCATACCAAGTGATGTGGGGTCGACCGGATGCTGGTGACCGGCGAAGCCGACCGGGACGGCGGCCTCGATCGCGACCCGCAGCGGGTGCAGGTCGTCAGGGAGGTCCTCGATGCGCAGCGACGTGCGGACCGCCGCCATCCCGCAGCCGATATCGACGCCGACTGCGGCCGGGGCGACCGCCTGGCTCATCGCGATGACCGAACCGACCGTGGCGCCCTTGCCGAGGTGGACGTCGGGCATGACGCGCACGCCGACGACCCACGGCAGCGCGGCGATGTTGCGCAGCTGCTGAAGGGCAGCCGGCTCGATCTCGTGCTCGTGGGCCCACATCTTCACCTCGGCCTTGGTGCCGGGCAGGGTGGTCGGGAATCCGTGCATCAGACCAGCGTAGGCATCCGGTCCGGCGCCCCGCACCCGAGTTATCCCCGTATGCCGCCCGCTCCCTCCTGCTGCCCGGCCCCGACTGCCGCCCGCTCCCTCCTGAGTTTCGCCGCCATGGCGGTCAAGCCTCCTGAGTTTCGCCGCCATGGCGCTCAAACTGGTGGATGGCGGTCAGATTTGGACGCCCTTGGTGAGTTTCGCCGCCATGGCGGTCGAACTTGGAGGACTGGGGGTGGCTTCAGGGCGACAGGTGGGGGTCTGGTCGGGGGCTGGTCGTCGGGGAGGAGCGGCGATACGATCCGGCGGTGGTGCCTGAACGCATCGATCCCCGCCCGGGGCGCAACACGGACCTCGGCTTCGACGTCGAGTCGGGTGCACCCGTGGCGATCTCGTTGGGCCGGCTGTCGGACAAGATGTGGCCAGGCCCGTTGTCCGCCAACGGTGTCGGGCCCCGGCTGGCTGCGGTAATCGGGCGGTTGGACGACTACTACGTGACGGTCGACCCACGCGCCAAGACCCGGTGCATCGACGGTCGGCACGACCCCGAGCTCGATGAGGCAGCGCTCGGCCCCCAGGTGCCGGGCGGGGCTCCCGGTTCGGCGCTGGCCTATCGGCTCGGCGTCGACAAGGACGACCTGACTCGGGGCACCTTCACCGGCGATGCCGAGATGATGATCGAGTCCTACCTGCGGCTCGGGCTCTCGCCCGGTGGGCACCGCGACGAGGACGCCGAGTCAGGCGACGGCATCGGCTGTGGCGCTATCGACGGCCTGCAGTCGGTGCTGGACTGCATGACCAACCCGATGCTCGTCGAGGACCACAAGCGACTCGTCAAGACCATCCTCGACGCCGACTTCAACCGTGACCACTACCTGCGGGTCATGGGTGCGGGATTGGTGCTGCAGAGCCGATCGGTGGGCTACTTCCACGGCCGCGGCGAGATCATAGACCTGCTCGAACGCAAAGCGCCCGGCAGCGTCTCGATGCTCAAGGGCCGTCACCAGGAGGCCTTCGTCGTCGTCAATATGGTCGACGGAACCACGTTGTCGTCCAACCGTTTTGCTGCCGACCACGGCGGGGCGCAGGCCTTCGGCTATGACCTGTGGCGATCACGGCAGCTGGTCCAGGCGCTGTTCCCGTTGCCGTCGCACCAGGTCGACCGCGAGCGCTTCATCCACGCCCGCGTCATGCTCACCATCGCCACGCTCATGGCCATCACCGACGGCTCATTGCAAGTCCTGGTCCGCCTTCCCGCTGCATGAGCAGCCAGAGCAAGGACGTTGCGTGACGGAGCCCGGTTTGCGGAGCGTTACCCACCGCCGAGTGTGGCCGACACTCCACAGAGCGCACGCGACAGTTCAGTGTCCGCCGGGGTGGCCGCTGGAGATCACCTTGCCGACCTCCCCATGGTTCACCTCTGGTCCCTCAAGTTTCGCCGCCATGGCGGTCAAACTCAGAGGGGGTGGGGTGAACCTCGGGCTAGCCCGCAGTCGCCGACGGGTCGCTGCAGGTCCTCGTCCGTCTCCCAGACGCCTGAGCGCACAGGGCCAGCAGACGCCACCACCGGGCCCGATCTGCCGCCCGGTGGCCCGATCTGTGGAGTGTCAGCCACACTCGAGTGTGCCTAACACTCCACAGATGCCAGCGCGGCGGCTCAGTTGCCCCCGGGGTGCCCGCTGGAGATGACCTTGCCGCCCTTGCCGTCGCTGTTCGGGATGTAGTTGCTCATCGGCGGCCGCCGCGACGCCGGGCTGTCGGCCACCCACTTGCTCGGTGGCCACACCCGTCCCCAGACACGACGAACCGTTCGGCCCACTGACGCGAGAGCGCTCATACCGTCAACTATGCGCGCCCGCCTGGCCGCTGTCGAGGGACAACCCCGCAGCGCTTGCGCAACCTCGCCGCCGTCGCCGCCGAGAGACACCTACAGCTTGGTCACCGGCGTCAACGGGGCTTCGCCACGCAGCACCGCCAACGCGTTGTCCGCGGCCAGGTCGGCCATCGCCGCGCGAGTCTCCGTGGTCGCCGAACCCAGATGCGGCAGCAGCACGACGTTTTCGAGCTCGAGCAGCCCCGGGTGCACGGCCGGCTCCTTTTCGAACACGTCCAGCCCCGCGCCGGCGATCTCGCCCGTGCGCAGCGCCGCCACGAGCGCCTCCTCGTCGACGATCGGTCCGCGCGCCGAGTTGACCAGGTATGCCGTGCGCTTCATCGACCGCAGTCGCGTCTCGTTCACGAGGTGATGGGTTGACGGCAAATAAGGGCAGTGCAGCGACACGACGTCGGCCGTCGCGAACAACTCGTCGAGCCCGACCTTGCGCGCGTCCAACCCCTCGACCGCAGCGGCCGGCGGGTCGTAGTCATCGGCATACAGGATGGACATGCCGAACGCCTTCGCGCGGCGAGCCATCGCGATCCCGATCTGACCCATGCCGACGATGCCAATCGTCTTGCCCTGCAACCCCATTCCCAACAGGTAGAACATCCCCCACTGCCACGGGGTCTGTGAGCGGATGATCCGCTCCCCCTCCCCGAACCGGCGGGTCACCATGAGCATCAGCCCGAACGCCGTGTCGGCGGTGGTCTCGGTGAGCACGCGCGGGGTGTTGGTCGCGATGACCCCGCGCGCCTCGCACTCAGCAACGTCGATGTTGTTATAGCCGACCGCCACATTGGCGACGACCTTCAACTGCGGCCCGGCCGCGTCGAGGAACTCCCCGTCGACCCGCTCGGTGAGCAGAGTCAACACGGCGTCGGCCCCGGCGACCAGCCGCAGCGCCTCGTCCCGCGAAATGCACTCCTCGTGCTCCCACGCCCGCACCTCGTGCTCGGCGCGCAGCTTGGCCATCCCCGACTCGGGGATCCTATTGGTCACGACGACGACAGCCATGTCAGGCCTCGATCCACTGCTTGAGGATGCCCAGGCCCTCGCGGATGTCCGACTCCGGCAGGCCCGAATAGGCGAACCGCACGTACTTTCGGTCCTCGCCCGGCTGCGGCCGACCGAAGTGCAGCCGCGTGCAGAACGACACCCCCGTTTCCTTGAGCGCGCGGTCGGCGAACTCGGGCAGGCTGTCAATTCCCTTGGCCGCCATGGCTTCGGTGACATCGGGGAAGAGATAGAAGGTGGCGTTCGGCTTGCTGAGCCGGACACCCGGCATACCGACGAGCATCTCGTATGCCGCGTCGCGTCGACCGCGCAGCGTCTCCCGGATCGCGGTGACGCCGGTCTGGTCGCCGAGCACCGCCTCGACGCCGGCCCACTGGACGAAGTGCGTCGTGCACGACTCGTTGTTGGTGTTGAGCTTGCTGAACACGCTGGACAACTCGGTCGGCGCAACCGCCGCACCCAACCGCCAGCCGGTCATCGCGAACTTCTTCGAGAACGTGTAAAGGATGACGGTCCGCTCGGCCATGCCCGGCAGCGACGCGATCGATGAGGACGTCCCGGAGTAACGCATCTCGTAGTAAGCCTCGTCGGCGAGCACCCACAGGTCGTGCTCGATGGCGATCTGGGCGATGGCCTCCATCTCGGCCTGGCTGGATTCGGCGGAGATCGGGTTTTGCAGGTTGTTGTAGACAATCGCCTTGGTCGCCGGCGTGATGAGCGAGCGGATCTGGTCGAGGTCGATCTCAAACCCGGTCGCGGTCGGCAGATAGCGGTAGGCCAGCGGCTTGCCCCCGATGAACTCGATCTGGCTCTCATAGATCGGATACCCCGGGTTGGGATAGAGCACCTCGTCGCCGAACTCGATGAGCGCCTGGACGAACTTGGTGATGACCGGCTTGCCACCCGGGTGGATAGTGATGTTGTCGGGGGTGAGCGCGAGCCCGCGGCGCCCGCCGATGTCGGCCGCCAGAGCCTCACGCAGCGGCATGATTCCAGCGCCGGGGCAGTAGCCGGTCTTGCCGTCGGCGATCGCGCGATCCATCGCGCCGACGATGTTCGCCGGGGTGGGCAGGTCGATGTCGCCCAGGTGGAAGGGATAGATGCGATGTCCTTGGGCTCCCCAGGCCGCTGCCGCCAGCGAAACGGCGAAGGCCGTCTCGGTCCCGAGCCGGTTGATGCGTTCTGCGAATGGCACTGCGATATCCCTTCGTGTGGGCTGTCCTGGCGTCCGGGTGTGCGGTCGCCCTGGTGTGCTTACCTCATCGGAACCGGATGGGCTCCGCAAGACCTGTGCTGACGAGTGTGCCCGCCTGACCGTCGAGCATGGCACCGATCGACTCAAGTGCCCCGATCATCGCGGGCTTGCCGGTGGCCGTCGCGAACGCGGCCGCCGCCTCGACCTTGGGCCCCATCGACCCGGCGGGGAACCCCTGGGCGAGCAGCCACTCGGGGTGAGCGGCGGCGATCTGGCGGGCGGACGGCATACCCCATCCGTCCATGACGGCTGGGACGTCGGTCGCCATGACGAAGAGGTCCGCGGCGAGCTCGCGGGCGAGCACACAGGAGGCGAGGTCTTTGTCGACGACGGCTTCGACGCCGCCGAGGACGTTGGACGCTCGCCCGTGCGCGTCGCGGGCAAACATCGTCGGTATGCCGCCGCCGCCCGCCGCGATGACCACGCACCCGGAGCGCAACAGCAGGTCGATGGGCCGAATCTCGAAGATTCGCAACGGTTGTGGTGAGGCGACGACCCGACGCCAGTGCGGCCCATCGAGTTTGACGACCCAGCCCCGATCGGCGGCGAGTGCCCGGGCGGTGGCCTCGTCATAGACCGGGCCGACGAACTTCGTCGGGTCGGCGAACGCCGGGTCGTCCGGGTCGACCTCGGTCATCGTCAACAGCGTTGCCAGCGGCTGGTTTTCGGGCAGCAGGTTGCCTAGCTCTTGCTCGATGAGATAGCCGATCATCCCGTCGGTCTGCGCGCCGAGCAGATCCAGCGGGTATGCCGCGACATCCGGCAGCGCGGCGGCCTGCAGCGCGAGAAGCCCCACCTGCGGGCCGTTGCCGTGAGTGATGACGAGCTCGTGGTCGCGGGCGAGGGGGGCCAGGGCCTGCGCGGCAACTCGGACGTTGGCCCGTTGGCGCTCGGCGGTCGGAGGCTCGCCGCGCCGCAACAACGCATTGCCGCCGAGGGCGACGACGATCCGCATTCGGGGCCTCCTTGTCCCTACCGACGAGGGTAGCCGCGCGACGGCATACCTGGTGGGGACTCTTGTCCCCATCGGCGGTGAGCGGCGTGGTTATGGTGTGGGACATGGCCGCAGCGTCGGGGCACGTCGTCATCGCGTGCGACAAGTTCAAGGGATCGCTCACTGCGAGCGAGGTCGTCGAGGCGATCCGGTCGGGGATCGAGGCGGCCGCGCCGGGGCGTGAGGTGCGCGCCGTGCTCGTCGCGGACGGCGGCGACGGGACGCTCGCGGCGGCCGAGTCGGTCGGCTTCCGGCACGTGCCGGTCACCGTCGCCGGCCCGACCGGGGAGCCCAACGTCAGCGGGTATGCCGTGCGCGCCGGCGTCGCGGTGGTCGAGATGGCCGACGCGTGCGGGATCGTCCACCTGCCGGGCGGGGTCAAGGCTCCCCTGACGGCGACGTCCCGGGGGCTGGGCGAGGTGTTGGCGGCGGCGCTCGCGGACCCGTCGGTGACGTCGGTGGTCATGGGGATCGGCGGGAGTGCGAGCAACGACGGTGGCGCGGGAATGCTTGCGGCACTAGGGGCTCGGCTGCTGGATGGGGACGGGCGGGAGTTGCCGGATGGGGGAGGGGCGCTGGTGGGGCTGGCGTCGCTGGACCTGTCGGGGCTGAACCCGCGGTTGGCTGAGGTGTCGCTGACGGTGGCGTGCGATGTCAACAACCCGCTGCTCGGGGAGTCGGGCGCGGTGGCGATCTTCGGCCCGCAGAAAGGGGCCGGCGAGGCCGAGCGGGTGGTGTTGGAGGCCGGGTTGGCGCGGTTTGCCGGGTTGGTGACTGAGGCGATGGGGCGGGACGACACTCGGCTGCCGGGTGCGGGGGCGGCCGGCGGGGTCGGGTATGCCGCGCAAGCGGTGTTGGGTGCGCGGATGCGGCCGGGCGTGGAGTTGGTCTTGGACCTGATGGGGTTCGAAGAGCTGTGCCGAGGTGCGTCGCTGGTGGTCACCGGTGAAGGGTCGCTGGACCGGCAGACGCTGCTCGGGAAGACGCCGGCGGGGGTGGCGAAGGCGGCGAAGGCGCACGGCATACCGGTGGTCGCGGTGTGCGGGCGTTCGTTGTTGGCGGCGGAAGACGTGGCCGCGTCGGGCATTGAGCGGGTCTATGCCCTGACCGATCTGGAGCCCGACCCGGCGGTGTGCATGGCAGACGCGTCCCCGTTGCTGAGGGACTTGACGACCCTCCTGGCAACCGACTGGCTCTGACGGCCCGAGGCGCCGGGCACGATGTGCCCGGCGCCTCAATGGACGGGACGTGCCGTCGATCAGGGTCTACTTCCACCGACCCGACATCCCCGCAATGAAGCCCGTCCACGAGAACCCTACCGCCCCTGTGTCTTCGATGTAGGTTCCGTGGAAAGAAACCTGAACGATTACATGCGCTCGATCTGCGAGTCAGCGTGCTAGCATGACGGCGGGGACGACCACTCGGTCATCCCCGCCTGGACCACGTACATGGCCCGGTAGCACGTCCCAGTGTACGCGGTCCAGGGCGACTCCGTCATGCCGTGGAGGTACTGATGCTCTGTCTGCTTGCACCCGCGCCCACCATCGTCGTGGTGGCCCTACCCGACCTGCTCGGCGACCCAACGTCGGGAGTGGTCCATCAGGTGTCGGTCGCTACGACGGCATGCCAGATCGACTCGCTCCTTGCGTCGGGTGTTGCCCTGCCATTCGCGACACGGCGCGACGCAGAGTCACAGGGCTACTTCGCTCACTGGTGTGTCGCCGCATGACCTCCGGGTGCGGGTGTCGGTGGTCGGTGATTAGGTGATTCCATGACCGATCAGGGGGTCGTCGTGACCCAGTCATTCGACGAGTTGTTCGCCCGGGCAACGGGGAATCCAGGCCAACGGCCCTACGCGTACCAGCGTCGCATTGCTGAAGCAGGGTTCCCTGACCTTATTCAGGTACCTACCGGGTCCGGCAAGACCCTCGCAGCTTTCCTGCCCTGGGTGTTCCGTGGCTTCCTTCACCCGGATGCGACTGTCCGGGCCTCCACGTCGCGGCGCCTCTTTCTGGTGTTGCCGACGCGGGCGCTGACGGACCAAACCGAACGTCAGGTCCGGACCTGGCTGCGGAATCTCGGACTCGACAAACACGTCGGAGTCCACCTCATGATGGGCGGCCGGCTGGATCGTCAGGCGTTGCGGGAGTGGCGCGTGGACATGCACCGGCATGCCGTCGTCATCTGCACCCTCGACATGCTGGTGTCGCGGGCACTGCTGCGAGGTTATGGGGTGCCGCGAGGCTCCTATGCCATCGACTTCGCCTTGGCCACCAACGGGGCCCACGTCGTCGTCGACGAGATCCAGTTGGTGCCCCAGGGCACGACGACATTGCGTCAGCTGCATGCCTTCCAGCGGCGATACGGCACGGCAGAGCCTTCGAAGCTGACCGTCATGTCAGCCACGGTGGACGAGCGAATCCTCGATACCGTCGACATGCCCTTCAACGCCGATTCTGCCCGCGTGGTCCGCCTCGCCGAGGAAGACCGAACCGGCCCACTGAGCACGCGGCTTTCGGCGACGCGGACCATTCGCCGGCTACCCGATGTCACGACGGCGAAGGACTTTGCTGCGGCCATAGTCCAGCGCCACGAGCCGGGAAGCCTGACCCTTGCCATCGTCAACACCGTCGATCGGGCTGTCGATGTGTATAAGGCGCTGAGGCAGGGTGCGGGCGGCGTCGAGATGCTTCTCATCCATTCCCGATTCAGGGGTGTTGAGCGGGCTCGACACATGGATCGGCTCGAATCGATCGCAAACCCAGACGGCAACGGAGGCATTGTCGTCACCACCCAAGCCATCGAGGCGGGAGTCGACATCGACGCCCGCACCCTGCTGACCGAGGCAGCGCCTTGGACGTCGATGGTCCAGCGGGCGGGTCGCTGCAATAGGGCCGGTCGATTGGCGGACGGGGAGGCCGTCCTCTGGTGGGCGCCCCCGGCGAAAGCGGACCCATACTTTCCGGCCGATGTCGACGCGTCAGTGGGTCTGCTGGCCAGCCTGGAGTCGACCGCGATGAGCTCGGTCGCCTTGGGCGAGGCCGGAGCGGATCTGCCTCTGCCTGACCTGCGTCTGCGCACGCTGCGTCGCCGAGACTTCGATCAACTCTTCGACACCACCCCAGACCTGTCCGGCTCGGACATCGATGTCCAGCCGTACATCCGCGCCGAGCTTGATCTCGACATCCAGCTGGCCTGGGTGCCGGACGGTTGGATCGAGGTCGAGGAGGGCAGGGGACGCGCAAAGCATCCGCCAGAGGCGTTTCGTTGCCCGGTCGGCCCGTCGAAGGCCCGTGACTTCGTCAAGCGAGACGACGTTTCCGCGTGGGTCTATGTGCCCAGTGCCGACGCGTGGTTGCCAGCTCGAGGCCGGACGCTCAAGCCGCAAAGCATGGTGCTCGTCGCAGCTCGCTCGGGCGGCTATGACCCGGATCTCGGGTTCCAGCCGACGCTTCGTGGCAACGTGGACGTCGCGGCCCTTGAGACCGCCACTGCGGACTCGACGCCGGTGCCCGAAGGCGACGCCGCAGCCGAGGAGCCGGGTGCCTTCGACCCGTCCGGGTGCTGGCTGCCATTGCAGGATCACCTCGATCAGGCGCGTGCTCAGGCGCGGTCGATGATCGCGGCCCTGGCCCCGCCCGGCGTTGACCCGGAGCTACGACGTGCGGTGATGGCGGCGGCATACCTGCACGACGTCGGCAAAGCGCATCCGGACTGGCAACGCGCCTTGGTCAAGGCAAACCCGGGACGTGCGCCGGAGTCGGAAGGCGTCTGGGCGAAGTCGCCGGGGAAGGGTGCGCTGCGGGTCGTCCGCGACGATCCGGCTCACGGTGTCACCCGCCGTGAGGGCTTCCGGCATGAGTTGGTGTCAGTCTTCATGCTGGACACGGTGAGTGCCGAAGCGGTCCTCCATCACCTCGACGTCGCGCCGCGCTGGCGTCCACTGGTGCGCTATCTGGTTGCGGCACATCATGGTCACGTCCGGGTGAGCGCTCGGGACGCCCGCTGGGACGGTCGGGATGGTCGAAGCATCCTCGGGTGCTTCGATGGCGAGCAGACCCCGACACTCGCGCTGCCCGAGGGTGAGCTGGGCATGTCACGGGTTGACCTGTCGATCTTCCGAGCGGGTCGTCATGACTCGTGGACGGACCAGGTCGCGGCCCTCGTCGAAGAGCTAGGCCCGTTCCGCCTCGCCTACCTGGAAACACTTGTGCGGATGGCCGATTGGCGCGCCAGTGCGTCGATGGACCTCGTTGGAGGTATGCCGTGAACCTGCACCGTTGCCCTGGCCTGTCGAGCCAGACCCTGATGACCTACCTGGCTGCGCTAGGGCTGGCCAAGGTGGTCGCCGAGCAAGCTGACCCGAACGTTCGATTCGGCTGGACAGACGACACCTTCGTCGTCAATACGACCGTGGACGATCTCGTCGAGTTCCTGGTCGAGCGGTATCGGCCCACTCCCGTCGTCAGCCCGTGGAACGGGGGAAGCGGGTTCGGCGCCAAGGACAAGTCGCAGTTGGCATTCCTCGATGCAATAGTGAGCGCGCAGACGCCCCGCCTGTCCCCGTATGCCGCGACCATCCGCGTGTGTCGCGACGTTCTCGCCGATCTTGAGGGGCTCGGCCTGACGGGTAACAAGATCCGGGTGATCCAGGAACTGCGTAACCGGGTGCCCGACGAGGCCTTGCCGTGGCTGGACACCTCGGTGGTGCTGACCGCCGAGGGAGCCGCGTTTCCTCCGATCCTTGGAACGGGCGGTAACGACGGGCGCTTGGACTACAGCTCCAACTTCCATCAGCGGCTCATCGACGTGCTGCCGGAGTTGGGCGCGGGGAGGGCGACGAGTCAGGGGTGGGCTCGGGACCTGCTCTTGGGTTCCGCGACGACGAAGTTGCAGAGCGCCGCCGTCGGTCAGTTCGACGGGTTGGGCGCTGGTGGGCCGGGTTCTTCTGCCTTTGGTTCGGCCGATTCGCGGGTCAACCCGTGGGCCTTCGTCCTCATGTTGGAAGGGGTGACCTGGTTCGCGTCGTCCGCTGCGCGTCGCCTGGGTGAGGTGGAGGGCCGAGCCGCGATGCCGTTCACGGTCTACGCGAGCTCCGATGGGCCGGTTCCTGGGGCGGCGAAGGAGGAGGCCCGAGGCGAACTGTGGGCCCCGGTGTTCACCTCGATCACCGCTCGACACCTCAGCCAGATCATGCGCGAAGCCCGCGCTGTCTGGCAGGGCCGAGCCGCAACGAAGGCTGCCCAGATGTATGGGGCGGTGAGCACCTTTGGGGTTGACCGGGGCATTGACCGGTTCAGGCGGTTCGGATACCTCCAACGCAACGGCCTGGCCTTCGTTGCCGTTCTGCTTGACACGGTTGAGGTGGCCAACCGCCCAACCGTGAGTCTGGCGGCAGCGCCGATGCGTCGAGCCGAAGCGTTCGGTCACTCACCGGGGGAGGCGACGAAGCGGCATACTAGGCTCTTCGACTCGGCCGCACTCACCTACTTGCGCGAGCCGACGTCGGAGCACTTGCTGCAGCTCCTCGAAGCCCAGACGCGGTTGGAGTTGGTCGCGACCAGATCAGAGCGCAGCCGGGCCGATCTGCGAGCCCCGAACAGTCACGTGGCGAGCCAGGGCGTGCTCGACGCGGTGGCCGACGTGCTGGGCTCGTCGCCGGAGGCTCGTGTGGCTGCGGGCCTCGCTTCGGCGTCGACTGCAGGTGCCGACGGTCAGCGAATGTGGATACGGGACCTGCTGCTCGGCAGCGAACCGGGGGCACGCGCGATGCATCCGGCGCGAGCGTCAGGGCTGACGACCCGGCCACTCACCTCTGTCCTCGCGGACCTGCTCGTCTGGCGAGCCCAGCACCCGATGACGGATCCACGGGTCGGGCGCGGCTTCTTGCCCTTCCTCGACCATCGATGGACCACTCCCTGGATGGACGTCCATGCTTGGGTGGCTGGCTTGCTCGATGAGGAGGTCGTGGAGCGCTGCTTCTTGGCGTTCCTGGCTCTCGACTGGCGCTATCAAGAACGGGTCCGACCGCAGATCTCGGGGCTCAGATTGCGGACCATCGACCCTGATCTGGCTGTGCTGCAAGGTTTTACCTCGGGCGAGGTGTTCCTCACCGGAGTTCCGCTTGAGGCGGCAGACGGTCGGTTGGGGATTGCAGAGGACTGGCCGCTGCGCCTGCGGGCGGGACACGTCGACCAGGTATGCCACCGCGCAACCGAAGTCCTCAGGAGGCACCGAGTGAGGATCTTCGCCCCGTTCGGTCCCACTCTGAGGCCAGTTGCTCTCCCCCCGCGGACCTTCACGATCGGCGGTCCAGACCGCGGGCTGCGCCTCCTCGCTGCCCTCTGTTCGCCTGGCACGACCGCGCCGTTGATAGCTCTCTCGGCCATCGACCGCCCCACTGACTCCGCATCCATCACCCCAATATCTCTTGACGAAGGAGCACTCGCATGACCACCCGCAGCACCTACCGCATCCCGCTTGCCCCCGTCCTCGGCAGTCGGTTCCAGCCGACCGGATTCCCGGATTTGGGGCCGGCCACCTTCCAGAAGCCGGTCGGTGACGATTGGGTGCCGGCCCTCCACGTGGAGTCGCCCCAGTCCATGGCGAACCGTCTGGAACTGACCACCTGGGACGTCGCCCGACAGGACCAGGTTGACGCCCTGGCCGGTCTTCCTTACCTGCGCGTGATCGGTGCCGATGCCTCGTTCCTCACCAGTTCGCGGTTGGAAGCCCACCGTCTCGCGTCGGCATACATCATGGACGGCTCGGTCGCGGGAGTGGTCGGCCGCGTCGCCCTGCTTGATCGTCTCGGGCTCGTCAAGGACCGGGCGATCGATCAACGCGGTCTGGCTCGGGCCGTGTGCGCGCTCGACCCGCTCTCGCTGATCCACGGCGTCTTCTTCGCTCAGAAGGCGTGGCCGTGGCAACCGAAGATCGCCCGGGCGATCACCTGCTTCATCGACGCCGAGGACGTGCGCGATGCCGTGTCCGGTGGAGTCAAGACCGACTCTGTCAATCCCCGCACCGAGGGCGAGTCGAAAGGCAGCGCCGAGGGATATGGGATGGTCCCCCACCAGCGGTTGGAGTTCACCGCCCGATCCATCACGGCATACGTGTCGGTGGACCACGAGCAGATTCGGTCCTACGGGCTGGGTAAGACCGGCGAGGAGTTGCTGGAGGCGGTCGTCGCCTTCGAACTGGCGAGCCTTTTCCGGCGAGGACCGCTGCGGCTTCGCACGGCCTGCGACCTGCAGGTGGCCGAAGGCGCAGAGAGTGCGTTGGGTGACATCCCCGAGCCGTCCGAGGCGGCTGCCCGGGTCGGGGCGGCCATCGGAGCAGCCGGTGATTTGCTCGGTCCGGTGACCGATGTCGTCTGGGATCGGGCGACGTCGGGCACGAAGGCCAAGGGCTAGATCATGGCCGTTGCCATC
>WBZS01000789.1_pt1 | contig 28351 bp, 26 predicted proteins | sample 5204201 | NCBI WGS metagenome assembly WBZS01 (sample SAMN12344357, study PRJNA552823) | activated sludge metagenome | biome: Activated sludge suspended growth; feature: Nitrification reactor; material: Wastewater; isolation source: activated sludge from nitrification reactor of wastewater... | reverse complement strand
GTGAAGCCGTCAGCCTGGCGCCATATGGCCTGCACTCGCGCGACTCGCGCGGCCGCGCCTTTGGACCGGATCCTGAGCCTGAGGATCGCACCGCCTTCCAGCGCGACCGCGACCGGATCCTCCACACCACGGCCTTCCGCCGTCTCGAGTACAAGACCCAGGTCTTCGTCAATTACGAAGGCGACTACTACCGCACGCGCCTGACCCACACGCTCGAGGTCGCCCAGATCGGGCGCACCGTGGCGCGCGCCCTGGGCGCCAACGAGGATCTGGTCGAGGCGATCTGTCTCGCCCACGACCTCGGACACCCGCCCTTCGGGCACTCGGGCGAGAACACGCTCAATCGCCTGATGGAAGGCCACGGCGGCTTCGACCACAATCGGCAATCGTTCCGGATCGTCACCGAGCTCGAGCACCGCTATCCCAATTGGCCGGGGCTGAACCTGACCTGGGAGACGCGCGAAGGCATCGTCAAGCACGAGACCGAATACGACATCGCCGACGCCGACGCGTTCGAGCCCGACAAGCGCGGGCATCTCGAGGCCCAGATCGCCAACGTCGCCGATGAGCTCGCTTATACGGCCCACGACCTCGACGACGGGTTGCGCTCGGGTCTGCTGGCCTTCGGCGACCTGGCCAACCTCGCCTTGGTCCGCCGATTGCGCAGCAGCCTCGGCCTGCCGCTCGACACCGTGCTGCTCCGCGCCGGCCAGATCGACGACCTCACGCGCCATCGCGTCATCCGCCGCCTGATCGGGATCGAAGTCGACGACCTGTTGCAGGCCACCCATGCGCGCATCGAGTCCGCCGGCGTCGCCAGCGTGGAAGCGCTGCAGCGCCTTTCGCACAACGTCATCGGCGCCAGCGAGACGCTGGCACTCGAGAACAAAGAGCTCAAGAAGCACCTGTTCCAAAACATGTACCGGCACTACCGCGTAGCGCGGATGGAGGCCAAGGCCGACCGGGTCCTGAGCGAACTCTTCACGACATACATCTCGCGGCCCGAGCAACTGCCGCCCTCGGTGAGCGAGCGCTCCGATAAGCAGCTGACGCTGCAACGCGCGGTTTGCGATTATCTAGCCGGCATGACCGACCGGTTCGCGCTGGATGAGCACGCGCGTCTTTTCGACCCCTACACGCGACCCTGAGCTATAATCTAGTCATCAACGCATAACGCACGATGTGGCCAGACGCGAAGGCGGCGCAGTTGCGCCGCCTGATTTTTGGGCCGCCGTGGTCGACACACTGGGAGCAAAACGTGACCGAACAATTTCTCACCCCTGAGGGCCTGGCAAAGGCTCAGGCGGAACTCAAAGACCTGATCGAGGTCAAGCGCCCTGAAATCGCCGAGCGTCTGCGCGACGCGATCAAGATGGGCGATCTCTCCGAGAACGCCGACTACATCATGGCCAAAGAGGAGCAGGCATTTCTCGAGGGCCGGATCCTCGAACTGCAGGAACTGCTGCGCACGGCCACGATCATCAACGAGAACGCCGCGCACAAAGGCGTGGTCTCGATGGGCAGCACCGTGACCGTTCAGGAGACCGGCGCCTCGCCTGAGACGTACACACTCGTCGGCGCCAAGGAAGCGGATCCGCGCCTGGGCAAGGTCTCGAACGAATCACCGATCGGTCGCGCCCTGCTCGGCCGGCGCGTCGGCGACACCGTCAAGGTTGAGACGCCCGTCGGGCCGGTCAACTTCAAGATCAAGAAGATCGACTGAGCTGAAGCCTCGAAACGAAAAGAGCCGCCCGATCGGGCGGCTCTTTTCGTTTCTCGTTCGACGCTCAGGCCTTGCGATAGGCCTGCAGCTCGATCGTCATGCGCTCGAAGAAACTGCTCGGCGGCAACGCGCCGCCCCCGTACGCCATATCCACGATCCGGGCGGTCACCACAAGCGTGGCGGTCTCCAGGCTGAGCGTCTCGCCGGCCAGCGCCGACAGGGGCTCGCCCTTGGCCGCCAGACGGCTCTTGAGCGCCTCATCGCGGAAGGCATGCTCGCTCATCAACACCTTGGTGACGGTGCGGATGTCGTTCTTGTCGAACAGCCAGACCTCGAAGGCCGTGACCTTCTTGGGGTCGCCGACGCCGATGGTCTCGGAGATGCCCATCCCGCATTCGCCCAGGAAACTCCCGTCGGGCCCGTCGACGCTGAACGAGTCGTCATAGACGTCGTCGCCGAGCGTGTAGGTGGTCATGAAGCGCGCGATGGGCTGACCGCCCACGGCGCCCGCTGACGTCCCGGACGGGACGAGCGTCGGGAGATCGACCGGATTGACGTTCGTGGCGACCGGCACGGCCACGGGTCTGCGGCTGGCCGGAGATGACTCGACCGCCACCGACGGCGTTTGGCGCAACCGCGTCCAGGCGTAGGCGCCGAGCGCGGCGAAGACGACCAGGGCCAGGAGGGCCGCGGCGAAGGGCAGGAACCACTTGGAGTAGTCGGGCGCCGACCCGCCGGTCGTGCCGCCGGTCGTCGGCTGACCTACCGCCTGTTTGTATTGATCGAGGGCGGTCTGCAGGTCGGCGATCTGCTGAATGTCGGTGGCGTTGCCGGCCTGGGCGATGGCGTGCTGGAAGGCGGTGCTGGTCTTGGCGTCAAAGCTGGCCATGCGCCGCGCCGCCAGCTCGATGTCGCGGTTCTGGGCGTATGAGCCGGCGACCATGCGGATGTAGTCATCCTGCAGGTCGGCCCGCAGATGGACGACATCGGCGTCGTACCATTGCACGGGCAGGACGTACCAGCCCAGGATCGGCAGACCGATCACGAGGCCCAAAACGAAGCCCAAAAGGGGCCCAACCCACGGCCGCTGCCGCATCGTATCCATGACAGACTCAAGGCTCGACAACATGCGCGTCTCCTTCCAAAGACGCGGCGATTGTATAGCAGGGTGAGTCTTGGCGCAAACGGAGGGTGGATTGAGGAGGGACGAGCGAAGAGGGAGGAGGGAGGAGGGAGGAGCGACAGACGCTTATCCCTCTTCTCTCCTCCCTCTTCCCTCTGTCAGGCTTCAACGGGAGTGTGCACTTCGGAGAGCGCAAACTCGTGCTGGCACTTCAGGCACTGGGCCGTGTTCTTGTTGGCGGTGACGAGCAGGCCGCCGCAATCCGGGCACGGCGCCGGGACCGGCCGCTTCCAGGTTGTGAATTCGCAGGCCGGGTAGTTGGCGCAGCCGAAGAACGTGCGGCCCTTGCGGGTCTTGCGCTCGACCAGCTCGCCGTCGGCGCAGTCCGGGCAGTGCACGCCAAGTTTCTCGAGCCAGGGCTCGGTGTGCCGACATTCGGGAAAGTTCGAGCACCCGATGAATTTGCCGAACCGGCCGTAGCGGATGAGCAGCGGCTTGGTGCACTTCGGGCAATCGCGGCCGATGTACTCGGGCTCGCGGCTGACCGCCGGCATCTCTTCCTCGGCCAGACGCACGCGCTCGCTGAACGGATCCCAGAACTCGCGCAGGACGGCGACCCAATCGCGCGCGCCATCGGCGACGTCGTCGAGCTCGTCTTCCATGCGCGCCGTGAAACCGACGTCGACCACATCGGGGAAGTAGTCGACCAACAGGTCGTTGACGGTCATGCCGATGTCGGTCGGGTACAGGCGCTTGTCTTCGCGCACGACGTAGCCGCGGGCCTGGATGGTCGTGATCGTCGGCGAGTAAGTCGACGGGCGGCCTATTCCGTCCTCCTCGAGCGCCTTGATCAACGACGCTTCGGTGAAGCGCGGCGGCGGCTGAGTGAAGTGCTGCTCGGGCCACAAGGCGATCAGGCTGAGCGCCTCATCGACGCTGAGCACGGGCACGCGCGTCTCGGCCTCGTCATCGGGCGCGGCGTCTTCGTCGCGCGCCTCTTCGTACACAGCCAGGAAGCCCGCGAACTTGAGCGTGGCGCCCGAGACCCGAAACAGGTAGGTGCCGCTCCCCGTGGCCGTGATCTCGACCGAGATCGTGTCGTACACGGCGGCCGACATCTGACTGGCGACAAAACGTTGCCAGATCAGGTTGTAGAGCTTGAACTGGTCCTTGCTCAGGAAGCCCTGGATCGACTTGGGCTCGCGGCTGACCTGCGTCGGCCGGACGGCCTCGTGGGCCTCCTGGGCGCCCTTGGTCCGCGTCTTGTATTGCGGCGGTTCGGCCGGCAGGAAGTCGGCCCCGTACTTGCCCGAGACGAATTCGCGCGCTTCCTTCTGCGCGATCTCCGACACGTTCGGGCTGTCGGTTCGCATGTAAGTGATCAAACCGACCACCCCGCCCTCGCCGAGCTCGATGCCTTCGTACAGCTGCTGTGCGGTCGCCATCGTGCGCTTGGCCGTGAAGCCCAGTCGCCGCGAGGCCTCCTGTTGCAGCGTCGAGGTCGTGAACGGCGGGGCCGGGCTGCGCCGACGCTCGCCGGTCTTGACTTTGCTGACCACGTAGGCCGCGCCCTGCAGGTCGGCCTGGATGCGCTCGACGTCGGCCTGGCTCTTGAGGATCGACGAGTCGCCGCTGCCGACGTCCTGATCCGCGACTTTGACCAGCCGCGCTCGGAACGGCTTGTGCGCGCGACCCTGGCCGTCGTGCCCGGCCTTGAGCAGCTCGGCATCGACCGACCAGTATTCCTGCGGCACAAAGGCCTGGATCTCGCGCTCGCGGTCGACGATCAGGCGCACCGCCACCGACTGCACGCGCCCGGCCGAAAGGCGGCCGCGCACCTTGGCCCACAGCAGCGGGCTGAGCGAGTAGCCGACCAGGCGATCGAGGATCCGCCGCGCCTGCTGCGCATTGACCAGATCCATCGCGATCTCGCGCGGATGCGCAAAGGCTTCCTCGATGGCGGGCTTGGTGATCTCGTGAAAGGTCACGCGCTTGACGCGCTGAGGCTCGATCTCGGCCGCCTCCAGCAGGTGCCAGGAGATGGCTTCGCCCTCGCGGTCGGGGTCGGTCGCGAGGAAGATCTCCTCGGCGCGCGCGGCCTCGGCTTTGAGCTCCTTGACCAGCGGGCGCTTCTCGTTGGGCACCCGGTACTTCGGCGCGAAGTCGTGCTCGGTGTCGACCGAGAGCGTCGACTTGAGCAGGTCGCGCACATGCCCGACCGATGCGCGCACGGTGTAGCCTTTGCCCAGAAACCGTCCGACCGTCTTGGCCTTGGTCGGCGACTCGACGATCACGAGCTTGCCGTGTCGTCGGCCGGTGCGGCCGTTGGCTTTGGTCTTGCGCGCGCGGGGCGCGGCGGGCACGACCTCGGGGCGCGGCAGGCCGGCATGGGCTTCGGTGTTCCCCATGCGATACAACGTGCCGCCGCAGACCGCGCACTTGCCGGTGGTCGCCGGCGTTCCGCTTTTGGTGAACACGGCCTGCGTGCCCACCATCTCGCGTTTAGATTTGCATTTGACGCAATAAGCTTCCATCATCAAACATCACATCTCCACAGCCGACCAACTGGCTGTCGGCCGCACCGCTCACAGAAACGCTTTGCCATCCGTTCGGGCTTTCAGAGCGGTGACGAAGTCCTTCACCTCTTGCGATCGCTCACGGGGGCAAATTAAGAGGATATCACCCGTGTCAACCACCACCAAATCATGGACGCCCAAAGCGGCCACCAGCTTGCGATTCGGATTGGTGTTGTGCACCAGCGTGTTGCGGGTCGCGATCTCGAGCAACTCCGCGCCGACCACGACGTTTCCGGCGCCGTCGGCGGGCAACACTTCGAAGAGCGATTCCCAACTTCCGACGTCGTTCCAACCCAGGTCGGCCGCCGGGATCACGGCCACCTGCTCGGCGCCTTCCATGACGCCGTAATCGATCGTGGTGTTGACCACGCCGTCCCAGACGCCGGCGAGCGCCGCCGGGTCGGCCTCGATCCGCGTCAACTGATGGTGGAAGCCAGGCATTTGCCAGGCGAACTCCTGCATCAGACGTTCGGCGCGCCAGACGAACATGCCCGAGTTCCAGCTGTGCTGACCGTCTGCGAGCATGGCTTCGGCCTCGGATCGCGCCGGTTTCTCTTTGAAGCGTGCGGCCCGGAACACGCTGAATCCGTGCGTCTCACCAAGCACCGCGCCCTTCTGGATGTAACCAAAGCCCGTGGCCGCGTAGGTCGGCGTGATGCCGAGCGTCACCAGATAATCCTTGAGCGCCATGTCATACGCGGCGGCCAGCACATCCCGGAAGCGGGCCTCGTCGGCGATGAAGTGATCGGCCGTCAGACAGGCCATCACCGCCTGCGGGTCGCGTTGACGCAATGTCATCGCCGCCAGACCCAGCGCCGGCGCGGTTCCGCGCGGGGCCGGCTCGACGATGTAGTTCTCGAGCGGCACCTCCGGCGCCTGGCCATGCAACAGGTCACGATAGGCGCTGCTGGTCACGACCAGAATCCGCTCAGGCATGAACAGCGGCTGCAACCGACGCACGGCGATCTGAAACAGCGTTTCATCACCAAGCAAAGGAATGCTCTGCTTCGGGCGGGCCTGGCGCGACAACGGCCACAACCGAGTCCCTCCGCCGCCCGCCATGATGACTGCGTAGAAGTGTTGCATGGCGCTGGATTGTACCGCAAAGGAAACGGGCTCCCTACCGCGTCGCATACACCCGCCCGCCTTCCAACCGCGCCAGGCCGCGCAGCTCGAGCAGGGTCAATTGCGCGCTGAGCTGGCTCGGCGAGAGCTCCAGGCGCTGCGCCAATGCGTCAGGGAGGAGCGGCCCGTCCGCCAGCGCCTCGAGCACACGGGCCTCGTTTGGGTCGAGCAATAGGGTCGGTTGGAGCGCGGCCGGCGATGCCGTTTCGAAGCGCAGCTCGGCCAGGACGTCGTCGATGTCGATGACGAGCTTGGCCCCCTGCTGGATCAGGCGATGCGGCCCGCGACTGCCCTTGGCATGGATCTGACCCGGCACGGCGAACACCTCGCGACCCTGGTCGTTGGCAAAGCGCGTGGTGATCAGCGCCCCGCTCTCCTCGGCCGCCTCGACCACGATCACGCCCAACGCCAGCCCGCTGATGATCCGATTGCGCGGCGGGAAGTTGGCCGCGTCCGGCGGAACACCCGGCGCATAGTCGCTTAACACCGCGCCCGCGTCCGCGATCGCGGCGGCCAGGTCGCGATGCTCGGGCGGATAGGTCGAGTCGATGCCGCAACCGAGCACCCCGATCGTGCGACCGCCGGCTTCGAGCGCGGCCCGGTGCGCGGCGGCGTCGATGCCGCGCGCCAGGCCGCTGACGACCGTGAACCCGCGCGCGGCCAGCTCGCGCGCGAACTGCGCGGCCACGTCGCGTCCATACAGGCTCGGCCGCCGCGTCCCGACGATCGCGATGGCGCGCTCGTCTGCCTCGGTCAGTTCACCGCGGACGAAGAGCACGGGCGGCGGCCAATCGATGCGCAGGAGCGCCGGCGGATACCCGACGTCGTCCCAGGTCAACAGATGGGCGCCGCAATCGGCCACCTGCTCCAGCACGACCGCGAGGTCGAGCTCGGCGCGCGCCGTGACCAGCCGCTCGATCAGGCGTGGTTCGAGCCCGGCCGCCGCAAGCGCCCCCACAGGCGCGCGCCAGGCACGCTCGACGTCGCCGCCGAAATGGGCCAGCAACCGCCGCAGACGCGTCGGGCCGATGCCCGTCACGAGATGAAAGCCGAGCCAGTACGCGTGCGCGGTCGTCATCGCGAGCAGCCCAGATACGCCGTTGCTTCGTCGGGAAGAAAGGCGGCTGGGTCAAGCCAGAGCGCGCGACCCTGCGGCTCGTCAAGCCAGCGGACGGCGTAGTGCAGATGCGGGCCGCCGCTGCTGCCCGCGCCGGGGGCGCCGCTCCGGCCCCCGCTCAGGCCGAGTTGAGCGCCAGCGCTCACGACCTGGCGCGCGCTCACGTCGATGCGCGACAGGTGCGCGTACCAGGTCTGATAGCCGGCGGACTCGACGACCACGAGGTTGCCATACGCGCCGTTCTCGCCGGCCCAGGCCACGACGCCGGCCTGTGTCGCCACGACCGACGCGCCCGGATCCACCTGAAGATCGAGTCCGGTATGGGTCGGATAGGCCGGATCTTGAAACCGGCAATACACACCGGGTCGTTCGGCCGCGACGCCCCATTTGATGAAGGGCGCCAGCAGCGGCAGGCCTTGCGGCATCGACCCGGGGCCCGTCACCGCCAGCCACGGCACCTGTGTGAGGCCCCCCACCGCCCAGGCGATACCGGTGGGCAGGGCCTGGGCCAAAGCCGGCGCCGCCATGGCGGCGCGCCAGACCGGCTCCTGCGCCCCGGTCGGATTGCCGGAGGTGTCCGGGTCGACATGCGGCGCGACCGCCAGAACACCGGGGTGCTGCCGCGCGACGCGTCGGTCGCGACCGACGACCCCGACCGAGACAAACGGGTGCCCGATCCGAAGGCTCAGGCTGATGGATGACAGGAGCATCACGATCAAGGCCAAGATCAGACGCGCGCGGCACGCAGCGCGACGGTGCGCGCGGGCAGCGCGGGCCTCACCGGGCCCGAAGGCGGCGTGTCGTTTGGGAGGGTTCGCGGAGGAGCGCGAGATGGGCGCCAGCACGGCCATGGCGCCACTGTAATCCGCCGTGGGCGGCGGGTCGTCCTCGAGGAGTCCTCGCGGTCGCGCTCAGACGCGCAGCCCGTCGAGGACGTGCACGGTCAGCTGGCGTTGTTCGACGTCGACGTTGAGGATGACATCGGCGATGACCGGGAGCAGGAGCTCGGGACCGGCGCTGGCGACGACGAGGACGTCGTTGGCGCCGGTGTGGATCACCTCGGTGACCCGGCCCAGCGCCTCACCGGTGTCGGCGACGGCCGAGAAACCGAGCCAGTCATCGGTCCACCAGCCGTCGCGCTCGCGGGTCAGCGCCGTGACGAAGACCGCCTGCCCGCGCAGGGCCTCGGCCCCGTCGCGATCGGCGATCCCGGCCAGTGTGACGATCCAGCGACCGCGGTGAAAGCGCGCCCCGCGGATGGCGACGGCCGGAGCCGTCTCGGCGCCCAGGTGAACGGCCTTGGCCGCTTCCCAGTCGCGCAGGCGGCCCGAAGCCACCGAGACGATCAACTCGCCGCGGATGCCGTGGACGCGCACGATCTCGCCGACCTTGAGCAGGGTCATCGTGGGGAAAAACCGTGAAAGCAGGCGGCGACCCGTCGGGCGCCGCCGCCTGCCGTTCAGTCTTCGATCAGTTCGAGCTGGACACGGCGCGCATGGCGCAGACCGGCGGCCTGCACCAGCGTGCGGAGCGAGCTGATCAGCTTGCCGTTCTTGCCGATCATGCGCCCCATATCGCCAGGCGCGACGCGCAGCTCAATCAGGACGTCGGCGCCGGTCACGACCTCGGTCACCTGGACCTGGTCGGGATCGTCCACCAACGAGCGCGCGATGTGCTCTACCAGTTCTTTCATAGCCGACCTCGCGACGGTGACGGGCACCAGCCCCGGCACGCCATCGACTTAGGCAGCGGCGCCGCCCGCGGCGGCCTTGGCCTTGGCCTGCTGGCGCTTGCTGACCCGCGGCTTGCGCTGCGCCGACGAATCGGACGTGCGCAGGCTGATCGTGCGGGTCTTGGCGGCCGCTTCGGCCTCGGCCACGAGCGTCTCGACGGCCTCCCCGGCCTTGAAGCGCGCGAAGCGGTCGAGCGTGCCGACCTGCTTGAGCAAGCGGGTGACCGACTCGCTGGGCTACGCGCCGTTCTTCAGCCAACCGTACATCTTGGCCTCGTCGACCACGATCGTCGACGGGTTGGTGCGCGGGTTGTAGAAGCCCAACTCTTCAATGAAGCGGCCATCGCGGGGATGCTCGCGATCCGCAGCGACCAGACGGAAGCTGACCTGATGGCGGGACCCGACCTTGCGCAAACGAATACGAACCATGGTGCTCTGTGCTCCTTGTGAAGCGCCGCGCGAGTTGCTCCGGCGTCAACGAAATTTCGGCAGCGGGAACTTCCCGCGCTTGTTACCCATTTGTTTCATCAGCTTCTGCATGTCTTTGAACTGCTTGAGCAGCTGATTGACTTCGTACACCTGCCGTCCCGAGCCGGTGGCGATGCGTCGCTTGCGGCTGGCGTTGAGCACATCGGGGTTGCGCCGCTCCTGCCGCGTCATCGAGTTGATGATCGCCTCGGTGTGCTTGAGCTGCTTCTCGACCGCCTGCTCGTCGATCTGGACGCGACCGCCCATCCCCGGGATCATGCCCAGCAACTGCCCGACCGGGCCCATCTTGCGCACTTCGCGCAGCTGGGTGATGAAATCCTCGAGCGTGAACTGACCCGAGACCAGGCGCTCGGCCGACGCCGCGGCCTTTTCCTTGTCCATCGCCTCGGCGCGTTCGATCAGACCGAGGACGTCGCCCATGCCCAGGATCCGGCCCGCCAGGCGCCCGGGGTCGAAGAGCTCGATCGCGTCGACCTTCTCGCCGACGCCCAGGAACTTGATCGGCACGCCGGTCACGGCGCGCATCGAGATCGCGGCGCCGCCGCGGGCGTCGCCGTCGACCTTGGTCAGGATCAGGCCGGTCAGGCCAAGTTGTTTGTGGAAGGCCTCGGCGACGCGCACCGACTCCTGGCCGGTCATCGCGTCGGCCACGAGCAGCACCTCGACCGGCTTGGTGCGCTCCTTGATCGCCAGCGCCTCGCTCATCATCATGCCGTCGAGCTGGATGCGGCCCGCGGTGTCGACGATGACGACGGTCATGCCCTGGCGCTCGGCCTGGCCGATGGCCTGGCCCGCCAGATCGACCGGGCGGCCGAGGCTGGTGAACACCGGAACGTCGATGGACGCGCCAAGCGTCTGCAGCTGTTTGACGGCCGCGGGCCGGTACATGTCCGCGGCGACCAGCAACACGCGCTCGCCCTGCCCGCGCAACCGGCGCGCGAGTTTCGCCGCCATCGTCGTCTTGCCCGAGCCTTGAAGACCCGCCAGCAGGATCACGCGCGGCGCCGGTCCGTGCAGGTCGAGTTTGCCGGGCTCACCCAGGGTCGCGATCAATTCCTCATGGACGATCTTGACGACCTGCTGGGCCGGGTTGAGCGACTTCGACACCTCGGCGCCGATGGCGCGATCGCGCACCCGGTCGAGGAAGCTCTTGACGACCGAGAAGTGCACGTCGGCCTCGAGGAGCGCCAGACGCACTTCCTTCAGGGCGACGTCGACGTCGGCTTCGCTCAGCTTGCCGCGTCGCGACAGCTGTTCGAAGACGCCCTGCAGTTTTTGGGTCAGCGAACTGAACATCGATCCCTCGTCGCAACCCGAGCACCGCGCTCAGGCACGAAAGAGAGCGACCCCGCCTTGGGGCCCCAACTTGTGGGGCCGCATGGCGACGTCGCCGTAAGTGCTCAACTAGGCCGTGATTATAGCATGGAGCGCGGGGTCAGGGAAAGGTCGGCGGGTAGAGAAGCAGGCCAATCGCATCCAAACCAAACAAGGCATGTTATTGCCGCGGATTGCGCGGATTGCGCAGATGGGGAGCGTGTTTCCACAATCCGCGTCATCCGCGCAATCTGCGGCAAAAACCGGACGCTAAAACGAAACCGGCCCGGAGTCGCCTCCGGGCCGGTCGTCAGTCAAGCGTGATTTCGAACCGCGACGTCGGGGTCAGCGCCCGCCGGTCACAGCGCGAAGCTTATCGCATGCGGGGCAACCGCCGCCGGGCCGGATGATCGCATATCCGCCCATCGGGTCGGCGCCGTACTCGAGGAAGTCGACGTTCCAGACGATCAGGATGCGCACCAGCCCGCTGTTCTTGGCGAGGTTGGCGGCCTGGCCGAGCCATTCGGCGTGCTGCGCCACAGTCACGTTGGCGGCCCAGGCGAAGTTCGCGGGTAGCGGCCCAAGGCCTTCAGGCGACAGATAGCCGAGCTCGGTGAAGCACAGCGGTCGGCGGCCACCAAAGGCGTTGTAGTAGGTGCTGACCATGCCCTGGTAGTAGCGCGTGTAGTAGTCGCTGCGCGGGTCACCCGAGTTCTGAGTCGGGCCGACAATGCCTTCGTTGTAGTGCAGGCCGACGCAGTCCATGTAGTTGGCGCCGCCCGCGGCCGCCAGCTCGGCGATGTAGATGTTGTCGTTGCGAACGTGGTCGGGGCCGAACGCGCCTTCAGCGCCCGTCGGCGACGGAGCCGCCGAGATCACGATCGTGTTGGCGTTGTTGCTCTTGATCGCGTTATAGGACTTGGCCAGCAGCTGCGCGTAAGTCGTGCCGCTGATCTCGCCCGACGGCCACTCGCGGTCGATGTTCGGCTCGTTCCAGACTTCGATCGCGTCAGCGCCCAGCTTGGCCAGACCGCCGACGTACGAGGCAAACGAGTCGTAGTTCGCACCGCCACGGATGGTCTCCGGCGTGGTGCCAAGGACGCCGAGCAGGATCTTGAAGCCGTTGTTGTGGGCTTCGTTGATCGTGCCCGCCACGTCACCGGGGTTCGCGCCCGGCGACCAGCGGACCTGGACCTTCACGTACTGCATGCCGGCGTACAACATCTGGCTCTTATAGCCATAGCCCTGGATGTGGCCGCCCAGCGCAAAGCCCGAGAACGGGCCCGAGGGCACGGTCACCGGGGCCGGCGTCGTGCCGGTTGTTGGCGCCTGCGTCGGGCTCGGGGCCGGCGTCGTGCCGGTCGTCGTCGCACCCGGGATCTTGAGCACCTGACCGACATAGATCAGGTTCGGGTTCGACAGACCATTGGCCGACATGATCGCCGACACGGTGACGCCGAAGCGGCTCGCGATGCGGCCGAGGCTGTCACCGGCCTGCACCGTGTAGGTGCCCGAGCTGGACGTCGTCGGCGTCGTCGGCGTGGTGGGGGTCGTGCCCGTCGTCGGCGTGGTGGGCGTGGTGGTCGTCGTGGTCGTGCCCGGGATGGTCAGAACCTGGCCGACGAAGATCAGGTTCGGGTTGGTGAGGCGATTCGCGGTCAGAATCGCCGACACCGTGGTGCCGAACTTGGCCGCGATCACGCCGAGCGTGTCGCCGGCCTGCACCGTGTACGAGCCGGCCTGGGTCGTGGTCGTGGTCGTCGTCGAACCACTGCTGCCCGACGAGGATGAGCCGGAGCCGCAGCTGTTCGAACCCGGGATGGCCAGGCGCTGGCCGACCGAAACCAGATTGGGGTTGCTGATGTTGTTGGCGTTGATGATCGACTGCATCGAAACACCGCACTTGAATGCGATGCCCGACAGGGTGTCGCCCGCCTGGACCACATAGGTGGTGTCGGCACTGACCGGGCCGACCGTCGCGAGGGCGATCGCGAGCGCCACGATGCCTGAAAAGAGACGTTTCAGCATGAGGATCCTTTCTCCTTGGGGGTGTGAACACGCAGCCGAAGCGGCCGGTTTCCCCGATGAGCCAGTGAGCAAGTTCTGGGCCAGCCCGGCCCAGATTGACTCCAGTTTTTTCGTTGAACGCAGACGCGTCCTCGACTATAACAGAGCGCCATAAGCCGGGCAAGCGCACCGACGGAACACTATGTCTAGTTGAAACCCTGGATGTGACCGGGATAAGACGTCGCCCGGTCGGATTTGGTTCCAGACGCGCTTAGGCTAGAATCCAGGCTCAGCGTTCACCGTCAAACCAGGATGACCCGATGACCGGCCACGATCTCCCCCATCCCGTCCACGCGAACATTCTGAGCACCATCGGCGCCACGCCGCTGGTCCGCCTCAACCGCCTGACCCGCGGGCTGGCGGCCACCGTGCTGGCCAAGGTCGAGTTCTTCAATCCGGGCGGTTCGGTGAAGGACCGGATCGCGCTCAACATCATTGAAGAGGCCGAGCAAAGCGGCCGGCTGAAACCGGGCGGCACCGTGGTCGAAGCGACCTCGGGCAACACCGGCGTCGGGCTGGCGATCGTCTGCGCGATCAAGGGCTACAAGTCCGTGTTCGTCATGCCCGACAAGATGAGCCAGGAGAAGATCCGGCTGCTACGCGCCTATGGCGCCAAGGTGATCATCACGCCGACCGCGGTCGCCCCGGATGACCCGCGCAGCTACTATGAGGTCGCCAAACGCGCGGTGGCCGAGACGCCCAACAGCATCCTGGCCAATCAGTATCACAACCCCGAGAACCCGCGCAGCCACTACCTGACGACCGGTCCCGAGATCTGGGAGCAGACGAACGGTCAGGTAACCGACGTCATCATCGGCATTGGCACCGGCGGAACCATCACGGGCGCCGGACGTTACCTCAAGGAAAAGAACCCGCGCATCCGCATCATCGGCGTCGATCCGTATGGATCGCTGCTCTTCGAGGCCCACAAGCTCGGACATCTGCCGGTCGATCCGCACCCCAAGACGTATAAGACGGAGGGCATCGGCGAAGACTTCCTGCCGTCGACGCTGGAACTGAGCGTGATCGATGAGGTCATCCAGGTCAGCGACAAAGAGTCGTTTCTGATGACGCGCCGCCTGACGCGCGAGGAAGGCGTGTTCGCCGGCGTCTCTTCGGGCAGCGCGGTCGCAGCGGCGCTGCGTTATGCGCGCGACCTGCATGCAGACCGCATGATCGTGGTGTTGCTGCCCGACTCGGGCTCGCGCTATCTGAGCAAGGCCTTCGACGACGATTGGATGCGCGAGAACGGATTCCTCGACACGACCTGGGCCGGTGCGTCAGCCTCCGATGTGCTGGCGACCAAGAAGTTGCGCGACGTCATCTTCGCCCTGCCCAACGAGGCCATCCCGCGCGTCGTCTCCAAGATGAAGCAGCACGACATCTCGCAGATCCCGGTGCTGGACGAGGCCGGTCACCTGCTTGGCCTGGCGAGCGAGGTCGAGTTGCTCAATCACATGGTGCTCGGCGATCACAAGCACCACGCGCACGAGCCGATCTCGAGCGTGATGCAGACCGACGTCGTCACGGTTTCGCCCGAATCGTCGATCGAGAGTCTGATGGGGTTGTTCGTCAACCGCGGGGCCGTGATCGTCACCGAGGGCGGACGCGTCGTCGGGATCCTGACCAAGATCGACCTGCTCGATTACCTGGCGTCGCGCGCTTGAGCAATCCCGGCGGTGCGCCGTTTCTCAGGATTATTACCGACAGGCTCCGCCGTGCGGCTTGCTACAATCACAGGCGATCCAAGGGCATTGGCCTATCTGCGCCCTGCCCGCCCGCGCCCGTGCCGCAGATGAACCACACAGGAGTGCCCTGATGCCCCTACGCTTGAGAGCTCACGTGAGTGTCCTGGCCGTGGCCGCCCTGGCCGCCGGTAGCCTGGCCTGCCAGTCGGTGACCGCCGATCCCGTCACCCAGCAGCCGATCCCCACCGAAGGACGGCTACCCGACCCGGAGGGCCTGGCCACCGACGACGTCGGCGGCGTCACACCCGACATCGTCGCAACCGACGCCGGCGCAGGTGAGACGCCCACGCAGGCGCCCGGCGGCGCGACCGGCAGCGGCAGCGACTTCACGCAACCGGCGGCGCTCGGCACGAGCATCAGCGTCGGGAACTGGGACGTGGCCGTGATGTCGTATTCGTACGGCGATCAGGCGCTCAAGGACCTCGAGACGATGTCGGACATGGTCGACGCGCTCCCGGACGGACGTCAGTACGTGATCGTCCAGCTGCGCGCGACGAGCGCCTTCAACGATAACGAGAACCACGACGTCCCTTACAACATCATCCTGTTGACCGAGAACCGCCGCGGCTACTTCTCGCGCTCGTTCCCGACGGTCTCCAAGCCCTTTTCGGGCAGCGCCCGCGCCGGCGACAGCGTCGAGGGTTGGTTGGTCTTTCAGGCGCCGTCCGACACCAACGACTTCCAGCTGGTGCTCAGCGAGTACGATAACGACTTCAACCTCGACGAGGGCTACCTGGCCCTGACGCCCGAGGCCGCGCTCAAGCCGGCCGACCCGGCGACGTTCCCGGCCGAGAACAAGATCGGGATCGATCCGGCGCAGCCGGCCAAAATCGGCGAGACGGTGGTCACCGGCGGCTTCGCGCTGACGATCACGGAGATCTCACGCGGCGACGACGCCGCCAAGATCATCGCGGACGCCAACAGCTTCGCGCCCACACTCGAGGAGGGTCACGAATACGCGCTGGCCCGGATCCGCGTCGAAGCGATCGGCACCGAGCCCAAGCTTCAACACTTCACCACGGTCCTGTTCTCGGTTCAGCCGACGACGGGTGAACCGATCGGGCTTCCGTTCCTGGTTGTGCCGGGCGAGAGCCCGGACTCGCCGTTGGTGCCCGGCGCCGTCCTCGAGGCCTGGCTGCCGTTGGAGCTGCCGACCGGCGACACCGGAGCGCTGCTGTACTACGATCCGACCTTCGGCTTCGGCGACGAGTCGCCGGCCCGCTATTTCGCACTGACGCCATGAAGGCCCGGAGCCGGACGCGGCGGGGCGCGTCACATTCAAGGGGGCAACGATGATCCGACCACTGCGCGGTGCCAATGCGCTCCTCACCGGCGGCTCGCAAGGGCTCGGTCCGCTGATGGCTCGCCGTCTGGCCGAAGCCGGAGTCAACCTGGCGATCTCGGCGCGCTCCGCCGACAAACTCGAGGCTGTGGCGCAGAGCCTGCGCGACACCCGGGCGCGGGTCGTGGTCGTGCCGGCCGACGTCACCAACGGCGCCGATCGGGTGCGGCTGCTCACGCACACCGAACGCGTGCTGGGGCCGATCGACATCCTGATCAACAACGCCGGCATGGAGAACAACGGCCGCTATCAGGATAAGAGCGCGGCCGAAATCACGCAGCTGATCGACCTCAACGTGACGGCGCCGATGCTATTGACGCGCTCGATGCTGCCCGCCATGCTCGAGCGGCGCCGCGGGCACATCATCAACCTGGGCTCGCTCGCCGGAAAGCTCGGGCTGCCGTGGGGCACGGTCTACGGCGGCACCAAAGCCGCGATCATCGCCTGGAGCAACGCGCTGAGCATCGAACTGGCCGACACGGGCGTGAGCGTCAGCGTGATCTCGCCCGGCTGGGTGGCCGACACCGGCATGTTCGCCGTGCACGGCCGCCGCGCACACCCGGTGCTCGGCGAGAGCAAGCCCGAGGCCGTCGCGCGCGCCGTGCTGCGCGCGCTCGAGACCGGGGCGCCCGAGATCGTGGTCAACCCGATTCCCTTCGGACCGCTGCAAGCCGTCAATGCCGTGGCCCCCGGGCTGATCCGCTGGGCCATGAACGCGCTGGGCGTCAACAAGTTCCTGCGCGAGACGTACGTCAAAAACTGAAGTCGCTAACCGCGAAGACGCGCAGGGCGCGAAGACTCAAATCGAGTCTTCGCGCCCTGCGCGTCTTCGCGATTCATCGCTACGCTGCGCCTAACCCAGAACACGCCGCAGCCAGGCGACGGCCGGGTCGGTGAGCTGAGGCGTCGCCGGGCTGGCGATCTCGTGGTCCGCGCCAAGCAGAGGCCAGACCGTGGCGCTCGAGCGGACGCGGCGCGCGATCTCGTACATGGCCGTGAAGTCGCAGATGTGGTCGCGCGTGCCGTGCAGGATCAGCACCGGGCACGCGATCTGTGCCAGAGCCGTGTGCAGATGGAAGTCGTGCGTGCGATAGCTGAGCGGCTGGTCGGTCGGCGCCCCTGTGACGAAACGGAAATTGCTCTGGATGCCCGGGACGGACAGGTCGATGCCGCTGCCCACGTCGAAGGGCGAGGCGTAGGCGATGGCGGCTGCGGCCCGCGGACTCGCGGCGGCGGTCCGCAACGCGAACAGCGCGCCCAGGCTGCCGCCGAGCACAGCCATGCGACGCGGATCGATCTCGGGCCGGGTCGCCAGGTAGTCGAGCGCGGCGACCGCCACCTGTTGATCGTCGGCGCGCAGCCGCGGGCCGTCGAACTGCGTGCCGTGCGCGGGCAGATCGATCGTGCACGTGGCGTAGCCGGCGAGGCGAAACCGGCTCAACGCCACGTCGAAATCGTCCTTGTCTCCGGCGAGCTGGTGCAGGCCGAGGATGACCGGGAGCGGCCCGGACGCTTGCGGAGGAAAGTGCAGCAGGCCACGCGTGACACCGCGGGCATGGACGACCGTCAACGGCTCGACCCGCGCACCCGTGAGCTCGCGCAACTGGCGATACAGTCGCTCGCGCAATGTGACGGCGCTGCGCTGTTGGGCATACGGCGTAAACACGTAGTAGCCGTCGCCGGAGAACGCCAGGCTGAGCAGCGCCAGGGCGGCGTGGAGCGACTCGAGCGCCGCCTCCCGCGCCCCGGCCGCGATCGCGCGCTCGAGGTCGCGCAGGTGCGGGGCGGCAAGATCCTGCCAGACGGCGCGCCAATCGTCGAGGCTGCGCATCCGCCCGGCCACGAACGGCGCCAGCTTGGGGTCGATGCCCAGGTTGGTGAGGATCAGCCGGGTATGCGGCGTGTCGAGGAAGGCGCGTCCCAGGCCGAGCCGAAGCGCCACGTCGGCGATGCGGCGCGGCGGGCCCGCGATCATGCGTCCGCCGGCCCGCGTCACCTCGTGCGGGGCCAACTTCAGCGAAGCCAGAAACGCCGGCCAACTGCTCAGATCCAGCGACAGACCGGTGCGGCCGTCAACGGCCAGGGGCGCAAGCGCGGCCGGCGCAGAGGACATGGGTGACACTCCAGACGTGTGCGATCAGGCCCAGGCCCCCTGCCCGGCACCTTCGGTTCAATAGCGCGGGACGGTCCGGTCCACCTCGCGCGACCAGGCGTCGATGCCGCCGTGCAGGTTGAGCAGGGTCTTGAACCCGTGCGCCGACAGATAGTGGGCGACGCTCAGGCTGCGCGACCCGCTGTGGCAGTACACGGCGATCTCGCGTTCCTTGTCGAGCGAGTCGACCCAGGCCTGCAGCTGCGAGAGCGGCCGCAGCTCGGCACCGTCGATGCGCGCGAGCTTGAACTCGTTTTCCTCGCGCACGTCGATCAGGAGCGGCGGATTCTCGCCCTTCAGGCGTTCGGCGAATTCGAGGGGTGTCAGATCTTTGACCAAGCCAGCCTCCTGGCGTGCCGGTAACAGCCGTCAAACTCCGGCCTGGAACGGCACGGGCATGAATACCAGCACAAACGTAACCAGCAGCGCGACGGCGATGCCGCGCCGCACGGGATCGAGTTGCGTGATCTGGTCCAGCGGCTCGGCGTGGGCACGGCCAAGGAACCAGACCAGCGCGGCCCAGAGAAACCAGCCCAGCCAGAAGAACCCCATCACCACAAGCACGGCCACGATTACGGGCACCAGACGTCGCGCGCGCGAACCGATCAAGACGTAGAGCGCGTGTCCGCCGTCGAGCTGACCGGCCGGGATCAGGTTCAGGCTGGTGACCAGCAGCCCGGCCCACCCGGCCCAGGCGACCTGGTTGAGGTAGACATCGGTGCCGCCGCCCGCCGGGAAGACGCCGAGCACGTAGAAGCGCAGCATCGTCAGCCAACCGGGCAGATCACCGAAGGCCGCGGGTTCGGGCAGCCATTTGCCGAAGACCACCCACTTGAGCAGCACGTACAAAATCGAGTTGCCCTCGAAACCCGAGACCTGGTCGGCCGGCAACGTGTGCAGCGGCGCCGAAAGATACAGACCCAGGATCAGGACCGGGATGGCCACGACCAGACCCGCGATCGGGCCGGAGGCGCCGATGTCGAGCAAGACGCGGCGGTTGGCCGGCGGCGCCTTGAGGTTGATCACGGCCCCCATCGTCCCTAGAGGGCTGAGCGGGAACGGGATGAAGTACGGCGGCGATGCGGGCTCGTTGTGGATGCGGGCCGCGATGTAGTGGCCGAGCTCATGCGCGCCCAGGATCGCGATCATACTGAGCATGAACGGCCACCCCAGCACCATGTGCTGAAAGCCCAAGACCAACAGCGACAGCACGTCGCCGCCGACCTGTTCGATCACGGCCGGCGGCTGCTGGCTGAACCACTCGTTGAGCCCGGCCGACATCATCATGCTGACGAGCGTCAGGGCGAGCAGCACGAAGCTGATCCACATGCGCGACGGCGCGGGTGCCACGATCCCGGCCGCCACGATCACGACCTGGCCGCCGTCCTCCTCACGAAAAAGAGGCGTGCACCCCAATAGTCGCAACTCAACCGAGAGCCAGCGCCAGGCCTTCTCCGAGTCCTGGGTCAATCGACCGCGATAACGGGCAACCATCGTCCGCCCGTCGCCGATCGTCGTGCTCTCGATTGCGAAGACGCGCCGAACGCGATCCTGCACCTGCTCCAGATCCACGTTCGCCGGCGCCTGCGTCAGAAAAGGCCACATCCGGTTATTCTATCGTAGCGAGATCGGCCGCCCAAGGTTGCCGAAAAACCGGTCGATGCTAAAGTTGCGGGATGACCGATCGACTCAAGGACAAAGTGGCATTGATCACCGGCGGTGGCCGGGGCATCGGACGCGCAATCGCGTTGGGTTATGCGCGTGAGGGCGCGCGCGTGGCGCTGGCTGCGCGCACGGCCGCCGAGGTCGAGGCGGTGGCGCAGGAGATCGCGGAGGCCGGCGGTTCAGCGGCGCTGGCTGCGGTGTGTGACATCGTCGAGGAGGAACAGGTCAAGGCCCTGGTGCAGCGCACGGTCGAGCACTTCGGCCGGCTCGACGTGCTGGTCAACAACGCCGGCATCGGCATGGCGCGCCCGATCTACGGCACCTCCCGTTTGAACTGGGATCGGGCGCTGGCCGTCAACCTCACCGGCACGTTCCTGTGCACCAAGCACGCCTGGAAGCCCATGGTCAGCGGCGGCGGCGGCGCGATCCTGAACATCAGCTCGCTCGCCGGCACCCGCGGCATGGCCATGCTCTCGGCCTACTCGGCCAGCAAGTGGGGCCAGGTCGGCTTTACGCTCTCGGCCGCCGAGGAGGGCAAGCCCGTCAACATCCGCGTCAACGCACTCGCGCCGGGCAAAGGCGACACCGCCATCCGGGCCGCGCTCAACGAAGACAAGAGCCGGATGTTGCGCGCCGAGGATCACGTCGGCGCCGCGATCTTCCTCGTGAGCGACGAAGCGCGCTACATCACGGGGCAGGTGCTCGAGATGGAGTTCTTCGACTCGGCCTACAAGAGCCCGTGGGGGCGGGAGGCTTAGGGCGGAGAGGGAGAAGAGCGAGGAGCGTGGAGAGCGTGGCGCGGCAGCGTTCGCCCATCGCTTCTCGCCCTTCGATTCACCGCCCACGCTCTTCGCCTTTTCGGTGTATCATCGCCCGTCAAATGACCGTCACGCAAGTCTGGATCATGGATGACGGCCCGGACATCACCCGGGCGGCGGCGGAGTTGGTCGCGTCGCTGAGCCGCGAGCCGGTGATGTCGCGTGGACGGTTCAATTTCGCTCTTTCGGGCGGCGGCACGCCGCTGCCGCTCTATCGACTCCTGGGCAGCCCGGCCTATGCCCTCGGCCTGCCGTGGGATCGCACGCACTTCTACTGGTGCGACGAACGCTGCGTGCCGCCCGATGATCCCGAGAGCAGCTACGGCATGGCGCGCGACGCGCTCCTGCAACCCATCGACGCCCCGGCCAGCCACATCCACCGCATCCGCGGCGAGCTTGACCCGACCGCCGCCGCCGTCGACTATGTGTCGACGCTGCGCCTGCACGCCGACGACGGCCTCGCCTGGCCCCAGCTCGACGTCGCCATCCTCGGCCTCGGTGCCGACGGCCATACCGCATCGCTTTTCCCGAAAGCCGTTCTGGAGCCCGTGGACCCGAATGTGCCGGCGCGAGCCGTCACCGGCGACTACGCGGGCCGGCCCAGCCAACGCGTGACGCTGACACAACCGGTATTCCGCACGGCCCGGCATCTGGTTTTTCTCGTGACCGGAGCCAACAAGGCTGAGGCCCTGGCGGCAACCCTGGACGGCCCGCATGACCCGGCCCGTTGGCCGGCCCAACAACTGCAGCCGGAGGGGGGCACCGTCACCTGGATCGTCGATCGGGCGGCCGGGGCGCGTCTCCAGGCCGCCCGCCGCACCATCCCAAACGCGGCCCAGGGCGCCGTGTGAGCGCCTGGATTTCGGTAGCCCGTAACCCGGATCGCCCTTTTCCAACTCTGTAGTACAACCCGATTCGCCAGCCCGCCCGAGTTGACCCGGCAGGCCGGCGGCGATACAAACCCGGATTAGGCTCCGCCCCGACCATCGGGCGGCGATGTCGAGCGCATCCATACCGCGCAAGAGAGCGAGCTGTCACCGCGCATGAAACCCACCACCATCGTGATCTTCGGCGCCTCGGGCGACCTGACCCAGCGCAAACTCGTGCCCGCGTTGTACAACCTGCGCCGCAAGAACCGCATCTCGGAGACCTTGAACGTCGTCGGCTTTGCGCGACGACCCTGGGACGATGCCACCTTCCGCGAGCGGATGCGTGAGGGGGTCGAGGAACACAGCGCGGGCTCCTTCGACGCGAATCTCTGGGGCCAGATGTGCGAGCACGTGCACTACTTCCAGGGGCACCTCGAGGAACCCGAGGACTTCAAGAAGCTCGGCGAGTATCTGACCCAACTCGAAGGCGGGCCCGCCGACCGCCTGTATTACCTGGCGACCGCCCCGGAATATTACGCGCCGGTGGCAGCCAGCCTGGGAGCGGCCGACATCGCCGCGGAGCGCGATGGCGTGCGCCGCCTGGTCGTCGAGAAACCGTTTGGTCGCGATCTGGCGACGGCGCAAAGCCTCAACGAACAACTGCACGCCGTCTTCCAGGAACATCAGATCTATCGCATCGACCACTATCTGGGCAAGGAGACCGCCCAGAACATTTTGTTCTTCAGGTTCGCCAACACGATCTTCGAGCCCGTCTGGAACCGCAACTACGTCGCCAGCGTGCAAATCACGGTGGCCGAGGACGTGGACGTCGGGCATCGCGCCGGCTACTACGAAAGCGCCGGCGTGTTGCGCGACATCTTTCAGAACCATCTGCTGCAACTGCTCGCCCTAGTGACGATGGAGCCGCCTTCGTCGTTCAACGCCGACGCCATCCGCAACGAGAAGGTCAAGCTCCTGACGGCGATCCGGCCGCTGAGCGACGAAGACGTGGCCGACCACGCCGTGCGCGCCCAGTACCGCAAGTATCGCGATGCCGAGGGCGTGGCGCCCAATTCTTTGACGCCGACCTATGCGGCCGTGCGCCTGTTGATCGACAACTGGCGCTGGCAGAGCGTGCCGTTCTATCTCCGCTCGGGCAAGGCCCTGGCCACCAAGTCCACGCAGATCGTGGTTCAGTTCGTCCGCCCGCCGCACCTGATGTTCAACCTGCCGCCCGGGCACCGGCTGTCGTCGAACACGCTCTCGCTGTGCATTCAGCCCGACGAGGGCATCCACCTCAAGTTCGGGGCCAAGGTCCCGGACTCGGCGCAGGAGATCCTGCCCGTCAACATGGAGTTCCATTACCGCGAGACGTTCGGCAACGGCGCCCTGCCCGACGCCTATGAGCGGCTGCTCCTCGACGCCCTGAACGGCGACGCCTCGCTCTTCACCCGCAGCGACGAGATCGAGACCGCCTGGCGCCTGATCGAGCCGCTCCTGCGCGCCTGGGAGCAGCGCGACGGTGCGCCGATGTTCTTTTATGAGAGCGGCACCGAGGGACCGACCAGCGCCGATGCGCTCCTCGCCCGCGACGACCGCCGCTGGCTGCCGGGCTGCGAGCATTAGGCGCGAACGACGGTCGACCCCGCCCTTCCCGGTCTGTGCGACAATAAGTGCCCGCGGCGCGCCAGGCAGATCGGCGCCCGTGGGACTTTTTGTGTTCGGGAAGCAACGATGCGGAATGGATTTCCTGTGCAGCGCCGCCGGCCCTCGGCCGGCTTCATCTCTGTTGTGGTCGCGGCCCTGATCGGCAGCGCCCTCCTCGGCTGCGCGGCGCCCACCCCGGCGCCCGCCACGTCTACGGCGGCCCCGCCGACGGCGACGGCGCGACCGCCCGTCACGCCGACCCCGACCGCACCGCCGACCGAGGATCTCTCGACGATCTTCCCGCCGGTCACCGAGGCCGATCGGATGCTTGGGCCCGCAGATGCCGGCGTGACCGTGCTCGTGTACTGCGACTTCCAGGCGCCGCCCTGCGCGTCTCTCGCCCAGACCCTGCTGGCCCTGCACGATGTGCAGACCGACACTGTGCGGATCGTGTACCGCAACGTGCCACTGCCGACCTATGACAAAGCCACGTTAGCGGCCGCGGCCGCAGAAGCCGCCGGCGCGCAGGGCAGGTATTGGGAGTGGTTCGACCAGATCTACGCCGGTCAGGCCGATTGGGCTGCGGTGTCGGTCGCCGATTTCCCGGCGACGCTTGCGGCGTATGCGGCTGAGCTCGAACTCGATGTAGCGCGCTTTTCGCAGGAGCTGAGTGACAACGTCTATGCGCCGCAGGTCCGGGCCGCGCGCGACGCCGCCAACGCCATCCAGATGCCGGACGGCAGCGTGGCGGGTCTGCCGGGCGTGCCCTTCCTCGTCATCGACGGCCAGATCTGGCAGGGCCCGCAAGACCTCTCGACCCTGAACGCCGTGGTTGCGCTGGAGGCGCTTCGCGCGCGCCAGTTCGATGCGCCGGACGAGGTCATCGATCCGCTCCGGCATTACACGGCCACGCTCAAGACCGTGCGCGGCGACGTCGTCATCGAGCTCTACGCCGAAGAGACGCCGCTGACCGTCAACAGCTTCGTCTTCCTGGCGCAGCACGACTGGTTCGACGGCGTGACTTTCCATCGCGTGCTGCCGGGCTTCGTGGCTCAGGCCGGCGACCCGACGGGCACCGGCTTTGGCGGCCCAGGCTACACCCTGCCCGATGAGATCAACCCGGCGCGCGCGTTCGACGCCGCCGGGATCGTGGCCATGGCCAACTCCGGGCCGAACAGCGGGGGAAGTCAGTTCTTCATCACCCTGGCGCCGGCGCCGAACCTGACCGGCAACTACACGATCTTCGGCCGCGTCATCTCGGGCCAGGACGTCGTCGCCGCGCTGACGCCGCGCGATCCGCAGCAGGACCCTTACGCCGCCCCAGGAGATAAAATCCTGGACGTTCAGATCAAGGAGACCGAATGAAACCCTTCAAGACGACTTTGCTTTTCCTGTTGACCGCCGCGCTCGGGCTGAGCGCCTGTGCACCGGCCGCCGCGCCGACCGAGGCCCCCGCGGCCGAAAGCCCCAAGCAGTGGTCGACGCCGCCCGAGATGACCATCGACGTCAACAAGAGCTACACCGCCACGATCGAGACGGCCAAGGGCAACATCGTGATCGAATTGCTGCCCAAGATCGCGCCCAAGACCGTCAACAACTTCGTGTTCCTGGCGCGGCAGGGGTTCTATGACGGCGGGACCTTCCACCGTGTCATCAAGGACTTCATGGCCCAGGGCGGCGACCCGAGCGGCACAGGCGCCGGCGGCCCCGGTTACAGCTTCGAGGACGAGTTCTCGTCCGACGTGACCTTTGACGGCCCGGGCCTCCTGGCCATGGCCAACGCCGGCCCGGCGACCAACGGCAGCCAGTTCTTCATCACCTACGTCGCGACGCCGCATCTCAACGGCCTGCACACCATCTTCGGCAAGGTGACCGCCGGCCTCGAGGTCGCGCTGGCGCTGACCGAGCGAGACCCGCAGGACCCGAATGCGCCGCCCGGCGACGTCATCAAGACGATCTCGATCGAAGAGAAGTAATTCCACCGAGGAATCAAAAAAAGCGGCGGTCGGCCTCGAGCCGACCGCCGCTTTTGCGCCAGACTACTGTTTGGAGGGCTTCTTCTTCAGACCGACGCGCGCCAGGATGGCGTCGCCGTTTTCCTGCCAGAGGTGCCAGGCCGTCGGCGCCACCGAGATAATGATGACGATCACGACGATGAGCGTGAAATAGCGATCAAGCACTTCCGGCGGGAACATAGACCCAAGGATGTAGCCGGCCAACGTCACGCCGATCGCCCACAGCGCGCCGCCCACGAGGTTGTATATCATGAACGACTTGTAGTTCATTTCAACCGCACCCGCCACGATCGGCGCGAACGTGCGGATGAACGGCATAAAGCGCGCCAGGATGATCGTCTTGCCGCCGTGCTTTTCGTAGAAGTCGCGGGCCGCCTTGAGGTTACGCGGCTTGAACAGAAACGACTCCTCGCGCGTGAACAGCGGCGGCCCGGTCTTGCGGCCGAACCAGTAGCCGACGTTGTCGCCCAGCACCGCCGCAACAAACAGCAACGGGATGAGCAGCCACAGATTGAGCGAGCCCTCAAAAGCGAAGAGCCCGGCCGTCAACAACAGGCTATCGCCAGGCAGGAAGAAGCCGAAGAACAGCCCCGATTCCGCGAAGATGATCAGGAACAGACCGACATAGGCGAAAGCGCCCAGACTTTCGATGATGAAACGTGGGTCCAACCACTGCATGCCGTAAAGCCTCCGAAGCGTACGCGCTGTCCAAGCAAGAAAAGTTCCAGGGTGCAACGTGCCGCCCCTGGAACGGACCTTGCACATTATACCGGGGCCGGCTGCGACAGCCACAGGACCAAAGTTTCGGCCGAATTAACGGTCGCCGGCTTGACATCACATAATGCGCATGCTACAACCGCCAGGGGTCCCGCCGACCGGGTGGGAGCTGCAGGAGACCATGCTGTGACCAAATCGCGCACCGAATTGATGGAAGATCGCCTCAAGGACATGCAGATCACGAGCCCCGACATCGAAGCGTCGGCCGTGGTCAGTGTCGACGGCTTACCGATCGCCACATCGCTGCCACGCAACGTGGAGGAAGATCGCGTCTCGGCCATGTCGGCCGCGATGCTCTCGCTCGGTGAACGCATCGCCAGCGAGCTGGGGCGCGGCAGCCTCAACGAGGTCTATATCAAAGGCGAGAAGGGTTACGTGATCCTGCAGTCGGTCGGCCAGGAAGCCGTGTTGACTGTCCTGGCGCGGGAAGGCGCCAAGCTCGGTCTGGTTTTCCTGGACATGCGACGCGCAGCAGAAGATCTTTCGAAACTGGTCTGACCGTCGGATTGACCTTGCCTTTTACCGGGAGCTGCCCGACAATCGTGGGGTTCGCTCCCGGTTTCTTTTCATGAAAGTCACTGTCGTCCTCCCCACTTATAACGAAGCGCGCAATCTGAGGCAGATGGCGGAAGCGCTCTGGGCGCTCCCCCTGAACCTGGACATCCTGGTTGTCGACGACGGCTCGCCCGACGGCACCGGCGCGCTGGCCGAACAACTGGCCGGCGAACAGCCCGGCCGCATCAGCCTGCTTCAACGCGGCGCCAAGCTCGGCCTGGGCACCGCCTACATCGCGGGGTTCCAGCTCGCGCTCGAGCGTGGGGCCGACGTCGTCGTCCAGATGGATGCGGATTTCTCGCATGGGCCTGAGTATGTGCCCCTGCTTGTGGACGAGCTCGCGCACAACGACCTCGTCGTGGGCTCGCGCTACGTGCCCGGCGGCAGACTGGACCCGCGCTGGGGCCAGGGCCGCGTCTGGCTATCGGCCTGGGCCAACCTGTACGCCCGCGCGATCCTGGGCATCGGTGTGCATGACGCCACCGCCGGTTTCAAGGCCTGGCGGGCCGGCACCCTGGTCGGGCTCGGGTTGGATCGAATCCACTCGAACGGGTATGTGTTCCAGGTCGAGTGCGCATATGTGGCCGAGCGCCTCGGATATCGCGCCCACGAGCACCCGATCTATTTCGAAGACCGCCGCATCGGCCAATCCAAGATGAACTTGAGCGTGAAGTTCGAGTCGGCCTGGCGAGTCTGGCAGGTCCGTCTCCGTCACCACAACCTGAAACCAACAGACCGCCGGCAGCTCTTGCCGACGGACTTCGCCGCCGGCACTCGTTAACCTCTTCGTTACCGCTCACCAACCCGCGCCAGACCGGGCGCCAGGGCAATCGCATCTAAACTAGACAAGCCATGTTTTTGCCGCGGATTGCGCGGATGACGCGGATTGTGGAAACACGCTCCCCATCTGCGAAATCCGCGCAATCCGCGGCAAAAAAGCGTCGAAGCCAATTGAGGTGCGATTGCCCTGGACCGGGCGCCGCCGCCTGCTGGCAGCGCCTTACCATTGGCCCATTGCGACGGATCACGGGGGCTGGCAAGCTCTGATCCGACGCAATTCGAACCCGTTGGTACCCTTTTTCGCGACATGCCATCCTCGTCAAACCCGTTGTCTGAAGCCGATCGCCCGCGCTGGTTGACCCTCGCCGCCGTGTCTCTGATTTCCGGATCCTTGATCGCCCTCCAGGTGGTGTTCACGCGCCTGTTCTCGATCATGATCTGGCACCACTTCACCTATCTGGTGATTGGAGTTGCGCTCCTGGGCGGCGGCGCCGCCGGGACTTTTCTCGCCGTTCGCGGCTGGTCCGCGACGGTCATTCGCGAGCGCCTGGGGCTGATCGCCGCCGGGTACGGCGTCAGCGTGTTGGCGGTGTTGGCCGCGATCGCCCTGCTCCGCTTCGACCCGCTCAAGTCGGCCCAGGTCGTGGCGACCCTGACCGGGCTGACCGTGTACTTCGGCCTGCTGTTCTCGGTGTTCTTCCTCGGGGGGCTTTCCGT